>WNFB01000366.1_pt1 | contig 34845 bp, 33 predicted proteins | sample 5400501 | NCBI WGS metagenome assembly WNFB01 (sample SAMN13153341, study PRJNA577476) | soil metagenome | isolation source: 200 cm saprolite under Douglas fir tree site 2 hole 1 | place: USA:California | collected 2015-04-18
GGTGCGCGTCACGCGCTTGACTTTGTTGAAGAGATTCTCCAGAGCAAAACCTTGCACCTTGTCTGGCTAGACACAGGGCAATTCCAGGAGGCAGTCAAGGTCATGGAGACGAACGAACGCATGAGATGGAGCTTCACAGATTGCACCAGCTTTGCAATAATGCGCCAACTAGGAATCAAGAAAGCCTTTGCCTTTGACCCGAACTTTGAGCAGGCCGGCTTTGCCAGGCTCCCATAGGTATTGCGGACTCGAAGAATTGTTCCTTTTTCCAAGAATATCATTTCGCTAGCTCGGTGCCTGTGTTGCGTTCGCCTGGTGGTTTTGCGCAATAAGGGCATTCGGTCCCAAGTTGGCTAGTTGTTCCACATGTGAGACATAGGGTCCGATTGCCAACTGAGGCTCCTAGCGGGCCAATGGTGACTGGTGACCCCCTGATTGGGCCGAGGAAGGTTCGTAGTAGTGCTTTTGGAAGCTTCACGGCGAATCTTCCGGGTGATCTTCCTGTTGCGGCGAAGTAGCTGACCTTTGGAATCTCACTCCTCGCCGCGTGGACTGCCAGGGCCAGTGCCCATAGTCTGTCGTCATGGGTCCCGCTTGGATGTGAAAACTGTAGTTGTCCTGATTTCATAAGTTCGACTCGTTCGCCGTTCATCTCATCGATAAGATCGGCATCGTAGGACATCTGTAATCGTCCTTCTTCCATCGACCGTTTCAAGTTCTCCATGATCAGCTGTTTAGAAGGCAGCGTCAGCGTCACTCCCGTCGCGTTCTTCAAACCCGCCCTGACAAGGTCCTCGACAAACAAGCCAGCCCCACCAGTTTGATCAATGCTAATCCTCCTGACACTCTGCAGCTTCTGGCTCAACAGTTTGAGATAGCCTTGCACGGACCCGTATTCTGTGCCAAGGGGAAAAGTCCGCAGATGCAACAAGAACATCTTGCCATCCCGTTTCTCAACCACCGCTATTGCCGAGGGGTCCCGTATCTGGCCGAGATCAACACCAACATAGAAGCTCCCCTCCCGCGACAACGAGCGAACAGCATCGTCTTTCGTGAAAGTGTTGAGACCTGTCACTACGCACTCTTCGATCAATGGTCTTGGGAAGTAAGTGTCCTCGTCGTCTGCGAACTCCGCCTCCATCTCACGGGTCCAGCGCCAATTATCATTCTTCATCTGGAGCTTCATCATCTCCACGCTCTCCGGTCTCAACGGACCATTCGGCTGCATCGCCTCTCTGTAGCTGACGTGGTGGCGTGAGACCTGTCCAAACCTCTCATCATCCTTGCACATTTCGTAGAACATGGAATCTCGACTGCCCGGAGTACTCGTACCATAGAACCGGCCATTCGTCGTCAATAGAGCAAAAGCAATCGCATCATACAGATCCCGATCATGCTCGACGTAGTTCCACTCGTCTACCACGATGAAGTTAACGCTCTCGCCTCTGATCGTTTCGGGCGAGTTCGGCAATGCTTCGATCGAGGATCCGTTTACGAAGTCCAGCTTACCCTTCCGGACCCTGCCCTCTAGGACCTTCATGCCTAGTTTGGGTAGGAGGAGCGAGATTTTTCCGATCATTTTTCGGCTCTGTCGGAGGCTTGGAGCGACAACAATCGCTCTCATACCTGGCATTGTCAGAGCGTAGTAGAGGAGCAAGACGGCAACGATCAAACTTTTTCCGCTTTGACGGCTCCAGCGAGCGACGATAAACTGGGCCTGATCCAGTAGCAGTTTCTTTTGATACGAGGTGGGCTTGATGTGAAGACGTTTCTCGCAGAACTCGACGATATCCTCATCGACCAGCGGCTTCCCTTTCGCCTTATTCCGAACATTTGCTTTCTGGAGGTTCGTCCAGTTGCGGTCTATCTTGCCGCCTATAGACGCAGACATCTTAGACTCCCGTTCCGCCCGGGGGAAGTTGACCGGCGGCTTCTAGTTCTCTCATTCTGCGTTCCCATTCTGCGAATTTTGCGGATCTAAGTATCCGCTCAAGGACGGCTGCTGTGTTGGTATGCAGTTGGGTCCATCGTTCTCTGACCTTCCTGTCGACCTCGTCGTCGAGCATTATTTTCCTGGATTTCTCCATACTCTCGCGTAGCTGTTCGATGACCTCCAGTCTTGCCGCGTCGACCTCGAACTCGCCCGCTAACACTAGCACTCCGCCTCCTTGTTGGAATCGTTCGTGACTGTGGACAATTCAGCCTCCGTCTTGCGCAAATCTTTCATTGCAATTTTCGCTCGTCTCTGGTCTTCTTTGATCGCGTCGTTCCATTGGCCGATACATCGTAGAGCGATGCTGGAGAATCTTTGTAGCTGGACCTCGTCAAGCAGGTCCTTTCGCGATCCCTGCTCCAGCCTATCCAAGACAATGGTCGTTAGTCTGCGAATATTCGAAAGCAGTTCAGTTCGTGAGCCCGGTTCCACATTCTTCTCCAATTTTTTTTCAACTCGCGTACTCGCGTTTCCTCGCGCGTCAACTCGCGTAGGATCTCGAACTGTTTAGAATCCTCGGCAGAGATTCCTAGTCCGGCCCTACGGCCCGGGCGCTCTGGGTAACGCTGGTTATGCTGACAGTCTATTGTCGGTGCTTCAACTTAGGTTTTGTCTTACGCTGTCTTACAATGTATCCGGACAGTACCTAGTCACACTACTTGTCAAGAGCCTAGTTACGTATGGTCATGTGGCGGGAGCCCGCTTGCCTAGAAGGCTCGGCACGCTTGCACGCGATCATTAGAAGTGGCCTATGCAAACGCGAAACCTGCATAGCACTGACCGTTTGGAAAACAGTCAATAATTCTCCGTTCAAAAAATTATTTTTTTTCTCGACCCCCAGGGGGTCTGGTCGATGTCGCGCGCGGCCAGGGCAGAACAGCCCACACGACCCTTAGTCAGCTATCCCTGTTGTTCGTCGAGCCTTCCCTGAACTATCGTAATGTTATCCATGTTCGTCCTGTGGGGTTTGGTCCAGCATTTCTTGTGGAATGATGTCCAGAGTCTGCGGATGTAGGCGATACGTTGTCCACGCTGTATCTTAGTGTTCGGATGGCAGAGCCAGCAGTAGACATCTGAGAGTCTTGACTCCATTATCTCGACATCCTCCTGTCTGAGGACGGATAGGGTCCCCACGATCTCGTGTAGCGACTCAGCCCATTGACACTCGTCCTTCGAAGCATGCTCAGCCAGCTGGTCAAAAGTCAACAGTTGATGATTCAAGCGATGCTCTCGAAGCCTGTTCCCGTCGATCCTCTGACACTGGTTGCAGAGTAGGAGTTCTACAATATTCACGCCACTTGGATACCTTGGAACCCTGTCAAGAGGACTCTCACTCTCATATCGGAACTCTACCAAGCGCATCTGTCCAGAAGCCTGACACTCCGGGCAGACCTTTTCCAACACTATCGAGAGAGGCCGGATATCGAGGACGCTAAGATGCGTGAACGAACGGGCACTCAGCCCACTTAATCCCGTCACGCCTGACAGTCAGTCTCTCCCTATCCGTGAAGAGCGTAGAGACGTCCGCGTCTTCAAGCATAGATGTCGAAGAAAGTACGGAATCGCTCCTAATGGACCCGATCTCGATGTTGCTCCGAGCTGGACTAGCTGAATTTCAAGTGCCAGTGACCTCATAACGCTCAAGGAAGAAAAAAGGGGGGAGGAGGAAGGGTTCGCTGGTTCCTCAGCTGTTTTCGTGGAAGAGGGTCGCGCCTGAGACTGCTTCGTCGAATATTCCGGGGAAGGTCGTGCCCTCATCCGGGGCTCCTGACGGCGCGTTTATCCGGCAACTGACCTGGACGGGTATACCGGGAAATGTCATGGTGATCCCGGAGGCCGTGGAGGTGATGGTGATGCTAGCCTTCACCAAGAGCAGTCCCCCTTGATGGCCGGGGTTGCCCATTGGACCCGCATAGTGGTTGAAGCTGACAAAGTCTGTTACGACCCATGTACCTCGTACGTCGACGGATCCTGTGGGGCTGAAGCCAGTAACTGAGCCGCCGCCGCTGACGGCCTTTGATGATGTGTCAAATGCGCCAGATCCGGTGAGCCGCGTTGTACTGTCTTTTAGGACCGTGACGCCCTGGATAGTGATCGTGGCTAGTGCCTTGGATACGTTGGGGGTTATCAGGTTGAAGGAGAAGGATGTTGATTGCGCCGATACATGCGGCAGTACCGCCGGAGCGATCATTATGACCAGCAGTGCTATTGTCGCGAGGATGAGTTTCAGTTTGGTCGTCTCCTCGACTTGTCTCATCGGCTTTCGGTCGGAACTTAACACTTCCGGTATCTCGGGATTGAAGTTGAAATATCTGTAAAAGGCGAAAGCAGCACTGTTCGACGATCAAGAGAAGCGATGAGGCAGAGCCTATCGAGAGCGAGTGAGGTTCATGCTGGTGATACCTTCTTTGGTTGCCGTTGGTTCAGAGAAGCCATGTATTCGTGTAGCGAGATTACTGAGCCCGGCGTTCCAGTATGGTTTGATAGCCATTTGTTGAGGCAATCTTTCCTGTCAAAAATGTGAGTTGATTCACATTCGACGCCCAGGTGTCCCGGCCCCACTTCGAATTCGACTACGTGAAGCGTTGGGTCTTTGGGGGCTAGATCTTCGATTCGCCTCTCGGCGACGTGGAAACGCGTGACATTCCCGCATACGGGGCATCGAGCTTCAGCCCTGAGATCTGTCTTTAGCCCGTTGAGGAGTATGTCCGCTCCACATTTGACGTAGACATCTCCTCTCTGCGGCAGAATCATACGGTATGATGTAGGCGTGCTGGAGAACCCGACGAGTCTTATGGGACCGTAATAGGACACTGCTTTCAACACTTCGGACTTGGGTTACTCCGCACAGCAGCTGAGCTGGTCTATGTCCTTCCGGAAAGATGTCGCGGCCAGCTTGATCGATTCGGTCATTGTCGGGAACACGTGAACCGTGTCGATAATGTCGTCGATTGTCAGCCTGTGCTTGACCGCTAGAACTGCCTCGTGAATAATGTCAGCCGCGTTTTCTGCGAGAATGTGAACCCCCAATATCCTTCCAGTCGACGTATCAGCAACCATCTTGACCAAGCCTCTCGTGTCCCTAATGACAACAGCCTTCGGCACCTTTGACATCGGTATGGTTCTGCAGGTGCAATCGTATCCCCGTTCGTGGGCTTCCTTCTCAGTAAGACCTACTGAGGCTACTTGAGGCGAGGTGAATATCGCTCTCGGAACAGGGAGGAAGTCTATCTTCCTATGCGTCCCCAACAGGGCGTTCTCTGCGGCCGTGGCTCCTTCCTTTGCTGCAATAGTTTCCAGCATCGGTTCGCCGATGACGTCTCCAGCAGCCCACACGTGGGGGGCTGTCGTATGCATTTCTCGATCAACTTTTACCGCCCCATCTTTTCGAAGTCTCACTGGCACCGTCTCTAACCCTAGCCGGTTCGTGTTAGGCTCTCTCCCAGTTGCCAATAGAAGCTCATCTCCTCTCGCTTCGAACTCTCTACCCTTGACCGTGGCGACTACAACCTTCTCGCCTTGGGTCTGATAGACGCGTTTGACCTGTACTCCCGTCTTGATCCCTATTCCTTCGTCTTCCAAATACCGGCGTAGAGCCTGGGAGATTTCTGGCTCCTCTTCAGGAATTATTCTATCGCTTCGTTGCAGAAGGGTCACTCTGGTTCCCATGTGGGAATACATCTGAGCGAACTCGAGGCCTAGAGCTCGACCGCCAAGCACAACCATAGAGGCTGGTTTGTTCCTCAGGCTGAGAGCCTCGACATTCGTCAGGTAGCCTACGCTCTCAATTCCCGGGATACCAGGTATCCTGGGTGATGATCCCGTCGCGACTATGAACTTTTTACCCTCAACATTGATTCCGTCCACCTTTACCCGTGTCTTGGAGACGAACCTCGAGTCTCCGCGGAAGAGTTTGGTTGATGGCAGTGAACTTAGAACGTCGGAATACTTCTCCTTCCGAAGTCCTCTCACGATCTGATTCTTCTGCTCTATGATTCTGTTGAATTCGAGCGTCGTCCTTCCGGGCCTTATTCCGGGGAACTCGCGATGACTATCGTAGTATCGCAGCTCCCCTGCCCGTAGAAGGTTCTTGCTAGGAACGCATCCAACGTTGACGCATGTTCCACCAATAGTGCTTCTCTCTATCATGGCCGTCTTTGCTCCATGGTCAGCAGCCTTCAGTGCAGCCGCGAACGCTGCTGAGCCGGACCCTAAGATGACAAGATCAAACAAGTACTTCGACTGTTATATGACGGAATTGTCATATAAGCCTGTGACAAGCCAGAGCCGGCTCGATTAGCTTAATTGCTGAAGATACCATATAAGAAATAGGCCATTCATGAGCCAACAGCTGACCCTTCGAAAGACCGACCTGACAGCCCTCTCGTTGCTCTTCAACGCGCTCTCGAACGAGTACCGAGTAGGCATCCTAAACCTGCTCAGAAACGGTCCGAAGAATGTCGGCGAGATTTCAGAAGCTCTCAAGATAGAGCAAACCATGGCTTCCCACAACCTCAAGTGCCTGGCATTCTGCGGACTAGTAGCAAGTCAGAGGCTGGGAAAAACAATCGAGTACACTCTTAACCGAGAAACAGTCGAGCCAATTCTTCGTCTGGCGGACAAACACATCTCAAAATACGCCGTCAACCTTCGAACCTGCAAGACACTAGAACGCTGAAGACGCCGAAACTGGATCCTCTAGCTCGGTATCCATATCTTGTCGGCTGTGAAAAGTTCGATTGCGCTTGGCAGCTGAAGCATTGTCTGGGATTCCGTGTACAAGACGAGCCCTTTGTATGATGTCAGATATTGGTACTTAGAGGAAAGAATTCCACCATGTGATTGGATTACTAATGCTCCCACGTTCCTCGACAGTATGGCTAAGAAATCCTGAGGATAGATCCTCACAATCGCTCCAGACGCCTTAATGGCTTGAGCAACAGCTGCGGCCGCCGCACCCGCAGCCGCTCCCGCACCTGCACCGGCCAATTCCGATCTCATCGAGAAACGCGAGGACCTATCTGTTAAGGTATTGCGTGATTCTGTACACTCACTGCTTGACGCTACGGTTACAGGAAATTCAAGTTCCAGAGCCGCGGTAGTTGGCAGTCATGTCGCAGCAAGGGAATTCATCGCCCACCCCATCACCTACCCCGAGTGTTGGAAAAGGCGCAAGAAAAGGCATCGGTGCAGTTCTCGTCGCTCTAGTCTCTCTGGGAGCTTTCGCAGGTGCTGCGGCAGGAACCTACGTTACCTTTGCCTATGTTATCATGCCTCAACTCTCACGCAGCAATAACAGCAACGGTGGCGGCGGAAGTTGCACTAGCAATTGTGGAAGCGGTGGGGGCGGTTCTTGCGGAACAGGTTGTCTGCAGGGAACCATTACTGGCAACAGCAACCCGTCTTCGCCCTACGTCAAATTAGACCAGATAAACGCAACCAGTTCAACTAACCTGTCGTTCACCATAGAAGCAGTAGGGTCCAGCTCGCTTAACGGTAACTCTATCACAGTGACCGACACCACTACTTCAGCATCAACGACAGAAAATTGTCCGTCTGGACAGACATGCACCGTCACGAACTCTCCGTCGGCAAACCAGTTTTCAGCCACGGGCAGCTTAACGTTCAAGACAGGCGATACTTACACAATACAGTTCTCAGACAGTGGCAATCCGTCAACCTACAACTTCCACTTCTAACCCCTACCTTGCCCCACATTTCAATCCGCTCAGTCAGAGCCTCCCCCCTCCTCGCTGGACCTAAGACCAGCGGGACCCGCTTGCGTCTCCCCGTGGCTCACGCGGTCATGATGGGTCGATTCGCTCTCTTGACAACCAACCCTTGACGATAAACAAATAGTGCTATTTGGATTTAGTGTGTCTGGGATTCCACGCGTTCAGGGCAACAAGGCCACTGGCGCCAAGAAGCAGAACTCCCATTATGAATAGTAGAAAGAATAGGAGGTCAAGAGGTGGGGCTAGACTGGTCCCTGCGAGGTCGCAACTATAGCCCGGCGGGCAAGTACTTGCAAAGCTTTCAGCCGTGCCAGAAACAACGATACTTGCCCCGCCTACTACAGCTAGAATCATTACTAGCTTGTTTGCAAGTCGCACACCTGATCATCATAGCTGGCAGCTCTTTGTTCTACTGTTCCGGACACAGTTCAAGCCCGGTAATCCAAGCTGGAATTTCCAGCTAGGGACGGCTCTTTGGCCCTTCTCAGCGGCGCGTGACTCCATTCGATTCCTTCTGGGAACAATCTGCTTATTCAAGCGAGACCCGGCCATCGTGATCGAGGCCGAACAGATGGCTAATGGTGAGATGTTTCTCGGCGGGTTCGCGAGCGGCTTCCTAGCCAGAGGCTTAACCCATATCGGATACGGAATCTACTTCACCACCAGCAGACTGATCGGCATAGATCTCGGCGCGAACGGTGGTGGAGCCTTGGGCGGCACGATGGCTGGCTTTATCCATGGCGAACTCATGCCAAAGCTCTCTCCAGAAGAGAGTGCTAAGACGATAACCGACCTCTATCGAATGAAAGATTTCGAGATGGAGAAGGACCAGATAAGCCGAATAGAGCTGAAGAAACCAGGCCTACTTGGATCTGGCCACATCGTAATTACGCCGAAGGAAGGAAAACCGGAGAAGATTAGTCTGAGGCACCGGATAGCCTACGATAGACTGATGACTCTCACGCAAGCCTTCAGCCCTGAAATAATAAGTTCATCCTAGAATTTCGTTCTTCTGCAAGGAGAGAATTACTCAGCTTATTACCTTGGTCAAGAATGTCTGAAACCGCAGCCGTTGATTGCACTAACGCTTCTCAAATCCAATGGTGATGGTGCGCCGGCTCAGACCGTGAACGAGTTTCCTGACCAGGTTCACGAGGGCGAAATGCTCTGGGTAGACGCTGAGAGTCCGACAGCCCAGGAACTGGCTGAGCTGAAGAACAGATTTGGCCTTGACGATTATGCAATCGAGGATGTTGTTCACAAGAATCAGCGGCCGAAACTGGAGGAGTATGGAAAGGGGGTCTTTGGAGTAATCCATGTGCCCGTAGTAAAGAACCGGAAAAGTGAGATAATTGAACTCTTCGTCTTTTTCCAGAAAAACTGGATCATAACCATCCATTCGGTCGATTCGGAGTTAATCCATGCGGTTGACTCCAGAATAAGGGCTAGGGGTCTCGCCCCGCTCGCGACAACTCCTTCACCAGACCTACTCTTCTATGTTTTCCTTGACTTTGCTGTTGACGCCTACTATCCCATTCTAGATGAGGTAGAGAATCGCCTCGAGGAATTGGACAAGCAGGCAATTACGACTTTCAAGACACGTGTGAGGAGAATGGAAAATGTTGTGACGCTCATCACGACGGTAGGAAGTGTTCGAAAAAGGCTGATGACCCTTAGGCGCTCTCTCACACCTACGCGGGACATGCTCGGAATGGTGATGAGGGGCGCGGTGCCGCTTGTCGCTGACTCAAGTCTCAGGAGCTTCAGAGATGTCTACGACCATTCGTTTCAGCTTTTGGAGACGATCGACAATGACAGAGACAGGACGAGCGATGTCCGTGACCTCTACATCAGTCTGCATTCCGCGTCAACGGATAACACTATCAAGGTCCTTACGCTCGTAGCAACAATATTCCTTCCACTTACTCTTCTTGCCGGAATCTACGGAATGAACTTCACCCCGGGCTTCTTCCAGCCCGGGTCAGGTGATCCAATCGGATTCTACACCCTGATCCTAGCAATGTTCGTCATATCGCTGGGGTTTGTCTACTACTTCAAGAGAAGCGGCTGGATCTAGAGAAACACTCCAAGTCCGAATCAAACGATACTCGTCAAATGATGGAATCAGGTTAGCAGTCCTTTCAGAACTTCAGATCTCCAGTCTCTGCAAGGACCCGGAGGGCGTTCAGGGTGACCCACTTGCTAGGTCCACCGATCTCCTCAACTTCGACAGGGGCCTTCCTTCCTTTACCTGCGGGATAGAAGTAGTCTCCTTCCCGGTACCAGTCTCCTTCTAGGTTCCATCTACCATCAGGCCTACGTTTCGAGGATAGCAAATGCGCCGCGCTCTTGATCCTTTCATCATCCGCGTAACCTAGCTTCGTCAGGACACGTAGTCCATGCAGTATATCGTAAAAGTAGTACATTGGAAAATGCAGTTTCGTAAAGAACGGATAGGTTTCCTGCCAGTGATGATTATCCGACTTGTACAAATGGTGCATCAACAAGAACTCCGCACCATTTTCAACCGACTTTTTCATCTTCCGCGTCCACCGACCACGCGGAATCTCCGAATAGGCCCATAACGGTTCGATAGTGCTCATGAACGAGCTGTGCTTCACCTTCTTCTCTGGAAAGTCACAGTTCCAGCCACCATCCTCCAATTGCTGCACTGGCAGCCAGTCAATCGCTTTCTTCACCCTACGATCATTACCGTAACCTAGCTGGAAGAGAGTCCTGATCATGTTGCCTGTCAAACATGGTTCGTCCCATCGTTTCCCTCGGTCAAGCTTGGTCGGACATGAGAAAGAACCAGACTCAACCTGGTGCAGGTCCAGGAATCTCTCAACTTCAGCCTTGATCCTGTCATCAGCCGGCATAGCTAGTTCGGCCAACAACATCAACGGCCAGACTGCAGACGTCCATTTCGGCCGATAACAGGTCTCCTTGGGAGACCAGAATCCCTTTCTTGTCTGCTGTCCCATAATTTTGCGTACAATTCGAGAACTAGGAATCCTCTCCCTGGCAGCCATTACATCTGTATCTTTCGGTCCACGATCAAGCAGCTCGGTTAATGCTAGATATCGTACCGAGGGATTACCGGGCTCGAGCAGCCATTGCAGCGTCCCATCTTTTGCAGCGGTCAAGGAAACGGGAATAGTGAGAGCTGTCTATAAATCGTGCCCCCAGATTGTCACAGAGAATCTGAGTACGTGGAAACGACACAAAGACATGCGTCGAACTGTCGCTACGCTACCTTGAAAGTGTTAGAGACTCTTCAATAACTCAACTCAGGCGTAATAGACTCAAGTGGATACATGGTTGGGAGTAGCATTTGTCGGGACCCTTGATCCGGGAAGCCGAGGACTATCGCTGCTCCTTGACCTGGCGCCTCGACTAGTGGGCCGATACTAACGAAACATCGAAGAACTCATTAGGTGTAAAAAAAAGAGAACTTGAGGAAGCCATCCTTTCAAGTCGGTGCCTTCTCGCATCCCAAGCAAAAATCGGGAAAGAGGATTCTTATGGCTCTCAGTGGATCTGGATGTTTCCTCCCTGTAGGACCCCGGACCTTGCATAGCCGGTTCCGAGTTGTATGGAGAAAGTGTCATGTCCAGTGCCGGGCTCTGCGTTGTCTTGTATCGTGACTTGGAAGTTGGTGGTGGCGCCGTTAGCGGTGCCTGTTCCTTGGATGGTTACCGTGTTGCCGTTGAAGAAAGCACTGGTGATGAGTGCTGTTCTGAAGTCTAGGCCAGTGCCGTGGTCCTCATAGCGTATTTTGCCGGTGATTCGTCCCGACGAGTCGACTGTTACTTCGATACTGAAGCTTCCATGGTCTTGTTGTGCATCTGTGAAAATGTATCCGCCTCCGGTGACTTTACAGGTCTGTCCTTGCGGGCAGTTAGCGGGCGTGGTTGTTTGGCCGAGGATGTAATCGAAGGACCGCGTGGCGTCAGCATCCTGGAGAATTGGATCGTGGCTTACGTAGCCGAAGGTTAGGGCCGTGACGCTGAAGAGCTCGTCCCCTAGTATCGGACTGCCGATGTCTGATAGTGGCGCGGTGATTGTTATGATTCCGGTGGAAGTGTTGATGGTGCCTGTTTCAACTTTTTCGTTGGGGTAGACGATGATTTTACAGTTTTGGGGTGTTGTGGTGACGCACCCGTCGCCAGGCGGCACTCCCGTTGTGGGGGTTGCCGATGTGCCTGTTCCGGCGAAGAAGGTTGGGGGGGTGCCTCCAGCTGTGCTGTTGGCTCCTATGTAGAAGATGCGATAGCTCTCTTCGCCTCCATCTCCGGTGGTGAGGAATTGCCATCTGGTGATCCAGACTATGCCATCAGAGCCCGTGGGTGGTAGGAGAGATGTGAGGCTGCCGACTTGTAATGTTATGGTTAGGTGTGATATGTCGGGTTGCGAGACTTGGAGGCTGAGAAGATCTAGTGCCGGCTGGTTGGGTCCTGCTCCGGTCGGGAAGTAGTGGGGTACTTGGGCGTCGCCCGCAGGGTCTGTTACACCAGTTTGTACGTTTGGAGTGGTCTGTACTAGTGTGGTGCCGATGGCTGTCGGTCCGGCCACTTGTGTTAGCTCAAACAGCGCTGCGCCGTGGTGTTGGTTTGTCAAGTCGTTTATGACGATCCGGGCTGCACCGTTCGCGTCTATTGCTACTGAGAAGAAGTCTGCCAGTGTCCTGTCTCCGCCGCTGATGGTGCAGTTCAAGCCTTGGGTGCATAGTTGTCCGTAGTCTGTGGGGTGTTCGCTAGCTTGTACTTGATAGATTGTGGGGTTGCCGGTCGTGGCGCCTTGGACCTGGACGAAATAGGTGAACCATTTGACCGTGGTTGCTGCCTGACGGCTGTTGAGCCATGACGGAAACGAGTTGGGGTCGCCGCGGGTACTAGTACCGTAAAAGACGATGTCAACCTTGCCAGCGACTCCGGCAATGGCCCAAGGCATGACGTTGGTGTTGGCCGGGTCTCCATTAACCTGTAAGGGCTTAGACCAAGTATGGCCCTCGTTGGTGGAGCTACTGAGATAGACGTTGTTGTTCGTGGTATCGACCCAGACGACATAGATGTTTCCGGCCCGGTCCACGGTCAACGAGGCGAAAAGATGGCCAACAGTCCCACCGGGGCTGACTGGAGCTTCCACGTTGGTGAAGGTTAGGCCTGTGCGTTGGCTGGCCGTTACGTGTGCTTTTGTAATTTCCACATGGTCGGATCTAAGACAGGGCAGGTATAGGTTGCGGTGTGCGGGGTCGAAGATGAGGCGTCCGCAGGGTGCGCCGGTGGCGACGTATTGTGGTCCGGATCCTGTTCCGGCGTTTTGGAAGACTAGCCCTCCTGTGAGGTCGGTGGACCCGGTGGAGCCAGTTGAGGAGAGGATTTGGCTGCCTTGGACTGCTTGTCGGTAGGTCAGGAATATGGTGTTGTCGGACGAGGATGAGGTGGGGCCGTTGTCTACTGCAAGCCATTGCCGATCGACTACCGTGTTTGGTGCGGTCAGGAAGTTGGCTCTCCAATTGTTGCCGCCGTCGTTAGTGACTGCGACGCCGATGTTGACGAGGCCTTCCAAGTCCGCAAAGTAGGCGAATCCTTGGTCGTCTGTTATGATGTCAGAATCTCCGCCTCCGCTCGGTGTGGGGTTGGGTCGCAGCCCAATTGGCGAGACTATGTGGAAACTGTCGCCATTGTCAGTGGATTTCGCCACGAAGCCTTGGTCCGTGCTGAAGCCCCAAGGTCCAGATTCCCAGATATTGCCTGCTTGGTCGATATGGACTAGGGGTTCTCCTTCAGTTCGTTGTGGGTCCACGATTATGGCAGGTGCGAAGTTGATACCTCCTTTGGGGAATGTCGGGTTGGGCACGGGTCCTCCGTTAGTGAAAGCCAGGACTGCCGAGCCAGTGTAGGATGACGTTGTTACAAGAAAGGGTGTGACTCTGGCCTCGTAGGCTCCCGGTATGGGGCTTACAAGCACCACCTGTTCCTGGGTTTCCCCTCCACCCAGGGTGCTAGAGCCTACTAGTTGTCCATCGCTCTGGCGGTAGATGTAGAGGTCAAAGTCGTTGCCGCCGCTGGGCCAGTTGATGGTGATGGTTACTGTTCCAGTATGAGTAGTCCAAAAGTCGCTGGCGAGGTTGAGGGTGATAAAGAAGTGGTCGCACACCAGGTTCATTGGGTCAATAGGTGGACACATGGACGGGTCAGCGTTTGCTCCGAATGTGTAGAAAGCTCCTGTCCAGCTGACGCTGGTGCTTGTCTCAGATAACGTGCCGCTGGAGGGTGTTGCGGCCCTTGCTTGCTGGCCCAGGAATAGTCCCGAGCCTAGTAGCATAGCGGTTAGGAGGAGGACGGCTTTGATGGGTCTTCCTATGGTGTAGGAATGAAACATGAATTCCACTGAACAAGGTCTACACATAGTTACCGTTTAAAACGAATGTTCTGGAAAAAAATATTTTCGAAAATTGATATATCGTATTCCAAAAATATCGGCATACGATACTATCGTGATATGAAAATCACGCGCTTGAAGTACTCTTGCCACCAGAACACTGTAACGTACTGAAGAATTTCTTTTTCTGAGAATATTATTTCGCTGGTTTGATGCCTGCGCCGTTTTCGCCTAGTGATCTTGCGCAGTAAGAGCATTCTCTCCCGAGTGGCGTCGTTGTTCCACATGTGAGACATAGGGTCCTGTTGCCAACTGGCGCTCCTGGCGGATCGTTGGTGACCGGTGATCTCCCGAGTGGCCCGAGGAAGGGTCGTAGCAGCCTTCTTGGCAGGTTTGGCACGAAGCTTCCCCGGCGTCTTCCGACGACAACGGCCGGGTGATATGTTGTGACCTCGGACCGGCTCGCAAAAACTGCAAGTGCTAGGGCCCACAATCGATCGTCGTGTGTCCCGCTGGGATGTGAAAACATCAACTGTCCTGTCTTGGTGAGTTCGACCTTCTCCGCGTTCATCTCGTCGAACAAATCGGAATCGTAGCTCATCTGTAATCGTCCCTCCTCCATCGTCCGTTTCAGGTTCTCCATAATCACCTGCTTAGAAGGCAGTGTCAACGTTATCCCCAGAACATTCTTCAAACCCGCCCTGAGAAGGTCCTCGACAAACAAGCCTGCCCCACCAGTCTGGTCAATGTCAATCCTCCGGACCCCGTCCAACTTCTGGTTTAGCAATTTCAAGTAGCCTCGAACAGACCCGTATTCTGTTCCAAGCGGAAAAGTTCTCAGATGCAGCAGGAACATCTTCCCATCTCGCTTCTCAAGCACTGCTACCGCCGATGGGTCTCGTATCTTGCCGAGATCAACACCGACGTAGAAGCCTCCAGTCCGAGACAGAGAGCCGATCACATCATATTTCGTGAAAGTGTTGAGTCCGGTCACTACGCACTCTTCGATCAGGGGTCTTGGGAAGTATGTGTCTTCGTCTTCTGCGAACTCTGCCTCCATCTCGCGGGCCCACCTCCAGCTATGGTTTTTCATCTGGACCTTCATCACCTCTACGCTCTCGGGTCTCAGTGGACCGTTCGGTTGCAGCGCGTCTCGGTAGCTGACGTGGTGGCGGGACACATGTCCAAACAGTTCATCGTCCTTGTTCATGGCGTAGAACATGGAGTCTCGACTGCCCGGGGTGCTGATCCCGTAGAACCGGCCGTTCGTCGTGAGTAGAGCAAAAGCAATGGCATCATACAAGTCTCGATCATTCTCCACATAGTTCCATTCGTCTACCACTACGAAGTCGAGTGACTCGCCTCTGATCGTTTCGTGGGTGCTCGGCAACGCCTCGACGGTTGAGCCGTTCTTGAATTCGAGCAATCCCTTCCGGACCCTGCCCTCCAGCACCTTCATGCCCAGCCTTGGTAGGAGCAGCGAAATTTTTCCGATCATCTTACGGCTCTGACGCAGACTCGGAGCAACAACAACCGCCCTCAAACCCGGATTTTTCAAAGCGTAGTAAAGTAGTATGATTGCGACGGTGAGACTCTTACCGGACTGGCGGGACCATCTGGCGACGATGAACTGGTGGGGTCTTCTAGGAGCTTTTTCTGGTATGATGTGGGCTTGATGTGTAGGCGCTTCTCGCAGAACTCGATGATGTCCTCATCGACCAGCGGCTTTCCTTTCGCCTGATCCCGAACATTCGCTCTCCGGAGATTCGTCCAGTTGCGGTCGATCTTGCCGCCTATCGACGCTGACATTTTAGACTCCCGTCGCGGTCGGCGGAAGCCGACCAGCATCATCTTCCAGTTCCTTCATTCTCCGTTCCCACTCTGCGAATTTCGCAGATCGCAATATCCGTTCGAGGACCGCTGCTGTGTTCGTATGCAGTTGCGTCCACCGTTCTCGGACCCTCCGATCGACTTCGTCGTCGAGCATTATTTTCTTCGCTCTCGCCATGCTCTCGCGCAGTTGTTCAATGACTTCCATCCTCGCCGCGTCAACCTCGAACTCGCCGGTTGACACTAGTTCTCCACCCCACTCGTCTTACGCTCGTCCGTGACGCTGGACAATTCGGCCTCCGTCTTGCGCAGATCCCTCATCGCCAGTTTCGCCCGTCTACGATCTTCTTTCAGCGCGTCGTTCCATTGGCCAATACACCGCAGAGCAATACTGGAGAATCTTTGCAGTTGCACTTCGTCCAGCAGACTCTTTCGAGAACCCTGCTCCAGCTTATCCAGAACAATGGTAGTTAATCGGCGAATATTCGCAAGCAGTTCGGCCCGCGAGTCCGGTTCCACATTCTCCTCCAATTTTCATTCCAATTCGCGTATCCGCGTTTACCTGGGCGTCGACTCCCGTGGGGTCTCGAACGTTTAGAATCCCGGCAAAGATTCCTAGTCCAGCCCTACGGCCAGAGTTCTTTCAGGTAATGCTTCTACGCTGACAGTCTATTGTAGGTGCTTCAACATAAGTTTGGTCATACGCCCTCTCGCAAAGTTTCCGGACAGTGCCTAGTTACACTACTTTTCAAGAGCCTAGTTACGTGTGGTCGTATGGCGGAACCCTTCTGCTTAGAGCACTCGACATGCCTGCACAGGATCATTAGAAGGGCCCATTCGAATAGGAATATTGGTCAGCAGCCAGCGCTGCCCAGAAAACAGCCCGATAACAGTTCGCCTTTCAATCCTCTCATAGTGAGCTCATGCTGTGCGGGCCTGGCGACTTGCCATATGTCTGAGTCTATACGGAGATATTGCCTACTTCTTTGACTCAACACTCTGTTTTCCGGTAGTGTTAAATCCTCACCCGCCAAAAACTGCCTTACCTAAATTACGAATGGTCGGGCCTTGCGCAAACCGGCCTGACCTTCGCAATTAGTGGTCAGTCGCGGAATCAAGATGATACAAACCATCAAATCGAATTTCTCTCTCGGAGAGGATCGAATGAGAACTACGCAAATTGGGGAGCGCCGAGCGAAGAGAATGAGCCCTCTTAGCTACCATCTATTTCCGGCTTTGGCCCTTGCACTATTCGTGCTGACTTCTCTAGGTACCGCTCATATTCCAGCCCCTTTGTCGATTCTTGGACCCCTTCAACAAAGTGTAGGACAACCTCTAGTCGCCGACTTCTCATTTCCGACAACCAATGGACCCTACGCTATCGTCCTTGATGCAGGCAGTCCCGTCGCCTTCAATGCCACAGCTTCGGGAGGGACACAGGCCTACAGCTACGGATGGGAGTTCGGTGATACCGGCTCCGCAACAGGCAACTACCCTAGCCATACTTTCCTTGCGGCAGGCTCTTACACAGTGGTCCTAACAGTAACTGACTTTGCGGGTGTAAAAGCCACGGCCAGCCACGCACTGGTCATCGATTCATCCCCATACAGGATAGACTTTTCCTCTCCAACAATCACTGCTGGAAGCCCTACCGCTTTCAACGGAACCGGCGGATTCGGAGTCTACTACTGGGACTTTGGTGACGGTTCGGCCAGCCAGAACACTTGCTGCGCCCTGTTCACTCATACTTATCCCAAAGCTGCAAACTATACAGTGGTCTATACTCCGTTTGACGGTTCCGGGACCGCTACATCTGCGAGCCATGTCGTGAATGTTATACCGACACATCTCACGGCGGACTTTTCTTCTCCCATCATTACAGAAGGTAGTCCCGTCACGCTCAACGCGACCACTTCCGGAGGCACCGGGCCATACCAGTTTAGTTGGAGTTTTAGCGATCATTCCACAGGTGCGGGAGGCTTTCCCACTCACACTTTCGCGTCCGCGGGAAACCCTGTTGCATTCCTCACGGTCACCGACGCTAATCAAGGTCAGGCTGTCGCTAGCCGTGTTTTGAGCGTTCGATCGTCTCCCTACAGGATTGATTTCTCCTATCCCGATACTAGCGCAGGGAGCCCTGTCACCTTCAATGGGACGATTGCAGGATTCTACTACCAATCCTGGCTTTTTGGTGACGGCGGTTCCACTGGCTACTATTGTTGTTCTCCGGTGACCCACACATTTGCGGTTCCTGGAAACTATACGGTAGTGTACACGCCGAATGATGGTTCCGGGGTCTCCGCGACGGCCAGCCACGTGGTGAACGTGAGACAGACGCGGGTTCTTGTAGACTTCACGCACCCAGAGGCAACACCTGGCAGCCCTGTAAGCTTCAACGCAACATCGTCAGGCGGCGTTCCACCTTATACCTTCTCGTGGAAATTCAACACAACATTATCCGCAACAGGGAGATATCCCGACCATACTTTCGCTGACGCTGGATTCGCAATTGTAATTCTGTCGGTGATTGATGGTATAGGTGAGACTGCGACAGCCAGCAACGCTGTCCAGATCATGTCTTCCCCCTACCGGATCGACTTCTCCTTTACCGGCCCCAGTGCTGGTAGCCCTGTCACCTTCAATGGGACGATTGCAGGATTCTACTACCAATCCTGGCTTTTTGGTGACGGCGGTTCCACTGGCTACTATTGTTGTTCCCCAGTAACCCACACCTACGCCAGGTCGGGAGCCTACACTGTTGTGTACAAGCCCAACGATGGGAGCGGCGTTTCGGCAACAGCCAGCCATGTGCTGGTTATTCCGGGGCCACCCGCTTCCCCTACATCAACATCAGTAGCCTGCTTACCCCTAAGCGTCACGATAGGATCTACTGCTACTTGTTCCGCGACAGTGACTGATACGTCCAGCTCGCCAACAAACCCTGCTGGCGCTGTTACGTTTTCGAACAGCGGAGGTTCAGGCAACTTTGGCGGGACCACATGTAGCTTGGTGTCTAGTGGTTTGAACGCAGCGACCTGTACAATCTCCTACGTGCCTAGTGCAGTGGGGTCTGGCTCGCAGTCCGTAACTGCTAGTTACGGTGGAGACGATACTCATCAACCGTCTGTCTCTTCCGCGTTTACTCTTACCGTCAACAAAGCAAGCCCATCAATCGCCACCACGCTGTTTGCCACAGGAATCGCTGTCGGGGGATCAGTAAGCGACTCAGCAAAGTTGACGGGAGGCTTCAGCGCCGGAGGGACAGTTACTTACCAGTTCTTCTCAGGCTCATCTTGTTCTGCAGCGCCCACAATAGTGGGCCCGCCTGTCTCTGTGACCAATGGCACCGTGCCCAGTTCGGCGCCTCAGACGTTTGCAGCCGCGGGTTCGTTCAGCTGGAGCGCTATCTACAGTGGGGATGGCAACAACAACGGCGTCACCAGCGCTTGCGAACAACTAACCGTCAACCCGGCCGCGGACTTCAGCCTCACGCCAACCTCGACGACAATCAGCGTCACAGCCAATTCACTAGGCAGCGATAAGCTCAGAGTTGATGCTATCTACGGCTTCACCGGGACAGTTTCCTTCCTCCGCGTCGGCTCTCCGTTCGGCGGCGTCTCCTACGACTGCTCCAGCGTTACACTGTCGTCGACAACGACCTCAGCAAACTCCACATGCACCTTCAGCTCCAACACTCCCGGAACCTACACAGCCGTCGTGAACGGGACCGGTGGGACCCCGTCGGTATCCCATCAAGTAACATACACGGTCATCGTGGTGAAGAACAATCCCTCCATTCACACAACCCTCTCCGCTTCGACCATCACGGTTGGCGGTTCCGTCACAGACTCCGCAACTCTCACAGGCACCGATACGCTAACTGCTAGCGGCACGGTGACCTACGAGTTTTTCACAGGCTCCAGTTGCGCTGGCACAGCCACCGTTGTGGGTAGTCCTGTAGTCGTGAGTAGTGGTGTGATTCCCAATTCAGCATCTCAGACATTCAGCTCTGCTGGACTGTTCAGCTGGAACGCAGTCTACAACGGCGACACCAACAACAACGGTGTGACGAGTCTCTGTGAGCCCTTGTCAGTCAATCCTCTAACAGGTGTTGCTGTCACAACCAAGTTATCTGCGACGACGATAATCGTCGGCGGATCTGTTTCTGACTCTGCCACCTTAAGCGGTGTAACCCCTGCAGCCGGAGGAACAGTCATCTATCGCATGTCCAATACTGGAGACTGCTCGAGTCCTGTTATCGTAGTGGCCACTGTCGACGTGGCAAATGGGGTGGTTCCCAGCTCGCCCTCTAAGATCTTCAGTTCTCCAGGCTTGTTCGGGTGGAATGCAGCTTACTCAGGTGACGCGAACAACGGTGGAGCCAGCAGCATCTGTGAGCCTTTGACGGTAAACAAAGCTAGCCCGACTTTGTCGACGACGCTATCTGCCAGCACGATCACGGTTGGCGGATCGGTGAGCGACACTGCTACTTTAGCCGGCGGTTTCACACCGACCGGGTCGGTGAGTTTCAGTTTCTACTCAGGAGACTGCTCCTCTGGCATAGTCACCATCATCCTGCCATCAGTCGGTTTGACCGGCTCTTCTGCAACCTCAACCCCTGAAGCCTTCAACACAGTTGGCTCATTCAGTTGGAAGGCTGTCTATCTTGGCGATTCCAACAACAACGTTGCGACCAGTAGTTGCGAAACTCTCTCTGTTGTTACATCAGCTGGCTTCACAATATCCGCGAGTCCAACTTCGCTAACAGTGGCTCCTGAGGATTCCAGTTCGTGCGAGGGGCAGGGGTCTGCTCAGAGATGTGATGATGAGGCATCATCAACAATTTCCGTGACTGGGTTGAATGGCTTCTCTGGCACGGTTACCCTCACGGTGTCGACCTCTCCGGGTCTAACTGTCTCTCTGAGCACTTTGAGAATAGTCGGGTCTGGCAGTTCGATTCTGACTGTTAGTGATGGTAGGCCGGGGAACTACACCGTCACGGTTACAGGAACGAGCGGTTCGATAATTCGCTCGGTGGTCGTCAAGGTGATGGTTAGGCCTCCTGTGCCTTTGAAGTGTGGAGGTGATAGTGACTGTAACATTGAGAGTGATGCTCCTCTCTCCGATGTGAGGTTTGGAGACAAGAAGATACACTTCACAGTAGACGGGACAGCAGGGGCGAGGGGAGCGGTGAATGTTACGATTCCCCGGTCAGCGGTTCCTGACATTGACAGGATCGAAGTCTCTGTGGACGGCGCCAAACAGCCCCGCTCATCGCTAATGATAGCGGTTGATGATTCTAACTATCATGTGTATTTCTCTTTCACGTTTCACAGCCCGGTCACCATCGACATCGACCTATCACCAGCAGTAACAATCCTCGGACTGAACCCTCTAACGTTCTATGGAATAGTTGGAGTTGGAATCGCCATAGTGGTCGCTGCGGGGGTCGTTACGCTTCTTAGACGGCGAGGTGCCAAGGAACAGTCAGCACGGACGCCGTGATAGACAGCTCTCTTCCGAGATATCCGGGGCTCAAGAATTACCCTTCCGAACTAGCCTCAGCTTTCAGTCCCGACAAGTGGCGCTAGCGCCAAGAGGCAAGCGGCGATTATGAACATGGCAGCCTGCACGCGATCATTAGAAGTGGCCTATGAAAACTGAAACCAGCGAGTCATAGCCCGTTCAGAAAACAGCCAATAATCCTCCTTTCAGAAAATATTTTTTTTCTCGACCCCCAGGGGTCTGTCCGATGTCGCGCGCGCCCACGGGCAGAACCAACACCAGAAGCCCCAGGGCACGTTCGCCTGCCCAAGTGTTATACAAGACCAGAGCACTCCAGACGATGCATGGAGCCCCGGCAGTCCTACGACCACGTCTTCCAGCTACTACAAGCCCACCATCGATGGTTCGCTGACTCCCTCCCCCTAATAGCCAGCGAGAACATCCCCAGCCCCGCCGTCCGAGAAGCCATACTCTCAGACTTTGGAAACCGGTACGCTGAAGGCTGGACCGGAGAACGAGTCTACGCCGGCTGCAAATACATAGACCAGGTCGAACAGACCTGCATCGACCTCGCCAAACAACTCTTCCGGGTCGACTTCGCCGACGTCAGACCCATATCCGGAGTATGCGCCAACCTTGTGGCCTACACCACCTTCACAAACCCCGGAGACACGATGATGGCACTAGCCATCCCAGCGGGCGGCCACATCAGCATGGGCAAGAAAGAATTCGGAGGAACAGCCGGCAGCGTAAGAGGCCTCAACGTAGAATACTTCCCCTTCGACACAGAAGAAATGAACATCGACATCGACGCCACCCAGAAAAAAGTCCAGAAACTAACCGAGGAGGGTAAGAAGCCGACCCTCGCAATGTTCGGAGGCTCAGTACTACCCTTCCCCCACCCAGTAAAGGAACTAGGCGAAATCTTCCGAAATCACGAAACTAAAGTCTGCTTTGACGCAGCTCACGTGGCGGGCCTCGTCGCAGGCGGACAATTCCAAGACCCGTTACACGAAGGAGCCGATGCCATGACCGCAAGCACTCACAAGACCCTACCTGGACCTCAGGGCGGAATCATCCTAGCAAAACCTGAACATGGGGAGAAAATCAAGAAGTCAACCTTCCCAGGCAATGTGAGCAACCATCACCTCCACCACCTAGCCGGAAAAGCCGTGATGTTTGCGGAAATGCTCGTCTTCGGCGAAGAATATGCTGCTCAGATCGTGAAGAACGCCAAGGCACTCGCCCAGGCTCTCCACGAGAGAGGATTCCAAGTCCTGGGAGAGAAGAAGGGATACACGAAATCACATCTCCTGGTCGCAGACATCACCAAGTACGGTGACGGCAAGACGATAGAGAAGAGACTTGAAGATTCCAACATCATTCTCAACCGAAACCTCCTACCCTACGATATCAAGGCTGGAAGACACTTCGAAGCCCCTGGAGGGATAAGGGCTGGAGTCTCAGAAGTCACGAGGCTGGGAATGAAAGAATCGGACATGGTAGAAGTTGCAGACCTGATGACAAGAGTAGTCGTGAAGGGCGAAGACTCCCGGAGAGTGGCGAAGGACGTCGCCGAGTTCCGGAAAGACTTCCAACGGGTCCACTACGCCTTTGAATCCGGCCAGGACGCATACGAATACGTCCACATCCGCTGACCGCACACCACCCTTATTACCAACCATTCCGAAAATAGGGATCGTGAAGGTTCCCGGTTGAGCACTAAGAGGGAAAAGAGAAGAAGCGGAGACGCACCCATGCCCGCGGCCAGCGCGGGACTGTTACGCTTCTTTGAAGAAGACACTCCCGGCGTAAAGCTCAGCCCCCAACTAGTCGTGATCTCCGCAATGGGTCTAGTCGCCTTTGCGCTGATGTTTCTGGTCTTATTCCCGATTAGACCCACCGGTTAGATGCGTAGCAAGAAAAGGATCAGAAATCTTCAGGCAGCGTCCTCTGAAGATACGAAGGCACCACTCTAACCTCAATCCCCAACTTCAACCTTATCGACCGTTTAAGCTCTTCTGCGAACCCGGTGAAAATGTAGACCCGCTCTGGATTGCAGGCTTTGATGAAGGATACTAGCTGATCGAAATCCGCGTGACTACTCAGCGGAAAAGCTGCCCCGACTCGATTGAGGGAAAGAGCCCAGCCAGTCGCATACGCGCGAGCAAATCTTCTGCCGATGTAAGATCTATCACCAGGCGTGGTGAGATATACGCAGGGGTCTTTGTCGAGAATATTCTTCCCTTCCTGCGAGTTAGCTGGAAACCATTCCAAATCCATCCCGCTCTTACGGTAGGTCTTGTTCACGCCATCGAGCCTGGGATTGACGATGACGGGGAGGTGAGTGTAGACGTTGAAGAGCCGGACGACCTCTTGCGCCTTCCCAGCAGCGTAAACGTGTAGACATGGGACTCTGCCCTGTTTGATCGTATCCAAGGCCCATTCAACAATCTCAGCATAGACCGTCTCCCGGGACGGAAACCGGTAGTAGGGAGACCCATAGGTTGCCTCCATCACCAGCACATCGCAGTGGTGTGGTTCCGCAGCCTTGGTCGTTAGAGTATCTACGCAGTTGATATCGCCAGTATACAGAATTGACGATTCGGGAGTGTTGATGAGGAATTGAGCCGAGCCAAGCATGTGTCCGGCGTTTAGAGCCTTGATCTCCACATCACCGATGGTCAATCGTTCATTAATGTCGAGGCTCCGAAAGTTGGCAACTCGATGCTCGTTCAATGCATGATGAATATCCCGAGTCTCGCGGGTGGACTGTTTCAGTCCCTTGTGCCTGAACCCGCCCGTATGATCACTGTGAGCATGCGAGACGAGGACTCGGGCGCTCTGCGAGACCCGGCGTGTCGTAGACGGATCAACCACCAGCGTAATGTTCGGTGTCCCAATGACGAGGCCATCAAGCCAGCCGATTCTATCGTCTCGCATTGGCCTTAGCCTCCGGAATAGTCTCTAGCCGTTGAATAGCGTCGAGATGAAGAAACGTCTCGCCCTTAGGCTCTCTATTTACGACCTGTGGAATCGGACTCACAACTGTCGACCGGAGAATGACAGCGTCCGACTCTGAAAGCCAGAGCCCAGGCGGCTCGTGGGAGACGACTGCGAGTCGTCCTTCATAGCCAAAGTCGCGGCTGATAACCACGAGTATTTTTTTTCCGACCAGCCTCTCTAGCATGTGAAATACTGTGGGGCTTACAGACGCCATATTGCTTAGACCAAGTTTGCAGCTCTAGTGTCGAAGGCATGGTTCGGACCGTTTCCCCTTTAAAAGACCCGTATTGAAAACGAAGAGGCAAGCGAAAGTATGACGTATGGATTATGCGACGAGAATCGTGTGGAGTTAAGGCGGTTTTGGTACCCTCAAGGCTCCGCTCTGGCAAGGTTAATCTTGTAGATACGAGTCAAAACAGTCCTTTACGGACGATACTATGTCAGACATCGCAGGAACAGCGGACATTGAAGACGGCTTCGAGGACGGCGGAGAAGAAGAGCCGAACATGGTGCGAATAGGAAAGAAACCGCTAATGAACTACGTAGTGGCGTGCATGACGCTCTTGAACACGGGCGTGCCGGAAGTAATGGTCCGGGCACGAGGCCAGTCCATTACGAAGGCCGTGGAAACTGTGGATTTGTTGAAGCGAGCGTTCATGAAGAATGTTCGAGTCTACTCAGTCGACATTGGAACCGAGGAGATCAAGAGAGAAGACGGGTCCATCGCCAGCCTCTCAATGATCGAAATAATCCTAGGCAACTAAGCCATCCCAGCAGAATCCCATATCGAGCAATATTATTAGTAGTAGACACTTGACAGTCAGCCGCGATACCGAATGCCGGCTGAGAAATATCCCAAGATCGTTGTAACTCCTCCCGGACCCAAAGCCCGCGCACTCGTCAAAGAAGACGAAACTGTAATATCTCAATCACTAGTCCGGTTCTACCCGTTAGCCGCTGAGAGCGGTCATGGAAGTATCGTTAAAGATGTTGACGGGAACGAGTTCATCGACTTCAACTCCGGACTCGTCTGCCTCGCCGTAGGCCACACCCATCCAAGAGTCGTCGCAGCGATCAAAGAACAGGCCGAGAAACTCATCCACTACTCCTGGACCGACTTCTACTACGAAAAAGTTGTCCAGATATCCGAAGAGCTGGTCAAGATAACACCGGGAAACTTTCCCAAGAAAGTCTTCCTAAGCAACAGTGGAACCGAAGCCATCGAAGCCGCCATGAAGCTGGCAAAGTGGCATACGCGCAAGCACGGCTTCCTCTCATTCATCGGCGCATTCCACGGCCGAACACTGGGAGCTCTGAGCTTGACCGCGAGCAAGCCCTACCAGCGCAGACACTTCCTCCCCATGGTCCCAGGAGATACTCACGTTCCCTTCGCCGACTGTTATCGCTGCCCGTTCAAGCTGGAATATCCTGAGTGCGGAATGTACTGCGTAGACTTCATTCAAGAACAAGTCCTCGACAAGTACCTACCACCCGAAGACGTGGCTGCCATGTTCGTCGAGCCAATCCAAGGCGAGGGAGGATACGTAGTCCCACCAGACGACTATTTCATCAAGCTGAAGAAGCTGCTGGACAAGAATGGAATAATGATGGTAGACGATGAAGTCCAGTCAGGAATGGGACGAACCGGACGATGGTTCGCTATCGAACACTGGGGCGTCGAACCCGACGTTGTCTGCACGTCAAAAGCTCTAGCCTCCGGACTACCAATCGGAGCCACAGTAGCAAGATCAGAATACATGGACTGGGAGGGCGGATCTCACGCTAACACTTTCGGCGGAAACCCTGTATCCTGCGCCGCTGCCCTGCAAGTCATCAACATCATCCGCGACGAGCACTTGATGGAGAACGCTACCAAACAGGGAAATTACATCATGAAACGGTTGAAGGAGATGCAGGAGAAGTATCCCATCATCGGCGATGTCAGAGGCAAAGGATTGATGATTGGCGCTGAGATCGTCAAGGACCCGAAGACGAAGGAGTTTGCTGACAAGGAGGCTCATGATATCATCATGAAGTCTTTCAGAAGAGGCCTCGCACTTATCACCGCGGGACATTCCACACTGCGAATCGCACCGCCCTTAATCATCACTCGGGACCTTGTGGATTCTGGCTTGGACATTCTAGAGGGCGCGATCAAAGAAGTCAACAATTCCAGCAAGTAACAAGGCCGGCTATGCCCCGGAAGTATACTATCGCAGTTCTGCCCGGCGATGGTATCGGCCCCGAAGTCGTAGTACAAGCAATAAAAGTTCTCAAGAAAGCAGAGGAAATAGTAGGATTCCACCTAAGATTCAACGCCTATGATTGCGGCGCACGCTACTGGGTAAGAAATGGCAGAAAGAACGAATGGAAACCCAGCACCTTCCAAGAGTGCAAGAAAGCAGACGCAATCTTGCTGGGCGCAATTGGACTACCAGACGTGAAATATCCCGATGGACGAGTCGTTGGCGGAAGAGTGGTCTTCGGTCTGCGCATGGGACTAGATCTCTACGCGAATGTTCGTCCATGTAAGCTGATGGACGGTGTGGAGTCTCCGATTCGAGGGAAGACAACCAAAGATATCGACTTTGTCGTCGTGCGGGAGAATACGGAGGACTTGTACGTGCAGATTCAGGGTGTTCTTGCAAGAGGCGGAATGGAAGAGACTGCTATCGATGTTGGAGTCACAACCAGAAAGGGTGCAGAGAGAGTCGTGGAATACGCGTTTAGAATGGCCTCGAAACGGCGAGGCGCACCTTCGGATGGAAAGAGAAGAGTCACCTGTGTAGACAAGAGCAACGTTCTGAAGGGAAGCATGCTGTTCAGGTCCGTCTTCAGCAACATCGGTCGAGATTATCCGAAGATCGGAAAGGACTATGCGTTTGTTGACGCTATGGCCCAGTGGATGGTTCGACGACCAGAACATTATGACGTGATCGTCACCACGAATCTCTTCGGCGATATTCTCTCAGACCTCGGCGCAGCCCTACAAGGGGGTCTTGGACTCGCGCCCTCAGGGAATATTGGCGACTCGAATGGGATGTTTGAGCCGGTGCATGGGTCCGCGCCCTCTTACGCGGGCAAGAATAGGGCAAACCCTATCGCAGCAATATTGTCTGCCGTCATGATGCTCGAATGGTTGTCAGAAAAACGCGGTGACAGGAAGCTCACGCAAGCGGCTGACCTGATTAGAAAGTCCGTCGCTGAGTCGTTGAGAGATAGAAAGAACTTGACCTACGACCTCGGAGGTCGGACCTCGACCCGGAAGATTGGACAGATTATCCAGAAGAACATGGTCCGAGTATCTGAATCAGCCTAGGACCAAGCGGGTTCGATTATTGATCGAGTTCTGGGACCAGACGCTCCGTGATGGAGAGCAGAGTCCCGGAGTATTCTTCACGCCCAGCGAGAAGCTGCGCCTGGCCCTCGAAATGGAGAAGATCGGGATCAAAAGGGCAGAGGTTGGCTTCCCGGTTGTCTCACGGGACGAGTTACGCGCAGTTAAGAAAATTGTCGAACAGGGTTTGAAGATGAAGATCATCTGTCCTGCTCGATGCAAGAGAGAGGACATCGACGCTGTGGCTGAAACAGGCGCAAGAGAGGTCGCGGTGTTCATCAGCACCAGTCCTCAACTGATGAAGTACAGTCTTCGATTGACCGCCGGAGAAGTCGGGCGACGATTAGTGGAGGCTGTAGAGTACGCGCGAGAGAGAGGACTGTTTGTTCATGCCGTGTCAGAGGACTCGACACGTAGCAAGGAAGATTTCGTCTTGAAGATCCTGAAGAGGGCAGTGGAGGCGGGCGCGAAAGGCGTAGTGATTACCGACACCTTGGGAATCGCGACGCCCGATAAGATGTTCAAATTGGCCAGGACCATTCGGCGTGGAGTGAGAGCTGAATCATACTCGGTTCACGCCCATGATGATCTGGGCCTGGCGACCGCAAATACCCTGGCGGCTGTGGAGGCAGGTTTCCAGGCGCCACAGACAACTGTAATGGGTATTGGAGAGAGGTCTGGTAACGCATCCTTTGAAGAAGTTGTCATGGCTCTGGAGGTGTTGTATCGGAGGATGACAGGTATTCGGACGGAGAGAATCTTCCACCTAGCAGAGTTGGTGGAGGAGTTGTCGGGGGTTCCGATTCCGGTACACAAGGCGGTTGTCGGGACGAACTCGTTCGCGCATGAGGCGGGAGTCCACGTTGCGGCTGTGTTGAGAAATCCTATCACCTACGAACCTTTTCCACCTGAACGGGTCGGAAGGCAGCGGAGGTTTAGTCTGGGAAAGCATTCCGGAGCAGCACTAGTCCAGTACGAACTCGGAAGGTCGAGGGGTAGAGTGGGAGTTGGTGGCGTGAAGGAGCTGACTCGGAGGGTGAAGAGTCTGAAGGAACGGGCGGGCAAAGAGAAGCTGCGGGAGCTAGTCCGGCTCAAGAGGGCCATGGACCGGGAAAGGGCTGGAGTGACGCTGGAAGAGTTTCGACGTTTGATTAGAGGGAAGAGTGTCTCGTGATTTGTATGGCCTCTGGGTCATGGGGGCTGAAAAGTAGAATCGCTGGAATCAGGCCTTAGAATATCACATTGTGGTGAAAGGCGTCGAAGCTTCCAAGGAGCGTCGACTGGCAGGAAAGGGCTTGTTCCCGGATTGCGAGTCCTAGGGTTTCAAACGGGTATTATGAGTGAGCATTCAGCGTCAGACCCGGACAACTTTGGCTTCTCCATTGACCATCCAAGCATCGAGGAGACGCTACAAGAGGAACCTTGTCGCTGTTGGGCTAGTATTGCTCGCGCTGGGAGCCTACGCTATCTACGACTCTAACGCCGTTAGTGCCTATCATTCAACATTCAATCTTCTAGCCTCCAAGTTCTTTAAGATAACAGACAATCTCAAAGACCAAGCCAGTATCACAGGCCAAATCCGAGAAACCTCGGGGAGGCCTATAACATTCCTCATCATGAGCAGTCTACAATTCGTGTCGTTTCAGACTGGACAGGGGAACGCGAGTCTCTACGCTTTACAGAACACTGCGTCCGCTGGCGTATCCTTCACGTTTCCGACCGCAGATACTTACTTTCTCCTCTTCTTCCACGGAGCAGGATACTTGACAACGACAGAAACTGTCGATTTCCAGCGAACCTACCTCGCACTGGGAAGGTTCGAACTCTTCTCCGGAATAGCATTATTGGGCATCGGGATCCTAGAGTCATACTGGGGACTTCGTCCCTATGATACTGCCCGTCCTCGAGGTCTGCCGAAACAATCGGAGACGTCTCATGGACAGCCCTGAACCAAATCGGTCGAAACATAGAAACCTGCGAGAATCATTCCACCGACATCTTCCGTTCATAGCCTTCATGTTCGGGTTCGGACTATACTGCCTTCTCCTACAGTTCGAAATGTCTGCCGCGTTGCAGCGGCTGTTTCTAACCCGGATCTTCTTCCAGGTAGCGGTCGCCGCGCTAGTGATCGCAGCCATGAAAAACGTTCTAGGCGTCCGGACCCTAGGCCTATTCGCTCCCGCTATTCTTGCCCTAGCCTTCTTGGCCACTGGACTAGTACTCGGACTAGGGCTTCTAGCCCTCACACTAGGAACAGTCGTTCTCACTAGAGCCTCTCTCATAAGAGAGAAGGTCCAGGAAGCACACCGTGTAGCGATACTAGTCACAATTGTAAGCATAACAATCGCGTCCGTAGCAGTTCTCGGCCTAGAGTTCCAGCAACACCAGTTATTCTTCGCAGTTCTCTTCCCAGTGCTAATCATAGGATGGATCGGAGAACGCTACGTCGAACGAGTCGACAGAGTTGGGTGGGAAGACCCGACGAAAGAGCTCCTCTGGACGGTCGCTGCGATAATCGTATCCTTCATCGTGATAATACAGGATCCACTGATCAACCTGGTAATGTTCAACCCCGTCTTATGGTTCCTGCTAGTTTTGCTCAACTGGCTGCTGGGAACCAGGGTTCGTTTCCGGCTTAGCGAAAGATTCCGTTTCGGTGGAGTGCGACGGTACTTTCTGAGCGACACTCCCATTCAGGGAGACTTCGCCAACGACGTATTAACAATGACAGTGAGAAACCGGGAATACGTCGGCAAATACAACCCGCCAGGACTAATGGCACAACTGACCAAAGACGCGGTGAAAGCCCTACTATTACCACTCGGCGTCCCAATGGCCGCGACGTACATGGTACTAAATGAGAGAGCAGACCTGAGCAAGTTCAAGGAATGGCTGAAACAACATGATGTATTCGCGCTAAAACCATCCAGCTCCCATGGAGGCGAAGGAATACTACTCGTCAACCGCAAGAAAGGAGACCTCTATCATACCAGCTTCGGGTCTATGACTGCCTCCCAGATCGAAACCCACGCATTCTCCATACTCGAAGGACAATTCCACGCCGGCCAGAAAGACACCGCAGTCGTCGAAGAATTACTCGTTCAACATGAGATGTTGCATGACATCGTGCCTCTAGGTCTTGCAGATTTCCGCGTCATATGCTTCCTGGGATATCCAGTCATGGCCATGATAAGAATACCGACAGAAGCATCCCACGGAAAAGCGAACATCCACATGGGAGCGGTAGCCGCGGGAATCCGAATCTCCACCGGCATCGTAATCCACTCCGTCTGGGCAGGACTTCCCTCCCCAGAACATCCAGACACTGGAGCAACACTGCTAGGACAACACATACCTTTCTGGGAAGAGATTCTCCAAGTAGCCGCTGAGGCCCAGACGCTGACAGGCATCGGCTACGCGGGCGTTGACGTATCCTTAGACTCTAAGAAAGGACCAGTAGTGATGGAAGTAAACCGGCGTCCAGGGCTCGAGGTACAAAACGCAAACGCTGCGGGATTATTGCGACGTCTACGGATGATTGAAAAAATGCCTCGTCATGAACTGCCCGTGGAAGAGCGTGTCAAGATCGCCCAGACACTTGACAGTGAAAACTGGGGAATCCCAACACCCAAACTATCGAGCATGCCACAGCCCGCGCAAGAACCTTTGGTGATAGAAGGAGACTCTGAAGGTCACAAGACAGGAGTTACAGCATAGCAAGCGCTCCGGGACCATTAATGATTCCATAACCATACCAGGGATCATGCGGCGCCAGCTGGCCGACCGCCTTCGAGGCTCCCAACATTAGAGCCGTCTTAACAAGGACCACGTTACCCGTCTGTGCTCCTGGGCGAAGCATTGGCTTTGCTTGTAATATCAAGGCGAGGAGGCCTGCAGCAATGGCCGTTGCCGGGCTGGTCCCGGTAACGGTTAGATAGTGAGCGCCAGGGCTGGTGGAGACAAGCTGGACACCGGGAGCTACAATCTCCGGTTTCAGATTAGGATTCGTCCGGTTCACGCTCGACCCTATCGAGGAGAATGGTGCTCTAACACCGTTCGAGTCAACAGCTCCGACAGCGATCGCCAGTGGAACCTGGCCAGCGGTCGAGACATCACCGTCGTCCGCCAGGCCATCGTTGCCGGCCGCAACGACAACAAAAACGCCTCTAGAAGTTGCCCATGCGACAGCGTCATAGACTGCAGCATCAAAGAAATTGATTGATCTACTGCCGAGGGAAAGGGAGATAATGTCAGCGCCATCCTTCCCACTTCCCCACGGGTCCACGCAGAATCTGATACCATCAGCAACGTTCTGTGGAATGCCGATCCCGACCGAGTCGATAGCCTTGACAATGATCATGTTCACCCCCGGCGAAACTCCTCGAATCGAACCGTCAGCAGCAATAAGCCCAGCCATAGCAGTGCCGTGTCCACGGTCATCATACGGGTCCAGCCTCAAATTGACAAAGTCTTTCCAAGCAACAAGATGCAGACGTGAAAAGTCCGGATGAAGACTATCGATTCCACTATCGACTATACATACCGTCACTCCAGTACCCGTCAGACCATTCGAGTTAAGCTGCCTAATACCAGTCATTGTGAAAGCCCACTCTGACCTCTCCACGTGAGGCCCGACAAGGGCGAGAATGTCCAGTCTTCCACTAGCAGTCAGAACTCCAGATGATCCCACAACAATTAGAAGGAAAACAAGTATCATCCTTCTCGCCCGATACCTTCCAGAATAGAAGGCGCCAGGGAGAACCTGCGAGGAAGACAAAGAATCCAGACTCTGTTCGCGATAAGCGTGAAAGCCTCATCGCTGTTTTAGGATAGCGTAACCTTGGCACGAAGACCCGGCGTACTTAGCAACCGGAGCTGAGACTTCTCGCTCCATTTGATTGACCTAGCCCAAATCAACTGACAACCGCGAAAAGTATTCGATCACCTCTCCTCTCAAGTAGCTCTAGGTAAAACGAAGAGAGCGATTCGGTTGAGGCCAAAGAAGACGACCCTGAAAGGTCATCTGAGAGATAAGAGGTTCAAAACCTTAATGGGCCAGGGACTCGGAAAGGTAGCTGAGAGCCTCGCGCCAATGCATGGAGAGGTACCTGCGAAGTCACGTTCCAATAGCTTCTCCGGGAGAGCCTTCCCTGACATAATTCGAGATTTTTGATCGTGCAATTTTATCACTCGGGACCTTTGGACTCGTAGTATTCCGGAGTCGTAAACAGAGACATAGCTCATTCAGCTCCTTGTAAGATACTTGTCCAGTGTCTTTCTAGTGAAAGAATCTAGTTTCAGATTATACGCCGCTCCCGGATAGACCCACAAATATTGCTGTATTTCGTCGTGGTCAATCTTGACTGATTGGTCTTTGACCCGGCAGAGAAAGTCGATGAATATGAAATGCTTCTTCTTCCAGAACTCAGGTGTGAAAATTGCCTCTTGAATTAGAAGCATCTCCACAACCTCCACGTCCAAGCCAACCTCCTCCTTAACCTCCCGCTTCACCGCCTCAACCATCGTCTCCCCAACTTCAATGTGCCCGCCAGGAAGAGTGTAGCTGTCAAACCACTTGTGAGACTTCACAAGGAGAATCTTCCCCTCCTCATTGACGATCAGACCTCCCACAGTCGGTTCAGGATAGACTTGTCTTGCTGAATGCCGGGCACGCGTCGAACTGGACATAGGGAACCTCTCTAGGAATCTAGAAGGTGGATAGTTACATTAGACTTCGACGGGGACGAGTTATTGAACGTTCAAGACTGTTGGAGGCGTCGTGCTATTGTCGACTAGTACCTTGATCGCACTGCCAATGTTCGTTGCGCTTATCTTTATTTTGTCTGCAGTCGTTAATGTTTCCGCCTTCGCAAATACTTGGACAGGAGATTTGCCAGTGGGGGTTATTTCCAGAACCCATCGAGTGTTCCCACCATCCTCGTACTGGGACTTTGAGGTGAGAGTGCCATTGATGATTGTCTGAGTCCCTGTCGCAACTCCCAAATTGCTGACGGCGCGACTTGTCGCGCTCTGTACCTCTGTAGAACTGTTCGGGTCATTAATGGGGTAAGATCCTACCCGTTTAGTATAAGCGTCGACCACGACGACCATTACCGGCACCGTGAGCCTCGACGATGTTCCATAGTAGGGTATCACGTAGATCAATCCACCATTGACCGAATACAGCAGGATGTTTCCGCTGGTCCAGTCAGGGTGGAGTGTTAACAGCGATTTCACAGTCGGGTCGGTAGTTACAGCTGACTCCGCCGAGTTCGGGCCTATGACAGTCGTTCCTTCAGGGAATCTAATCAGGTATACAGTCCCTGTCTGACTTCCAGCAGGAGCGATGTATAGGCCAGCAAGATTCTGGGATGGGCTCTGATAGATTTCCACCAGCCTGACGGCCACCCAAGTCAGGGTCCCATTGATGGGCATGATGATGAATCGAGTAGCCTCGGTAGACTGGAGGAAGACGTTCCTCTGCCATTGCAACGGGTCTGTTTGGAAGTAGAAGTTGTAGACATCCTGTTGAGTGTTAAAGTAGGATTCGGGATACCGCAATTGCGGAATGAGCCATGTCGGCATGGGGTGGCTCCACTGTGGATACATAGAACGATAGAATGAAGTGACATAGTCTGTCTTGCCGTTATTGTAGAGATACCCACTGACTGCTCCCGTCTTTACATCTGTTAAGACTGCGCCGAACAGTCTCAGAATCGACGTCTGCGTGTGTTGAGGATAGTCTGCGAAGTCGCTGGGGCTCTTCCAGTCAACCCAGATCCAGTGCAATAGGTAGATGTTCCCTTGCTTGTCAACGACTGGATAAGGATCCGGATCCATCTGCATGTTGGGAAGAAGAATGTTGGAAATTCTATCGTTCACGTCCCGGTATTCTAACGTCTTAATGTTGCCATAGTTCCCGCTGGCGAAGTCGAGTCTCCCCTGCCAGAAGAACTTCCAGTACAGCCAGAAGCCCTTGTAAGTGTAGTCAGGCTGTCCGTTGTAAGAAGCGGGACCTTTGTAATTGGTCAGGTGGGTCTCGTTGAAACCTG
>WNFB01000367.1_pt1 | contig 34795 bp, 38 predicted proteins | sample 5400501 | NCBI WGS metagenome assembly WNFB01 (sample SAMN13153341, study PRJNA577476) | soil metagenome | isolation source: 200 cm saprolite under Douglas fir tree site 2 hole 1 | place: USA:California | collected 2015-04-18
AATGGCCTCGGCCTCGCCACGGTCGCCGAATGCGTGGAGACGGCGCGCGAGGCGGCCATCCTGCGCCGCGAGGGTGTCGGCTACCTGCAGGGTTACTTCATCGGCAAGCCGGTGATGGAACGTCCCTGGGTCAAGGCAGACGAGGGCCGCCCCCGCCGCGAGGCCGCGGCCTCCTGAGCAAGCGCCGGAACCTAGCTAAGCCCTAATCGCTGCAAGGCTTGATACCGTGCGCGTCGAGGATCGCCTTGATGCGGCCGCCCAGCGGCTTGGTCTGCTTGCCTTCGAGAATCAGGAACGTCGCGCGTTTCTCGCCGAAGCAGGTGGCTGGCGTCATGGGTTGCGTATGGATCTGCGCCGCAGAGTCCGGGTCGTGGAAATCGATGTAAAGCCAGACGCCGTCATCGTCCGGGTTCGGCGCGTGCGCCACCCATCCACCCTTAGGGCCGGTATGGCGATGCGTGTGATAGGCGTAATCGATCGCCAGCTTATCGAACAGCACGTTCTGTGTCGCCGAGAAGTCGTGCAATTGTGGGAACTCGGTCCTGAGCCCGGCGATGTCGCTGGCGATCGCCTTGATGCTCGCTGCGTCGTCGTAGTCGCTCGCGGCCCGCGCCGCGGTGCTCGATAGCAGTGCAAGCAGCGCCAGGAGGCCGAGGCCTGCCGGCACGAGCCGCGGCACGTGCTACTCTTTCCGCGTCTTGCCCAGCGCCTCGATCTGCTGCTGCAGCAGGTTGAGCCGGTCGGTGAGTTCCTTGAGGCTGGCGTCGCCGGGACGCTCCTCCGGCGGCTTGTCGCCCCGCAGCTTATCGGTCGGGCTCATGGCCGGGAAGGGTGCGAACATCTTCATCGTCTTTTCGAACAGCGCCAGGTTCTGCTTGCCCATCTCTTCGAGCGGGCCGAAGGGGAAGAGACCGCCGAACGCCTCCTGCAGGTTCTTGCGCATCTGCTCCTGGTTGTGCGCGAAGGTCGTCATGGCGTGCTCCAGATAGCGGGGGACCAGCCATTGCATGCTGTCGCCATAGAGGCTGATAAGCTGCCGCAGGAAGCTGATCGGCAACAGGTTCTGCCCTTTCTGCTCCTCCTCAACGATAATCTGCGTCAGGACCGCGCGTGTGATGTCCTCGCCGGTCTTGGCATCGTAGACGACGAACTCGCTGCCTTCCTTAACCATACGGCTTAGATCGTCGAGGGTGACGTAGCTGCTGGTGGCCGTGTTGTAGAGACGTCGGTTGGCGTATTTCTTGATGACCACCGGCGGCGTCTGGGCGCTGACCTTGTCGTTCATATCGATTTCCTTCCCAGCCTCCACGCGCGACGCGCTGCCGAATTGTTGAGTATAACAGCTTTTACAAGGGGATGCTGCAATGCAGAATACGCCGCAACGCGGCGGGCCCGCGCTGGTCTTTGCCCCGCGCCGTCGATATACTGGGGCCTCATGGCGGTACCGCCGGACATTGCGAGCCTTGCCAAGAGGTATGTCGACCTGTGGCAGGATCAGCTGATCGCCATGGCAGCAGATCCCGATCTCGCCGGCGTCCTTGCCCGCGTGGTCGGCGAGCTGACACCGACGGCTTGGCCGCTGAGAACAGCTGATGGGACGGACCGACCTCAGGCGGCTGGGACCGCGGCCGCTTCCGTTGCACCTCGCGAGCGCAGCGACGATCTGGGCGAGCTCGCGCGCCGCATTGGCGCAGTTGAGGAGCGGCTTACTGCCCTGGAAGCCGGAGCTCGCCGCGGCCGCAAGCGCGCTCCGCCAAAGCGTCGCCGACCTTCCTCCTGACGATTTCGCCGTCGCGGTCGACGCCGAGCTGAGATCGCGTGCCGACATCTTCCTGCGCGGGCTCGAGCGCTACCGCCGCCATCCCTACCGCCGCACGCTGGTCGATCCGCCCGTACTGTGGCGCGACGGGTCCTTGCGGCTCGTCGATTACGGCCCGACCGACGGCGCCCCGGTATTGGTCGTGCCCTCATTGGTGAACCGCGCCTATATCCTCGATCTTGCCGAGGGCAAGAGCCTGCTGCGCTATCTCGCCGACATAGGGCTGCGGCCGCTGTTGGTCGATTGGGGGCGGCCGGATACGACGGAGCGGCGCTTCAACTTGACCGACTATATCGCCGGACGGTTGGAGGCCGCCGCGGAGGCCGCGGTGACGGCGGCCGGGACACCGGTTGCGGTGGTCGGCTACTGCATGGGCGGGCTGCTCGCACTTGCGCTGACGCAGCGCCGCCCACGGCTGGTCTCGTCCCTGGCGCTGCTCGCCACACCCTGGGATTTTCACGCCGAGCGTCCTGGGCAGGCGCGGCTCCTGGGCAAGCTCGCCGAGGTGCTGGCGCGGGCCTTCGCTGCGCTGGGCGAGGTGCCGGTCGACGTGCTGCAGATGCTGTTCGCGGCGCTCGATCCGCTGCTGGCGCTGCGCAAGTTCAGCCGCTTCGCCACCCTGGCGGAAGGCAGCGTCGAGGAGCGCGATTTCGTCGCCGTCGAGGACTGGCTCAATGACGGGGTCCCGCTCGCCCTGCCAGTGGCGCTGGAATGCCTCGGCGGCTGGTATGGCGACAACACGCCCGGACGCGGCCGCTGGCAGGTGGCCTCCCAGCCGGTCATTCCCGCGCGTGTGGCGGTGCCGAGCCTAGTGGTCGTGCCGGGCCAGGATCGGATCGTACCCCCGGCCACGGCCGCGGCGCTTGCCGATGGGCTGCGCGGCTCGGAGCGCCTCACCCCACCGCTTGGCCATATCGGCATGATGGTGGCACGCGAGGCGCCGGCGGCGGTATGGCAGCCGCTCGGGCGCTGGCTTCTCGCGCATGGGACGCCGCGCGCGCCGCGGCGCCGCAAAAAGCGGAGAGATTGAGCCAGATCAATCCACAGTAGTGCGCTGCTGTTACATTTGGGGATTGCCCGTCAGCAAGGGCCTGTTCCCAAACTCCCGGCGAAGGACTAATTTATATGGGGTAGCAAAATAGCACCCCCAGCATGAGGACAGTTCGATGACAGAGATCGTCATTGCCGGCGCAGCGCGCACCCCGGTCGGTTCGTTCAACGGTAGCCTCAGCTCGGTGCCGGCGCATTATCTCGGACAGGTCGCTATCGCCGAGGCGATGCGCCGAGCCAACATCGATGCCAAGGAAGTGTCCGAGGTCATCATGGGGCAGATCCTCGCCGCGGGCGAGGGCCAGAATCCCGCGCGCCAAGCCGCCATCGGCGCCGGCATTCCCTATGAGGTGACCGCCTACGGCATTAACCAGCTTTGCGGCTCGGGCTTGCGCGCGGTGGCGCTCGGGTATCAGGCGATCCGCAACGGCGATTCCGCGATCGTGATCGCCGGCGGCCACGAGAGCATGAGCCAGGCGCCGCACTGCATCCACCTGCGCAACGGCGTCAAGATGGGCGATGCCGATCTCGTCGATACCATGATCAAGGATGGGTTGTGGGATGCCTTCAACGGCTATCACATGGGCAACACCGCGGAGAACGTCGCGCAGCGGTGGCAGATCACGCGCGAGCAGCAGGATCAGCTCGCCGTGCGCTCGCAGTCGCGCGCCGAGGCAGCGCAGAAAGCCGGCCGCTTCAAGGACGAAATCGTCCCGGTGAAGATCGCCGGGCGCAAGGGCGATGTCGTTGTCGAGAACGACGAGTACCCGAAGCACGGCACGACCATGGAGACGCTGGGCAAGCTGCGGCCGGCCTTCGACAAGAATGGCACCGTCACGGCGGGCAACGCGTCGGGCATCAATGACGGCGCGGCGACGGTGGTGCTGATGACCGCGGAGGAGGCGCAACGCCGCCGCGTCAAGCCGCTGGCGCGCATCGTCTCCTGGGCGACAGCCGGCGTCGATCCGGCGATCATGGGCACGGGGCCGATCCCGGCGAGCCGCAAGGCGCTGGAGCGCGCGGGGTGGAAGGTCGGCGATCTCGACCTCATCGAGGCCAACGAGGCGTTCGCGGCGCAGGCTTGCGCGGTCAACAAGGATCTGGGTTTCGATCCCGAGAAGGTGAACGTCAATGGCGGCGCCATCGCGCTCGGTCATCCCATCGGCGCTTCGGGCGCGCGCGTTCTCGTGACGCTGCTGCACGAGATGGGCAAGCGCAACGCAAAGAAGGGCCTGGCGACGCTGTGCATCGGCGGCGGCATGGGCATCGCCATGTGTGTGGAGCGTGGCTGAGCGCGGGTGCGAAAACCGGCGGTCCGAGCCGCACGGCTCGGACGGAGTGCCCTCAAAAAGGCAAGGGAGGTTAGGATGGCACGGGTAGCAATCGTGACAGGCGGGACGCGCGGCATCGGGCGCGCGGTCTCCGTGGCGCTGAAGAACGCCGGCTACAAGGTGGCGGCGGCCTATGGCGGCAACGAGGAGGCGGCGCGCAAGTTCACGCGCGAGACCGATATCCAATCGTTCAAGTTCGACGTCTCCGACTTCAAGGCGTGCGAGGTCGGGGTCAAGCAGGTCGAGCAGGAGATGGGCCCGGTTGACATCCTCATCAACAATGCCGGTATCACGCGCGACGCCGTGCTGCACAAGATGTCGCCCGAGCAGTGGAACGACGTCATCGCCACCAATCTCAGCTCGTGCTTCAACATGTGCCGGCTGGTGATCGACGGGATGCGCGAGCGCCGCTTCGGCCGCATCGTCAACATCGGCTCGGTCAACGGGCAGGCCGGCCAATACGGCCAGGTGAACTACGCAGCGGCGAAGTCAGGCATACACGGCTTCACCAAGGCGCTGGCCCAGGAAGGCGCGGGCCGTGGCGTCACAGTCAACGCGATCGCGCCCGGTTATATCGACACCGACATGGTGCGGGCGGTGCCGCCGAACGTGCTGGAGAAGATCATCGCGCGCATCCCCGTCGGCCGGCTCGGACAGGCCGACGAGATCGCGCGGGGCGTCCTCTTCCTCGTCTCGGACGAGGGGGGCTTCGTCACCGGGTCGACGCTGTCGATCAACGGGGGCCAGCATATGTATTGAGGCAGGGAGCGAGCGCGTTCCGCCGCGGTTGCGGTGCAGGGCGCCAGCTTCGCGCTCACCGCCGCGGACGGCGTGGCGCTTTTCGTCCATGCCTGGTGGCCGCAAGCGCCGCCCCGAGGCGTCGTGCAGATCGCGCACGGGCTCGCCGAGCATGGCGGGCGCTACGCACGATTGGCGGCAGCGCTGACCGACGTGGGCTACGCCGTCTACGCCAGCGATCATCGCGGCCATGGCCGCAGCGCGCGCACGCCCGAGGATCTGGGCTTTTTTGCCGCCCGCGACGGCTGGAGCAAATGCCTCGACGATTTGTGGCAACTCAACCGGCGCATTGCCGCCGATCACCCGGGCGCGCCGATCGTCCTGCTCGGTCATTCCATGGGCTCTTTCATGGCGCAGCATTTCATCAGCACGCATGGCGATGCCCTGGCCGGCGTCGTGCTGTCCGGGTCGGGCGGCAAGCCGTCCGCGCTCGCGGCCGCGGGCCGGTTGGTCGGCCGGCTCGAGCGTCTGCGCCTCGGGCGGCGCGGCCGCAGCGCCCTGATGCACGCGCTCTCCTTCGGCACCTTCAACAAGCCGTTCGAGCCGTCGCGTACGCCTTTCGACTGGCTGTCGCGCGACATGGCTGAGGTGGACAAATACATCGCCGATCCGCTGTGCGGATTTTCAGCTTCGGTGCAGCTGTGGATCGATCTGCTCGATGCGCTCGGCGACGCGACGAGCGGGCAGCGCCAGGCCCGTATCCCCAAGCGCCTGCCGGTCTATGTTATCGCCGGCAGCCGCGACCCTGTCGGCGGCAACACAAAAAGCGTCGCGCAGCTTCTCTCGGCCTATCGCGCTGCCGGTCTCGAGCGCGTCGCGCACCGCTTCTACGCCGATGCAAGACATGAACTCTTCAACGAGACCAATCGCGAGGAGGTCACGCGGGGCCTGATCGCTTGGCTCGACGGCCTGGCGATTTGATGCGGTGATGCGCGAAGAGCGGAGAGGCGCCCCAGCTCGGGTGCCTCTCGACCTCGATTGGGACGAATTTTTCGATTTCAGCTTGGGTCGCGCGGCACGGTGAGCTGCATCGATTTACGTTTTGAGAACTCCTCGTACCAGGTGGCGAGCCGGCGGTGCCGCGAGGGCCAATCCTCGCTGGCGTAGCGGAAGTCGAGATAGCCCAGTGCGCAGCCGATGGTGATCTGGCCGATGGTGAGCGGGCCGCCAAGCTCGCCGCCCGCGGCCTCGATCTCCAACGCGCCCAGGGCGCCGCGCACCTTCCGCAGCTGCGCGTCGATCCAGTCCTGCCACTGGTATTCCTTCGGCCGCTGGATCTCGTAACGGCCGAGGATAGCGGCGTCGAGGATGCCGTCGCCCAGTGCCTGCTGGCGCAACGCAATCCAGCGCGCCTTGCCCGAGGACGGGAACAGCTTGGTGCCGCCATGCAGCGTGTCCAGATACTCGCAGATCACTGGCGAGTCGTAGAGTACGAGCCCTTCGTCGGTGGTGAGCGCGGGGACTTTCACCAGGGGGTTCTCGCGCGCCATTTCCTCGTTGGGCTTGGTCGGCAGCACCACGGTCGGGATCCGCTCGATACGCTCGGCGAGACCCGTCTCAAGCGCCACGACCATGACCTTGCGCACATAGGGGGAGGTCGGTGAGTAGCGAAGCTTCATGGGCCTAACTCCGATTGTTCCATGGTCGGTTGTCGGTTCAGAAACTGTCCTTGCGCCGCCGAATGGCGGCGAAGGTGGCGACCGGGTCGCCGGGCGCGCCGGCCGCCGCCTGCAAGATCGGCTGGTCGGCGCGCAGAAATGGGTTGGTGGCGATCTCCTCGGCCATCGTCCCCGGCACGGTCGACTTGCCCTCGGCGCGCAGCGCATCGACGCGGCGCGCGCGGGCGACGAGCGCAGGGTTGTGCGGTTCCACCGTCAGCGCGAAGCGCGCATTCGACTGCGTGTATTCGTGGCCGCAATAGACGCGCGTCTCGGGCGGTAGCCCGCGCAGCTTGCCGAGCGAGCGCCACATCTGCTCGGGCGTGCCCTCGAACAGCCGGCCACAGCCCATGAGGAACAGCGTGTCGCCGCAGAACAGCGCGCGTGAGCCGGCGAACCAATAAGCGATGTGGCCGCGCGTGTGGCCGGGAACCTCGAAGACCTGCGTCTCCTGCGAGCCGACGGCATAGCGCTCGCCTTCGCCCACCTCGACGTCGATGCCGGGAATGCGGTCGCGGTCGGCGCGCGGGCCAACGATGGTGGCGCCTGTCGCCTGCTTGATCTCGAGATTGCCCCCGGTGTGGTCGGGATGATGATGCGTGTTGAGGATGTGCGTGAGGCGCCAGCCGGTCTCGCCGAGCGCGCGCAGCACCGGCTCGGCGATCGAGGGGTCCACGGCGCCCGTGGCGCCGGTCTCCGCGTCGTGCAGCAGGTAGACGTAATTGTCCCGGAGCACAGGGATCTGGCGGATGACGAATTCGGTCATGGTCCCTCTGGTCGTGTGCGCGCCTCTGGGCCTAACGTAATGCGCCGGGCCGTCCCATGCTACACTCTGCTCATGTATGCCGACGTTGTCGACCTCCGCGATTTCTACACCGGCCGCCTCGGCCAAGTGGCGCGCCGCATGATCCGGCGCCGCATCCGCCTGATCTGGCCGGACCTCGCCGGCATGCGGCTGTTGGGGCTCGGCTACGCCACGCCTTACCTCAAGCTCTTCCGCGAAGAGGCGGAACGGGTGGTCGCGCTGATGCCGCCGCCCCAGGGCGTGCTGCCCTGGCCCGCGGACGGTGCCAATGCGGTGGGACTGGCCGATGAGGGCGAGCTGCCGCTGCAGGACTTCTCGATCGACCGCGTGCTGTTGGTCCATAGCCTCGAATACAGCGAGCAGGTCCGCGCGCTGCTTAAGGAGGTATGGCGCGTGCTGGCCGGCGGCGGCCGCCTCATGGTCGTGGTGCCCAACCGCCGCGGGATCTGGGCACGCGTCGATGCCACCCCGTTCGGCCAGGGGCATCCCTATACCGGCACGCAGCTCTCGCGCCTGCTGCGCGACGCGGATTTCACGCCCGAGCGGGTAGCCTCCGCGCTGTTCGTGCCGCCCAACGGGTCGCGCATGATGCTGCGCTCCGCCAATGCCATAGAGCGCATCGGCGAGCGCTGGTTCACCACCTTTGCCGGCGTGTCCATTGTCGAGGCGACGAAGCAAATCTACGCGGCGAAGCCTGCGGCGAAGCGCAAGGAGACGCGTCGGCGTGTCTACGTGCCCGTGGCGCACGGCGCGCCGCGCTCCAGCGGATAGTGGCGATCAGCGCCTGGCGCGGCGCAGCAGGAACAGGGCCTGCTCCGCCAGCAGATTGGCGAGCGTGCCGCGCGGGTTGAGGCGGTAAGGCAGGCCGGCGCGGTCAAGGGTGACGCTGCGCTCGATGACGATGCCCAGCTCCTCGCACAGCGCGACGAAATCGAGAATGGTGCAGAGGTGGATGTTGGGCGTGTCGTACCAGCGATGCGCCAGCACTGGCGTCACCGGCATGCGGCCATGCGCGAGGAGGTGCAGGCGGATGCGCCAATGGCCGAAATTCGGGAAAGAAACGATGGCGCGCCGGCCGATGCGGACGAGATGCTCGAGCACCTGGCGCGGCTGATGCGTCGCCTGCAGCGTCTGGCTGAGCACGGCGTAGTCGAAGGCGTCCGAAGGATAATCCTGGAGATCGTGGTCCGCGTCGCCCTGGATGACCGAGAGGCCGTGCCGCACGCCGGCGTTGACGCCCGACTGCGACAGCTCCATGCCGCGGCCGTCGACGCGCTTGTGCTGCGCCAGATAGGCGAGCAACTCGCCGTCACCGCAGCCGATATCGAGCACGCGCGCGCCCGGCTCGATCATCTCCGCGACGAGCCGGAGATCGCCGCGCAGGCGCGCGCTGTCGGCGGCGGCGCTGGGGATGCTGCCGTCGGCGCTCATTCGCCCTTGAGGCCGCGGTGGCGCGCGCAGCCGTCGAGGAAGCCGCGCAAGGTGGCGAAGAACTCCGGCTCCTCGAGCAGGAACGCGTCGTGGCCCTTGTCGGTCTCGATTTCGACGAAGCTCACATTGGCGGCGACCGCGTTGAGCGCGTGGACGATGGCACGGTTCTCCGCCGTCGGGTAGAGCCAATCGCTGGTGAAGGAAATGCTGCAGAACCGCGTCTTGGTGCCGCGGAAGGCATTGGCGAGAACGCCACCATGCTCCGCCGCCAAGTCGAAATAATCGCAGGCGCGGGTGATGTAGAGATAGGAGTTGGCGTCGAAGCGCTCGACGAAGGAGATGCCTTGGTGGCGCAGATAGTTCTCCACCTGGAACTCGGCGTCGAAGCCGTAGGTAAGCCCCTGCCGGTTCTGCAGACTGCGGCCGAACTTGCGGTGCAGCGCCTGCTCCGAGAGGTAGGTAATGTGCGCGGCCATGCGCGCCACCGCGAGGCCGCGCGCCGGGCGGCGCCCGCTCTCGAGATAATTGCCGCCGCGCCATTCGGGATCGGCCATGATCGCCTGACGCCCGACCTCGTGAAAGGCGATGTTCTGTGCCGAATGCCGCGCCGCCGTAGCGATCGGCACCGCGGCGAAGACGCGCTCGGGGAAAGACGCCCCCCATTGCAGCACTTGCATGCCGCCCATCGAGCCGCCGGTCACGCAGAACAAAGTCTCGATGCCGAGATGGTCGATCAGCATCTTCTGCGCGCGCACCATGTCGGCGACGGTGATGACCGGAAAGGACAGCCCCCACGGCTTCCCCGTCTCCGGGTTGATCTCCATCGGCCCGGTGCTCCCCATACAGCCGCCGAGCACATTGGCGCAGATGAGGAAATAGCGCCCAGTGTCGAGCACCTTGCCGGGGCCGACCAGCGTCTCCCACCAACCCGGCTTGCCGGTCATGGGATGCGGCTCCGCGACATACTGGTCGCCGGTCAACGCGTGGCAGATGAGGATCGCGTTCGAGCGCTCGGCATTGAGGTTGCCGTAGGTCTGGTAGGCGATGGTGTACGGCCCGAGCGACACGCCGCAGTCGAGCAGCAACGGCTCCGTCACCTCCAGCCGGAAACCGGGGCGGTCGGAAGCAAGGGCAGTCTCGCGGGTCGGCGACGCGGCGGGCACGCTCATCTCTTTAGCGCCAGTTCAGGGTATTCGCTGGGCTGTGCCAGAAGGCCGCACAGCCGGTTCCCAAGGCCGGCATAGCTAGGGATCAAGACGCCGGTATGTCAATGTTTTCTTTGCTTTCGGCGATCAGCCGAACTATCTCTATCGCCTTCCGGTTTGTACATAATTTGCCATGACCACCAGCACTTCCGCACTCGACGATTTGCGCCGCCGCATCGACCAGATCGACGACCAGCTGCACGACCTGATCATGCAGCGTGCCGAGATCGTTGAATCCGTCGCCCGCGCCAAGAAGCGCAGCGGGATCGCCGCGGTCCGGCCCGGGCGCGAGGCCGTGCTGCTGCGCCGCCTCGTCGAGCGGCATCGAGGCCGCTTCCCGCGCACCGTTTTGGTGCGCCTTTGGCGCGAGCTCATCAGCGGCGCCATTTCGCTGCAGGGGGAGTTTGCCGTCGCCGTCCATGCGCCGGGCGCCATCCCCGACTACTGGGATTTGGCGCGCGATCAGTATGGCAGCCACATGCCGATGCTGGCTCTCCACGCGGCGGGCGAGGTGCTGCGCGCATTGAGCGAGGGGCGCGCCGCCGTCGGCGTTCTGCCGATGCCGGCCGAAGGCGAGAGCGCGCCATGGTGGCCGCTGCTTACGGCGAGCGGCGCGAGCGCGCCGCGCGTCATCGCGCGCCTGCCCTTCGCCGGGCGCGGTAATGCCCGCGGCGAGAGTACTGATGCGCTGGTGATCGGCCACGCCGAGTTCGATCCGACCGGCGCCGACCGCTCCTTCCTCGCGTTCGAGATCCAGGGCGAACTCAGCCGCGCCCGCCTGATCGGCGCGCTCAATGAGTCCGGTCTCGCCGTCACGCTGTTCGCCGCTCACACCTCCGACGGCACGGCGGCGTGGAATCTCGTCGAGATCGACGACCTCGTGACGGTGGATGATGCGCGCCTGCGAAAGGCGCTTGCTCCGCTGGGCGAGCGGGTGGCGCGCGTCACGCATCTTGGGGCTTATGCTCGGCCCTTGACGCCTGCGGCGCTCGCCGGCAAGTCGTGAGCGCCATGTCCGACTTGCCCGCACCGCGGCCCGGCATTCTCGACATTGCCCCTTATATCGGCGGCGAGGCGAAGGTATCCGGCGTCGCGCGCGTCATCCGCCTCGCCTCGAACGAGAGCGCGCTCGGCCCGAGCCCGCGCGCCGTCGAGGCCTATCGCGCCGCGGCCGGCGACATCTATCGCTACCCCGACGGCGCCTCCATGGGGCTGCGCCAGGCGCTGGCGCGGCGCTATGGGCTTGACGCCCAGCGCATCGTGTGCGGCACCGGATCGGACGAACTCATCGGTCTCCTGGCGCGCTGCTATACCGGGCTGGGCGACGAGGTGCTCTACAGCCGGCACGGCTTCCTCATGTACCCGATCGCGGCCAAGGCAGCGGGCGCCACGCCGATCGCCGTGCCCGAGAAGAACCTCACCGCCGATGTCGACGGCTTCCTCGCGCGCGTCACGCCCAAGACACGACTGGTCTTTCTCGCCAATCCCAACAACCCCACCGGCACCTTCCTGTCGCGGCAGGAAGTGATGCGGCTGCACCGGGGACTGCCGGCCTCGACATTGCTGGTGCTCGACTCGGCTTACGCCGAGTTCGTCACGCGCAACGATTACGAGCCCGGCATCGAGCTCGTGGAGGCGGCGCACAATGTGGTGATGCTGCGCACCTTCTCGAAGATCTATGCGCTCGCCGGCCTGCGGATTGGCTGGGGCTATTTCAGCGCGCCGGTGGCCGATGTACTCAACCGCGTGCGCGGCGTCTTCAACATCAACCTGCCGGCGCAAGCCGCCGCCGTGGCCGCGCTCGCGGACGTGACCGCGCTTGACCGCGCGCGCGAGCACAATGACATCTGGCACCCATGGCTCGAGCGTGAGCTCGCGGCGCTGGGCCTCGCGGTCAATCCGGGCGTGGCGAATTTCGTGCTGGTGCGCTTGCCCGCCGCGCCCAAGAATTCCGACGCCGCTTTCGCCTTCCTCAAATCGCGCGGCATCCTGACGCGCCAGATGGGCGCCTACGGCTTGCCCGAGCATCTTCGCATCACCGTCGGCACGGAGGAGGAGATGCGCGCCGTCGTCGCGGCGATCGCGGATTTCCTCAAACCGGCGTGAGCGCACTGCCATTCGAGCGCGTCGCGCTGATCGGCATCGGTCTCATCGGCTCGTCGCTCGCTCGCGCCCTGCGCCGCAACAAGCTCGCACGCGAGATCGTCGCCTGTGCGCGCCGCGAGGAGACGCTGGACAAGGTGCGCGCCCTCGCGCTGGCCGATCGCGTCACCACCGATCCAGCCGAGGCGGTGAAGGGTGCCGACCTCGTCGTTATCAGCACGCCGCTCTCGGCCTATGCCGAAATCGGCCGGCGCATCTCGCCTGCGCTTGAGCCTGGCGCCATTGTCACCGATGTCGGCTCGGTGAAGGAGGCGGTCATCCGCGACCTCAAGCCTTCGCTGCCGCAAAACGTGCATCTTGTGCCCGGACATCCCGTGGCCGGCACCGAGCATTCCGGGCCGGAGGCGGGCTTCGCCGAGCTGTTCCACGACCGCTGGTGCATCCTGACGCCGCTGCCGGACGGTGACGCCGCGGCGCTGGCGCGCGTGACCGCTCTGTGGGAAGCGGCGGGCATGAAGGTCGTCACCATGGATGCCGCGCATCACGACAAGGTGCTCGCCATCACCTCGCATCTGCCGCATCTCATCGCCTACACCATCGTCGGCACCGCGACCGATATCGAGGACGCGCTCAAATCCGAGGTCATCAAGTTCTCCGCCGGCGGCTTCCGCGACTTCACGCGCATCGCTGCCTCGGACCCGGTGATGTGGCGCGATGTGTTCCTCAACAACCGCGAGGCGGTGCTGGAGATGCTGCAGCGCTTCACCGAGGATCTGACCGCGCTGCAGCGGGCCATCCGCTGGGGTGAAGGCGACAAGCTCGAGGACCTCTTTACCCGCACTCGCGCCATCCGCCGCTCGATCATCGAGGCGAAGCAGGCCTGAGCCCGCGCGCTAGCGCAGGAAGACGAGAGCGCCCAAAGCCACCGCGCCGGGCACGGTCTGCAGCAGCAGCGTTCGCCACGACACGGTGAACGCACCGAAGATGCCGGCGACGATGACGCAACTCAGCGAAAACGCGATGAGCGCGAAACCCGCGCCGGGGTCCGAAGCGGCCAATCCGGCGACGATCCCGGCGGCGAGGAAGCCGTTATAGAGCCCCTGATTGGCGGCGAGCGCCGCCGAGGTCGCGGCGGTGTCCGGACTCAACCGGAAGATCCGGAGGCCGATCGGCTTCTGCCACAGGAACATCTCCAGCACGAGGAACCCGAGATGCTCGGCGGCGACGAGCGCCGCGAGCACGGTCGTTATCGTCGACATGAACGCGCCTTTCTTGCCATGACTTCGCGCGAGCAGGACGGGAGCATAGGGTGCGCACGCGCGCGGGCATAGACACGCTCGCGGGTGGCCGCTCCGCAGCGCGCTGGTTCGGTCAGCGCCGAAGCGTTCGTGCGCGACAGGCGCTGCCCGCGACGCCATCTTCTGTGCCATGGATGAATCACGCCTCGTGCAGAAAGAGTCGCGGCGCCACACCTCGTCTTGGCGGCGCTTCATCGCGCTGCTCGCCTGTTGGCGAGCGCGGGCGCAGGAGCGGCGTCTCCTCGCCGCGTTCGACGAGCGGCGACTCGCCGATATCGGCATCACTCGCCTCGATGCGTCGTGCGAATGCGCCAAGCCGTTCTGGCGCGCCTAGGCGGCTTGTGCCACTCTCCCGACCAGGAGGACCCAGCATGTATGCCGTGATTTTCGAGGTGCAGCCCAAGCCCGGTCGGCAACAGGATTATTTCGACATCGCCGCCGCGCTGAAGCCCGAACTCGAGAAGATCGACGGCTTTATCTCGGTCGAGCGGTTCCAAAGCCTCAGCACCGAGCGCAAGATCCTCTCGCTCTCTTTCTGGCGTGACGCCGCGGCGGTGAAGCGCTGGCGCGAGCACGACCGCCACCAGCGCGCGCAATTCAAGGGCCGCAACGAGGTCTTCGCCGATTACCGCATCAGCGTCGTCGAGGTGGTCCGGCAATACGGCATGTTTGACCGCGCCGCGGCGCCGCAGCCGTAGTCCGCTTGCCTATTCCCAGGTGATGGCGGGAAGCACGGCGATTTGTGCCGGACCGAGATAGAGGCGGCGGTTCTGCAGGGTCACCGGCAGGGTAAGCTGTTTCTTGCCGTCGATGCCCGGCTTCACCATCAGGCCGAGCAGGACCTTGGCTAGGCTGGCGTCGTCGGCGCGCAGCGTGCCGCCCGCCACGGCCGCATCGATGACGGCGTCGTGGTTCTCGATCGTCGCCGTCAGCGCGCCGATCGGCTGCAGCGCGGTGTCGAGCGCGAGCGTGCCGTTGGCGCTCGCCGCGAGCGAGCCCCAGCGCAATGTGCCTTCCTCCAGCTCGATCGTGCCGCCGTCATCGCGCCACGCCGCCAGCGCCTGGCGCAGCTGGCCCGCCGGCACCGCGCCCTTGAGTGCACCGGAGAGCGTCACCGCATCGACCGTCGCGCCCAGAGACGGCACCGCTCGCGGTACGGCGATACCCATGAGCCGGAGCGTCAGCCTGGCACCGTCTTGTCGGTGGTCGGCCGGCGCTCGGGCCGGGAGGACGAGTTGCGCGTCGGCGGTGGCGATGCGCAGCGCCGCGGCGGCGCCGCCGCCTACGATCTGATGCGCCGCCAGCGCGACCGTGGCGTCGTCGGCGCCGATGGCGACGGTCGCATCAAGGGCCGCAGCCGCGACCGTGTCGCCCTCGCTCGGCGCTTCGACGCGCGCACCTTGCGGCGCGTTCACGCGCCAGCGCCGCAAATTCCACGGCCGCGCCTCGCCGATCACGGTGGCGGCCGCCGTCTGGAAGGGCAGGGGTCGCGCGCCGGCGAATGCGGCGCCCGCGAGCGTCACGCGGAAGGAGGCGGGGAAGCCACCGACGGCGAGGCTGTCCCAGCGCACGCTGTACCCGTCGGCGCGGCGCCCCTCGGCCCAGGCGGCGATCACCTCGGGCAGGCGGCCGGCGATGTAGAACCAATAACCGGCGTAGCTCGCGGTGGCCGCGACCAACAGCAGCATGACAATCGCGACGATGAGGCGGCGCATGCGGTTTTATAGGGCGGCGGGGAACGGCGGTCGATGCGAAACCGGCAGGTCGGCAATGCGCGCCGGACGCTTGCGCGCGCGCCGCGCTGACGCAAGATAGGGCGGCGTTTCCCGCGGCGTCGCGTCCCGAGTCGGTCCTCCTCCAGCGTCGGCGTTAATCGCTTTTTTGCGCTTCGGTGACAGCTTAGTCGGGGCCCCCGGTCGAATTGCCGCGGGGCGTCGAACCGGAATGACGTGACGGGCGGCCGGTCAATAGCGCATGGAAGGATCTTTGGACACGGAAACGCCGCTGCGCGCAGGAACACCGCCGCCGGAGATCGCCGAATGCATGGCGCAGCGGCGTGATCTCTGGATCTTCGCTTATGGCTCGCTGATGTGGGATCCTGGCTTCGCCTATGCCGAGGCGCAGCCGGCGCTGCTCAGGGGCTATCACCGCAGCTTCTGCGTCTACTCGCACCGCCACCGCGGCACGGCGGAGCTGCCGGGCCTCGTGCTCGGCCTGGATCGCGGCGGCGCCTGCAGAGGTATCGCCTATCGCGTGCCGGCGGGCGATGTCGCGGCGGCGCTCCACTATCTCTGGGACCGCGAGATGGCGCGGGGGACGTACCGACTGAAGCAAGTTCAGGTCGACATCCCCACCGGCAAGGTCAAGGCGCGCACTTTCGCCGTCGATCGCAAGCAGGTCGGCTATGCCGGCAGGATGTCGCCCGAGGCGACCGCCCGGCTGATCCTCCAGGGCATCGGCGGCCGCGGCTCATGCCGCCAGTATCTCGAGAACACCGTCTGCGAATTGCGGAAGCTCGGCCTGGTCGACGGGCCGCTTCACCGCCTTGAACAGATCGTCAAGGACATGGCAGCGCGCGCGACGCCCTGCGGCTGATGGCGCTATCGCGCTTGTGCGGCGCGCTCACGCCGCTTCGGCCTGCAGGCGCTCCGCTTCGCTGCCGAAGATCGCCGACCGGGATCGCAGCTGGTCCGCCTGGGCACGGTCGCGCGTCATGCCGGCTTGCCGCAGGAACGCAGGCGCCTTCTGCTCGATCCGCTGGATCAGCTCACCCCGCGGATCATCCGATGCCGGCTGAGCGGGCTCGCGCTCGAGCGGGATGTTGGCCGCGTTGCCGTACAGCCCGGCGAATTCGTCGAGGCCACGAACGACCACCTGGATCTGTGCAAACCGCGCCATGGTCAAGGTTCTCCTTCGAGAACCTTGAATCACATCCGCCCGCCCAGGGAATCACTTTATGGGTACAGGACCTAGATGGGTACAGGACCTAGTCGGCGCGATGTCTACCGGCCCAGGGAGCGTAGCCCGCGCCCTGGCCGATCGGCTTAGGCTGACCGGGCCAGGAGAATTTCGCGCAGCGGGCGCCGGAGCTTGGCCAGGGAGATGCTTTACAACTGCAGCTTGCTGGCGAGAGCGACGGCCTCGGTGCGGTTGCGGGCATTGAGCCCGCGGTAGATCGCGGCGAGGTGAACTTTGACGGTGCCTTCGCTGAGCTCGAGCGTCCGGGCGATCTCCTTCGTCGAGCGTCCTTGCCCCAGCAGCAGCAGGACATCGAGTTGGCGCTTGGTGAAGCGAGCCACCCCGGGCACCAGCGGCGGCAGCGACGGCTTCGCCTTGTCCTTGCCGCCGACGCCATTGTGCAATGCGGTTTCGCCGGCATTGAGATTGGCGATCTCCGAGGGCACGTAGATTCCGCCGGACAGGATCACCTCGATCGCCTTGACGATCTGCTCGGTGGCAAAGGATTTCGGCACATAGCCATGGACCCCCGCGCCGAGGCAATCGAGCATGGTGGCGCGGTCCTCCCACCCCGTGATGACCACCATCTTGGTCGTGGGATGGGCTTCGCGTAGCGCGCGCAGGCTGCTGGCGCCTGCCATTCCCGGCATCGACAGGTCGATCAGGAGCAGATCGGCGCCCTTGGTGGCGAGCGCCTCGAGAGCCGCGTCGAAACCGTCGACCTCGAGGAAGCTCAAATCGCCGGAGGCATTGGGAAGGCCCAATTCCTCGTCAGCCAGCAGCTGCCGCAATCCCTGGCGCACCAGCGCGTGATCATCGGCGATTAGAATTTTCATCGAGCCCCTGCACGGTTAAGCCACGTTTACCCTGGCGCGGCGCGCCTGGGCTGGGCGGCGGCCGATCCCCTCTCGGCCAGTAGTGCTGGCCGGCCGGATACACACTTTATCCGGGGTGGCTTAACGCTTTGCTTAAATCGTACAGGGCGCTTCGGCCGGTTGGCTATGTCCTTGCTAGGCGGACACTCCCAGCGCGTTTCCTAGGAGCGCGCTGGCGGTCCCTCTGAGGCCGTGGGCGCGCGGCAGGTCGCGGCAGGTAGGCTTTGAACAGCGCCTGCCATGCCGGATCGCCTCGCGCTTGGCGGCGCTTCTCCGAGTGGCCGCCAGGCTAGCGCCGACGCTGCAACTTCTGCGCGGTTACGGGCGGCGGCGGTTCGACCGGCGGCGACGGCGTTGGGCGTGGCGGCTCCTGGATCGGCGTCGGCCTCTCGCGGCCGGGTGGCCTGGGCGGATTGGCCGGCGGCTTCGGCTTGCCCGGCTGCTGCGCCCGCGATTCGAGCTCGGCGGCGATCGCCTCGCAATCCTCCGCGAGCGTCAGCAGGGTCTGACGCTCCAACGGGTTGCGCTGCTGCGTCGCGGTATGGCGCAGTGTCACAGCCTTTTCTTTCCACGCCGTGGCGTCGGGCACGTTTGGTTCCCCTCGGCTCTGCCTGGCTTTATCGCGTTCCTCTCACGTGCCAACACCGTGCCCGGAGGCGCGACGCCCGTTTGCCGCCGCCATTGCATTGCTGAATTATGGGCAACCGTGGCGCTAGCCCGAGAGCCAACGCCGCGCATGAAAGGCGATTCAGTAAATCAGAGCGAACAAGAAGGTATCGCCCGAAAGGCGCTTGAGCCGGACGCCGCGCAGCCGGCGCGCGAAACTCACCCGCACTTCGAATAGTCGCAGCTCGTGCATTGGTCGCAGTTCTCGACGCGGATGAGCGCGGCCTCGCCGCATTTCGGGCATTGCGCGAGCCGCCGTGCCGAGCCCGGCGATGGATCGGCGCCCGCCAGGTTGACCACCTGGCGCTCGGCAAGCGCGCTGCGTTTCGACGGCAGGAAGCCGATATCGACAAGATGCTTCTCGATGACGTTGCCGATCGCTGCCAGCAGCGAGGGCACGTAACGTCCCTCCATCCACGCGCCGCCGCGCGGATCGAACACCGCTTTCAGCTCCTCGACGACGAAGGAGACATCGCCGCCGCGGCGGAACACGGCACTGATCATCCGCGTCAGGCCGACGGTCCAGGCGTAGTGTTCCATGTTCTTCGAATTGATGAAGATCTCGAACGGGCGGACGCGACCGTCCTGCAGGATGTCGTTGATGGTGATGTAGAGGGCGTGCTCGTTCTCGGGCCAGCGGATCTTGTAGGTCCGCCCCGGCAGCTCCTCGGGCCGGTTCAAGGGCTGCGTCATGTAGACGACGCCGGTCTCGTAACCGTCGCCCGGCACCGGCTTGCGCGTCGGGGTCGGCAACGGCAGCTGCTGCTGGCGCGGGGAGTCGGGCCTGGCCTCCTTCTTCACCTCGAGCACGGCCCCGGTGACTTCGTTCGGCCGGTAGGTGGTGCAGCCCTTGCAGCCGAGGTCATAGGCCTGGAGATAGACGTCCTTGAAGCGCTCGAAGGGAAAGTCGGCGGGGATGTTGATGGTCTTGGAGATGGAGCTGTCGACGTATTTCTGCACCGTCGCCTGCATCACCAGGTGGTCGGCCGGCGCGAGCTGCTGCGCATCGACGAAGGCGGCCGGCAACGGCGTGTGCTCGCCCTTCAAGCGGCGGAAGAGGCGATAGGCGTAATCGCTCACCTCTTCCTCCTTGCGGCTGCCGTCGGGCATCAGCACGCGGCGCGTGTAGCTGAAGCTGAACACCGGCTCGAGACCGGAGGAGACGTTGTCGGCGAAGAGCGAAATCGTGCCGGTGGGCGCGATCGAGGTGAGGAGCGCGTTCCGGATGCCCTGCGCGGCGATCGCGGCACGGACATCGTCGTCGAGCGCGGCGATCGTCTCGCCGGCGAGATACTGCTCCTTGTCGAACAGCGGGAAGGCACCCTTCTCCGATGCCAGCGCTGCCGAGGCGAGATAGGCCGAGCGCTGGATCACCTTCAGCCATTGCTCCGTGAGCGCCACCGCATCGCTCGAGCCGTAGCGCGCGCCGCACAGGATCAGCGCGTCGGCAAGGCCGGTGATGCCGAGGCCGATGCGGCGCTTCGCCGTCGCCTCATGCGTCTGCTCGGCCAGCGGGAAGCGCGATGCATCGATGGCGTTGTCGAGCATGCGCACCGCGAGCGGCACGAGGCGCTTGAGCTCGTCGAGATCGAGCCGCGCCTGCGCCGTGAAGGGATCGCGCACCAGCGCAGCGAGGTTGATCGAGCCGAGCAGGCACGCGCCATAGGGCGGAAGTGGTTGTTCGCCGCACGGATTTGTCGCGCTGATGGTCTCGGCATAGTGCAGATTGTTGCGGCGATTGATGCGGTCGATGAAGATCACGCCCGGCTCGGCATAGGCGTAGGTCGAGCGCATGATCTTGTCCCAGAGCTCGCGCGCCGGGACCACCTTGTAGGTCGTGCCGGCGAAGGTGAGCTCCCAGGGCGCATCCTCCTTCACCGCCGTCATGAATGCGTCGGTGGCGAGGACCGAGAGATTGAACATGCGCAGCCGCCCCGGCTCGCGCTTAGCCTCGATGAAGGCCTCGATGTCGGGATGGTCGCAGCGCAAGGTCGCCATCATCGCGCCGCGGCGGTGGCCGGCGCTCATGATGGTGCGGCACATCGCGTCCCACACATCCATGAAGGAGAGCGGGCCCGAGGCATCGGCGCCGACGCCCTTGACCGGCGCCCCCTTGGGCCGCAGCGTCGAGAAATCGTAGCCGATGCCGCCGCCCTGCTGCATCGTGAGCGCCGCTTCGCGCAGATGGGTGAAGATGCCGGACATGTCGTCCGGGATCGTGCCCATGACGAAACAGTTGAAGAGGGTGACGTTGCGCCCGCTGCCGGCGCCGGCCACGACCCGGCCGGCCGGCAGGAACTTGAAGCCGCTCATCGCGTCGAAGAAGCGCGCGGCCCAGAGATCGCGGTCCTGCTCGGGCTCCGCCAGCGCATTGGCGACGCGCCGCCACGTGTCCTCGATCGTCTTGTCGAGGGCAGCGCCGTCCGCGCTCTTCAGCCGGTATTTCATGTCCCAGATCTGCTGCGAGATCGAGGCGACGCTAGGCATGGCTTTAGGCAACCTCCAAGGCGGCGACGGGCCGTGTCAGCTTAAACGGATTGGCTTCGTTTCGTAGATTTTTTAGAGATCGCGCGGCCGTGGCCGCCCATGGCTCTTCAGCCGCGACCACCGGTCCGCCCCGACACGCCGGCCAATCCCGAACCGCGGGACTCGTCATCGCCGACCGACGACCACGGGATCGCTCCTTTCGCAGGGAAAAACCCCCATATCTACACTTGACAGTACCATTTTTGTTTCCCCGACATGCTCAAGCGATCCACATCGGTTACGGTCTGTTCACGATACTCTAAGTGGCTATTGTGCCTATTGTTTTCAAGTTATTCCCGGGTTCCACATGGGAGGGGTGTGGATTGATCCACAAGCTTATCCTCAACCGCCCGTCGTCGCCTGGGCGGCGGCGACCAGCCGCGCCGTGGCCGCCTCGATGCGCTCCTCGAGCTCGGCCATGACGGCACGACGCTCGCCGCCCGGCGGTATGGGCGGCAGTATCTCGAGGGTGATGCGCCCAGGACGCTTGGCAAAGCGGCGTCGGCCCCAGAACACACCGGAGTTGACCGCCACCGGCACGAGGGGCAAGCCGAGCTGGCGGTAGAGCGCGGCGACGCCTGGTTGGTAGGGCTGGCGGGCGCCCGGCGCGGTACGCGTCCCTTCCGGGAAAATGACGATTGCCCGCCCGTCCTCGGCGACGCGCCCGCCCGAGGCCACCATCCGTTTCAGCGCCGCCGCGCCGGCGCCGCGGTCGATGCCGATCATGCCGGCTTTCCACAGGTACCAGCCATAGAACGGGATCATCATCAGCTCGCGCTTGAGCACGATCGCCGGATCGGCGAACACCACCGGCACGGCGAGCGTGTCCCAGGCCGATTGGTGCTTCATGGCGATGATCGCCGGCCCGGGCGGCAAGTTGGCCGCTCCGCGAACCTCGTGCGTGAGCCCGGCGCACCAGCCGAGCAACTTGAGCACGCCCGCCGCCCAGGCACGGCCATAGGCCGCGGCCCGGCGCCGCGGCGCGAGCAGCATCGGCAGCCCGAGCAGCGCCATGGCTGCAGTCAGGAGATAGAAGGCGACGTTGAACAGCAGCGAGCGCAGGAGGATCACGAGGACGCGCTCCCCGCTCCGCTCTGGCCCAGCGCCGGCCGTACCAGGGCCAGCAGGTATTTCTGGTATTCTGCGACGATCAGGCTCGCCGTTCCCGGCCAGGCCCACCAGCGCTCCTGCTTGACGCGCTCGGGAAAAACCGGGTGCGGGATAATGCGCACCTCCGGCATGGCGCGCGAGAATTCGAGCAGGCTGCGCGGCATGTGATAGCTCGCCGTGACCAGCCGCAGCGACAGGAAGCCCTCCTGGCGCATCCAGGCCGCCGTCTCCAGCGCGTTGCCAAGCGTGTTGTCGGCATCGTAGCCGAGCGCGATGCAGCAGGCGACCTTGTCGGACGATTGGTGCTCGGCGCGCAGCAGGGCCGGCACATCCGTGCCGTGGTGGACGCCGGAGACGAAGAGCTTCTTCGCCTTGCCGGCGGTCAGCAGTGCGATCCCGCTCTGCACGCGCAGGCTGCCGCCGGTGAGCACGACGATGGCATCGGTGGCGCTGGCGGGATCGTTGACCTCGTCGGGAATCGAGCGCGCGAACCAGGCGAGCCCGCCGAGCCACAACAGGAAGAGCGCGACGAGAACAGCCGCCGGCGCGTTGAGCCAGCGCAGCCGCCGACGCGGCCGCTTCGCCGCAGGCGGCGCGCGGCGGCCTGTCACGGCATGCGGGCCAGCGCGCGCAGCACGGTGATGCGCGCAGTGACCATGGCGATGAAAGCCGCGGCAAAGGGCAGCAGCGCCAATACCAGCCAGTGCCAGGGCGCGATCTCGAAAGCAGGCAGCAGCCGCACGCGCTGGCCGAGCAGCACCGTGGCCGCCGCCGGGTGGGCGATGGCGTAGAGCGTGACGACCGTGAGCGCGAGCCCGAGGAACCCGCCGCGCAGGCCGAGGCCGAGCGCCTGGCGCTCGAACTGCCCGGCGATATAGCCGTCCTGCGCGCCGATGAGGTGCAGTACCTCGATGACGGCATGGTGCACGGCGAGGCCGGTGCGCGTGGTGAAGACGACGGTGAGCACCGCGGTCGCACCGATGAGGGCGAGGATGCCAAGGGTCGTGACCTCGATCGACAGCATGAGCAGCGCTAGGCGATCGAACCACTGGCGGTGGTCGTCGAGCAGCGCGCCGGGCGCGGCGGCAGCGAGGCGCGTCTTGAGCGTGGCGAGATCAGGCGGCCGATCGAGATCGATGCGCAGATCGACGAGGCGCGGCAGGGCCAGCTCCTCGGCGGTCAGCGCGTTGCCGAGCCAAGGCTCGACCAGCCGCGACACCGCCTCGCCGCTGAGCGGCTCGGCGCTCACCACGCCGGGCGTGATGCGCAGCAGCTGCAGCGCCGCGGCGAGCCCCCCATCGCCCTTGCCCGGGTCGGTCGGCGCGGGCGGCAGCTGCACCGTGAGCGTGCCGGCGAGATTGCGATCCCAGCGCTGCAGCGCACTGTTCAGGACGAGCGTCCCGGCCAGCGCCAGGCCGGCGAGATAGACCATGAGCGCGATGAGCCAGGGCAGGAAGCGCCCGGAGCCGTCGCGGTTCAGCGGTATGTCGAAGCCGCGGCGGGGCATCTTATGAAACGTGCCGTTCGCGGGCGTGCACCGTGGTCAGCCCGCCCTTGTCGAGATGGAGGCGCGGATGACCAAAGCGCGTCACCAATGCCTCGTTGTGCGTGGCGATGACGAGTGTGGTGCCCAGCTTGTTCATCTCCTCGAAGAGGCGCAGCAGCCGCAGCGCCATCTCGTCATCGACATTGCCGGTAGGCTCGTCGGCCAGCAACAGGCTGGGGCGGCTGATCACGGCGCGGGCGATGGCGACACGCTGCTGCTGGCCGCCGGACAGCGTCGCCGGCTTGGCATCGAGATGATCGGCGAGCCCGACCCAGCTGAGCAACTCGACGACATGCTCGCGGATCTGCGCCTCGGCGAGGCCCGAGACGCGCAGCGGCAGTGCCGCGTTGTCGAAGGCCGAGAGGTGATCGATCAGGCGAAAATCCTGGAAGACGACGCCGATGCGCCGGCGCAGCGGGGGCAGCTCGCGGCGTGGCGTTGTGGCGATGTCGCGGTCGAACAGCGAGATGATGCCGCGCGAGGGGCGTTCGGCGAGATACATGAGCTTCAAGAGCGTGCTCTTGCCGGCGCCGCTCGGGCCGGTCAGGAAGTGGAAAGAACCCGGAGGCAGCCGCATGCTGACATCGCGCAGCACCTCCGGTCCCGCGCCGTACCGCATGCCGACATTCTCGAACCGGACCAAGGAGCGCGCTCTCCATCGCATCGCCGTGCCATAGCCGCGGCACCATGGCACGATGCGCCGGCCGGCGTCCAGACGGCTCGGACGCGCGGGTTTCTTGCCTCGCCCAGCATTGAAGCCCTATAAGGAAAGAAAGCGCCTGGGCTTCGATGATCGTAACCTGTCCGGTCTGCTCCACCCGGTATCTGGTCGACCCGCGCGCGCTGGGCAGCGCGGGACGCTTGGTGCGTTGCGCCAACTGCTCGCATACTTGGCAGCAGGCGCCTGCGGCGGATGCACCACGGCGCGTCGATCTGGTAGCACCCCAGCCGGAGCTCGTGGCGCCCGCCGGCAGGCGGGTGCAGCTTCCGGCGCTGTCGCCGCCGCAGCGCCGCTCCTCAGCGCTCCTCATCCCGCTGCTCGCGCTGCTGGTGCTGATCGGCGCGACCGCTGCCGGGCTGTGGTTGGCGCGCGATCAGCTGGTGAGCTATTGGCCGGGCGCGGCCACCTACTACGCCATGCTCGGCGCTCCCGTCGCGGCGATGCAGGGTAGCGGTCTGGGCTTCGACAAGGTGACGAAGCGCTACGACACCGAAAACGGACTGCTGACGCTGGTGATCGAGGGAGAGGTGGTGAACCTCTCGCGCGTCGCCCGCGAAGTGCCGAAGCTGCGCGTCGTGCTGCAGGACATCAGCAAGCACGAGCTGCAGTCTTGGTCTTTCGCCGTCACCGAGGAGCCACTCCTGCCGGGCGGGACTCTCCCCTTCCGCACCACCATTGCGCAGCCGAACGCCGAGGCGACCGGCTTCGTCGTCACGTTCGACACCGGCTCCTAGGCGCTTAGGCCGCTGGTGGCGCGAATTCTCCTGGCTGAGGATGATGCGGCGGTCAGCGCTTTCGTCAGCCGCGCGCTCCGCCACCGCGGCCACGAGGTGACCGCGGTGCCGGAGGGCTCGGCGGCGCTCGGCGCCCTCGTCGCTGCCGAATTCGCGCTGTTGCTTTCCGACATCGTCATGCCCGGGCTCGACGGCATCGCGCTTGCGCTCAAGGCAAGCCAGGATCAGCCGCGAATGAAGATCCTGCTCATGACCGGCTTCGCCGGCGAGCGGCAGCGCGCGCACAACCTCGAGGCGCTAATCCACCGCGTCATCACCAAGCCCTTCACGCTGAAGGAAATCTGCGCCGCGGTGGACGAGGAGCTGATGCGCTGACGCCGATCGGCATCAGCGCTCGATCCGTGACGCCGCCCTTTTCAGCGTCTCGGCGCTGCGGCGCAGGGCCTGCTGCTCTTCCACCGATAGGAGAGGATCGAGCGTTGCCGAGGCGCCGCGCCGGTCGACGACGCAAGGCAGCGACAATGTGACGCCGTACGCCGCGTTGTAGCAGCCGATCGGAATGACCGCTCCCTCGTCGCGCAGTATCATCTCGGCGATCCGCGCCGACACCATGCCGATGCCGTACTGGCTCGCGCTGTTGCCTTCGATGATGGTTATATTTGCATAGCGGACGTCCCGCTCGACGGCGCGCCGGGTCTCTTCGGCGGAGAGGCTGCGCTGCGCGAAGACGTCCATTACGGGAACACCGGCGACGCGCGCGCCCGACCAGACAAAGACCTCCGAGGTGCCATGCTCGCCCAGCACTTGAGCCTCGACCGAAACCGGATCGACGGTGAGCGTCTCGGCGAGATGGACGCGGAAACGCAGGCTATCGAGATAGGTACCGGTGCTGAGCACGCGGTCATGGCCGGCGAGGCGGCGGGCGAGATCTGCCAGCGGGTCGGGCGGGTCGGTGACGACCAGAATCACGGCCTCGGGTGCAGCGGCCACCACCTGCGGCACGATCTCGCGGTAGATCGCGGCATTGGTGTCGAGCAGCTTGAGCCGACCGGCGGGATCGCCGCGGTCCGTCGCCCCGCCACTCTTCTCATTGACGCCCGCGGTGATCATGACGAGCGCGGCGCCGGCAAGCTCGCGGTAGTCGCCGTCACGGATCGCCACCCGCGCCGACAACGGGGCGCCATAGCGCATGTCGGTCGCCACCGCCTTGGCGCGCGCGCGCGTCCTGTCGATGACGACGATCTCGCGCGCGACGCCGCGCATGACCAGCGCGAACACGCAGGCCGAGCCCACAGAGCCCGCGCCGATGACACCGACCTTCATCATTGTTGCCACCGGACTCTCCCTGTGCTGCAACACCACGGCGCGAGCCGCAGGCAGCTGCGGCGGGCGTGTGATCCCAAGGTACGCGCTTGCCGGGAGACGGCTTGGCCCTTCCTGCCGTGACGGGCCGATTCTTGCCCGAAACGGCCTTTCCTCAGAACTGCTTCAACAGCCGATCGATATAGTCACGCTCGATCTCGGGCCGGCTCCGCTCGCCGGCGCGCCGACGCAACTCGTCGAGGATCCCCTTGGCCTTCTCGACGGCGTAATTGCTGTTGGGTCCGTCACCCATGCGCATGCGGCCGCCGTCATCGACGCCGCCATTGGCGTGATCCTGCGCGTTCAGCCGGCCGAACGGGTCGCGCTCGGACTGGCGCTGACTCTCGCGATCCCCAGGTTCGCTGCCGTCGGGCTGGCCGTTGCCGGATTGCCCCATCATCTGCTCGGCCATGCTGCGCGCGGCCTGCTGCAGCTGGTCAAGCGCGTCCGTCTGCGGGCCGATCGCGTTGCCGGGCTGGCCGCGCTGTAGCGCATCGGCCGCGCCGCGCATGGCGCGCTCGGCGCGGCCCAGCGACTGCGGGATGTCGCCGGCCTGCTCGCCCCATTGCCGCATCATCTCGCCGAGCTGGCGGCGCAGCGCATCCTGCTCGCCGGCCATATCGCCCTCGCCCGGCTGGCCGCCTGTTTGCGGCTGGCCGTTCTGCCCCGGCTGACCCTGTCGCCCCTGCTGACCCTGTTGGCCTTGTTGCCCTTGCTGCTGTTGGCCCTGCTGCCCCTGCCGCGACTGGCGGAAGCTGCGGTCGAGCAATTGCTGCTGGCGGCGCATCATCTCCTGCATCTGCCGCATCGCTTGCCCTTCGCCGCCCTTCATCTGGCCCGGGCGGGCCATCTTGAGGTTTTCCAGCATCTCCTGGAGCTGCGAGAGCATGTTGCGGGCGGCATCGCGTGATCCGGTGCGGGCCAGCTCGCGCGCGCGGTCGAGCATGTTCTGGAGATCCTGCCGACTCAGCATCCGCGACGGGTCGAGCGGCCGCTGCGGCTGATCCTGATCGCCTTGGCGCTGCATGTTCTCGGCGAGCGCCTGGAGATAACGGTCGATCGCCTGCTGCAGCTCGCGCATCAGGCGTTCGATCTCCGCGTCGGGGGCGTCACGCGCCAGCGCTTCCTGCAGCTGCTTCATCGCATCGCGCAAGTCGCGCTGGACGAGGGACGTGCGGCCATCTTCGATGCGCACCGCGGTTTCCCAGAGAAGCTGCTGCACCGGCGCGATCGATTCGCGATTCTTGTCGAGGATGAGCCGGGCCTGCGCCGTGCGCAGCGCGAGGAACGCTACCTTGTCGTCGTTGAAGAGGCGCGGCCGCAGCGACAGGTCGGAGAGCGTCTCGGCGACGAGCTCGCGCTGCGAGGGATCGAGAGTGAGCTGCTTTCTTTGCTCGACGATGGCGCGCGCCACGGGATGATGGAAGGCCCGCTCCGGCAAGGTGATGCGGATCGTCTCGCTGCCGCCCGTCTGGCCCAAGGCGTCGACTGCCTCGAGCTGGATGTCGACGGGGAGACCGGCCCAGGGATGCGCCGTCAGGTCATGGTAGCTGGCGTCATGGGCCTCCTTGAGATGCGCGCCGGGCAAGGGCAGATCGAGCGCGAGTACCTCGCCACTTGCATCGCCCGGGCGGGTGATGACGGCCTTGGCGCTCTCGACGCCGTAATCGTCGCTCGCCTGGTACTCGAAGCGCAGCGCCGCGCGCTGCGTGCGCTGCGGCGGCTTGGCGAATTCGATCTTCGGCGGCAGGTCGGGCAGGATGGTGATCGGCCACGCACCCAGCGTGTACCCGTTCTGCTCGATCGCCAGCCGGCTGCCGGCGGTGAGCGCGACGCTCCCCTTGTAATTGCTCTCATCGACGCTGCCGAACTCGGTCGCCTGATCGTCGACCCTGAGGTGCGGCAGGCCGCGTCCGCCGTGAACCTGAGCCAGCACGATGCTGCCGGTGGGTACCGCGATCGGCGCTTCCGGAGCGCCGCTCGGCAGGAACTGCGGCGGGAGGCCGGTATAGTCGGGGGGCGTCACCCAGACGTCGAGCCCGACCGCGGCCGCCGGACCGCCGGGCGCGAAGCTGGGCGTGACCGCGCGCCACAGGCGCTGGGGCCAATCCTGCCCGGCATCGATGGCGCCGATCAGCAGCAGCAGCGCCAGCGCCGCGCGCAGCGCGAAGGGATCGCGGCGGACGAGACCCGCCGCCGGCCACCCGACAGCAAGCTTCCGCGCCTGAGCGGCCATCCGCTCCCGATGTGCTTGCCACAGGGCGCTGGTCGCGGCATCGCCGGCGCCGATGCTGAGACGGTCGTCGAGCGCAGTGAGCGGGCGATGCGACAAGCCGCTGGCGCGCTCGATGCGGCGGCGCTCGGCGCCGCGGTCGGGCAAGCGGAATCGGCGCAGCCCGGTGAACAGCGCAACGGCGAGCAGCGTCGCCGCGAGCAGGAGCAGCGCCGCATGGAGCATGCCCGGCAATCGCGCCGGCAGGTCGAACAGCGCCAGCGTCAGAAACACGCCGAGAATGGCGAGCGCCGGCCACAAGGACGGCCACAGCCGCTCCCACACCAGCGCGGCGCCGGCCAGCCGCAGCCGCCGCGTCAGGCGGCGCGGGTCGATCAGGCGCTCGGGCGGTCTTTCGGCATCGGCCATCGTCACCACACCTCTCGCCGTCAACGTCCGGCGAGCCACTCCGGCATCTTGTCCTGCGACAAGATCTCCTCATAGCTGGGCCGGGCGCGGATCACGGCGAAGGCATCGCCGCGCACCAGCACCTCCGGCACCAGCGGCCGGGTATTGTAGCTCGAACTCATGACCGCGCCATAGGCACCGGCCGATAGCAGTGCGACGAGGTCGCCCGACACCAGCGGTGGTAGGGGGCGTTGCGCGGCAAAACTATCCCCTGTCTCGCAGATCGGCCCCACCACGTCCATCGGCTGCAACGGGACGCCTGCTTCGGGGGCAAGCACCGGCACGATCTCATGCCACGCCTCGTAGAGCGCCGGGCGGATCAGGTCGTTCATCGCCGCATCGACGACGACAAAGTGCCGGGTCACCCCGTCCTTGACGTGGAGCACGCGCGCGACGAGCACGCCGGCATTGCCGACGATCCAACGTCCCGGCTCGAACGCCAGCTCGAGGTCGAGGCCGTGGGTCAGGCGCTTGACCATGGCGGCGTAGTCCTCGATCGCCGGCGGCGCCTCGTGCCGAAAACGGATGCCGAGCCCGCCGCCGAAATCGAGCCGCTTCAAGGCGATACCCTCGGCGCGCAACCGGCGCGTCAACTCGACGATCCGGGCGAAGGCGAGCTCGAACGGCGCCAACTCGGTGAGCTGCGAGCCGATATGGACGGCCAGCCCTACCGGCTCGATCCCCGGCAAGGTCGCGGCAAGGCGCAAGGCGTCGGCGGCGTGCGCGAGATCGATGCCGAACTTGTTCTCGCGTTTGCCGGTGGCGATCTTGGCATGGGTGCGCGCATCGACGTCCGGGTTCACGCGCACGGCGACTGCCGCGGTTTTGCCGAGCCGTACCGCCACCGCGCTCAGCAGCCGCAGCTCGGGCTCTGATTCGACGTTGATCTGGTGGGCGCCCGCGCCGACCGCGAAAGCCAGCTCTCCCTCGGTCTTGCCGTTGCCGGAAAAGACGATCTTGTCGGCGGGCACGCCAGCGGCAAGGGCGCGGCGGAACTCGCCCTCGGAGACGACGTCGGCGCCGGCGCCGAGCCGCGCGAGGGTGCGGATCACCGCCAGGTTGGAATTGGCCTTCATCGCATAGCACAGCAGCGCCCGGCGGTCGGCGAAGGCGGCGGTGAAGCGGCGATAGCGCCGCTCGAGCGTGGCGCTCGAATAGCAATAGAAGGGCGTGCCCACGGTGGCGGCGATGCGTGCGAGAGGCACGCCTTCGGCGTGGAGCTCGCCGCCGCGATAGGCAAAATCCGGCGACCCCGGCGCTGCCTCCGCCTCACTCACGCGGATAGCTCCGCGGGAAGGTGTTGGGCTCACCCGCCGGCGCCGCGGGCGCGCCCTTCTTGCCGCAGGCGGCGAGCGGCGAGGCGAGCGCGGCAAGCAGCACGACGAGCGCCAGGAAGGCGCGCCGTCGGCGGGGCGGGAAACTGGTCATATCGTTTCTCTCAACAAAAGCGCTTGCGCGCCTGGGCGGCGGCGGCGGCGACGTTGGCAGGTGCCGTGCCGCCGAAGCTGGCGCGGCTGGCCACTGATTTCTCCACCGTGAGCACGTCGAGCACAGCGGCGGTGATGCGCCGCTCGATCCGCTGCATCTCCCTGAGCGGCAGGCCCGCGAGATCGGTCCCAAGCTCCTCGGCGCGCTTCACCAAGGCGCCGGTGATGTGATGCGCCTGGCGGAACGGGAGACCCAGCACGCGCACCAACCAGTCGGCGAGGTCGGTCGCGGTGCTGAAGCCGCTGGCGGCGACGCGCCGCATCGCCTCCGCATCGACGCTGAGATCGCGCACCATGCCCGCGGTGGCGGCAAGGCACAGCTCCAGCGTATCGGCCGCCTCGAACACCGGCAGCTTGTCCTCCTGCATGTCCTTGCTGTAGGCGAGCGGCAGCCCCTTCATCACCGCGAGCAGCGCGGTGAGCGCGCCGAGCAGCCTGCCGGCCTTGGCGCGCACCAGCTCGGCGGCATCGGGGTTGCGCTTCTGCGGCATGATCGAGCTGCCGGTGGTGAAAGCGTCGCTCAAGCGGATGAAGCGGAAAGGCTCGCTCGTCCAGATGACGATCTCCTCGGCGAAACGGGAGAGATGCATGCCGGCAATCGCCGCCGCGGCCAGGAACTCGAGCGCGAAATCGCGGTCGGAGACGGCGTCGAGCGAATTGGCCGACGGGCGGTCGAAGCCCAGCGCCTTCGCGGTCGCCTCGCGATCGATGGGGAAGGAGGTGCCGGCAAGCGCCGCAGCACCGAGCGGGGATTCATTGAGCCGCTTGCGGCAGTCGGCAAGCCGGCCGCGATCGCGCCCGAGCATCTCGACATAGGCGAGCAAATGATGCCCGAAGGTCACCGGCTGCGCCACCTGGAGATGGGTGAAGCCGGGCATGATGGTGGCGGCGTGCTGCTCCGCGTGATCGACCAGCGCGGCCTGGAGCGCCTGGGCGTGGCGGTCGATGCGGTCGATCGCGTCGCGCACCCAGAGGCGGAAATCGGTCGCCACCTGATCGTTGCGCGAGCGCGCGGTATGGAGCCGGCCCGCGGCCGGACCGATCAGCTCGCCGAGCCGTGCCTCGATATTGAGGTGGATGTCCTCGTGCTCGGAGCGAAAGGGGAAGGTGCCGGCCTCGATCTCGGCGCGGATTTGCCCTAGACCACGGTCGATCGCCTCGCCATCTTGCGGCGAGAGCAGCTTCTGCCGCACCAGCATGGCGCAATGCGCCTGCGAGCCGGCGATGTCCTGGGCGTAGAGCCGCCGGTCGAAGTCGATGGAGACGTTGATGCGCTCCATGATCTCGGCGGGGCCGGAGGCGAAGCGCCCGCCGCGCGCGGCGTTCCTCGCTTTCGCAGGAGCGGCGGCGCGCGGCGTCTCGTGCGTGCCGTCAGGATTTTTTTTCTTCATGGCGCGTGGTGAGCGGCAGGGAAATGAGGGCGAATGAGGTTCATGCGCATCGTTTTTGTGCTCGTCATCCTCGCCGCTGCGGGCGGCTTGGCATTCTTCTACCTGTCAAGCGTGCCTGATCGCCGCGACAAGGCTTCGTTCGCGAGCAACGGCGCCGATACCGGCTCGCCCTCGGCCGCACTGGGCCAGTTTACCCCGCTTGACCCGCCGCGGCCAGCGCCCGAGCTGGGCTTTGCCGCGCGCGACGGGTCGCCGACGCGATTGGCGGATTTCCGTGGCCACTGGCTGCTCGTCAATCTCTGGGCGACCTGGTGCGCGCCGTGCCTGCGCGAGATGCCGTCGCTCGACCGGCTGCAGGCGACGGTCGGCGACCGCCTCACGATTCTCGCGGTCTCGCAGGATCGCGGCGGCGCGCCTGTGGTAGACCCGTTCCTCGAGCAGCTCCGCCTTGCCTCGCTGCGCATCTATCTCGATCCCAAAGGCGCGCTGGGGCAGGGTCTTGGCACGCGTGGCCTGCCGACGACGTTCCTGGTCGACGGCGAGGGGCGGGTCCGGGCGCAACTCGAGGGCGCCGCCGAGTGGGATTCGCCGGAGCTGCTGGCGACGCTGGAGCGCTATCTCCGCGATCCCGACGCCGCGCGCAGCGGCACCAAAACCTCCGCCGGGCGCAGCTAGCCGGCCAGGACCCGGCGCAAGAACGCGCCGCCGCGCCGCAAGCCCGCCTCGTCGATGCTGTGGCCGACTCCGGGGCAGATGAGCTCCTCGACAGCCACGCCCGCCGCCTTCAATCCCTTGACGGCCAGCGGGAAGGCCTGCGGCGGCACGATCTCGTCGGCGTCGCCATGAACCAGCAGCACCGGCGGCCGCGAGCGGATGTCTTGCGCCAGCGTGTCGGCGCCGATGAGCGCGCCCGAATACCCGATGATCCCCGCCAGCGCCTCGGCGCGCCGGGGGCCGACATAGAGCGACATCATCGTCCCCTGCGAGAAGCCGATGAGGGCGAGCTGCGACGCATCGAGGCCGCGTGCGGCGAGCGCCTCGTCGAGGAAGGCGTCGAGGATCGGCGCCGCGGCGCGCACTCCGCCGAGGATGGCGCTGGGCGAGCGGTCCTGCAGGCTGAACCATTGCCGGCCATAGGGCGCCATGTCGCAGGGGAAGGGGGCATCGGGCGACACGAACTCGGCGTCGGGCAGCGCCGGGGCCCAATACGGCGCCAAGCCGATGAGATCGTGCCCATCGGCCCCGACGCCGTGCAGCAGGACGACGAGCTGGCGCGGCTTGCCGCCGGATGCGGGCTTGCGCACGGGGCCGCTGAGACTCGGTAAAAGGGCCATGCCTGCTCCTGTGTTCTCGGGCTGACGCGCAGGGATAGACGAAGCCGCACGGCGTGTCACGCGCCGGCGGCGCTTGCTATGGTGGCCGCGGCATGAGTGACGTCGTCACGCGCTTTGCGCCAAGCCCCACTGGCCATCTGCACCTCGGCCACGCCCATTCGGCGCTGGTCGGCTGGCAGGCCGCGCGGCGCGCCGGCGGCCGCTTCCTCTTGCGCATCGAGGACATCGACCGCAGCCGATGTCGGCCGGAATTCGCCGCGGCGATCCGCGAGGATCTCGCCTGGCTGGGGCTCGACTGGGACGGACCGGTCCGCATCCAGTCCGAGCATTTGGCTGAATACCGCGCCGCGCTCGATCGGCTGGCGCGGCAGGGGCTGCTGTATCCCTGCTTCTGCACCCGTGCCGATATCAAGGCCGAGGTGGCGCGTGCCGATGCGGCACCGCATGGGCCGGAAGGTCCGCTCTACCCCGGCACCTGCCGGGCGCTCGCGCCGTCGGAGCGTGAAGCGAGGATGGCGGCGGGCGCGCCGTTCGCGCTTCGGCTCGACGTCGCCCGGGCCGTCGCGCGCGTCGGACCGCAATCGTGGCAGGACGAGGTCGCCGGCACGATCGCCGCCGATCCCTTGAGCCACGGTGACGTCGTGCTGGCGCGCAAGGACGCGCCAACAAGTTATCATCTGGCCGTCACGGTCGACGACACCCTGCAGGGGGTGACCCTGGTGACGCGCGGCGAGGATTTGTTCGCCGCCACCCATGTCCACCGCCTGCTGCAGGCGCTGCTCGGCCTGCCCACGCCGCGCTATCGCCATCACCCCCTGATCACCGATGCCAACGGCCGGCGCTTCGCCAAGCGCGATCGGGCGATGACGCTGCGCCGGCTGCGCGAGACCGGTTGCTCGCCCGCCGAAGCGCGGGCGATGGCAGGCTTCGCCGACGGATCGGGCCCCGCCGCGAGCCGTTGACAGCAATGCCCAGCTTTTCCGGGACAAGGGGCATGGCAAAGGCAAGATCGAAGAAGCAGCAGATGGCGGCGGGCGCCGCGCTCTCCGCGAAGCGCGGCGAGCGGTCGAAATCGAGTCTCAAGGGCGCATCGCGGAGCATGGTCGAATCGATGAGCGAGAAAGAGCTCGACGAGATGGCCGGCGTAAAGCGCTCGAAGCTGCCGCGACGCAGCTCGAAGCGCTGAGGCGCTCAGTCCAGTGGCCGGCGCAAACCGGTGACGAGGTCGAGATACTCGGGATCGTCGGGCGTCACGAGGCCGCGGCGCAGCGCGAAATCGATGAGGACCAGATTGACGTTGAACTTGAAATCGTCGCTGGCGCGGACACGCTCGATGACGTCGGCGGCAGCCATGAGCTGAAACGCGGCAATCTCGCCGTCGGTGTTGCGCGGGACGAAATCGCCGGGGACGTCGAGGTCGTAGACGAAGAGAACGTCGTCACGCGCGCCCTCGCGGGTTTCCATGCGATAGGAGACAGCGCCGACCGGCATCGCGCGCGCGATCAGACCCGCCGGCATGTCCGCCTCCTCCTGCGCCTCCTTGGCGAGGGTTTCGAACAGGCTGTGCGCATTGCCGATCCCGCCGGCGACGAGGTTGTCGAGCTTGTCGGGCGCCACTTTTTTGTCGGGAGCGCGCCGGCCGATCCATAGACGGAGCGGGCCGCCATCTTGGACATAGCCGTTGAGATGGACGCCATAGGCGCGCACGCCGAAGAACGCCACGGCGCCGCGATCGAGCTTGAACAGCGGCGGCGCCTCCCAGCGCGTGGTCACCGCGAAGAACTCGTTGCGCCATTTCGGCACGAGTCCATCGGCCACCAATTGCTCGACGACGCGGTCGATAGCGGCGCTCAGCATGGCAAAATCGCCGACCGCGATGAGACGCACCGCGTCGTCGACGACCGCGA
>WNFB01000373.1_pt1 | contig 34639 bp, 41 predicted proteins | sample 5400501 | NCBI WGS metagenome assembly WNFB01 (sample SAMN13153341, study PRJNA577476) | soil metagenome | isolation source: 200 cm saprolite under Douglas fir tree site 2 hole 1 | place: USA:California | collected 2015-04-18
GAGATAGTTGAGCGACTTCGACGAAGCTTCCTCGATTGCTGCCCCGCAAGGAGAGCCTAGCCCGTGGTGTCGCCCGAACTGGTCAAGGAGCTGGCCAAGAGTCAGGTCGAGGGACTCGCCAAGGATCCTCCATTTTCCTCCAGAAAATGCGATGATCATCGTGTGACCCCCTGAAACGAGAAGGACTACGGGGTCCTGCGCCCCCGTGAGCAGACATCCGAGTTCTATGTGTCCCACCGCATGATTGACAGGTACTAGGGGAACACCGAGGGAAAGCGCCAAAGTCCTCGCAGCTACAGCACCGACCCTCAGACAGGGCCCGAGGCCGGGCCCCATGGCATAGGCCACCGCACTGATTTCGTTTTGTGAAACACCTGAAACACACATCGCCTCGGCTAGGACCCTTGCGGCAGAAGCGAGGTGGCTCTGCGACGCTTCGAAAGGGTGAATCCCACTTCCTTCAGGGGGTTTGTAAACTGACTTCGAGTTGGAAAGTATCTCGCCCCTTGCCGATACGACCGACGCCGAGAAAGTGTGGGCAGTACTCTCTATGCCCAGAATGAAACCTTTCATTGTCAGCTACATCTTTCGGGTCTGCCGGTAAAGGTCCCCCAGGAGGTTGATGTAGGGTTTGACTTCGACAAGGAAGTCGTCGAACTTTCCCCGCTCGAAGGAATCTACGTGCTTGCCCCCGTCCACCACGATCTTGGCAGCCAATACTATTCCACCGCTGCGTTCTGGCTTGGCCTTGAGCTTGGGAAAGTGGATCAATGCTCCGTATCCCACCTTTCTCTTCCCCTTTGTGAAGACAACATTGTAGTACATGCTCAGAGTCTTGGTGAACTGCGCCAGCTGCTTCTTCCTGCTTTCGCTCCGCTTGACATTGCCAAAGTCGGACGCTGCCAGCGAGTCGATCATCTCTTTCAGAAGCTTCATTTCGCTGACCCTGTTGGTGTACCCTGCGTACTCGATGGGCATCTGATAGACGCTGTTCATCACTGAGTCCCAGTCGTCGATGACAGCGAAAGTATCTGTGTCGAGGTTCATTTCTCTCTTCAGTTCGTCGGAGAGAATATCCTCGACCGTAAGCTTCCTTGGCACATTGGGCCGTGTATGCGCCACGTAATTATTGTTAACTAATATCACATATGTTCGAGGCTCATGGCGGCAAGGTTTGAAAGGGCCTATCCAGTCCGTCGAAATCACCTACCTGATCCACGCCACCGAGGACCAGCAGAAGGTGGAGGGGGCAATCGCCAGGGTGCTCGCGATCAAGGCCCGACCCGTCGTCGAGCGGCTTGAAGGTCACTTTGGCAACGAAATACTGAGCGAAAGGCTTCACCTTATCGGGGAGGAAGCCAACTTAGCATTCCAAGGAATCGTAGCGAGGCTCCCGAAAGACTTGAAGGCCGGACTACTTGCAAACATCGGGGCGTTCCTTGATGAACACTCAACATTTTTTCTCAGGCTCGACAAGCAGCAACTGGTGGCTGGAACCTTGGCCCTTGGGTCGGCGGACTCCGTGAGGTTGAAGGTGAAGCCGAGGCTGTTCCTCCTAAAGGAGGGATCGGCCGAGTTCTACGCTAGGCTGATCGGGGGGGCGTAGGACGGCAAAGAGGTATGTACTTCTGATGGCGGATGGAGACCTCTCATCGGATGAGGTGAAGGAAATCGGTGAAATTTTGGAGAGGAGGTACGGAAAAGTGAAGATGATTCCGCTAAAGGAGAACTCCAAAGCGGTCGTAGTCAAGACTAATAATGAAATCGCGACCATGCTGAAGGAACCCGAGTGGGCGTTGGCTATTGGAAGAAAGAGGATTAGGCCTGAGTTGACGTCGGGGGCCATAGTTAACCTCAAAAGGCGTGCATCAGTGGCGGCGGCCAATGGTAAAGTACCTCAGTGACGAGTACTTCTCACTGGTCCAGTCGGCACTGTCGCAGGACCCGAAGTGGTCTGAGAGCACGAAGACTCTGAAGACGAGCATCGCTATCAATGTCACGGACATCGGACAGAATTACATGCTTGGAGTAGAGAACGGCACGACCACGCTCCAGAAAGTCTCCCCTGGGACCACTTCGGAGTTCTCCCTCGACGGGAACTACGAGTCCTGGTGCAAGGTAGCGAAGGGAGAGGTAGACATCCAATCTGCAGTCCTCAAGGGGCAACTCAGATTCAAGGGCTCCCTGACCAAGGTCTTGATGTACAGGGACAGGTTCATCAGAGTGGCCGAAATAATGAGAGAAGTCCCGAAGGAATTCTAGACAGGCACGAAGACGTAGTAGGGGTTTCCTTCCTTGCTCGTCCTTGCCTCGACCCTGAGCTTCATTCCCAGCTTCGCATTTTTCGGGTCCATTCCTTCGAGCCAGGCGAGGACCTTCAGACTTCCCGGGAACTCGCCGATGGCGATAATGTAGGGCTCGCTGGCTGCGAAACTGGCCGGCGTCACCTTGACCTGAGTGAAAGTCAAGAGAGTAGCTTCGCGTCCGACATCGACCAAGACGAACCCGTTGTTCATGCACTTCGGGCAGTCGGCCTGTGGAGGGAAAGAGACATTGCCGCATTTGGAGCATTTCGTGGTGACGAACCTCCCCTCCCTGAGGGCGTCCCAGAACTCATGGGTCCTCGAGACGGGTATGTCGAACCTCAATGTTAGGGACCTTCTGGAGTGCAGGACAGGCGGCTCGTCCATCGCTCAGTCCCTCGAGAGTATCGTCACGTAGGCGTAGTGGCCAGTCCCCCCAACGTTGTGGACCAAACCCAACCCTTTCTTTATCGGAGCCTGGTGCCTCCCCGCTTCGCCCCGGAGTTGCTTGGTAATTTCCACTGCCATGGACACCCCCGTGGCACCTATTGGATGCCCCTTTGCCTTGAGTCCTCCATCAAGGTTCACTGGTATCTTCCCACCCAACTCTGTCTGGCCCTCTCGGATCATCCTTGGACCCTCGCCCTTTTTGCAGAACCCCAGGTCTTCGTAGGCCATCAGCTCCGCGATCGTAAAGCAGTCATGGGCCGTCGCGACGTCGATGTCTTGGGGGGTTACCTTCGCGGCCGAGTACGCCCGCTTCGCGGCTTGAGCGGCGGCTTCCAGGCCCACGTAGTCGGCCCTTCTGCTCAGATTGGCCGAGTCTGACGAGTACCCTATCCCCTTCACCCAGACAGGGGTGTCGGTAAGTTCCTTCGCTGTTTCTTCTGATGCGAGGATGACCGCAGCGGAGCCGTCAGTGAGAGGGCAGGCATCATAGAGCTTCAAAGGCCAAGAAACCACCTGGGAGTTCATCGCCTTTTCGAGAGTAATCTCCTTCTGGAACTGGGCGTTTGGATTCATCGCTCCGTAATGGTGGGCCTTGACCGAAACCCTAGACATGTCCTCTTCCGTGGTGCCGTACTTGTTCATGTGAGCCACGGCGTAGAGGGCGTAGTACGCGGGGAATGTCATACCGTAATTCTCAAACTCCCACATGTACGAGCCGGCCCTGCCGATGAGCTCCACAGACGTTGGGGTGTCCACTTCGCTCATTTTCTCGACTCCGACGGCCATTGCCACGTCCCCTTCCCCACTGACAATGCTGTTGTAAGCTGACTTCACAGCCGCGCTCCCGCTGGCGCACGCCGCCTCGACCCTCATCGTACCTACGGAGTCCAGGCCCGCGTACTCGTTTACGATTACAGCAGGGAGAGATTCTTCGTACCAGGTCCCGGCGCTCCCTAGGATTACATTCTTGATGTCTTTCTTGTCGACGCCGGCGTCGTCGACAGCCTGTTTGATCGACTCAAACGCGAGCTCGGCAATGTTCACGTCGGTCCTCCTGCCGAACTTCGAATGACCGATGCCTACGATGGCGACCCTGTTCATTTCCTGAAAGCCGGAAGAGGGGTCGGCCCTATTTCAATTTCCCTGAAGATTGGGACGCGTTTAGCCGACTACCCCCATCTCCTTCGCCACTTCTTTCATTATGGTAAGGCGTTGAATGTCGTTGGTCCCCTCGTAGGTCTTGATTATCTGAGAATCCCTCAGTATCCTCTCAACCTGCATATCGGTCGAGACTCCAGCGGCCCCCATGATGAGCATGGCCATGTGGGCGTTCTTTTCGGCAGCCTCAGTCGCCATTATCTTAGCAATCGACGAGGCCTTGATGAAATCCTTCCCCTTCTTGGTCAGGGTGGCCGCCCAATAGGTAAGTAGTCTCGCCGTGTGGACAGCGGCGGTCATCTCGGCTATCTTGAACTGCACCTGCTGATAGCTGAGGAGAAAATTGTCGAAGGTCTGCCTCTGGGTTGAGTAGTTTAGGGCGGCTTCCAGCGCCGCCTGTGCGAGGCCGGTCCCCTGGGCGGCGACGCCGACCCTCCCGTGGTCGTAGCAAGTGAGGGCAATCCGTACCCCTCTCCCAATCTCCCCGACAATGTTAGTCTCTGGCACTTCGAGGTTGTCCATCACAAGCTCCACTGGCTGGTCTCCTCTGAGTCCTATGACGTCCGTGCGTTGGCCGACGGTCAGGCCTGACATTCCCTTCTCGGCGATGAACGCCGTGACCCCCTGGTGCCTCTTGATGCCTTCGATTGGGCTCGTCCTCGCAAAGATCAGGAAGAGGTCTGCCTTGTCCCCGTTGGTGATGAACATCTTCTTCCCGTTGATGACGTACCTGTCCCCTTTCTTCTGAGCGTTTGTTTTGATGGCAGCGACATCGGAGCCGGTCCCAGGCTCGGTCATGGCATGAGCCGCGAGCTTCTCTCCCTTCGCTATCGGGACCAAGTACTTCCTCTTCTGCTCCTCGTTGCCGAATAGGAAGATAGGAGTCGATACTAGGTAGGTGGCGCCCACCACGGCTGAAAAGGCAGCCGAAAACCTTGCGATCTCTTCGGTGGCAAGCACCAGCGACAGGTCGTCGCCGTTCCCCCCTCCGTACTCCTCGGGGAAAGGAATCCCGAATAGGCCAAGCTCGGCCGCCCTCTTGACCAATCGCATGTCCATCTGGTTCTCCCGGTCGATCTTCTGGGTAACAGGCGCGACCTCCTTTTCGGCGAATTCCCTGACTGCCTTCCTGAAAGCCTCGTGCTCTTCCGAAACTGCGATTTCGTAGTCAGAGGAGATTGGCGAAAGGGTGCTCATTTCAACTCGCGTCCGGAATGCCTTGTTCAGGAACGAGAAGCGTAATCACATGAATGCGCCTTTTTGAGTGTGAGATAACCTTTCGCCCCATTCATCTCATTACATTCTTGCATTCTGGTCTTTCGCCCACAAAGCATTAAGCGACCTCTGGTCGTGGCCGAGACAAGAAGCCATGGGGGTCAGAAAAGTTACCGTGGTGGGCGCAGGAGACATGGGGCACGGAATAGCCGAGCTGTTCGCTGTGAGCGGGTACGATGTGAGCCTAACTGACAAGTTACCTGAGATGCTCAACAAGGCGAAGGGGAGAATCGCGGCCAGTCTTGACAAGCTCGTCGAGAAGGGGAGACTTACCTTGGAGGACTCACAGTCGGCGCTTTCCCGCCTCGGCTACTTCGGTGACTTGAAAAGCGCCGTTTCCCAGGCCGACCTGGTCATCGAGGCCGTGCCTGAGTCACTGGAGCTGAAGAGGTCAGTATTCAAGGCTGTGTCCGACCTTGCACCCAGCGGGGCCATAATGGCTTCGAACACTTCGAACATCAAAATCTCTGACCTGGCTGTTGCGACCGACAGACCTCAAAGAATGGTGGGGATGCATTTCTTCAACCCGCCGATGGTAATGAAACTCGTCGAAGTGATACCCGGAATCCAGACCGACGCGGCCGTGGTGGATGAAGTCGTCGAAGTTTGCTCAAAGCTTGGAAGGACGGCGGTCAAGGTCCAGAAGGATAGCCCTGGATTCATAGTCAACAGGATCAACGCCGCCGACACTCTATTCTTCTGCCTGATACTCGACAAAGGAATCGCAACCCCACCTGAGGTCGATATCTACGCGAAGAGCCAAGGACTCCCTATGGGACCATACGAACTTCTTGATTTCGTCGGAGTCGACATCGGGGCCGACTCCTTGGCATACTTCGCAAAGGTAGTCTCACCGGAGTACGGGAAAGGAGTCACGTTCGCCAAGATGGTGGCGGCAGGCCTGCTCGGCAAGAAGACAGGGAAGGGTTTCTATGATTGGTCGAGTGGGAAAGCTCAGATCCCCGATGCCTCACCGACGGACAAGGTCTCGCTCATGGACATCTTCGCGCTCGAAATAAACGAGGCAGTCAAGCTGATTGAAGAAGGAGTCGCCGGTCCCGATGACATTGAGAAGGGGGTGACCTTGGGCATGAACAGGCCCTTCGGTCCCATCGCGGTTGCCAAGGACCTAAGCAACGCCGAGGTCAAGGCGAAGCTAGAGGAACTTGCTGCCAGATTTGACTGCGGAGTCTTCGCTCCTGCTCGCTCCATTGCAGAGGGGAGAATGCGCGATGCCGTGGAAGGAAGGCTCTCGCGTCCGGCTCAGACCGTGGTCGCACGGGTGGAAGGCGAAGGTGTGAACCGAGCCCAGGGACCGACTAACAGAACAGAATCCGTCCGCCTGGAGAAGCTTTCAGGCGGAGTCGCCAAGGTCACGCTCAACAGGCCGAGGCTCAATATGATCAACTCTGATGTTCTCGAGAAGCTCGACGGAATCGTGACAGAACTTTGGGATGATACCGGAGTCCGAGTCGTCGTCGTCACAGGAGACGGTCCGATATTCTCTGCGGGTGCGGACCTTTCTCAGTTCTTCAGAGACTCAGATGCCTTTATGGAATTCGCAAGAAAGGGAGCAAAGATATTGAAGAGACTTTCCGAAATGCCCAAGCTCACGATCGCTGTCCTCAAGGGTTACGCCCTCGGCGGGGGCCTCGAGCTGGCTATTTCTTGTGACATTAGAATCGCGACAGAAGACGTTGAAATCGGTTTCCCAGAACTGACACGGGGGCTGGTCCCGGCATGGTCAGGGACCCAGAGGCTGCCGAAGCTGCTGGGCCTAGCCCGCGCCAGCTCACTCTTGCTTACCTCCGAGAGGATAAAGGGAAAACGCGCCTTCGAAATCGGTCTTGTAAACTACCTCGTCTCTTCTGGAGACCCAGACGAATACGCCGTGAAATACGCTACTCAGCTCGCATCGGCCCAGGCCCCGGTGGCCGTGATGCTCGCGAAGAGGCTCCTGGACAAAGGGGTGGAGTCGCCTACCGAGGTTGGACTGGAGATGGAAGCCAAGGCAGCAGGGGTCCTTTTCGGGACCGAGGACCTCAAAGAAGGGGTATCAGCATTCCTGGGAAAGAGGAAGGCGGAATTCAAAGGAAAGTGATGAAGCTGACGGAACTTAGAGACGCCTACATCGCGGACTTTCTGAGAGTCCCATTCTCGAGGTCGAGGCCCACCCAGCCGGAGAGAGATGTGTACAATTCGGTCCGGATGGACCAGGCATTGAGCGTTCTGATCAAGAGGCTCCTCGATAGGGCGTCCTTGAAACCCGAGGAGGTGGGGGATGTAATCACCGGGTGCGCCTTCCAGACGGGCGAGAACTGGCTCTACGGAGGGAGGCACCCTGTTCTCCTTGCGGGGCTCCCGGTCTCTGTCCCGACCATGGCCATCGACCGTGCGTGCGCATCTTCGATGAACGCCGCATCGGAGGGGGCCATGGAAATTATGACGGGCAACTCGGACGTCGTCCTTGCGGGTGGGATGGAGCATCTGACGCACGTGCCCATGACGAACAACCCTGGGCTGGCGCCGAACACCAGGCTCCTGACCAGGCCGGAATACGCGCGATACCAGATGAACGTCGGATACTCTATGGGGCTGACAGCGGAGAAACTCGCTGGGGAAGCAGGAATGACGAGGGAAGAGATGGACCGCTTTTCCCTCGAGTCGCACCAGAAGGCTGCGAAGTCCGTGGATGATGGGTGGTTCAGGGGAGAGCTGCAGGAGATGCGTGTCGAGGTTGACGGTCAGGAACGCTTGATTGACGTCGACCAGAGCATTAGGAAGGACACGACGATGGAGCAGCTCGCTAAGCTCCCATCTTCGTTCAAACCTGGAGGCTTGATCACGGCTGGAAACTCATCGCCCCTGAACGCCGGAGCCTCCTTGCTGGCACTGGCATCAAATCAGAAGGTCGAAGAAAGGGGGCTCAAGCCTCTGGCAAGAATCGTTTCGATGGCGTGGGCGGGCGTAGACCCCAGCGTCATGGGCAAGGGCCCAGTCCCCGCGTCGAAGAAGGCGCTGGAAAGGGCAGGCCTGAAAGCCGGGGACGTTGACCTGTGGGAGATCAACGAAGCATTCGCTGTTGTGGTACTTTACGCAATAAGGGAGCTTGGACTGGACCCTGCCAGGGTGAACATCCACGGCGGCGCCATTTCAATTGGTCATCCCCTGGGTGCGTCGGGCGCTCGGCTTCTGGGGACCCTTGCAAGGGAGCTGCACGATACCGGCAAGGAGTACGGAGTGGCTACTCTCTGCGTCGGCGGTGGGCAAGGGTTCGCGATGCTGTTACAGCGCGCGTAGTCTCCGACGACGAGGGAAATGTATGGGGGAAATTCAGAATCGAATTTGTCGTACGCTCACTCGACGACGCCTCGGGCCCTGAGCGCCTCCACCTGCTTTCTGGAATAGCCAAGGGAAGCCATTACCTTCCCAGTGTCCCCTCCGAGAGAAGGAGCAAGGGTGAAGGGTTTGCTCCTGGGTGAAGGACTCGCCTTGAGTGGCCCGTTCAGTACCGTCTCTCCCCTTGACAGTTCGACGAGCATTTCGAGGTTCCTGGCCCAGCCGCTCGTCAGTGCCTCTTCGACCGTCAATACCGGTGTTGCGCAGGTATCCTTGTTCATCAAGAGTCCGGCCCATTGGTCCCTGGTCTTGGTCAGGAAAACCCGTTTGAGTTCTGAGGTGACCTCTTCTCTTTCTTCTGTCGTCCCGAACCTCTTGTGCTCCAACCCGGGAACCCCAAGTACGGTCACCAAATTCCGCCAGAACTCTGGCTCGATGGCGGCGACCGCCATGGACTTGCCGTCCGAGGTCTCGTAGAGGTTGTAGAACGGGGTCGAACCGAATACAAGGCTGTGCCCTTCCTCAGGAGGACGCCCGGTCGCCAGGTATGCCGAAGCGGGGATGACCATCCAAGAGAGGAGTGAGGCGACGATGGGGACATCGAGGTACACCGCTCCCTTCCGATGAACCAATGCGCCGAGAATTGCAATCGCAGCGTACATCCCAGAAGCCAAATCCCCCAGTTGCAACAAAGGGACCTCCGGACCTGGGGAGTAGCCGAGAGTGCCTGCCATTGCCTGGAAGTTTATGTCGTGCCCGGGCATCGAGCTGAGCCTGTTCTTCTGGCCGTACGCAGAAATGGAACAGTAGACTATCCGCGGATTCACCTTCTTTACATCCTCGAAGGAAAATCCAAGGCGCGCCATCGCCCGGGGCCTGAAGCCTTCCACGAAGACATCGGCCTCTTTCAAAAGGCGGCGCATCACCGCCTTCCCGGCCCGGGCCTTCAGGTCTAAGCCGATGCTTCGCTTGTTCCTGTTCACCGTGGAGTGAACCGGGCTCCTTCCATCTTTGGTTGGAGGGGTCGCACGCATGTAGTCGCCGAGGCCGGGCTGCTCGACCTTGACCACCTCAGCCCCCATGTCCGAGAGGAGCATAGTGCAGAATCCTCCGGGGAGCAGTCGCGTGGCATCCACGACTCTCGTCCCGTCAAGGAAACCCATGGCGCCGGGTCCGGAAACCGTAGATAAAGCCTAAATCGAAGTCGGAAGGCGAGGCGCCGACGATGAGGTGAACGCCGTCCCAGTCATAGCCCGGAGTAAGCTCCCGGGCAGATGATGAACTCGCGACGATACCGAGTCATTTCTTCTATGTCTAAATAGCGAGGAGCTCGCGAGACCGTTGTGGGAAAATCGGTGAGGGTGCACGACGACACCCATCGGGCCTTGAAGAGGTTGAAGACCAAAACGAGGAGTGCAAGCCTCGACCAGGTGATCAGGGAGGCCATTAAAGCCTCCACAGGAGGATCGATTGAAGAAGGGATCTCCGATTCCAAGACGGACGAGCTTACGAAATACCTGAAGGAATGAACCGGCAAAACAGAAATACGGACCTTGAGGGGCGGAGTCGTCAATGGCAAAGTTCGATAGCATAGTAGGCAAGGCCCTGCTTACCGTCGAGGAGAAGGAAAATGAGCTCACTCTCGTCTTCGCAGATAACAGATTCCTCTTCGTCAAACTGGAGAACGGGAAGCTGAAGTCTGACAGCGTTCCCGAGTAGCGCTTATTCCTTCTCCAGAATCTGAACGGTGCGAGCTCCGCCTACGAGCTTCTTGAATCTCTCCGCATCTGCCCTTGTTCCGACTATGGATTCGATGTGCATCGGGACGAAGACCTTCGCATTCATGGCCGTCGCGGCCTCGGCAGCCTCTTCCGCCGTCATCACATAGGTCCCAGATACAGGAAGCAGGGCGACGTCAACATCGATCGCCTTCATCTCCGGGGTGGCATCGGTGTCCCCAGCGTGGTAGAACCTGACCCCGTCAAGCGTAACGATGTACCCGACCCTCCCATCTGCCTTCGGGTGGAAGACCCTGCCTGGCTCACGGAACTTGTTGAGGTTGTAGGCGGAGACAGCTTCCACGAGGATCCCTTTCACCTCGAGTTTCGAGCCAGGTTCGACGAACTTCTTTTCCAAAGAATACGGTCTAAGCGATCCCTCGCAGAGCTTGGGAGCCACAATGATCGTCGACGGGCCCGTGAACCTTCTGATATCGTCGTCGCTAAGGTGGTCGTAGTGTTCGTGGCTGATAAGTAAGATGTCTGCCTTGTAGTCCCCATTCGCCTTGAAGGGGTCGAGGACTATGGTCCGTGAGCCCTGAAGAACGAATGAGTCATGCCCGAGCCAGTGGACCCCAATCCCCTTGTAAGTCCACAATCTCGTCGCACCTACAGGTTAAGTCCTTCCTCTTTTATTCCTGTTTTGTCTATTGAAAGAATATCGATGCCGTTGCCGCTCATCGCGTCCCTGGCCACGGCAGCCTTGATGGCTGCGACAAGAAGGTCCCGGGCTTCCTTCTGGGTCATGGTAGGGTTGTATCCAGCTTCGACCACGCCAATTGCGGTCTCTTCCCCAGTTCCGACTGTGGCGTACTGGTCGGAGATCACGCTTCCGAGCGGGTCGAGGACGTAGACAATCGGCTTGTCTCCCACCCCTCCCAAGATTACCTGAGTCAGGAGTGGTGCGTATCTGTTCTGGAACATAAGAGTCGACATGAGCTTTGCAACAGAATTGGGCTTGAGCGCCTTCCTGGCCTCCAGTTCCTTGAGCTTCGAGTATACTCCAACTTCCTTCACAAGGTTCTGCATGTCGGCCACCATCCCCGCGCAAACCGCCCCGACGGTTTCGGTGACCTTGAAGACCTTCTTTCCCGACTTGCTCCTTACAAAGCTACCAAGGGTGATCCGTCTTTCAGCGCCCAGGACGACCCCGTCCTTGTATGCGATTCCCACGGCTGTGGCGCCGGGCAAGTACTGCTCGTAGGACACTAGAAATCCATCCGACGGAAAAGACTCGCCTTTTTAGACATTGTGCCGCCCGCGGTCATTTGGTCTGTACAGGCGTTATCGTCACGATGGAACTCTTGCCATCGGCCTGCACAGAGTAGGCGCACGATGTGAACTGGCTGGCCAGTTGCAGGCCCGACTCCAGATGGGTTGTCGCTTCGGGAATTTTCACCCTCGAAGGCCCGGGTGCGAGCGAGAGCAGGGGTAGTAGCATGTCCGCCAAGTTCGAATCAAGGCACGCCCCCGAATCCGCGACCGCGACAAACCGGCTTCCGGCGTCGGCGCCCACCGCCTCTGCGCGTTTTCCTCTCGCCCCAATCGCATCGGACCCTAGGTAGAATCTGCCACCGGTGGAGTAGATCACGATAGACGACCCCGGCGACTCTGCCTGCTCGACGGCGACCTCGTTCTCTGTGGTGCTGATTCCTGACTTCGCGAGCACCTCTGAGGCGGCGGTGAGCTGGCGCTCAGCGACATGCCTTGGAAGACCTCCGCACCTGCTGCGGATTCTGATGTCCGACAGGTTCGGCTCGGCTAATAGGTCGAGTGGGACCACCGACTTGCAGGGATCAATCGACGCTTTTACTTTCCCTCCTCCACGTGGATAATAGCCTCGCCTGGTGGCAGCAGCCTCGAAATTGATCCCGATCGCTCCGAACGCCTGGAGGACGACGTCGTGGAAGTAGTCGAAGGTGGGACTCCACGGCACGTCGGTCCCCCCGACCAGCTCGAGTGACAGGGTTGAGCCGGCGAGCGCTACCGCCGGCACCACTGCCTGGAGAACCAAGGTGATGCTCGCTGCCGTCTCCATGTCGAACGACAGGGACCCGCTCCGCGGGGGCCCAGGAACGAATCTGACCTCCGAGGATCCCTCCTTTGCGCCGCTCACTTCTCCGCCGAAGACTTCAGCGAGAACCCGGACAGCCGAGACGTGCTGCCTTTTGAGTCCCGGGGTCGGTCTTCCTGCCCGGATATTGGTGACCTTGACAGGACTTGACAGGATTCCTGAGAAAGCTAATGCAGTCCTCAGAATCTGACCCCCTCCCTCTCCCTGCGAACCGTCGACTTCGAGGAACTCCACGGCCCGGCGTGAATGCATGTTTTCTTAAATAGGTCTCACCGGGTCGGCGAGACGAAAAGGGAATGCGAGTCGGTCTCTTCGTGGGCCGCTTCCAGCCGTTCCACCTTGGGCACCTCGCAGCCGTGAAATACGCCCTAAATCAAGTCCAATACCTCTACGTCGTTGTGGGCTCCGCCCAAAGGAGCCATGAAAGGGACAACCCCTTCACTGCAGGGGAGAGGATAACAATGATCAAAAGCGCCTTGGACAGCAACGGGGTTGACCCTTCGAAATGGATGGCGATTCCCATCGTGGACGCCGATTCCCACTCGCTGTGGGTTTCATCGGTCGAATCGATGGTCCCGAAGTTTGACATCGTGTTCACAAACGACGCCCTCACCTTTCTCCTTTTCAATGAAGAAGGGATCGAAGTCAAAGCGGTCCCATACTTGGACAGGAGCAGGTATTCTGCGACGAACGTCAGGGTCAGGATACTAGAGAGGAAGGACTGGGACAGCCTGGTACCGCCCCAGGTGGCGAAGCTAGTCAAACGCTTTGGGGGGGTGGAAAGGGTGAGAGCCCTAATGCGCAAAGACCTCAAAGGTGCATAACGTGGATAGTCGGAAGAAGCTCATCATGCTCCCGGGTCCGACCAACGTCTCGGAAAGGGTGATGCAGGCCATGCAAGGGCCTATCATCAATCACAGGGGGGACGCCTTCCGGGAGCTCAACAAGGGACTCCTCGACAAGACCAGGCATCTCTTCCAGACAGAAGGGGAGGTGGTTGTGTTTTCGTCTTCGGGGACGGGTGGAGTCGAAGCGGCCGTCCTCAACCTGGTCAGGCCCGGAGACGTCACCCTGGTCCCTGTCTTCGGAGAGTTCAGCGCCAGGCTCGCCGAGGCCGTGGAGATGGCAGGGGGCGTGGCGGTCCGAGTTGCCTCCGATTTTGGGAAGGTGCCAGGACTTGACCAACTGACGGAAGCCATGGAGCGGCATAGGGGATTCAAAGCCCTCTTCCTCGTGCACAACGAGACGAGCACCGGTGTGGCGGCACCCTACCTGGAGGCAGCCACGAAGCTGGCCCGAGACAACGGAGCCTTCGCGGTGGTCGACGCCATATCCAGCCTCGGAGGGTACGCGATTCCAGTCGACAAATGGGAAGTGGATGTCTGCATCACGGGGAGCCAGAAGTGCATTGCAGCTCCGCCGGGCCTAGCACTCCTCTCAGTGAGCAAGAGGGTGCTCGAGTTCCTCAAGAAGTCCCCGCCGAAGACAAGGTACTTCGACATACCCAGGTACTTGGAATATGGTGGAAGGGGCGAGACGCCCTTTACACCGGCACTCCCCGTGTACTACGCGCTCGACGAGGCGCTCACCGAGATGCTGGAGGAAGGCCTGGCGAAGAGGGTCGAGAGGCACGAGGAGATGTCATCCCTGCTGTACGATGGCCTTGCCAGCATTGGGTCGAAACCCGTTGCGGAGAGGTCGGTAAGGTCGAGGACCGTGCTCGCTTCCTACTACCCTGAGGGAGTTGACGACGTTGCGTTCAGGAAGTCGTTGGCCAACGACCGTGGGGTCGTGATAGCCGGAGGATTCGGACCCTTCGCCGGAAAGGTGTTCAGGGTTGGATGCATGGGGAACATCAACAAAGACCTTGTAGAGATTACGTTGAAGGCCATCGGTGAAACGATGTCTGTCTTCCAGAACCGATGAAAAGCTATAAACCCAACTCGGGGGCTTCTCGAATCCAATGGCTTTTGAAAAAGGGACCCTGATCTTCGCCAACTACACATCGCGGGTGAAGGACACCGGGGAGGGGATTGAGTCCACTGTCGAGGGCGAAGCGAAGAAGCTCAAGATCCACGACGATTCGAGGAAGTACGAGCCCAGGCTCGTCGCCGTGGGTGAAGGTTGGCTCATAGCCGGTCTCGACGCCGAAGTTGCGAAGATGGATGTGGGCGACAAGAAGGAGATAGAACTACCGCCTGAGAAGGCGTTCGGGGTCAGAGACGCCACTCAGGTTCGAATGGTTCCTCTACGCAAGTTCGGCGAGAGGGAGCACGAACTGGCCGTCGGTGATTCAGTTGAGATTGACAACCGCGTGGGAATCGTCAGGTTCATCGGGTCGGGGAGGGCCCAGGTGGACTTCAACCACAGGCTGGCAGGGAAGTCCATCTTCTACGATATCGAAGTCCTGAAGAAGGTCGAGGGTAACGAGGATAAGGTCAGGGCGCTCATAGACAGGAGGCTGGGGGGAGAGGGGAAGAAGGCTTCCTTTGAACTCACCAACGGCGAGCTTGCGGTGACAATCCCCGACGACCTCTTCTTGCTCGAAGGGCTGCAGATAATCAAAAGAGGAATCTCCAACGACGTCTTCAAGTTCGTCCCTACGGTTACAACACTGACATTCAGCGAGAGGTTCGTCAACGAAAAGGCGCAGCCCAAGAAGGAGGAGCCAAAGGCAGAGAAACCTGCCAAGCCGGCGGAACCGCCAAAGGCCAGAAGGAAGAAGGCTGCCCCGACGCAGACTGCCTAGATCACGCCCGTCGATTTCGCCAGGGTCCTTGCGGTCCTGCTGTTCAGCTTTCTCCTCGAAAGGATGGTGTATCGGTCCGGGCGGATGGAAGATGCCTTTACCAATGATTCGACTATCTTTGTATCGCCCAACCCGAGCTCGGAGGCTTCCACTGGAGCCCCCACGTTCTTCAGGGCCGAACGTACCCGCCTCCAGTCGATCCCATGGAGCTTGGACATCATTATCGTCCCGATGCCGCACTTCTCCCCGTGCAGCCCGGAGTCCGGCGCGACCAGGTCCAAGTAATGACTGAACAGATGCTCCGACCCGCTGCAGGGCCTGGAACTCCCGGCTATCCCAGCAGCGACACCTGTACTGATTAGCGCTTCGACAAGATCCCTAACGCTCTCCATCCCGAACCTTCCAATCTTCCTGGAGCGCTCGAGGACGACGTCGGCGCTCATGATCGCTAGGCTGGCCGAGTAGCCGCCATAGTATTCACCGGTCATCCTGTGCGCCAGTTGCCAGTCCTTTACCGCGGTCAGCTTCGACACGAGGTCCCCACACCCGGATGCAAGAAGGCGCCTGGGGGCCGACGCTATCACGTCGATGTCGGCGAGTATCCCGACTGGAGGCTTGGCCATTATCGAGTAAGGCCTGTCGAGTCCTTTCAAAGATGCGAAGGGGCTAGCAATGCCATCGTGGGATGCGCTCGTAGGAACCGAGTAGAATGGAAGATGCATCTTGAACGCCGCCAGCTTGCCGACGTCGACGCTCTTCCCTCCGCCTACACCCACAATGCACCCGGAGTCCGCACTGGCCCGGATCACCCTTTCCACGTTCTTTGTATCGGCGGCCTGGACCTCGACCCATGTCCTCTCGTTCCTGAGCGCAGAGTCGACGGCATCCTTCACCTTGGCCGCAACGGTTGATCCCGCGGCGATGACTATCTTCCTGTTCCTCGCGGATTCTTCCATGAACTCTCCGAGTTTAGCGAGGACGCCTTGGCCGATGAGGACCTTCGTCGGAAACTCCATGAGGTGGTAGCCTTGGTCCACGTTTGGCGACGCCCGTCCTGCGGATTTAAGCGCACCCGTGGACTCGCGGTCGAGCCCGCTTCAAATCAACAAGTGCGGTCCACCGAAGAGTCCCGTTCTTTCCTCCACAAGATTAAATAAGCGACCGGCTCACGCGGGTTTTGCCGTTCTGAAGAGGTTTGTGACAACATGTCAAGAGATTTCAACACAGTGGGTCGGAAGACACTAGGCTCTGCCGTATACCACGGGACTACGACGGTGGGCCTTGTGTGCTCGGACGGGGTCGTCCTGGCCACTGACACGCGGGTGACTGCAGGGGGATTCATCGCGCACAAGAGGGGGAAGAAGCTCCTCAGAATCGACAACAACCTGGCCATGACGATTTCAGGCGGGGTGGCAGATGCCCAGAACGTCGTCGACACTCTGAAGTACTATACGAACCTCTACAGGATCGAAAAAAGCCGCCCAATGCCAGTGAGGGCAGCGGCCCAGGTCGTGTCGAACGTGCTGTTCTCGTCAAGGCTTTACCCGTTCATCGCCGATGTTCTCGTGGGGGGCGTGGATGGCGGCGGGGGCTCGATCTTCAACGTGGACTTCTTCGGGTCAATGAACAAGGAGACGGTCGTCGCGACAGGGAGCGGTTCGCCCGTGGCCTATGGTGTGCTGGAGTCGGAGTTCAAGGAAGGCATGCCAGCGTCCAAGGTTTACCCTCTTGCCGCGAAGGCGATCATAGCAGCCACAAGGAGGAATGTGGCAACCGGAGACCACTTCGACGTGGCCGTCCTGGACAAGGAGGGCTTCAGGGAGATATCCGAACAGGAGAAGGACAAACTCCTGGCCCAGTTTACAACTAACAATTAGTCTTGGAGCAGAAAACGAACGGCGTAAGCCTAATGAGCGCCATTCTGAACAACATCCCAGCGGAAGCTCAGATAACCAGAATAGAATATGAAGGGCCGAGGATTGCGCTTTATACGAAGAATCCGGCCTTCCTCCACAAAAACAGCTATGTGATCTCCGAAATCGTGAACACTCTGAAGAAGCGGGTGGTCACGAGGACTGAGAAGTCAATCAGGAAGCAGGAGAACGAAGCAAGGCAGACGTTGGAGAAGACGCTTCCCGTCGAGGCGGAAGTCTCCAACTACTTCTTCGACGATGCACTGGGGGAGATAACGATCGAGGCAGGGAATCCAAGGATCCTCTCTCAGGAGGCGGGCTTCGACCTGGGGGCGGCGATGGAGCAGACGGGGTGGAAGGTGAAGGTGAGAAAGGCCCCGCACATCAAGTCCACGGCGATTCAGAATGTGTACTATGCCCTGAAAGCAGGTAGCGAAGTCAGGGAGAAATTCTACCGGGAATTGGGGGAAGCGATATTCAGGCCGCGGATCTCCGCCACCGAACATGTGACAATCAAGACGCTGGGCGCATTCCAAGAAGTGGGGAGGTCGTCCATGCTCGTAGAGACGGCCGAGAGCAAAGTCCTCCTTGACTGCGGTATCCACCCTGGTTCGAGGAACACATGGGACGCCTACCCGCGTCTGGACTGGGCAGACGTCGCCCCCAACGAAATCGATGCGATAGTAATCAGCCACGCTCACCTTGACCACATGGGCTTTCTCCCAGCCATGTACAAGTTCGGCTATGATGGGCCGGTCTACTGCACCGAGCCGACCCTCCCACTCATGACCCTCCTACAGAATGATTTCGTGAAGATTGCGCAGATAGAGGGCGGAAGGCTGGTCTACGACCAGAAGGACATCAGAGACATGATACAGCACACCATCACCCTCCCATACGGGATGGTCACAGACATTTCCCCCGACATAAAACTCGTCTTCAACAACGCCGGCCACATCCTAGGCTCGGCGACTGTCCACCTGCACATCGGTGAGGGGGCTCACAACATCGTCTACACCGGGGACTACAAGTACGGCAGAACCCAGCTCTTCGACTCCGCGACCTGGAATTATCCGAGGGTCGAGACCCTGATCACAGAGAGCACCTATGGTGCAAAGGAGGACATCATGCCCGTCCGGGAAGAAGTCGAAATGAATTTCGTCAACGCGATCAACGGAATTCTGAAAGGAGGCGGGAAAGTGTTGATCCCCATTCCAGCCGTGGGGAGGGCCCAGGAGATCCTTTTGGTGATAGACCAGTATATGAGGAACAAGATCCTGGTTGAGGCGCCAGTCTTCACTGAAGGGATGATATCGGAGGCGACGGCCATCCATGTATCTTACGCTGACTACCTTTCGAGAGAGCTGAGGACGAAGATCCTCGAGGAGGGGGTTAATCCGTTCATATCCGAGTACTTCACCGAAGTCGAGCACCCGACCGACAGGGAGGAGGCCTATCGTGAGGGGCCGGCCATCATCATGGCGACTTCGGGCATGCTCGAAGGGGGGCCCGTGCTGGATTACTTCGAGAACCTTGCTCCGTCTGACAAGAACAAGATACTGTTCGTGTCTTACCAAGTCCAGGGAACCATAGGCCGCAGAGTCCTAGACGGAGGGAGCCAGGCGAGCCTCATGGACCAGAACGGGAAGATCAAGATAGTTGACGTAAAGTGTGCGGTCCAGAAGATCGACGGGTTCAGCGGGCACAGCGACTACAACCAGATCATAAGGTTCGTCGGCAAGGTGAGGCCCAAGCTCCAGCTCGTCCTTGTCAACCACGGAGACAAGCGAAAGACGGAGAACCTCGCATATTCCATCCAGAGGATATACCGTATCCCTGCCATCCATCCCGCAGTCCAGGAAGCAATCAGAGTATACTGAAGAAGCGTATCAAGCTTCAGACGAAACGCCCCGATTATTTGCATCATGTCGGGGAAACCGCGACCTACTAAGCGTCGAAAGCTGATGGTGGAACCAAGAACAATTCAGGCTTGCAGACCTTACAGCGCTTTGCTCCAAACGCATGTGATGCCGTCGCCAGGCTGTCTACCCAGAAATAACTCCCCTGCTTGCGCGCGTTGATGACCACTTTGAGGTTGAAACTGTCGGCCGTAATGCACTTCGCGTTCACCCGGTGGACAATCGCGGGCCGAGAGGTATCAGTAATCACGAAGTAGCCTTCGTCGGCAAGTCTGAGCTTGCGCAGCTCTTCAAAATCGGATATTTCCTTTGACTCCGCCATGCCGAGGTGACGGCCGCGGCCTTGAAATATCTATGCAGAAACTCGGCTTGGCTCCCCTGACTCGCCGAAAGCTCAGGCACAGCTTTGAGTCGTCAAGGTGCTGGTCTGAGTCTTGGTGTAGTTCAGCAGAGTTGTCGTCGTCGTGTACTGGTTGCAGGCGAGCACATGGGTACCGGTTGCAGCTTGAACGTGGCCGATAACGACCGCGACCCCGACCTGGTCGCCCTGGGAGAGTTTCCCCTCAGCCCCGGAAGCTGCTGGCCACGACCCAGCCTCGAGGGTCACACCCTGGCCGGGGGTAAGGTCTTGAGGCAATGACACATTGAACCCGAAGTAGGTCGACTTCGTGGAGTCCTTGAACGACAAGAAGACCCCGTAGCCTTTGGGGACTGATGTGGCGCCGTTGTCGTTCACGATGATATAGTAGGCTAGTCCACCGCACCCTGCTGTCAGAGAGAGACAGGCTGAAGCCACTTGGTAGCTGGCTACTGAGGCGGTGCCCTGTGTTAGCGAGTTGATTTGGGCCTGGAGTACACCGATTTCGTTCTGCATCGCGATCAGATTGTTTTGCAGAGCATAGTTCTGCTGCTGCAAGAAAGCAATCTGCGTCTGAGAGGCCGAGAGCTCGTAGATACTGTAAACCGAAAGGGCGATTAACAGAAGCAATGCTAGGGCCCAAAGTGTACTGCCCCTCCCCTCTCCTGACGGAGGCACATTCACAGGCTGGTTATGACGCCGAACACCTATAAAACGTAGAAGTGAGAACCTTCTGTTACTGCAATCCGCGCCAGATTTTCACGCCAGGGGGAGTTATCACGACCCTCTCGTCCCCGAGCCTTGCGATGTCCCCGCCAACGGATGTCGCGAACTCATAGAGCTGCTCGACCGACGACTTCAGCTCCTCCAAGCTCTTCTGTGCCAACGGAGTCACCTTTAGTATGACGATGGTCTTGTTGGTGACGTCTTCCTGAATCTTGGGGATGTCCTCAATGGTCCGGAGCGCGAGGGCCTTTAGCAGAATCTCCTTGCTCTTCCCCTCCATCTTCCTTTCCTGCATCACTCCAGACATTTGATTGTTGTAACTCCTTTTCCCGCGGCCTATTATTAAGCATAGGGCGGCTCCGCAATTCTATGATAGATGTGAATTAGTTAGACCGAGTTGTAGAGTTTTGTTCAGATATCAGAGATTTCGTTCTTAGCATATAAAGGGAGGGTGCCGTGAAACTGATGGCTGTTCTAGTCCCTAGAGGGCTTTGTGGAGGTTCCAGTACTTGTCCCCCAGATGGTGTAGGTTCTTGATACAGCTTCCCTTCGTCATCACCTTGGCCTCAGAGCTGGTGACAGATGCAGGGCCCAACGCGATGGCTCTTCCCTTCTTCTCCTCTCGAACCACAACCATCTTCCCTGCTTCTCCCCAGTCATCGAGCTTCCTGATCCCTGGCCGCATGACGTCGGCCCCGTTGAGCAGGAACTTGATCGCCCCCTCGTCGACTACTGCCTGAGGGAATCGGGTCAGGGTCTCCTGAGACCCTAGGAAAGGGAAGAAATTCTCCCCCGATCGGACGAATTCGTATCCGTCCAGGACGACGAACACCACTCCGGGCTCTGGCTCGGCGCATTGGGCCTGGGCGGACTTCTCGAGGTTCAGGGTAAGGCCAAGGGTGGATTCTATCCTGGCTATCATTTCCGCCGAGTCGCGGTGAGATAGGACCCACTTTTTCAACTGGCTCGCGACGAATTACTGCTTAAATAAATGAATTCGAGAGGCCGGAATGAGGGAAATCTTTGTCCGTAGACATGGCTGTCAAGGAGCTCGAGACCAGCATGGGGAAGGTCGTGCTCATCAAGCTGAAGGGAGGGAAAGTAATCCGAGGGACCCTCCAAGGCTTCGATCAGCACATGAACCTCTCTCTCGAGAAGGCCGAGGAAGTCACAGAAGATGGACAGTCAAATTCACTCGGCACCCTCATCGTTAGGGGGGACAACATCATCATGATATCCCCGCCACCGGGCTAAGCCCCTAACTCAGAGCCCACCTGGGGCGAAGTCGATCAGCGATGCTCTGCATCGCATGAGCGCGATTCTACTTTTATACCGAGGGCGCAGTAGCACAGGCAAGGAAAAACCAGAATGGTCGACGTTCTCACAGCCGTGGTCGCAGGAGCAGTGGGGCTTGGCCTCGGTGGTGTCGTCTCCTACTTCGTGTTTTATTCGCGGGCCAAGCCGACCAAGGTTGTCGCTGCTGCTAGACCAGAACCGGGGACCAGAGCGATGGCCACCACCTTCGACAAGGCAGACTTGGACCGCTCGAGGAGAGAAATGAGGACGATAATGGTCGAGAGGGACCTCCTATCGTCGGCGATGATGAAGCTCTACGAGGCAGAGACGGAAGGCAGGATAACCAGGGAGGAGCGGGAAATGATCTCCAAGCGCTACAGCGACCAGATCAAGGACCTGCAGTCGAAGCTGAAGGACGTCGAGCTAGTGGTCGAAGTGGGGGAGCTGGAAGGTCTGAGGAACGACCTCGTCTCTCTCTTCGAGGGGAGGATACAAAACATTGAGGCGAGGCTGGACGTTGCAAGGCAGAGACTGGGCGCGGCTGCCCCCGAGCCTGCAAAGAAAGAAACCGCCTCCAGGGTCGAGCGAGAAGTTGAGCTCGAGAAGGTCATCGAGAAGCGGGCAAGGCCCGAGATGACCGAAGCCGAAAGGAGGCGGAAGGAAATCATGAACGATGTGATGGGGGAGCTCGCCCGCCTTGAGCAGATTGACATAGAAAAGAAGCAGCAGGAAAACTGATGGAGATACCCAAGGACGCTCTGGCGGGGGTCGCCAAGGAAATTGCAAAGAGCATACGTCCTGGCGCAACCCTTGGACTCGGAAGCGGTTCGACCGTGGCCGCCCTGCTTCAGGAACTTTCCCCACTCTTGGTCGGGAAAGCCAAAGCAGTCAGAGGAGTCCCAACTTCCACCCAGATCGAACTCGTCGCTTCCATGTCAGGTTTCAACATCGTACCCTTCCGTGGGTCAGTCGACATGGTCATTGACGGGGCAGACCAGGTGGACGAACAGCTCAACCTGGTAAAGGGAGGCGGTGGGGCCTTGCTGAGAGAGAAGGTGGTCATGGGGAGCGCGGACATCATCGTGGTGGTGGCGTCTGAGGACAAGTTCGCACGGAGGCTCTGCGAGAACGGGGTGAAGGTCCCCGTCGAAGTCTTCCCCATGGCAAGGGAGAGCGCCAAGGCAAAGCTCTCCGACCTTGGCGGAGTCCCTGACCAGCGACTTCTCCCTAAGGGCTACCCGTTCTACACGGAGAACGGGAACATCATACTGGACACGAAGTTCGAACCTGTGGACAAACCCCGGGACCTGGAAGTAAAAGTCAGGTCGACCCCTGGCGTTGCCGAGGTTGGGATTTTCACAATCAAACCGATCACCGCCTACAGGCTCAAAAGCGACGGGACATTCAAAGTCCTGAAAAATAGCAACTAACCTTATAACCACCTGACAGGGACGAGCCCTGTTCGACATTGACGCGTGATGTAGGCTACAAGTCTGCGCCGATCGACCCGAACTTTCTTTCGAAGCCCGACCAGTTCCCGGTGACTGGCGAGCACAACGGCCACAAGATCAGGGCCGAGGGGATGGCAAGGATGGACGGGGAGGGCAAGCCCTACCCGACTACCCATGGAATCCACGGGACTCAGGTCGCCATAGACTGGGACTCATGCGTGGCGGACGGAGTTTGCATGGACGTCTGTCCGGTCTTTGTCTTTGAATGGCAGCTCAATCCTGGCCAAGCGGGGACAGGGAAGGACAAGGTCCTGGAGCAGGGGAGCCCTGAATGGGAACAGTACAGGAGCGACAAGTCGGAGCCCATCCGGGAGATGGACTGCATCTTCTGCATGGCTTGTGAGACTAGCTGCCCCACACTGTCAATCAAGATCACCCAACCATAGAAGGATGAGTTCGCCGCAACTCTGACTCCGCGAGTCGGACGAACTGATTTAATTCCTCTAGAATTGCTGGCCTAATGCATAGGATTTTGCCCTCGCGCCAATCGAGTCGCTTAAAGCGGATGAACAGTGGGGCCTTCGGTTGGCCGGCGCCCGTGGCTACGTACTAATCGTGGTCCTCTCCGTCATCTGGGGGCTCGCCTTCGTCGCAATCAGGCGGGCAGACTTTGAGCTCAGTTCCGTGAACCTGACCCTGCTCAGGTGGGTGATTGTAAGCGCGGGATTCCTTGTCATCTATCCACTTGTCATCAAGCCGAGGGTGAAGTTCGAGAGGAAGGACTTCCCGCGCCTGCTTCTCGTCGCCCTTACGAGCGTTGTAATCTATCACCTCGCCCTGAACACGGCGGAGAAGCAGGTGGACGCGTCGCTCGCGGGCCTCCTCATCTCCCTGGCGCCGCTGACCACGGTCCTACTCTCCTCGGTGGTCCTTCACGAAAAGCTCGGGGGGAGGCTATGGTTCGCCCTTGTCCTAGCCATCGCGGGGTCTGTGACGATCTCAAGTCCCGACCTGTCGCTGTCGTCGACGACCGCGGCCGGGCCCCTCCTTGTGGTGTTGGCAGCGGTGTCGAGCGGGATTGTTGCTGTATCGTCGAAGCCATTGACTACGAAGTACGGTCCCTTCCCCGTGGCGGCTTGGTCAGCGTTCCTCGGGACCGCGATACTTCTTCCCCTTGGGACCCAGGGTCTGGTATCCCAGGCCGCTGCCTTGTCAGCCTACGGATGGGCTTCGGTCATCTATCTCTCGATTCTAAGCACCGTCCTGGCGAACCTGATCTACTTCACCCTGGTGTCGAGGCAGCGCTTGTCAAGCCTCGGGCTCCAATTGTACCTCGTCCCCGCTGTCAGCGCCGTCGGCGGGGTCTTGATACTCGGGGAGAGCTTGGGCGTCCCGACAGTGGTTGGGGGCGCGCTCCTCCTCGTCGCAGTGGGGCTGGCCACCCCCGGGAGGCAGTAGTCAGCAATTGTTTTATGGAGAAAAATACGGTGCTCTAAATCGCATGGAAGAAGACGCAGACTTGAAGCTCATAGAACACAGGAAGATGGAGGAAATGAGGAAGAGGCTCAAGGCTGCCGCCCCTGCACCTGTCAAAGTGGAGAAGACGGACCGGGAGGTCGTCGAGAAGATGCTTTACGACCGTGGGGACGAGGTCCTCGAGGCGGCGTATTCGTTCTACCCTCGAGAGACTGAAAGGCTCGTCAGGGAGATCGCCACCATGATCAGGGGCGGGAGGCTCAAGGAGAAGGTGGCTGGCGGGGAGCTGTTGTCGATTTTCAGGCAGCTGGGACTCAGGTTCAGGCTCAAAACCTCAATCAGGGTGATGGACCAGGGGAAGCTCGTCGACCTGGGAGAGAAGCTGAGGAGGAAGGAAGAGTGAGGATCCCTGAGGGGGAGAAGGACCCGCTGATCAGCGAACGCGTGTTCAGGACGCCGAAGGCGATCGGCCCGGTCCTCGTCTGCGGCCTCCCAGGGAGCGGGTACGTGGGGAAGTTAGCGGCCGACCATCTGGTAAGCTCCTTCAAGCTCAAGAAAGTGGCAGAGTACACAAGCGAGACATTCCCTCCGCAGGTGAATGTCAAGGAGGACGGGACTGTCGATCAGCCGAGAGGGGAAGTCTACTTCGCCCCGACGACGAAGGGAAAGAGCCTGTTCGTGTTCACCGCCGACGCACAGCCTACCACGTCAGAGGGGGAGTATGCCCTCGCGGATGCTGTGGTGAATTTCGCCAAGAAATGCGGCGTGAAGAGGGTGTATACGCTGGCAGCGTACATCACGGGCTCGTTCTCCAACTCGCCGAAGGTCTACGGGGCCGGGACGTCGAAAGGAATGATAGAGTCGCTGGCCGACAAGGGGACGACCCTCATGAAAGACGGGGGGATCAGCGGGATGAACGGACTTCTGATTGGCGTAGCGGCGCTGAGGGGCCTCGAAGGGGCGTGCCTCCTTGGAGAGACGTCGGGGTACGTCGTGGACGCGGGTGCATCAAAAGCCGTCCTCGAGATGCTTTCGAAGGTGGTCGGCATCCCCATAGACACCTCCAAGCTCGAGGAGAAGGCAGAAGAGACGAAGAAGGTAATCAGCCAGTTACAGGCCATGGCCGAGCAGGCCCGGGAGGCTGCTCCTCAGCAGGGGCGCGAGTCGAGGCCCGGGTACATCGGCTAGCCTTTGATGTTTCCCACGGGCCTCAGGGCGACGACCTTCCTCGAAATTCCCGCCCGGTCCATGGTCTCGACGACTTCAGAGATGTCCTTGTAGGCCATCCCAGCCTCTTCGGCCAGGCCGTCCATCGTGGCCGCCTTGACGTAGATCCCCCTTTCCTGCATCTTCCGCTGTAGGTCCGCCCCCCTGACCTCCCTCTTCGCCGCGGTACGCGACATCGTCCGCCCGGAGCCGTGGGCAGTGGACCCGAAGGTGTCCTCCATGGCCTTCTGGGTCCCCAGGAGGAGGTAGGAACCGGTCTCCATTGAGCCCCCGATGATCACAGGCTGGCCCACGTCTCGGTAGGGAGCCGGGATGTCGGGGTGGCCGGGGCCGAAACTCCGGGTCGCCCCCTTTCTGTGGACAAGGAGGTCGGCGCTCTTTCCGTCGTAGGAGTGCCTCTCCACCTTGGCGACGTTGTGGCAGACGTCGTAGATCAGGTGCATGTCCATTGCCTCGGCGTCCCGGTGGAAGACTTTCGAGAACGCGTCCCTCACCTGCTGGACTATGATCTGCCTGTTCGTGAAGGCCATGTTGGCCGCGCAGACCATGGCCCCGTAGTAGTCCTTCCCTTCCTTGGAGGAGAATGGGGCGCAGGCGAGCTCCCTGTCCCGGACGGAGAGCCCGTACCTCCGCATGGCCCCGTCGAATATCCTCAGGTAGTCGCTCCCGATTTGGTGGCCGAAGCCCCTGCTCCCGCAGTGGACCATGACGACCACCTGTTCGGGGTCGGTGATCCCGAAGTGCTTCGCGAGAGCCTTGTCGAAGAACCTTGACTGGTCCACGACCTGGATCTCTAGGTAGTGGTTCCCAGAGCCCAGGGTCCCGAGCTGCCCGATTCCGCGACTCCTGGCCTGGCGGCTGACCTTGGAGGGGTCGGCACCCTTGATGAAGCCCCCCTCTTCGACGTGGGAAGGGTCGTCTTCCCAGGCTTGGCCGTTCTCGGCGCACCATTTGACCCCGAACTTCATTATTTCGTCGAATTGTGAGTCGTTGACCCTCAGAAACCCCTTCACACCTACCCCTGCGGGAACGAGCCTGAAAATGAGGTCTACAAGCTCCTTTACCTTCGGTTTCACCTCAGAAAAGCGCAAGTTAGTCCTAATCAGGCGCATTCCGCAGTTGATGTCAAATCCAATCCCTCCGGGTGAAATGACACCCTTCTCCAGGTCGAAGGCTGCAACCCCGCCGATGGGGAATCCGTAGCCCCAGTGGGCGTCGGCCATGGCGTAGGCCTGGCGGACGATGCCCGGGAGACAGGCGACATTGGTTACCTGTTCGATGACCCCGGAGTCCATGGCATCGAGGAGCTTCCTGGTGGCGTAGATCTTTGCAGGGACGAGCATACCTTGCTTGTAAGACGTGGGGATCTCCCATGATACGTCTGAAACTTGTTTTATCGAATCGATGTGTCCCACGCCGTAACCGGACCTCTAGTTCGGCAGCCTCCGACTTGATTCTTTAAGGTTTGGCGCTTCGTCTAGATGTCCAGGACAACGGTCACCTTCCATTTTTGTCCTTCCTTCCGGATTCCGAACATGTGCATCGTTACTGCTTTGACGTCGTTGCGGAGTTCGTGGCGGACCCTGTCGATGGGCTCGCCCCTTAACGCAGCTGCGAGCCCTGTGCCCGAGGCGTCCACCTCGACATGGACTTCTGAGAAAAGGAGAGACTCAACGTCCTTCATCACGATGAGCTCGGTTAGAAAGTCGTAGAGGAGCCTGTCAAGGTCGTCGGACTTCAGAGAGACCTCCTTGGTGACCTTTGCTCGGAGTGTCTTTGGGTCGACCATTATGTCCGTCAAAGCCATTGCGCACGATTCGAAAAGACCGTTCACCGCATCGGATTCTGCTTCGAAGGCGATGTCGGCGAGGGCGACGTCGGGGAGGAACTTGTAAGTCATGCTGGGAATTCTGTTGGCCCAACGCCCAAAGCTCTTAACCTATGCGCAGGCCGAAGAGCCTCTTGAAAGGAAGGCTGCTCGACCTCGTCCTCGAGGACCCCTACTCCAACCTTGCGCTCGAAGAAGAGCTCTTCATGGAGGCCGGGGTGCCCACTCTTAGGGTCTGGGAGAACCAGAAGTCAGTTGTGATCGGGAGGGCCCAGCTCGCGAAGTACGAGACCGACCTGGAATACTGCCGAAGCCGGTCAATCCCAGTGGTGAGGCGTATGACCGCAGGAGGAGCGGTGTTCAACGGACCGGGGAACCTGAACTGGTCTTTCTTCGTGCCCCGGAACGGACGCTCACCAGGGCCCATGGGCGATGCAAAATCTGTTTTCAATACGTTTGCAGCCATTGTCAACGAGGCTCTGAGGAAGTGCGGCGTCAGGAGCGAGTTCGTCCCCCCGAACACGCTGGTCGATGACGGGGGCAAGATCTGTGGAATGGCGGCCTACTTGTCGAAGGAGACAGTGCTGTGCCATGGGACTTTGCTGATCGACGCCGACCTCAAAGAGGTTCAGATGCTTACAAGGCCCTCCGCAACTAAAATTGCAAGACGTTACCCGAGGAGCAGGTTCGCGGATGTATCGAATTGCGGTGTCAAACGATCAGATTTCGTTTCCGAATTGGCGGGGTCCTGGGCCGGGTTCGAGACGGAAGAGTGGACTCCAGCGGAGGAGAAGACCTGGTATCGGCTGGTCGAGAAGTACCGAAGCGTCGAATGGAATCTAGGCGACCCGTTCGGCGGGAAGAATCTCTAGTTCCTTACCCGCTTTTTCGAAGGCGCCGATGGCGAAGTCTAGGTCCTCCATTGTTAGCGCTGCGTTCATGATAGTCCGTATCCTTGCCTTCCCCTGGGCCACCATGGGGAAGACGATTGGGAGGGCGAATACTCCGATTTCGAAGAGCCGGGAGCTCAGCCTCTTGGCCCTCCCACTGTCTCCGACCATGACCGGGGTGATGGGAGTCTCGCTCTTGCCGATGTCGAATCCGAGGTCGCCCATGGCTTTCTTGAAGTATCGAGTGTTCTCCCAGAGCCTCTGGACGTGCTCAGGCTCATTCTCGAGGACTTCGACGGCGGCGAGGCATGCGGCTACGACGGCCGGGGGATGCGAGCCGCTCAGGAGCCAGGTCCGAGACTTGTTGTATGCGAAGTTGACTAGGTCCCGGGAGCCGGAGACGTGGCCCCCGACTACCCCGAAAGCCTTCGAGAACGTCCCCATCTCGACGTGTACCTTGTCCCTGGGGAGCTTGAAATGAGACACTATGCCCCTTCCCCCGTCGCCAAGGACCCCTTCGCCGTGGGCGTCGTCAACGTAGACCATAGCCCCGTGTTCCGCCCCGACGGTGGCTACCTTGTCAAGAGGTGCGATGTCCCCGTCCATTGAGAAGACTCCGTCCGTTATCACCAGAATCCTCCGAAAAGCGGGGGATGCCTTCTCAGATTCGTCGAGGACCTTGCCAAGGTCCTCGGGGTCGGCATGTTTGTAGACCTTCCTTTCAGCTTGGGACAGCCTGACACCATCGATGATGCTACCGTGATTCAGCTCGTCGCTTACTATGAGATCCCCCTTCCCTGCGAGCTGAGGGATCAGACCCGCGTTGGCAGCGAAGCCGGTCTGATAGACGAGGGAAGCCTCTGCGTCCTTGAACTTGGCCAAACGCCTTTCGAGCTCCATGTGCAGGTCCATGGTCCCTGCTATGGGCCTCACGGAGCCGGACCCTGCGCCGTGGGTCTCCGCCGCCCTGACGGCCGCTTCTTTCAGCTTGGGGTGGTTGCTGAGCCCGAGGTAATTGTTCGAACAGAACATGAGGACTCTTTTCCCGTCGACAATGCACCATGGGGTGCTAGGTCCTCCGAGGACCCTTAGCCTCCAATCAAGCTCCTGCCTTACCAGGTCGTCGTATTCCTGCCGAAGGAAAGATGTCGGGTCTCTCATGATCTCGCGGTCAGAAGCCGCGGCAAGGTGTTAAACGCCTTTCTTTTCGGCGGTTAGTCGCTGACCAAGTTTCGCGAGCATGTCGGCGACCATCCTCTGCAGGTCGTAGTCATTATTCCATCCCCAGTCGCGCCTCGCCTCCGAGTCGTCGATGGACGTGGGCCAGGAATCGGCGATTTTTTGTCTGAGGTCGGGGGTGTAGGCGGTCTTGAAGCCGGGGATGTGCTCGCGTATTTCTGCGGCAAGCTCTCCCGCCGAGAAGCTCATTGCGGCGAGGTTGTATCCGAGATGGCGTGGGACCTTCTTCGGTTCGGCCTCCATTATCATCACTGTAGCCTTCAGGGCGTCGGGCATGTACATCATCGGCAGGACGGTGTCCTCTCTAAGGAAGCAGACATACGAGCCCTTCTGCAGGGCGGCGTAGAATATCTCGACGGCGTAGTCGGTCGTCCCTCCCCCGGGTGGAGCGACGTTGCTGATCAGCCCGGGGTACCTTAGGATTCTAACGTCGAGGCCGTACTTTACGAAATAGTAGTTGCAGAGGAGCTCTCCCGCGACCTTGGTCACTCCGTAGATTGTGCTAGGGTTCAGGGATGCGTTCTGCGGGGCATTGACCCGTGGGGCGTCAGGGCCGAAGGCCCCGATGGAACTGGGCCAGAAGATTTTTGCAACCCCGTTCGTCCGAGCGGCCTCGAGGACGTGCCTTAGGCCATCCATGTTCACTCGCCAGGCGAAAATGGGGTCCTTCTCCCCGGTCGCTGAGAGCACGGCTGCCAGGTGGTAGACTGTGTCGACGTTGAACTCCCTGATTGCCCCTGCGACGGCTTCGGCATCTCCGGTGTCGAGCGTCACGACCGGTCCTTCCCTGAGCGAGGGGCCTCCCGAGGCCTTGTGGATTGCCGCCACCACATTGTCCTTGCCGTAAAGTGAACGAAGGTGGGGGACGAGTTCGGCCCCGATCTGGCCGGCTGACCCCGTCACGAGGACCCTGGGCAACGAACCGGCACCCGATGTACGATGTTTAAGGATTGGTAATTCCTACGAAATTATCTTCATTGTGATGGTGGAAACCACGCCAGGCTTCGACCTCAGGTTCTCTGCGATTATCGATTTGACCGCCTGATCGTCAGCCCCCTCGACCATCACAAGCAGATCGTAAAGGCCATAGAGCTGGTACACTGATGTGATCCCTGCCATGCCCTTCAGGGCGGAGATGCTCTCCTCCTCAGAGCCCGGACTGAGGTTCACGAGGACTATCGCCTTCTCCATGCCAGTGCGTGGGAAATCGTTGGGCCTTTGATTAAAGATTGCGCCGACTCGGTCAGAGGTGCGTCATCCGCCGAATTGCATCGTCCAGGGGGATGAGCTCCTCATCCCCGCTCCTCATGTCTCTGAGTGTCACACCGCCGGCCTTCAACTCCCTTTCTCCGAGAATAACGGCCCAGGTGGCACCCAGGCGGCTGGCGTCCTCGAGCTGCTTCGAGAGAGACCTTTGCTGCAGAGGGGACTCGCACGGTATCCCGCTGTCTCTGATCTTCCTCACCGCACGCTGGGCTTCGGTGGAGACTTCTTTTCCAGCGACGGCGACGTAGGCTAGGTTGCGGGCTGGACTAGGCTGGGTAGAAATGGACATGGCGATGCGCTCGACCCCTCCGGCGGCTCCAGTAGCCGAGAGGTCCTGCCTTCCGAAGAGTTTGGGAAGGGCGTCGTACCTCCCGCCCCCAAAAAGGGAGCCGAGTCTCGGGTTCTTGTTATCCGAGGCCTCAAAGACTATCCCAGTGTAGTAATCGATTCCCCGTACGATGCTCATGTCGTACTCCACGTTCTTCAGGCCTCGCGAGTCAAGCGTGTCCGCCAAAGACTGGAGCTCACCCACGGACTCAAGTCTCAGTTCTGAAGCACGAGCAAGGACGTCATCGGGAGACCCCCGCAGCAGTCCGAACTCCAGCATGGCATCGACCTCTTTTTCCTTGAATCCCTTGGCGGCGTATTCGGCAGCGAGCTCCTTCGAGGACTTCTTTCCCACCTTGTCGAGGGCCCGCATAAGCTCAACGAGCCTTGTCTGCTCTTCGATTCCGATGGTCTTTCGTATGAAATCCTCGACGACCCGCCTGTCACCTACCTTAATGGTGATGTCGGGGATTCCTGCCCGTTTGAGGATGGAGGAGCTTGCGTCTATGACTTCGGCATCGGATTCGGCCAAAGGAGGGCCGAAGATTTCAAGGTCCCATTGGTGAAACCACCTGTATCTGCCGAATTGGGGCTCGTCGTAGCGCCAGATTCCCCCGAAGGCCGCCAGTTTTGCGGGGAGGCGCAGGTCCTTGCGGGAGCAGACGTAGCGTGTAATTCCCACGGTCAGGTCGAAGCGGAGGCCTATGTCCCGTCCCCCTTTGTCCTTGAACGAGTAAATCTCTTTGTCGATTTCCTCGCCACTCTTGGCCCTGAGGACGCTCAGGTGCTCGAGTGAAGCTGGTTCCATTACCTGGAAGTTGTAAATGCGACAGACCTCCTCGAAGGCTGCTCTCACTTTGGACTGAAGCGCGTAGCGCTCGGGCTCCAAGTCGTCGACGCCCCTCGGTAGGGAGAGGTCCAAGCTAGTCGGCCTTCTTGCCCATTGCAGAGAGCTGTGCGAGCATGGCGGTGAGCTGCAGTTCCGGCTGGGAGCCCTGGACGAGCCGGTAGTCGTATTCAGCAAGAATCGATATTGCCTTTGCCATGTCGGGGACGTTCAATGAACCAAGAGCCTCGTTGGCGAACCTCAGAAAGTCTCGCTCAGGGATCCCGTATACGCGCGTAAGCTCCACCATCTTCGTCCTCGCTGCGTCAAAGTCCCCCTCAATTGCGAGGCCAATGATTTCAGCCACTCTCGCCTTGATGCTGGCGCCTGAAACAGACTTCACCGATTCCGTTGTGATTTCTCCCTCGGCTGAGGCGGTCTGCATGAGGTTGATTGCCTGCCTAAGGTCCCCCTGGGTCGCCTCGTAAATGGCCCCGAAAACCGCGTCACCGGAGTGCTTGAGCTTCTCCTTCTTGGCTATGGATTTCAGGTGCTCCGCTACCGAGGCCTCGTCGAGGCGCTGGAACCTGAATATGGCGCACCTGCTCTGTAGGGGTTCGATTATCCCCGAGGAGTAGTTGCAGATGAGGATGAACCTGGTGTGCTCGGAATTTTCCTCCATTATCCGCCTTAGGGCGGTCTGCCCGTCATTGGTCATCTCGTCACATTCATCCAAGATGGCCAGCCTGAAGGGGACGCCTTCTCTCCTGTCGGCGAACCGGGCGAATGTCTTGATCCTCTCGCGGACAACGTCGATTCCACGTTCGTCTGACGCGTTCAGCGACAGAGTGTAGTCGCGCCAGTGTTCTCCCAGTATTTGTTTGGCGAGAATCATGGCGGTCGTCGTCTTTCCCGAGCCCGGCGGGCCGGCGAAGAGTAAGTGGGGCAGCTGCTCCTTCTTCTCCATTAGTTGTTTGAGCTTTTGCCTTATCGTAACCTGGTCGACGAGCTCCGAGAGGTCCGAAGGCCTGTACTTCTCGACCCACATCAGGTCCTCAATGGGCAACTAGCGCAACCTTTGAGAGTTTGATCGTCCCGACAATTTTCCGGCGATGTCGACTGTCCTTCTTATTTATTCGTTGGTAGGTGAAACGTCATTATGCGATCGCAGCCTTCACTCCGAGGTAGAGCTTGGCTAGTTCCTGATGAGCAAGCAGCTCCTTGGCCGTCCCCGTGAACGCATTCCTTCCTCCCACGAGCAGGTAGGCCCTGTCGCCCACTTCTAGAGCCCGCTTCGCGTTCTGCTCCACCAGGACTATGGACAATCCCCTGTCCTTGGCGAGCGCCTGGATGGTCTTCAGGACCTGGGTTGAGTACTTCGGAGACAGGTTTGCCGTCGGTTCATCGAACAATATGAGCTGAGGCTTCCGCAGGAGAGCCATAGTCATGGCTACCATCTGCCTCTCTCCTCCGCTAAGGTTGTTGACTTTGGACCGGATGTAGTTCTCGAGCTGTGGGAATATGTTAAAAGCGTCTTTGATCCGGGCATCGTAGTCAGACTTCGACACAGTGTAGGCCGCCATCTTGAAGTTCTCAGTCACAGTCAGCTGCGCGAAGGTGCTGTCCGTCTGCGGCAGGTAAGCCACGCCTGACCTGGCTATTACGTGCGCTGGAAGGCCGGACAGCGTCTTGCCGTCGAGGGTGATGAGACCCTTGAACATGTTTGCAAGGCCGGCAATTGTCTTCAGCAGTGTGCTCTTTCCCGACCCGTTCGGGCCGACTACGATTGTCACCTGACCCGGGGTCGCGGCCAGCTTAATGTCTGATAATATCTGGAGCTTTCCGTACCCCGAGGAAACGCCCTCGACACTTAGAGACATTAAGCCCCCAGGTACGCCTCGATGACCTTCTGGTCGGCCATGACGAGCTCCGGCTTCCCGGTCGCGACCACCTTTCCGTAGGCCATCGCGGTGACCGAATCGACGTAGCTCAACGCTATGTCCAGCCTGTGCTCGACGATCATGAAGGTGACTCCCAGTTCGTCACGGAGCTTGAGAATCCTCGAGAAGATCTCGTGGGCGAGAGTAGGATTTACCCCTGAGATCGGTTCGTCCAGTAGGATTAGCTTCGCGCCGCTCATCAGTACCCTCCCCAATTCGAGAAGTTTCATCTGCCCGCCGCTCAGCTTTATGGCAGTACTGTCCCAGACCTTGCTGAGACCCAGAAGTTCCAGGAGTCTAAGGGCTCTCTCGGTAGCTTCCGTCTCACTTTTGACCCAAGCTCGCCTAAGGAGGGAGCGCAAAAATGATTCCCCCGGGTTCCCCTTCTCAGCGACGAGAACATTCTCTAGCACTGTGAGCTTCCAGAAGAGGTTTGGAATCTGGAAGGTACGAGCGACTCCGAGTCCATAAACCTTGTAGGGTGGTAACCCCGTGATATCCTTACCGTCGAAAGCCACTCTTCCAGAGTCGGCCTTGTAGAACCCGCTCACCGTGTTGATCAGCGTGGTCTTGCCAGAACCGTTTGGACCGATTAGGATGCTTACCTTTCTTGCTTCGACGTCGAGTGTAACGCCGTCAAGGGCCCTTAGGCTCCCGAATGACTTGGTCAGTTCCCTTACTTCTAGGAACGACGGCATCAAGAATCACAAAAAGAAGATGGGGGATCTCTTAGTTAAGGTGGACTTGTCCAAGTGACGGTATCGGTGCTGTAGTCCCAGGTTCCTGCTAGAACCCACGCGAACGTGCTGCCACTGGAGACGACCTTCCAAA
>WNFB01000385.1_pt1 | contig 34631 bp, 35 predicted proteins | sample 5400501 | NCBI WGS metagenome assembly WNFB01 (sample SAMN13153341, study PRJNA577476) | soil metagenome | isolation source: 200 cm saprolite under Douglas fir tree site 2 hole 1 | place: USA:California | collected 2015-04-18
GGTCGGTTCCCGGCAGCATTATCGCGAGCCTGCTTTTGGGCGTATTGGAGGGCTTCGGCGCGGTATATATCTCCTATGACTACCGCGATGCCTACGGCCTGGTCATCCTGATCCTGGTTCTCTTGCTCCGGCCCCAGGGATTGTTCGGCGAGCGCGCGCGCGAGGTTTGAATGCGGCACTTTCACCATCGCATCGCGGTCGAGTTCGCCCTGGTGCTGGGCGTCCTCGCCGTGGTCGCAGGTTTGCCGCTCGCGATTACCAATCCCTATTGGCTGGGCGTAATTATTGTCTCGATGTATTTCGCGCTGCTGGCCAGCGGCTGGAATCTGTTGGCGGGCTACACCGGGCAATTTTCGCTGGCACCGGCGTGTTTCGCCATGATCGGCGCTTATTGCGCCGCCGTGGTTCGGCATCGCCGCGGCGATGGTCGTCGCCGGCGGGGTCGGGTCGCTGTTGGGGCGCATTGTGTTGCGCTTGCGCGGGCCGTATTTGGCGCTCACCACATTGTCGTTTGCCGAGGTTATCCGCGTTGTCATCGGTAATTCTTATAACGTCACCCGCGGCGACCTGGGGCTCAATGTACCGGGAATTTTCGACAGCCGCCTGGCTTATTATTTTCTGTTTCTGGCGGTGCTGGTCTTGGTCCAAATCGCGCTGTTCGCACTGCTGAAAGCGCGCGTCGGCCTTTATCTGCAGGCGATACGCGATGACGAGGTCGCGGCCGCGAGCCGCGGGGTTAATGTGGTGTTTTGGAAAACCGCGGCGTTTACCATCAGCGCGGCGGTAAGCGGTCTCGCGGGCGCCCTGTACGGCCACTTTAGTCAACTCGTGAGCCCGGAACTGGGGCTAATCTTTCAGACCGGCCTCGTCATCAGCATGGTGGTGATCGGCGGTATCGGCAGCTTGGTCGGCCCGGTAGTCGGCGCGCTGTTGGTTTACATCGCTTCCGAGTGGCTGCGCGATGTCGGCGGCTACCATCTCATCGTGTTCGCGCTCCTGGTCATTCTTTTCAGCCGGTTTTTCCGCGAGGGGCTGTGGGGCCTGGTACGCCGCGCGCTAGCGCGCGCCCGCGCACCGCTGCCTGCGGCGACCGTAAAACGGGGATGGTTGTGAGTTTAGTGGCTCGCTCGGTAACAAAAACATTCGGCGGCATCACGGCGGTAAACAGCGTATCGTTCGAAATCGCGGCCGGGGAGCTGGTCGGCTTGGTCGGACCGAACGGCTCGGGCAAGACCACGCTTCTTAATATACTGGGCGGCCAGCTTACGCCCGATTCCGGTGCGGTGACCCTGGACGGCAAGCGGATCGAAGGTTTAGCGCCGGAGCGCATCGCGCATCACGGCCTGCTGCGCATGTTCCAGCATACCCGCATTTTTCCGCGCATCAGCGCATTGGACAACCTGCTGGTCGCGGGCCGCGCGCTTGGCCTGGGACCACAGGCGGCACTGCGCAAAGCGGAGCAGCTCTTGGATGAGCTGCGTCTCCGCGAGGTGATGGAACTCGACGGCGCGAACCTATCCGGCGGGCAACAAAAGCTATTGGAGTTCGGCACTTGTTTCATGGTCCCGCCGCACATCGCGCTGCTCGACGAACCGTTCGCCGGCGTGCATGTGACCATGAAGCAAATCATGGCCGACGTTATCCGCAGACGGCATGCCGCCGGACAGACGTTTTTGATTGTGAGCCACGACATGCCGGTGATTCTGGAGCTTTGCCCGCGGTCGATTTGCATGAACGCCGGGTCGGTGATTGCCGATGAAGACACCCGTAGCGTGCTGAGCGACCCGCGGGTGATGGAAGCTTATCTGGGAGGGGCGACGGTGTGAGCGCGATGATGGCGATCAATGAGGTAACCGCCGGTTATGTGCGTGACATCGATATCCTGCGCAATCTGAGTTTAACTATCGAGCGCGGCACCGTGACCGGCTTAATCGGGCTTAACGGCGCCGGTAAGTCGACGATCATGAAGACGATTTGCGGTTTCCTGCGGCCAAACTCGGGATCGGTCGAATACGACGGTAACGACATTACCGGGATCGCGCCGCACCGGCTTATCGATCTTGGCATTTGGTACATCCCGCAAGAGTCCAGTCTATTTCCATTCATGACGGTGGAAGATAATTTGAAATTACCGCTGAATCATTTAGCGCGCGCCTCGCGCGAGCTCCGCCGCGGCGAAGCGGCGTCGCGTTTCGCGCAGGTCCTGGTTATGTTTCCGCTGCTCGGCGAAGCGCTGCATAAGAAGGCGGGTGACTTGAGCGGCGGGCAGCAAAAGATGCTGGAGTTCGCCAAGGCCTATCTGGTCCGGCCGCGGTTGTGTTTGATCGACGAGCCGAGTATCGGGCTCGCGCCGAAAGTGGCGCAAGAGGTGTATCACTGGATCGAACTGTTTGCGAAGGAGGGCATGACCATCCTGCTGGTGGATCACAACGTGCGGCGGGTGGTAGCGATGTCGGCATATATTTACGTCCTGAGTCTCGGCCAAATCACGGCGCACGGCCGGCGCGAGGATTTCGCGGGCGACCTTCACGATCAATTGAAAACCTGGCTGGGGATCGGACCGTAACCGCGGATAGCTATTAAAAGAGTTGGATTAGGCGTAATACTGCTAATTTATCTCTAGTAGATTGTTGAAAAAGTCCATCCGTGGGGCTTTTTGACTCGGACCATCCCTGGTCCTCGCCCTACGGGCGCTACGATGTAGCGCCCAATTTCTCTCCCGGAGAAATTGTCAACACGCAAAGCAAAAAGCGTGGCCCTGTAATATAAGGGGGCTTTGCTTCATTCCTCAATCACTAAAGTGATTGAGGAATGGCGGTACGTCCCTATACCGCGACGGGCAGGAAGCCCTAGTGCCGCGTAGCGGTCCCTTTCGGCATCCTGCCTCTCGGGACACTCGCACATCCCTGTGCATCGCAGGAGGCGCGAGAGCGGCCACCGCAGGGTGATGAAAAACGAGTTTTTCATCACCCTGCTAGAGCGAGCTTACCAGGTGCCCCCCGTCCACGGTGAGTACGGCGCCGGTCATATACTTGGAAGCGTCGGAGGCCAGGAGCAGCAGGGCGCCATCCAAATCCTCCGGCAGCCCGATGCGGCGCTGGGGGATGCGCTTGATCAGGGCTTGGCCGGTGTCGCTCGCGAAGTAGTCGCGGTTCATCCCCGTTTCCACGTATCCCGGCGCCAGGGCGTTGACTCGAATGGAATGCCGCGCCAGTTCCAGGGCCATGGCCTGTGTCAGGTGGATCAGACCGGCCTTTGCCGCGGCGTAACTCGGCACCTGGGGCGTCACCCGCAAACCGAGTATGGAGGCGATATTGATCAGGCTGCCGCCGCGCCGCGCGGTCACCATACGCCTTGCCGCACATTGGGAGACTCGCCAGGCGCCGGTGAGATTGACGCCGATCACCCGGCTCCAATCCTCCTCGGTATACTCCAGCATGGGCTTCATAACCGCGATGCCGGCGTTATTCACCACCACGTCGAGGGGGCCTAAGCGGGTTTCCGCGTCATCCAGGCCGGCATTCACGCTTGACGGGTCGGTCACGTCCAATTCCACGGCGATGGCGTCGCCCCCCTCGGCCTTGATCCCAGCGAGCGCCGGATTGGATTCGTTGATGCGCCGATAGGCGAGGGACACCCGCGCTCCGGCGCGCGCCAGGGTCAGCGCGAAATGCCGTCCCAGGCCGCCGTTGGCGCCGGTCACCAGCGCGTGTTTGCCTGCAAGATCAAGATCCATGAATTTTCCTCACTATTGAACCATCGTCGGCCGCCAGGTTTTGTTCAACCCCCGGTATCCGCTGCCGCTTTTGCCCGATCGCGCAGCACGAACTTTTGCGTCTTGCCGGTGGCGGTCTTGGGCAGCGCGCCAAACACCACGCGCTTGGGAACCTTGAAGTGGGCAAGCACGGTACGTAAGTGTTCGACCAGTTCCGGAGCGCTGAGGCTGGCCCCTTCTTTCAGGGTCACGAAGGCTACCGGCACCTCGCCCCATTTCTCATCCGGAGCGGCTACCACCGCGGATTCCAGGACCGCTGGATGGGTGGCGATAGCCTGCTCCACCTCAACCGACGCAATGTTTTCTCCGCCGGAAATAATAATGTCCTTGGAGCGGTCTTTCAGTTCAATATAACCGTCAGGGTGCATCACGCCGACGTCGCCGGTACGGAACCAGCCGTCCGGGCAGGCATTGCGCGTCGCCTGCTCGTCACGGTAGTAACCGAGCATGAGGTTGTTGCCGCGTAGCGCGATCTCCCCAAGCGTGATCCCGTCGGCCGGCGCGTCGCTGCCATCGGACGCCACCACGCGGACCGTCTCGGAAATGACGTTGCCCACTCCCTGGCGCGCCTTGATGCGGGCCTGTTCCGAAATCGGCAGTTGCTCCCATTCGCGCCGCCAGTCGCAGATCAACGACGGACCGTAAGTCTCGGTGAGGCCATAGAGATGGGTCACCTGGATGCCGATTCCCGCCATGCGGGCGAGCAGGGCTGGGGCCGGGGGTGCCCCGCCGGTGGCAACGCGCACCGGCTGCGGCGGCGGTCCGGCCTCGGCGCCGGCATCCCAGGCGAGCATGGTCACCAACGTCGGCGCGGCGTTGAAATGGGTAACACCGGAGTGGCGCAGGTGCTGCCAGATCTGCCTCGGGTCCGCCTTGCGCAGGCAGAGATGGGTGGCGCCGGCCACCGTCACCGCCCAGGGAAAGCACCAGCCGTTGCAGTGGAACATGGGCAACGTCCATAGGAAGGTACTACTGCTGTTGAGCCCGGTTTGCATGGCCATGGCCAGGGCCTGCAGGTAAGCCCCGCGATGGTGATACATAACGCCCTTGGGCTTTCCGGTCGTGCCACTGGTGTAGTTAATCGCGAGCAGAGCGCGTTCGTCGGCGACCGGAACCGCCATGGATCGAGCGGCCGCGATCAGACGTTCATACTCGTCTTGGGGACCGTTTCCGGAGCGCACCAGGCGCAGCGGAAAAGACAGACGCGAAGCAATATCCTTTGCCGCATTCTCGCACTCGTGATCGTAAATCAACACCTGGCTGCCGCTGTGGTCCACGATGTAAGCCAGGTCGGCGGGAGTAAGACGGTAGTTTAGCGCCACCAATACAGCGCCGGCGAACGGCACTGCGTAATGACATTCCAGCAGTGCATGGGTATTCGGCGCCAGCACCGCGACGCGGTCCCCGGGGACCACCCCCAAACTCGCCAGGGCGTCGGCCAGCCGCTCGGTTCTGGCAAGAAACTCCGCATAGCTGAATCGTCGCTCGCCGTCGATCACGGCAATGCGGTCGGCATATACCTTCCCGGATCGAACCAGAAAGGCGGTCGGGGTCAGAGGTTCGAAACTGAAATCCGGATGGGCGTCAGTGCCGCGTAGTTGGCTCATTTCGCCTCCGTGGAACTTGGACGGTAGGCATGGAACACCCGCTCCATGACCGTATGTCGTTCCGCCGACTTGGCCTCGTCGTAGGGGGTAAAATTGATTGTCCGCAGCATAGCGCGGATCATCCCGCCTGCCAGCGTATCCACATCGATGATATCGAGACAGGCCGGATCCTGTTCGAAGGCGCCCATGGCGCTGCGGGGGCACCCCGCCAGCCGGCACAGGAGTATGCGGTTCACCGCATCGTGGCTTACCAGCAGCAGGCGGTCCCAGGCCGAATCGGCGAGTAGCGCCAAGAATGCCGTTACCACCCGCTGCTCGAAATCGGCGAAACGCTCGCCACCGATGAAGGCGCCGTTCGCGTCGGCGGCGGCGTCATAGGCATACGCCACGTCCGGTTCCAATCGTCGATGCGGAATGTCCCGCAGGCGGCCGGCGCGGATTTCGCGAAAGGCGGCATCGGTCTCGACCGGAATCTTCTGTTGTGCCGCCAGCAACTCCGCGGCTTGCCGGGCGCGGGGATAATCGGATGCCACGACTCGGTCAAATATCACGTCCCGCAGCGACCGGGCAAGGCTACGCACCTGGAAAATGCCGGTCGCGGACAAAGACACGTCGCGTGGATCGAGCGGTTGCCCCACGGGGTCAAAATAATCCACATGCCCATGGCGCACCAGGTAAATACGCCGCCGCCTCGGTCCAGGGCCGGGGGTACCGCCCACCTCCCGGGCCGGGGACGGCGGGTTCACCCCGGAACTCGCGAACGTTTTCTGCCCGCGCAGGGCCTTTGGGTTGCTGATGGCAAGTTTGCGACGAGTGATCTCGCGCAGATGGCCGAGCAGCGCTGCGATTTTCGCTGTGTCTCGATCGTAGGCGCCGGCGCGTATATTCTGGGACAGACGCCGGTTTGCTTCCGCCACAGTGGTGGCGACCGCGTCGAAGTCGGTCGGGTCAGGTACTGAAACCAGCGGCAGCAATTGCGCCAAGCCGGTCAGTTCAGCCCGCACTGTGTCCTCCTCCAGTTCCGCTTCACGCGCGGCGACGGCCATGCTATTAGCGACCATCAGTGCCTCGTAGCGCAGTTCCTGCGGCAGACTCGGAAGCAGCTTCTGTAATAGTGTTTCGCGCGCAGTAACAAGCAAATCGCGTGCATCGGGGTGTTCACTCATGGCTGTCTCCGCGGGTCAATGCAATGATTTCCTGTTCCAGTTCCGGCACCAGCCTTCCCGTGAGCGCCAGTTCGAGCGAACGTTGCTGCCCGGAGATGTGGCGCCAAGCTTGCTGCAGGGCGATCACTGCCCAGCGCAGATGCGCCATCACCTGCCAATACCTGAGATCCTCGCGGGAAAATCGGTGTCCTGAAATCTTTTCATAGCCGGCCAGGAACGGGTCAATCGCCGCGATGCCGCCGGCTTCCCGGTCGGAACCGGCGAAACGCCAGCAGCGGGCGGAAAACCAGCCAAGGTCTTCCCGCGGGTCGCCCCATCCTGCGAATTCCCAGTCAAGAATGCCGGCCAGCCGCCCTTCGCCCACCATGTAGTTACCGGTGCGGTAGTCGCGATGAATCAGGCAGACGGTTGCTTCCCCGGGCGCATTCCACTCGCACCAGCGCAAGCCCCATTCGAGCACCGGCCGTACGGCGCCGATGGCATCCAGGTGGTTTCGATATTCGGCGACTGTAGCCAGGGCCGGGCTGCGTCCAGGAAGCGGCAGGAAGTCCAGTTCCGGCCGTGGCGGGATCACCCGGTGCAGGCGCGCCAGATTGGCGCCCAGTTCCTCCGCCAGGACCGCGCCGTCCGGCACCAGACTTTGCTCCTTGGTAAGGCGATGGCCTGTCACGACGCCGAAGAGTCGCTCCATGAGGAAGAAGTCGCGTCCGATCACGCTCAGATCGCGGCATAGCGAGATGGGTTCGGGCACCTTGATGCCGGCGGCGTGCGCCACTCCTAAAACGGCATATTCCTGCGCTCGCGTCAGGCTCGCCGCCACTGCCGACGGTGAATCTGTGCGCAGCACCCAGTCCCGTTCCCCGGGGTGGGAACCGCCCTGGAGGCGAATACGCAGCGCCCAGTTTTCCTGAATGGCGCCGCCGGGCAGGCGGCTCACGCCTGCTACCGACACGGTATCGGCTTGGGTCCGGTCCCGGATATACGCCGCCAGGTTTTGGCGGATTTCCCCGCTGTCTAGATTTAGTTGTTCCGGGTGGTCGATCGGCTTCCCCATGACTCACTTCCAGGACCAAAAGTCGCCGCGCTCGGATAAAAACGAGCGCGCCAAGACCATTTTGTGAACCTCGGAGGCGCCGTCCACCAGTCTCGCCTGTCGCGCATAGCGATATATCCACTGCAGCACGGTATCCTTGGAATATCCCAGGGCGCCACACAGTTGAATAGCGGTATCCGCTGCCTGATGCAGCGTGTCGGCCACCGCCACCTTGGCCATCGACACCTCCTTGCGCGCAAAGTCTCCCTGATCCAGTTTCCACGCCGCATGCATCGTGAGCAAGCGTCCGATCTCGATCTGCATCGCCACATCGCCAAGCATCCGCTGCACGCCCTCGCGCGCCGCGAGCTTCACGCCTTCGCTCTCGCGTTCGGACACATAGTCAGCGGCGATCGACAGGCACCGTTTGGAAAGGCCCAGCCAGCGCATGCAATGGGTGAGCCGGGCGGTGCCGAGCCGAATCTGGGCGACCTTCAAGCCGTCGCCCGCCTCCAGCAGGAGGTTCTCATCTGGAACCTCCAATCCCTCGAAAATCAGTTCACAATGACCGCCGTGCTCCTCCGGGCCCATAATCGGAATGCGCCGTTCGATGCGCCAACCGGGCTCGGCGGCGTCGAAAAGGAAGGCGGTGAAGCCCTTACGGCTGTCGTCGGAGGTGCGGGCGATGAGGACAAAGGTTTTTGCATCCTCGGCGCCGGTGATAAACCACTTGCGCCCGTTGATCACCCAGCGGTCACCGCGCCGCGTGGCGGTCGTCAGCATCATTGAAGGATCGGAACCCGCGCCTGGCATGGGTTCGGTCATGGCGAAGGAAGAGCGCACGGTGCCGTCGATGATCGGCTGTAGCCAGCGTTCCTTCTGTGCCTCGGTGCCCACCTTGTTGAGAAGAATCATGTTGCCGTCGTCGGGGGCGGCGGAGTTAAACACCACCGGGCCGAAGATCGACCAGTTCATTTCCTCGTAGCAGGCCGCCATACCGATTACCGGCAACCCTTGGCCGCCGCGTTCCCTGGGCATTTGCAAAGCCCACAGCCCCGCATCCCTGGCCTCACGGCGCAACCGCTGGAGCAGGGTGGGTTGGATGTTTTCGTGGCCGTCATAGGATGCCGGATCCTGCTCTAAGGGCTGTATTCGTTCGGTGACGAACGCACGGATGCGCTGTTGATACTCCCGTATTTCCGATGTCAGTTGAAAGTCCACTTTATTCTCCACGGAAGGAAATCGTGAGTCTGAATTTTGTAGTTACCATTAGTTGCGACGGCGTCAACGCCTAGGTGCGTCGACGAATCCGGTATAGTATATAAGTGTGTCCCTTTTCGGTGGTGGTGCGCAATATACTCACCGGTAATGTTGAAATATCAACGCATCCGGTTGTAATCGGCCGGGGTTTACGGTCAAGGATGCGTTACGTCATTTTTAACGCAATCCACCCCGTTAATTGACGGGCTATTTATAATTAACCGCCTTGGTCATATTTCGCGGAGTACGCACAATGTACCTACCGTCACATTTTGAAGAAACACGCGTTGAAGTTCTTCACCAACTGATTCGTGAGCACTCACTGGCCGTGCTGGTGACGTTCGGCTCAGCAGGGCTAAACGCAAACCATATCCCGTTCGAACTCGACCCGGAGCCGGCTCCGTTTGCGACGTTACGGGGCCATGTCGCCCGCGCCAATCCGGTATGGCGCGACTTCTCCAAAGAGGTTGAACCTCTTGTTATCTTTCAGGGGCCGCAGGCTTACATCACTCCGTCGTGGTATCACACCAAGAAGGAGACCGGAAAGGTTGTGCCGACCTATAATTATATTGTCGTCCATGCATACGGTCCCTTACGGGCGATCGAAGATGAGGTGTGGCTGCGAAATTTGGTGGAGCGGCTCACGAACCGATTTGAAGCGGCGAGGCGCGAGCCGTGGAAGGTAACCGATGCACCCGGCGACTTCATCGAGAAAATGCTCGGGGCCATTGTTGGCATGGAAATTCCCATCACTAAACTCATGGGCAAGTGGAAAGCGAGTCAGAACAGACCTGCAGCCGACCGCGACGGGGTGGTAAAAGGCCTGGGTGAGATGAATAACGCTGATGCCGTAGCGATGGCGGGTTTGGTGACGGAGTCGGCGTAAAAAGAAATAGAATTGAAACTACTAAAAAAATTCTTAAAAGGAATATTGGCGTTTGTTTTCGCCTATTTAGCAATGGCTGGCACCGCAGAACTTTTTGATCGAATGAACTGGCCCGTCCTTCATTCCTGGGCGATGGGTCACGGGATGTTTTTATTTGTTATACCGTTTTATTTTTTTTTATTTTATAAAATGCTAGGCAAGTTAGCCTGGTTTCGGACAGATCGTCAGAACGAGCGGTAAACCCGGGGTCACGTTCTTTTTAACGGTCGCGTTGCATGATCATTGTGTGCCGTGATTGGGCCGGCATACTGGCCATTCAAGACGGTGATGATTATGATGAATAGGTCCCGGATTCCGCTGCACTTCATCCGGCTATAATTGCTAAAAAACATAGCGATAACCAAAGCTCAAGGCGACGTCGGTTATTTGGATGTCGAAGCCGTTCTGTTGCACATCCGGTCCCGCTACGGTAAGAAGAAAGCCCCAGTTCTTCCAACGCGCCTCAAACACCACACTCGTGGCGAAGCGGAGTTCGGTGGTCTGGTGTGAGATCGTAATGCGATCTCGCGTGGCGGAATCGGTCAGGACGATGTCCCCGTCGAATGTGGCCATCCCCAGCCCCAGACCAATCCCTGCCTTCAAGTAAGTACCACGCTGGTGATCTCCCCACATGCGGAATACGGTGGGAACCACATAGGCAAACCGGCCGTGTGCGCCAGTACCCAGATCTTGATAGACGCTGCTGCCGGTTTGCTGCTGATCCATGCGAAATGTCGACAGGTTGAACATAACGTCGTAGCCCATCTTGGAATCGCCGAAAAAAGCCGGGCGGGTATTGTAAATAAGAAAATACGACTTTTGGTCACGCTGGACCAGCTTTCCGCTAGCATTATCAGACAGGCGTTTCACCGTCAAACCCGCTTCACGTCCGCCGACACCAACAGACAGGCTGCTGCCGTTTATAAGATAATCCCAGACCATTGCAGAAAATGACGTTGGCGCCGGGTGTTCGTCTTGCGCCTGCGCTTCCGAACCGATTCCGCACGCCAATAGCAATATAAGTCCACGATAACATTCGCTTTTTTTCACTGCCCGGTCCTGGCGATGCCGAATTTAGGTTGACGTTAACGGTTGCCCGTCCAATCACGGGCTGTCGTTGGCCCGCTTCTTTATGACTATAGTTCGTAGAATAGGTAAGCGCGCGTAACGCAACCCATCGCGCAAAGCAGATGAAATGACATTTAAGACTGATTTATGGAATTATGACCGACTACCGAAGATACTGTTGAAGGCAGTTATTTCTTCACTCTCATATGTCCGGCTTGAGTTCCATTCCCCGGATTGGGCGCGCACCGGATTGGACGATCCGGATCCGTTTGGAGAAGGATGATAGGTTGCGCTGCGATGAATAGGGACACTCAAGTGCCGCGAGTGGTCCCTTTCGGCATCCTGCCTCTCAGGACACTCGCACATCCCTGTGCATCGCAGCATGCGCAGGAGCGGCCGCTTACACCAAGGAGTTACGATATGGGAAAGGTCAAAAACATCGAACACCAGGTTGCGGCGCTCTCGCCGGACGAGCTTGCGTCCTTTCGCGAGTGGTTTGCAGCTTTTGACGCCGAAGCCTGGGATCGTCAGTTCGAAGCGGATGTCGCCGCCGGGAAGCTCGATACCCTCGCGGAAAATGCCCTGAAGGCTCATGCTTCGGGCGCAACGACCAAACTTTGAATCATTACGCCTCGCCTGAATTCTGGGACTGTTACCGCTCGCTTCCTACACACGTTCAGCAACTCGCCGACCGCTGCTTTGCGCTCCTGAAGAGCGAGGGTAGCCCGGATGGAACGCAGTGAAATCCGGGACAACTTTCCTGGATTCCGCCCCACAGGGACGTGGAAGTGTCGCGGAAGACAGGATGTCGGGAGCGACCGCGTCTCTTCATCCAAACTACCTAGCTAGTGCGTACCCCTCAATAAACCCTCTACACTTATGTCTTCATCAATGTCAGGCCAGTGGATTCCCTCGCCATCACCAAGAATTTCATAATTTTCCAGCTGTTCTTTTGTGGCATTTGACAATCGTGGAAACCATATTAATGGCACTGTAACTTTTCGGCCGTCAACGAGTGACACGATCAAATCGTCATCCGTAAATTGAATGTCCTGCGCCAAGGGATGTATTTCAATTGGTAATGTGCTCATTCCGCGCCTCCAGGAATAGGTCTCTATTATCTTCCACATGCCTCTGTATTTCTCGCAGCTCGTGAGAACCGAACCGCTTTAGATGCGTGCTTCGTGCGAAGCGCACGCCCCATTATTTCTCCGGATTGAAGGTCCACGTCGGCGAAGTCCAACCTTTAAGATCGTAGTCGCTCATGCACTGTTCCACCAGTTTGTAGCACTGGTCCATGATGCCCCGTTGTTTGGCGAAGGTGAGCACGTCCAGCCGGACCTGTTCATTGTTGCCGGAATAATTGCGCTCGTAGAGTTCGTGGCGGCCGCCGAATTCGGTGCCGATCGCGTCCCAGATCAGCTTAAATAATTTGATGCGCTGTTCGGCTGAACTGTCGGAGCCGCGATAATACTGGTCCAGCAGCGTCCGCAGTTCCGGGTTTTCCAGGTCCTTATGGCTGGAAGGGGTGACGATCGGCGCCCCGCCCAATATCGTTTCGAAGATATCCTTGACGCGCGGCCAGGCCAGGGTGGCGAACAGACGCAGGGTGGCGGCGTTCTCCAGTTTGGGCATCATGGAATTACCCGGCCCGGGTTGCGGATCGAGGCACATCGCGGTGGTGAGGGCCCAGATCAGATTGCGCCACGCGACCACCTCACCCAAGGTCGCCTGGATGCCGCGGAAGTCGTCGGTGCCGTTGGCCGTCAGTCCTTTTGCCAACAGCCCGCACATCAGGTCGAGTTTGACGCCGAGGCGGGTGCCGGATTGCAGGTTATAGCGATTCAGAAATCCGGAGGCGGCGTAGAACCGCTGGGCGCGTTCGATGTCGCGGTACACCAGGATGTTTTCCCAGGCGATGAAGGCGTTGTCGAAGATAATGACCGCATCGTTCTCATCGAACCGGCTGGAGAGCGGATAATCGAACGGGCTATGCGCAGCAGCTTCATAGGAAGGCCGGCAGATCAGCTTGGAGCCCGGCGCATCCATCGGCGCGATGAACACCAGCGCGAAATCCTCAGCCTTGCCTTTCTCGAGATGCACGGCGCTGTTCTGCGCGACAAAGGTGGCGTTGGTCAGGGCGGAACCGGTCGCCAACATTTTGGCGCCGTTCACGATGATGCCGCCGTCGGTCTCCTTGACCACGTGCACGAACACGTCGCTGACCTCGTGCACCGGCCGTTTGCGATCCACCGGCGGATTCACCAGGACGTGGTTTAGAAACAGCCCTTTCGCCGCGTATTTCTTGTACCAATTGAGACCGTTTTCGGTATAGGGCGCGTAGAACTCGGGGTTGGCGCCGAGGGTGGCCATAAAGGCGGCCTTGTAGTCCGGGGTGCGGCCCATGAAACCGTAAGTCATCCGCGCCCAGACCGCGATGGCCTCGCGCGCCGCCAGGAGTTCCTGCGGGGTATAGCTCGCGGTAAAGAATTTATGGGTACGGATGCCGTGCCGATCTACCATCGTGAGCGTGTCGCGGGTGGCGGGATCGTGCAGCGCGTCGTACAGGCGCGCGATCGAGCGCGCCGCGTTGCGCGAGGTCGGGTGGGTGGTGACGTCCTTGACGCGCTCTCCATAAATGTAAACTTCACGGCCATCGCGCAGGCTTTCCAGATACTCCTGGCCGTCCATCAGCGTGTCGGTCTCTGCATCGGTTTTTTTATTCATGACGGCTCGCCATCGTTTTGCGGGTTATCGGCTTCATTGAAGGTAAACCTATTATTTAAGATGTGAGCATATTATTATGATATAAAGGCGCAAAAAAGCCCCGGCTAGAAGTTTCTATACGTTGGAGGCGATTGGCTTCTCTGCTGGGGCGGAGTTTCAGTTTTTACTTTAAAGTGAATAATGCAGCGGGTCATGCCGGTTGATTAAGGTAAGCGAATATCAAGGAATACCTGTAAAAATTCACCAGGTTAGGATGAGATACCCTGGTAATCTACGGCTCGCGACGCCCAGCCGATGGCCTGACGAGCATGGCTGGCGGGATTTCTGTTAGCATACTGGCATGGATCACGATTATCTCGAAAAACTCAAAGCCTCCCATCCCACACTGCGGCTGCTGAACGCCGATAACTTGCCGCTGATCGTGAATTTCCTCTTTCAAATGTTTATCAAACCCAACCGGCGCTCTATCGCTCATGCCGAACTGACTTCTCGCTTGAATGATTATCTGTTTCAGCTGCGCGCTGTGTGTGGCGAGGAGAAATATCCGAAACCGGCCAGGCAATATCTGGAGGACTGGTCAAATAACCAAACGTCCTTTATTCGCAAGTACTATCCGGATCTCGCCGAGGAACCCGAATTTGACTTAACACCGGCCACGGAGAAGGCCATCGAATGGCTGCGCAGCCTGGAGGAAAGGCAGTTCGTCGGTACGGAATCGCGGCTATTGACGGTATTCCAGTTGCTGCAGGAGATTGTGCGCAATGCCGAGCAGGATCTCTCGAACAGAATCGCTGAACTCGAACGCCAGAAGGGGCATATCGAGGCGGAACTGGAGAAGGCCCGGGCAGGTATCGTCGCGCCCTTTGATCCGACTCGCATCAAAGAGCGCTTTTTCCAGGCGGAAGAGATGGCGCGCAAGCTGTTGAGCGACTTCCGCCAGGTGGAGTATAACTTCCGCGCGCTGGACCGGGAAACACGCGAGCGCATCGCTACCAGCGAGAAGGCCAAGGGACAACTCTTGGACGATATCTTCAACCAGCATGACGTCATCTGGGATTCGGACCAAGGCAGGAGCTTCCGCGCTTTCTGGGAGTTTCTGATGTCGCCCCGGCGCCAGGAGGAGCTGCAGCACCTGCTGGAATCGGTATATGGCTTGGAGGACATCCGGGCGCTGGTCCCGGACCCGTTTCTGGCGCAGATCAAGTTCTTTCTGCTCGAGGCGGGAGAGAAAGTGTATAAAACCAACAATCTGTTGGTGGAACAATTGCGCAAGTATCTGGACGACCAGGCCTATCTGGAAAACAAGCGCATCCTGGCGCTGATTCGATCCATCGAAAAACGCGCCATCGAAATCAAAAACCAAGGGCCCGATGCGCGCAACTTCGCCTACCTGGACGATCTGAAACCCGCTTTGGATCTGGTGATGTGCCGCAATCTGTTTGCGCCACCGAAAGGCCCCGCCATCAGCGATGCACCGGTTACGGAGGGAACCGCGGACATCGAAGTCGAGGCTTTGTATCGGCAGATCTATATCGACGAACAGGAGCTGCTCGCCAATATCCGCCAGGCGTTGCAGACACGAAGTCAAATATCGCTAAAGCAGTTGAGTGAACAGTTCCCTTTGCGCAAGGGGCTGACGGAACTGGTGGGTTACCTGAATCTGGCGACGCGGGACGGCAAGGCGATCATCGCCGAGGAGGAAACGGATACGCTGGATCTCATTACCCACGGCGGGTATCTGAAGCAGGTGCACCTGCCCAGAGTGATTTTTGTGCGGTGAACGCATGCCGAGCTCGTTTCCCCTGCCCACGCAAGCCGCGCCGGTGATCATCCACCTCCTCAAAGGAGTGCTCTACAACGATGCCCAACCCGCGCTGTGGCAGGATTTGCTTGCGTTTCAGGCCACCATCCGCGATTACCTGGCGGTCATCGGGCTGCAGGTGGTGATCAACGAAACCGAAGGCTACGCATTTCTACGCCAGAGATCCGACCTCAGTCCGGACGATTCGGACGCCGCGTCGCTGCCGCGGCTCATCCAGCGCCGTCCGTTGAGTTATCCCGTGAGCCTCCTGTGCGTGCTCCTGCGTAAGAAGCTCATCGAGCAGGACGCCGCGGGCGGCGACACCCGCGTGATCCTAAGCCGCGCACAGATCGTCGAGATGGTGCGCGTATTTTTGCCGGAATCCAGCAACGAGGCCAAGGTGGTCGAACAGATCGATGGGCACATCAACAGACTCCTGGACTATGGATTTCTGCGCCGGCTGAAGGCAGACGAAGATCAGTATGAGATCCGCCGCATCCTCAAGGCATTGGTGGATGCGGACTGGCTCCACGATATCGACGAGAAATTGAAGGCCTACCAGGGCTATGCCGACACCACTTCCTGAGCCCAACGCAGGCAACCGGACCGGCTTCCGCTTATACCGGTTCGAGGTGCTCAATTGGGGCACTTTCGACCGGCACGTCTGGTCCATCGAACCGGATGGCCATAACGCGCTGCTGACCGGCGACATCGGTTCCGGCAAATCCACCTTGGTGGACGCGGTTACCACGCTGCTCGTGCCCCATCACCGTATCGTTTACAACAAGGCCGCCGGCGCGGAAGGCAAAGAGCGTAGCCTGTATTCCTATATACGCGGCGAGTACAAGAGCGAGAAGGATGACCTCACCCAGGCGGCCAAGGCCGTTGCCCTGCGCGATGACAACAGTTACACGGTGTTGCTGGCCTATTTCTATAACGAAGGTTTCGATCAGGGCGTCACCCTGGGCCAGGTGTTCTGGCTTAAGGATCAGCAACGTAACCCGGAGCGCTTCTTCGTAGTCGCCCAGACCCGGCTTACGCTCGCCGAACACTTCAGCGGCTTCGGAACCGATATCCTCGATCTCAAGCGCCGGCTGCGGCGGAGGCCCGGCGTGGAGGTGTTGGATAACTTCAAGGAATACAGCGGTCGTTTCCGGCATCTATTCGGCATCCAGCACGAGCAGGCCCTGGAGCTCTTCTACCAGACCGTGTCCATGAAGTCGGTGGGTAATCTTACCGAATTCGTGCGCAACCATATGCTGGAGGCCGGTGATGTCGAAAGCCGCATCGACGAATTGCGCCGCCACTTCGACAACTTAAACCGCGCGCACGAGGCGGTGCTCAAGGCCAAGCGCCAGATCGAGCAGCTCACGCCGTTGGTGGAAGACGGCCGGCGCTATCAGGAATTGCATGACACGGTGCGCGCCTTGCGCCAGTGTCGCGAGGCGCTGGTGGCCTACTTCGCCCGGCACAAGATGGAACTGCTGGCGAACCACATCGAAAAGCTGGAGTGGGATATCAAGAAGGTTAACCATCGTCTGGAGGCCGTCAAACAAGAGATCAACGACCTGCGGCAGCAAGAATCGGGCCTGAAATTCAACATCGATCATCACGGTGGTCAGCGGTTGCGGGAGCTCGAACAGGAGATCAAGACGTTTACCACCGAGCGCGACCAAAAGCAAGGCAGGGCGGCGGAGTACCGAGAGATGGCCAGGCAGATCGGTTTATCCCCCGCCCGCAACGAAGAGGGCTTTTATCGCAATCTGCAGGAAGCGCAGCGAATGCTGCAGCAGACGGAAGAGACGCTCAGCCGGTTGCTGAAAGAACAGGTGAATAAAAGCGTCGATCTCAAAGAAGCCCAGCAACGGCACGACGAATTACAAGCGGAGTTGGCCTCCTTGCGCGGCCGGCGCAGCAATATACCGCTGAAGAACCTGGAGATCCGCCGCGCGATGATCGAAACCCTGAAACTCGCGGAGGATGCGCTGCCGTTTGCCGGTGAACTGTTACAGGTGGACGAATCCCAGGCCGAATGGGAAGGCGCCATCGAGCGGCTGTTGCACAACTTCGGCCTGAGCCTGCTGGTGCCGGAACACCTGTACCCGCAAGTGAGCCACTACGTCGAGCGTACCCATTTGCAAGGCCGCTTGGTGTACTTCCGCGTGCGCGAACAGGAAATCAAGCCGTCGAAGCGCGACCTTGACCCGCGCTCGTTGGCGCGCAAACTGCGTATCAAACCGGACAGCCCGTTTTACGCCTGGTTGCAACGCGAATTGCCTGACCGATTCGATTACCTCTGCTGCGATTCTCTTGAGGAGTTCCGGCGCCTGCCGCAGGCGATCACGCGCAACGGCCAGATCAAGGCCGGCGGCCAACGCCACGAAAAGGACGACCGGCGTTCCATTCATGACCGTGGCCATTATGTATTGGGCTGGAGCAACGCCGGCAAGATCCAGGCGCTTGAGGCCAAGCAGGCGCAATTAGAACGGGAAACGCAACGCTTGATCTCCACCTTAAGCCAAATTCAGAAGCAACAACAAACGATAAACACGCAACGCGACAACCTGCGTGACCTATCGAAGATCGCCAATTACGGCGAAATCGACTGGCAACCGGCGGCGGAGCGGATTCATGCGTTGGAGCAGGAGAAACGCCTGATTGAGGAAAGCTCGGACGTTCTGCGATCATTGCAAACGCAGTTGCAGAGCGTGAAGCAGGCGATCGGCGAAAAAGAACAGCACCAGGAAAAGTTGGGTAAAGAGGCAGGCAAACTAGACGGTCTCCGCGAAGGTAGCCAGCAAGACCTTATCGAGACGCAAAAACTGGCCGCGTTGTTGACTCCGGAACAACAACTAATCTGGTTTCCCCAGTTGGATAAGCTCCATAGCCAGGCCCAGCCCAATATCACGCTCAACTTGCAAAATCTGGAGAAAGCGCAACGCGAGCTGCGCGAATTCATCCAGAGCCGGCTGGACAATGATGACAAAAAGATCAAGGGCCTTACGGAAAAAATCATCAAACAGATGCAAAGCTATAAGACCGACTACCCGGCGGAAACCACGGAGGTGGATGCGAGTCTGGAGGCCTTGCCTGACTACGAGCGCATGCTGGCGACGCTTCGATCCGAAGACCTGCCGCGCCACGAGGCGCGCTTCAAGCAGCTCTTGAATGAAGGCACCATCAATAGTGTCGCCCTGTTCCAGAACCAGCTTGACAAAGAACGCCAGGAGATCGAGCGCAAAATCACCGCCATCAATATCTCGTTACGCGAGATCGAATACAATCCCGGCACTTACATCGAGCTGGTGACGGACCACACCCAGGACCTGGACATCCGTCAGTTCCAGCAGGACCTGCGCCAGTGTCTGGCGCATAGCTTGGGTAATAGCGAGTTGTACAACGAGGCCAAGTTCCTGCAGGTGAAGGCGATCATCGATCGCTTTAACGGCCGCGAGGGTCTGGTTGAGCTGGACCGCAAGTGGACCCGTAATGTCACTGATGTGCGCAACTGGTTCTACTTTTCGGCCAGCGAACGCTGGCGCGAGGACGGCACCGAAAAGGAATTCTATTCCGACTCCTCAGGTAAATCCGGCGGCCAGAAGGAAAAACTCGCCTATACCATCCTCGCCTCGGCGCTTGCGTATCAATTCGGCCTGGAGTGGAACGCCGTTCAGTCACGTTCCTTCCGCTTCGCCGTCATCGACGAGGCCTTCGGTCGCGGAACCGACGAGAGCGCGCGTTACGGGCTGGAATTGTTCAAAAAACTCAACCTGCAATTGCTCATCGTCACACCGCTGCAAAAGATTCATGTGATCGAGGATTACATCGCAGCCGTACATTTTGTGCATAACCAAGACGGGCGTAATTCCATCCTGCGCAATCTCACCATGGAAGAATACCACGCGGAAAAACAGAAGCATCTGCAAGCCGCGAGCCTATGATCACGCCCGCCGAAATCAAGGCCAAGGCCTTGAGATATTGGCAGAACCAGCGTTGCCTGCGCGCTTGGCTCGCCGGCGATAAATTCTTTCCACTGGTCATCCCGTTTGCTAAACCGAATGCCCAACAACTGCTGACCGAGTTCGAGGACGTGCGCCGCTGGCTGCAATTATTACGCCGGGAAAGCAAGGAACAGCGCGGCTACGGCTATTCGATCGTGTTTAAAGAGGCGAAGCATCGGCAGCTTGGCGAACAGGCGCTGCCCGCGCGCATCAGTTTCGACACGCCTGACGATTTCTATAAATACATCGGTAAGCAACGCGAATTCGAACGCCTGCAAGCCCTGGCGGCACAGATCGAGGCGGCGCAGCCCGGTCTGCGGCCGTGGATAGCGGCGCAGCCGTTGCAGGTGCTCGAATACGCTGATGTCTGGCCGCGTTTACTTCAAGTCATGCGATTTTTGCAAGCCTGCCCGATGCTAAACCGTTACGTACGTGAACTGGATATTCCCGGCGTGGACAGTAAATTCATCGAGCAGCATAAGACGATATTGCGGGAATTGCTCGATTGCGTACTGCCGCCACTGGCGATTAACGCGGAAGTAAGCTCTATAGCGGGTAACGGCTTCGAGCGGCGCTACGGCCTCAAACATGAGGAGCCCTCGATACGCTTCCGGCTGCTGGACGAAAAACTCGTCAAACCGTGGGGCCTGTCCGACTTGACCGTGCCGCTGAGCGAATTTCATCGGCTTGCGCTACCCTGCCAGCGCGTTTTTATCACCGAAAACAAAATAAACGGGCTCAGTTTTCCTCCAACCCCGGACGGCATGGTCATTTTCGGCTTAGGCTACGGTGTCGGCACTCTTAAGCAAACCCCGTGGCTGCATGGCAAATCCCTTTATTATTGGGGTGACATCGATACTCACGGATTTGCCATGCTCTCGCAGGTCAGAAGCTACTTCCCCCAGGCGGCCTCCTTTTTGATGGACCGCGAAACGTTATTCGCCCATCAGTCCTTGTGGGGCCAGGAGGAGCACAATAAACGTTGCGACGGCGCGTTAACCAATCTCACCGACGCCGAACAGGAGCTGTATACCTTGCTGAAAACGAACGGGTTCGGTCAATGCATCCGTCTCGAACAGGAGCGCATAGGATTCGCTTACCTGGTATCAAAGCTGGAAGATGTGACAGAAAATCGATCAAGGCTTCATTCGCTAGACAACGTAAAATCCAAATGTTAAAGCAATGCTACCGCAGGCTCGTTCTGGCAAGGTCGATAATTTTTTACGCAATTGTATACTTCACATACCAAACCATTATGAGCGCAGAGTCAGGCCGTAACAGGCCGGTATTTGATATAAAGATTACTTCCGAGATGGAGCAAGCTGCGCTAAACGCGTTGTGGTCTTGGGATCGAGACTTTGAACAGGTGTCTGACCTGCTAGCAAGGCTTTTGCGGGCGATCTGCCCGAATCTCGTGCAGAAGATTATACATCTTCGTTACTAACTTCCCGATCTTAACTGCCGTTGCTTGAATTTGTTTTGAGATAATGGGTTTGTTAGTAATGTTTAGTTTGCCCTTAGCTTGAATCTTTATAGATGCCGGGATTGGTTTCCGCTTCTTGAGGACGTCTTTCATTAGAAATTGATTTGGCTTGGATGAAAGCCAGAGCGCATGAACAATGTTGTTTCGTTCCATTCTAGGCGTTCGCAGATCAGCGACCGTAGTTTTTAGTTTTTTCTTGAGAGCATCGTTGGGAAGCCTAGTATCGGCTAGTGTCTCTAATATATGCATGCGGGTTTCGGAAGGCACGTGGGTAGTAATGGCATAACCTCGCTGGTTATCAAGTCCTGCCATTTCCCATATTAAGTGCTCAAGGCACATTTCGGTATATGACCATTCGGCGGCCACCAGGCCAATTGCTTTCAAATGATTTTGGGACAAAAATAGCTTTGCTAGCCCAGACATAATTCCCCAGACATAATTCCTCCCTATGAGAAAATTGGAGAAACAGCCAAAAAAGGATAGCGCTGACATACCGCAAGTGCCATTCAATGAGGCCGTTAAGCGGCTATGGAAATCACCGCCTCAACACAAAACAAGCAAGAAGAAACGGAAGAAGAAAGATTCGTAATGCAGGTTTATGAAATATAGTTTTACTAACGACTTATTATTACTGATCCTGTGGTTCCTTCATAAACCATTTTAAAATGTTGTAAAAATGTTCTGCCAATCAAGGCATGATGCGGTTGTCCGCCAGCGATAAGATCAACCGCTGCAAAAGCACCCCAGATAGTAAAATTCAAAGATGGCACATGAATCTGGGCTAAATGCATATTTGCCTCGTGACGGCCAGAAATCCCAGAAATTGGTTGCCGATCAAAAATTGGAAGATTAAGTTGCATAGCAAGACCACTATCAATGCAACTCGCAACTGCTCCGCTATCTACTAAAGCTGCTAATCCTTTTATTCCGGGAGTTGGAATGTTTGGATTTGCTGGATTGAAGGAAGGATCAAAACCTATATCGACAACTAAAGTAGGCCCCATAGAGACCAATAAGTCTCGGCCAAGCACCCCGCCACTATCATCAAACCCACATTTAGTGCTTGGCATGTACGGGGTGATACATTACTGACGCCGGCAATGTAAGGGGGGGAGCTCCAACTTGACGAATAAGATACGGTCCTCGCCCGAACTCTTTTACAGCGATTTCAGCTGCAGCTTCAAAAGAATCATATACACCGATAAGTTGACGGTTATGCATTAGCACCCACTTACCCATGTATTTTGATTCAAGATCGCCACGCATCGATTCGTAAGCAGCAATCTCTTCGGTTAGTTCGGCCATAAATTTCTCAGTTAGCAACAACATGAATTATAGCAAGGCTACGACTTTTCCCTATTGTGCGTCAATCCGCCGATATGTAAGGCGCTTTCCTGAAATGCGCCAACCGCCCATTTCCTTCAATCCGGCCGGTTTTACCGTTAATCCTGCAGCCGGCCTTCCCCGGTTGGGTTGGCTCGCGTCCGATGTTACACTGCGCCTCATTTCTTTAAGTGAGTATTTGCTGAGGAATCATTTATGGCCGGCCACAGTAAATGGGCCAATATCCGCCGCCACAAAGGCGCACAGGACGCAAAGCGCGGCAAAATCTTCACCAAAATTATCCGTGAAATCACGGTTGCCGCCCGTACCGGCGGTGGCGATCCCGGACATAATCCACGTTTGCGCGCGGCCGTCGACAAGGCCCTGGGCCAGAATATGTCTAAGGATAATATCGAGCGCGCGATTAAGCGCGGCACCGGCGAGCTCGAAGGCGCCCATTATGAAGAGGTAAGTTACGAGGGTTATGGCCCGGGCGGGGTCGCCGTGCTGGTTGAGTGTGCCACCGATAATCGCAATCGCACCGCCGGCGAAGTGCGCCATGCCTTCGCGAAGCACGGCGGCAATCTCGGCACCAGCGGCTCGGTTGCCTATCTTTTTAAAAAACTTGGTGTGCTAAGTTACGCCAAAGGGGTGAAGGAAGACGCGATTTTGGAGGTGGCGCTGGAGGCGGGTGCGGAGGATCTAGTCGCCGATGCCGACGGCTCTATTGAAGTATTGATCGCGCCGGAAAATTTCGCCGCGGCGCGCGCTGCCTTGGTCAAGGCCGGGTTTACCCCGGACACCGCCGAGGTGGCATTGCGCGCCTCGGTCGATGTGAAATTAACCGGCGAAGAGGCGGAAAAAGTATTGCGGTTATTGGAGGTTTTAGAGGACCTCGACGACGTCCAGAATGTGTATACCAATGCGGCTTTCCCGGAACAATGGGCGGAACGGGCGGCCGGTTGAAAAGGTCAAGACATGCGCGTGCTTGGCATTGACCCGGGATCAAGGATAACCGGATTCGGCGTGGTGAGCGTCCACGAAGGCTCGCCGCAATACGTCGCCAGCGGTTGCCTGCGGGTACCCATGGGTACGTTATCCGAACGCCTTAAAGTGATTTATGACGGCGTGATCGAGATTATCGCCACCTATCAACCGGATGAGCTTGCCATCGAAAAAGTATTCTTGGCGCGCAATGCCGATTCCGCCTTAAAGCTGGGGCAGGCGCGCGGCGCGGCGATCTGCGCCGGCGTCAATCATCGGCTTCCTGTGACTGAGTATACCGCGCTGCAAATCAAGCAGGCGGTGGTGGGCAAAGGGCATGCGCGCAAGGAGCAAGTACAGCATATGGTGCAGGTATTATTACATCTTTCCGGCGCACCGCAGGCCGATGCCGCGGATGCCTTGGCGTGCGCCTTGTGCCACGCACATCATTTACAAAGCAGAAACCTAACGGCGCGCATGTCCCTGGGAGCTTCGGCATGATCGGGCGTTTACGCGGCGTGTTATTACAGAAGTCAGCGCCGCATCTGCTGCTTGATGTCAACGGAGTCGGTTATGAATTAGAGGCGCCTATGACCACCTTCTATGACCTGCCGGCGGTGGGGGAGGCGGTGACGCTCTATACGCACCTGGTGGTGCGCGCCGATGCGCATCTCTTATACGGATTTAGCCGCAATGCGCAGCGGCGCTTATTCCGCCGCTTATTGAAGGTGAACGGTGTCGGGCCGCGCGTGGCGCTGGCGATCTTATCAGGTCTGTCCGACCAGGAATTTCTGCACTGCGTTGCGAACGAAGACATCGCCCGCTTGACAAAAGTACCGGGGATAGGCCGCAAGACCGCCGAGCGGTTAATAGTGGAATTGCGCGATAAGGTGCTGCCCGAGCTGGATGGCTTGGATGTTGAGCCGTCCGGCCCTCCGTCCATCGCCGGCCATATTGATCCGCTCAACGAAGCGGTGAGCGCCTTGATCGCCTTGGGATATAAGCCGCAGGAGGCGAGCCGCGCGGTGCGCAATGTACCTGCCAAGGGCTTAAGCAGTGAAGAAATTATCCGTCAGGCATTGAAGGGGATGGCGCCATGATCGAGACCGATCGCCTGATTTCCGCGCATACCGTCGTTACTCCGGAAGAAACGGCGCAGGAGTCGCGCCTGCGCCCGGCGCGCCTGGCGGAATACATCGGCCAGGCGCAGATCCACGAACAGATGGAAGTCTTCATTGCCGCCGCGCGCAAGCGCCGGGAGGCCTTGGACCACGTGCTGCTGTTCGGCCCGCCGGGACTCGGCAAAACCACGCTGGCGCATATTATCGCCCACGAGATGGGCGCGAATCTGCGGCAAACCTCCGGGCCGGTGCTGGAGCGCCCCGGCGATCTCGCGGCGTTGCTGACAAATTTACAGGCGAACGATGTTTTATTCATCGACGAAATCCATCGCCTAAGCCCGGTGGTGGAAGAAATTCTTTATCCGGCGCTGGAGGATTACCAGCTAGATATCCTGATCGGCGAAGGGCCGGCGGCGCGCTCCATCAAACTCAAGCTGCCGCCGTTCACGCTGATCGGCGCGACCACCCGCGCCGGGCTCCTGACTTCTCCGTTGCGCGATCGCTTCGGCATCGTGCAGCGTCTCGAGTTTTACAGCGTGGAGGAATTAGCCCAGATCGTGAAACGTTCCGCGGGCATTCTGCAAATCCATGCCGAGTCGGCCGGAATTACCGCGATTGCGCGCCGGGCGCGCGGCACGCCGCGTATTGCCAACCGGCTTTTACGGCGCGCGCGCGACTTTGCTGAAGTCAAAGGCGATGGCCGCTTAACGCGGGAAATCGCTGAAGCCGCGCTCAACATGCTGGAGGTCGATGAAAGCGGCCTGGATGTATTGGACCGGAAATTCCTGCGTGCCGTGCTGGAAAAATTCGCCGGCGGGCCGGTCGGGATCGACAACATCGCCGCCGCCATCGGCGAAGAACGTGGTACCCTGGAGGACGTTATCGAGCCGTTTTTAATTCAGCAGGGTTATCTAATGCGCACGCCGCGCGGGCGGGTCGCTACGCGCAATGCCTGGCTGCATTTTAATCTGCGTCCGCCGGAAGGACGTGAGAGCCTGCTTCCGGAAACGCAGGCGCCGTCACAACGCGGGATTTTCGATAATGAGGAATAATGAGAGTTGGCTGGGAGAACAGAAGAGATAGGCGAGATTAGCTGTTTAAAATTTTAATCTCCGCGTCCTTTGCTTTGAAATTTTATGAAACCGGTTTTTTCCATGCCTATACGGGTGTATCACCAGGACACCGACGCCGGCGGCGTGGTGCATCACGCCAACTATCTTAAGTTTATGGAGCGCGTGCGCAGTGAGTGGTTGCGTGAAGTCGGCTTTGGCCAAAACGAGCTTGCCACCCGGATGGGCATCGCATTCGCCGTATGCATGGTCAAGATGGATTTTGTTAAACCGGCGCGGCTCGACGACCGATTACACGCGACGCTGAACGTGGTAAGGCGCGGCAGTGCAAGCCTGACCCTGGATCAAGAAATATGGTTGGACGCGGAGCTGCTGTGCCGCGGAGAGATCAAGCTGGCCTGTTTGGGCGCAAGCAAATTCACCCCGGTCGTTATACCGGATTCTATTATTTCGCGACTTGATGCCTGGAGACCCGCGTGAATATTAATACTCAGGAGGGCATTGCCCTGTTGGCGCTGGTGAGGGACGCCAGCCTGTTGGTGCAAATCATCATGTTGCTGCTGCTGGTAGCGTCCATGATTTCCTGGACCATGATTTTTCGCAAGTGGTTTGTCTTAAAGGCGGCTTATCGTGAAGCCAATTCTTTTGAGGAAAAGTTTTGGTCGGGCGCCAATCTCAATAAGATGTATGCCGAGCTATCGCAGAAAAATAGCCTGTCCAGCGGCATGGCGAGCGTGTTTGTCGCCGGGTTTAAAGAATATGCGCGGTTGGAGAAACAGAAAACCATCCAGCCTACGGAGGTTCTCGAAGGGGTGCAACGCGCGATGCGGGTGGCCTTAAGCCGGGAGGTGGATTACCTGGAGACGCATCTGTCCTTTTTAGCCACCGTCGGGTCCACCAGCCCCTACATCGGCCTGTTCGGCACCGTCTGGGGCATCATGAATTCATTCCGTGCTTTGAGCCTGGTGCAGCAGGCAACCTTGGCGCACGTCGCGCCCGGCATCGCCGAAGCGTTGATCGCCACCGCCATGGGGCTATTCGCCGCTATCCCGGCGGTGATCGCTTATAACCGCTACGCCAATGACGTCGAACGTCTGATCACGCGTTACGAAATATTCATGGAAGAATTTTCCAGCATTTTGCAGCGCCAGGCGTTTGTATCTAAAGGGTAATATGTCCGCCTATACTACTAAACGAAGGCGCCGTAAGAAGTTGATGTCCGAAATCAACGTGGTGCCCTACATCGACGTGATGCTGGTGTTGCTGATCATTTTCATGATCACCGCGCCGCTGTTAACGCAAGGAGTCAAAGTTGATTTGCCGCAGGCCAATGCCAATCCGGTGGATAATCCGGATCAGGAAACGATCGTGGTGACCGTGGATAGAAAAGGCAGATATTTTTTAGATGAACGTGACATCGACGCCGATGCGCTGGTTACCAAGGTCGCGGCGATCTTACGCTTACGGCCGCAAACGCCGGTATTAATCCGCGGCGACCGCAACGTCGCTTATAACGAAGTGGTGAAAGCCATGGTGTTGCTGCAGGCCGCGGGCGCGCCGAGCGTCGGTTTGATAACGCAGTCGCCGGAAAAGAAATAATTACCTTGCGTAACAGAGAGAAAAAATCCATCGGTGGCTTTAAGGCCATTGTCTACGCCGTAATCGTGCATATTATCGTCATCATTTTATTAGTGATCAGTTTTACCTGGCGGCAGATCGGCGACATCGGGAAAGAGCAGAAAAAGGATATTGTGAAGGCGGTAGTGGTGGATAACGAAGCAGTGCAGAAAGAGGTAGAGAGGCTCAAAAACGAAGAGCAACGCAAGCGCACGGAAGAATTGGAGAGCGCAAAAAAGCTTCAAGAAACCAAACAAAAGACCGCTGAACTGGAGGAGAAACGCGAAGCCGAAGAAAAGCGCCTGGCCGAGCTAAAGCAAAAACAGGTGGAGGAAAAGAAAAATATCGAGGCGCAGAAAAAGAAAGCGCTTGAAGCGGAGAAGAAACGCGTAGCCGAAGCCGCGGAAAAAAAGCAGGAAATTGAAAGACGCCAGGAGGTCGAATCGGCCCTGCAGGAACAGTTAGCGGCCGAGGAAAAGCAAAGACAGGCGGTGCGGGAGGTACGCGCCCTGGCGGAGGCCGACCGGTTCAAGGCCCTGATCCGGCAAAAGGTTAGCCGTAACTGGGTGCGCCCGCCGAGCGCCGAAAAAGGGCTGGAATGCGTGGTGCACGTGCGATTAGTGCCGGGCGGAGAGGTCATCGATGCGAAGGTGGTGCGCAGCAGCGGCAACGCGGCGTTTGATCGCTCCGTGGAAAACGCGGTATATAAAGCCACGCCGCTGCCGCTGCCGGCGGATAAGCAACTGTTTGAGTATTTCCGTGAGCTTGAATTTATCTTCAAGCCGGAGGAATAAATTAGCGGAATGAATTGTCAAAATGACTAAACGTTTTATTATCTTTTTTTTCGGTTTATGCTTGATCGTAGGAGGGGTTCCGGCTTACGCCATTTTAAGCATCGAAATTACGCAAAGTTTGGAAAGCGGCCTACCCATCGCCATTGTTCCTTTTAAGCGCGAAGGCGGATCTGGATCGGGACTTTTAGTATCACAGATTATCGAGACCGATCTTTTGCGTAGTGGACGCTTTACCAGCATTTCGAGTAAAAACTTTTTGTCCACGCCGCATCAGCCGAGCGAGGTGATATTTAAAGATTGGCGGCTGATCAAAGCCGAGGCGCTTGTTACCGGCGCGGTGCAGACGCAGGCTTCCGGCAAGGTGCAAGTGGACTTCCAATTATATGATGTGTTCCAGGAAAAGCGCTTGGCGATTTACCGCTATATCGCCGAACCATCGCAATTGCGCACGGTGGCGCACCAGATCAGCGATATTATCTATGAAAAGTTAACCGGCGAACGCGGCGTATTCAATACCCGTATCGCCTACATCAGCAAAGAGATTGCGCGTCCCGGGTTTGTCTTTAAATTGCAAGTCTCGGACTCCGACGGTTATAACGAGCGCACTATCCTAAGCTCGTCCGAGCCCTTGATGTCGCCGGCCTGGTCGCCTGACGGCAAACGTTTGGCGTATGTTTCTTTTGAACAAAAGCGCTCCATGGTCTATATACAAAATATAGCCGATGGAAAACGCATAAAGGTTGCCGAATCCAAGGGCATTAATAGCGCCCCGGCCTGGTCGCCGGATGGCACGCGTTTGGCGCTGGTGTTGTCGCGCGAGGGCAATCCGGAGATTTACCTGCTCAATCTCGCGGATCAAAAGCTGCAGCGGCTGACGCAGAATCCGGCGATTGATACGGAGCCGGCGTGGTCGCCGGACGGGCGTGAGATTATATTCACCTCCGATCGCAGCGGCGGCCCGCAGATTTACCGCATGGCCGCCAACGGCGAGAAGGTGACGCGCATCACGTTTGAGGGCGATTACAACGCGCGCGCGTCTTATTCTTCAGATGGAAAAATGTTAACCTTAGTGAGCCGTTACGAAGATAAATATCACGCGGCGATATTGAATCTAAGCAATTCAACGGTGCAAATGTTGACGGAAACGTCGCTGGATGAATCGCCGACTTTTGCGCCGAACGGACGCATTATTCTTTACGCCACAGAAGTAGAAGGACGGGGGGTATTAGCGACGGTTTCGTCAGACGGGCGCGTTCGGCAATTACTGAAATTACAGGAGGGGGATATCCGTGAGCCCGCGTGGTCGCCCTTCACCAGTTCAACATCAACCCAAGGAGTAATGCAATGAAAAAAAGTTCCATTCCAATACTAATGTTATTCCTCATTACATTGGGCCTGGCCGGTTGTGGCGGCGAGGAGGCCGTGAAACCGGCGGCTAAACCAAGCACCCCGGCGCAGCCCAGCGCCGCTGAGCAAAGACCTATGGCGGTGGAGACCAAGCTACCGGCTGAACGGCGGGTTCATTTCGCTTTCGATAGCAGCGCCATCGACGCGGAAGACCGTACGATTATCGAAGCCAATGCAACCTATCTCTCCGGCAATCCGCAGGCTAAGGTCTCTCTTGAGGGGCACTGCGATGAGCGCGGCACGCGCGAATATAATCTCGCCTTAGGCGAGCGCCGCGCGCAGGCGGTCGAGCGCATGATGCGGGTATTGGGGGTCTCAGGGAATCGCATCTCAACCGTTTCTTATGGCGAGGAAAAACCGATTGCGCCGGGTCATGATGAATCCGCGTGGCGTCAGAATCGGCGGGTTGAGATTGTCTATAAATAAATATGCCTTGTTTGCGTCTGATCGGCGCTAGTCTGGCCATCCTGTTGGCGGCCTGGTCGGTATGTCCGGCACAGGCCGCCGAACGGCTTCCCGAGAAACGTGGTGGCGCGCCGGTTATTGATATGACCAGGCCTCCGCCCGCCGCGCCGGCTTCGCAAGACACCCTGTTGCAATTGCTGCAGCAGATGGACGAGTTGCAAACCCAGCTCAGAGAATTACAAAATCAAGCGGAAATACAGGGCCACGAGCTGGAAAAATTAAAATCCCGCGAACGCAACTTAATCGACGACTTCGACCGGCGCCTGCACGAGCTTGAGCGCCGCGGACAGGCGCCTGCCGCCCAAACCCCCGCCGCGACAGGCGACCAGACTCAGGAGCTGAAGCCGGCGGCGGCCGAGGTTTTACCTAAACCCACGGATGCGCAAGAACAGCAGGAGTACGATGACGCCTTCGCCTCGCTCAAGCAGGGTTCGTATGAGTGGGCCATCACCGGTTTCCGCAAGTTTCTGGTTAAATATCCCAACAGCAGCTTGGCGGACAACGCGCAATATTGGATCGGCGAGGCGAATTATGTCCTGCGCAACTATAAACCGGCGCTGGAAGAGTTCTCCAAAGTGGCGAACGCTTATCCCAATAGCGCGAAGCTGCCGGACTCGCTGCTGAAAATCGGGTACATTCACTTTGAATTGGGCGCGCGCGACAAGGCGCGCAAGGCGTTGACCGACGTGACCACCCGCTATCCCAACACCCCCGCCGCCAAGCTCGCTGCCAAACGATTGCAAGAGATGGATAAAAAGAGGCGATAATCCTGTCTTAAGCTCCGATGCACCCTGAATCGCGCCTGCGTATCACCGAAATCTTTTACTCCTTACAAGGGGAGGCCAAAACCGTGGGCCTGCCGACGGTGTTCGTGCGCCTGACCGGCTGTCCGTTGCGTTGCGGTTATTGCGACACCGCGTATGCGTTTCACGGCGGCGAGTGGATGGACTTTGACGAGATTCTCTCTCGCGTCGCCGCGTATACGCCGCGCTATGTCACCGTCACCGGCGGCGAACCGCTGGCGCAAAAGTCCTGCCTGCCGTTTCTGGCGCGGCTCTGCGACGGCGGCTACGAAGTGTCGCTGGAGACCGGCGGCGCCCTGGATATCGGCGGCGTGGATAAGCGCATCAGTATTGTGATGGACCTTAAGACCCCGGGTTCAAAAGAAGAAGCAAAAAATCTTTATGCGAATATCAAAAACCTGGGCAAAAAAGACCAGGTCAAATTCGTAATTTGCAACCGCGGGGACTACGAATGGAGCCGGGGCAAGCTCGCCGAGTTCGGGCTCGATCGCATTTGCGGCGAGGTGTTATTTTCACCGTCTTATCACGAACTCAATCCGACCGAGCTTGCCGAATGGATATTAGCCGACCGCCTGCCGGTGCGCATGCAAATACAACTTCATAAACTGTTGTGGCATGACACGCCCGGACACTGAACTGCGCCGGGCCGAGGCGGGAGAAAAGGCGGTGGTGCTGGTTTCCGGCGGACTCGACTCGACGACGGTGTTGGCGTTGGCGCGTGAGGCCGGTTATGCCTGTTACGCGTTGAGCGTGGATTACGGCCAGCGGCAGCGGGTGGAATTGCAGGCGGCGCAGCGCGTGGCGCTGAGCCTGGGGGCGTTGGCGCATCGCATTATTCCGTTGGATTTAAGTTGGATGGGCGGCTCGGCGTTGACCGATCGCACCATCGCCGTACCGAGTAAGCCCACCACCGGAATTCCAGTGACTTATGTGCCGGCGCGCAATACCTTGTTTCTCGCGCTGGCATTGGGTTGGGCGGAAGTATTGGGGGCGAGCGATATTTTTATCGGCGCTAACGCGTTGGATTATTCCGGTTATCCGGATTGCCGTCCGGAATTTATTGCGGCATTTCAGACGTTGGCGAATCTGGCGACGCGGCAGGGAATCGAAGGCCGCGGTTTCCGTATTCAAGCGCCGCTGATGAATTTGCGCAAGGCTGAGATCATTCAAACCGGCATGCGCTTAGGCGTGGACTACGCGCTAACGCTGTCCTGTTACGACCCGGATGATCGCGGCGCGGCGTGCGGGCGGTGCGATGCCTGCCGTTTGCGGGCACAGGGGTTTGCCGCCGCCGGTGTTCCCGATCCCACCGTTTATCAATCTAAGTTATCATAAGCCCTAAAATATGGAGCTCAACAATACCCACTATGCGGCGCTCGGCGGCTTTCTCATCGCGCTGGCGTTCGGTGCTATCGCCAACAAGACGCGTTTTTGCGCCATGGGTGCGGTCAGCGATTGGGTGCTGATGGGCGATAAGAATCGCTTGCGCGCCTGGTTTCTCGCTATCGCCGTGGCCATGATCGGCACCCAGGTTTTACAAGCCGGTGGTTATATTAATCTGCGCGAGTCGATTTATTTGACCAGCAACTTCAGCTGGTTGGGGCATTTGCTTGGCGGTTTGGTTTTCGGCATCGGCATGACGTTGACCGGCGGCTGCGGTCAGCGGAGCTTGGTACGCCTTGGCGGCGGAAGCCTAAAATCTTTAGTCGTGGTTCTGGTGCTCGCCATCAGCGCCGCCATGACTTTATACGGGCTGCTTGCGTTTCTGCGCATAGGCTACATCGAAGCCGCAAATATCAATCTGGCGGCGCACAACATGCCGGATCAAACTATTTCTTCCGCGATTCTGGCGGCGGCCGGTTTGGCAAATGCGCAATTTATACGTATCGGTGCGGTGGTGAGCATTGCCGCCGGGTTTTTGCTGTTTGTTTTTAAGGATGCGGAATTCAGAGAAAGTTTTTATAATATTTTGACAGGCGCGAGCATCGGCCTGTTTATCACCGCCGGTTGGACCGTGACCGGTTGGCTCGCGAAAGACGATTTCGATCCGGTGCGGCTGGAGTCGTTTAGCTTCGTCGCCCCGGTCGCCAATGCGCTGCAATACGTCATGACCTTTACCGGCGCAAAAATCAATTTCGGCGTGGCCGCGGTGTTCGGCGTCATTGCCGGTTCATTTTTATATGCCATTTTTACCAAAAAGTTTCGGGTCGAGACTTTCAGCACCCGGACCGATATGCTGAATCATTTGGCGGGCGCCATGCTCATGGGTTTCGGCGGCGTGCTGGCGCTGGGCTGCACCATCGGCCAAGGCATAAGCGGGATGTCGACCTTAGCGTTGGGATCGATGATTACCTTGGCGTCCATTATTTTCGGCAGCGCCATGACGGTGAAAATTCAGTATCACCTTTTAGGCAACCAGGGATTTTTTCATGCACTGCGTTTAACGCTGGCGGATTTCCGACTGCTGCCAGTGAGAAAGGCGGTGTAGCGGCTATGCCTGCAAACGCCGCCGGCGTTTGACAGTCTTCGCCGGCCTCTGGATAATGCCGCGTTTTCCCTTCCCCTTTTCCGCGGGCCGTTAGCTCAGTCGGTAGAGCAGCTGGCTTTTAACCAGTTGGTCGCAGGTTCGACTCCTGCACGGCCCACCAATTAATCAAAGCGTTACCGTGCGTCATTCCTTAGGGGAACTCTGAGTAAGTCGTATTTGTCGACTTGATCGGAGCTTCCTTAGCTTGCGTAATGCCCTGGGATTTGGCGCGCCCTGCCTTCTCCCGCGCTTGGGATGATCCCGGCGCGCCGGAGTGCTTTGCTTAATCGGGGCGATTCCCTATGATACCCGTATTATGGCTCCAGCATTGCCGCTCCTCCTGTGCACTCTGCTCGTTGTGGCGCCGGGCGCGCTCGCCCAGACGCCCAAAACAGTGTTCCTCGAAGCGCTGACTTGGACCGAGCTGCAAGACCAGATCCGGTCCGGGAAGACCACCGTCATTGTTCCGATCGGCGGCACTGAGCAAAACGGGCCGCACATCGCCCTGGGCAAGCACAACGTAAGGGTGAAGGCGCTCTGCGAAAAGATCGCGCTCGCCCTGGGCAATGCGCTGGTGGCGCCGGTGGTGGCCTACGTGCCGGAAGGAAGCCTCAGCCCAGCGACCGCGCACATGCGGTTTCCGGGGACCATTACCCTGCCGGACGAGACGTTTAAAAAGACGCTTGAATATGCGGCGCGGAGCTTTAAGCTCCATGGCTTCCGGGACATCGTGCTCCTGGGCGACCACGGCGGATACCAAAAAGATGACAAAGCGGTAGCGGATCGGTTGAACCGGGAATGGGCCGCGACGCCCATCCGCGTGCACGCCGTAGAGGAGTACTACCGGGTCACCCGGAGTGAGTACGTGCAGGCGCTGAAGAGCCGGGGTTATCGGGACGAGGAAATCGGCACGCACGCCGGGCTCGCGGACACGTCCCTGATGCTCGCGGTGGATCCGCGCCTGGTCAGGGCCGGTCGCCTGCTGTCTGCAACTAAACTCGGGAGCGCCGAGGGCGTGCAGGGGGATCCGCGCCGGTCCAGTGCCGAGCTCGGACGCCTGGGCGTGGACGCGATCGTCGCGCAGACGGTGGACGCCATTAGAAAGGCGGTCGTCCGCCGCGAGAAGTAGGCGATGCGCGCGTGCAGCCGCGGGCCGCGTCGGACCTCAATATATTTTGTTCAACTTTGTTTATAGTATTTGTAGGGTGGGTTAGCGGCGCAGCCGCGTAACCGTGCGCCCGCGAGGGCACATTATCTGCAGGGTGAAAGTCCCTGTCAAAGGAAGTCATCACCTTTGTAGCGGAAGGTAACTGCGTCACCGCAAGGTGGGGTGGAGAGCAACCGGAAGCGAACGAGCAGTCCGTAGGATAACGAACCCGATTCGGCGGGATGTAGCGGCGAGCCTGCGGTTACGTGGCGAAGCCTGAACACGCCGGACACGCTAACGATGACGGCTAAAGCGATGTCCGGTATTGCGCTTGTGGTTGGGGACGGAATGCCCGGAAGGTAAGGTCGAGTCAAGCGGGGAGACCCGTCGTTGCAGTGACAACGTGCGGGAGTCAGAGCCTTCACAGTACCGAGATGTTGAAAGCTTACGACCAAGGCCGCGCGGTGGAAACGCCGTGCGTGAAACCGGGAGAGGACACTCCGCCTACCGTCGAACGGCGCAACACG
>WNFB01000377.1_pt1 | contig 34599 bp, 34 predicted proteins | sample 5400501 | NCBI WGS metagenome assembly WNFB01 (sample SAMN13153341, study PRJNA577476) | soil metagenome | isolation source: 200 cm saprolite under Douglas fir tree site 2 hole 1 | place: USA:California | collected 2015-04-18
AGACGACCAGCACCTGGTAGGTATCGTCACGCTGCAGAACCTTATGCACTCGATGGCCTTGCTGGCCGAAAGCCGCAAGCTCCGCAAGAAAGCGCTGAATACCTGAGAACTAAATACAGAGGACACAGAGATTCACAGAGGATTCCAAATTCACTTCCCAGAGATCCGTTGGCATCGGTTTTAGAACCTAAACACAAGCCCTGCCGAAGGCTCCGCTATGTGCCCCCTGCTGCCCGTAAATAAGACCCGCACCTTGAAGTCCGGCGCTTGGTAAACCAGCCCACGGTACTGCAGCCGAAGCGCGAATCTCGAAGGCAACCAACGCAAGTGGTAATTCACTCCCCCTCCATACAGGAACGCAACTGCGGTTTGCCTAACGCCCACGCCGGGAACTCGGATCGACTCGATGAAGGAATCGTAAGGATTGAACACCAGTGCTCCCGCACCGCCAAGTAAGAAGGGCTCGAGTTTCTCTGTCTCAAACGGACTGAAAACATATGCCCCGCTAAATTCAGTGACATTGGCCTGGATGCGGTAATCAAGCGCTGATGTCGTGTATTTCTGAGAGTTATTGGTGCGACCGTAGGTCACTTCCATCGAGCTCTGCGGACTGAACCTGAGTCGAAGCGTGGCGAGGATACCACGGGCGTTGGTTGGAGTTTGTACCACGCCATTGCCAACGGACTTCTTGCTAAGGACTGCCGCCGCGCTCACGTTCAAGTCCCAACGGTTGTCCTGGCCTAGCCCGACCACTGCTGTTAAGAAAAAGGCCGCAACTAGGATGCCTGCTTTCCTAAACATTGTCTGTCCTCGTGTGATATTCAGTGGAAAAATCCCCAATGCTGAGATCTACCGCCCTCGCATCGGCGACCTAGAACAAACGGATCGCCTTCGCCTCCTGCACCGCCGGCACCTTTCTTAGCTCAGCCAATACCGGCTGCGGCACGAGTCCATCCACGTGCACGACCGCAATAGCTTCACGCGGGGCGCCCGGTTTGATATTGCCAACACGGCGGCCTAAAGAAAAATCCGCGATGTTGATCTTGTGCTCGCCGAGAATTGTGCCGACGCGCCCAATGACACCGGGCACATCGCGGTTGCGCATGAAGATCAGGCTGCGCTCGAGCGGCGCTTCCACATCAATGCCATCCACGTGCAGGAGCCGCGGTGCGCTTCCATGCAGCACCGCTCCTTTCACGAAGCGCTCTTCGCTGCTTGTCTTGAGCAGGATCGAGAGAACGCTGCCCGCGCCGCCGCGCGAACCCGTTGGTTTGTGAGCTTCATGGATGCGCAACCCCCGCGAGGAAGCGATTGCAGCCGCATTCACCAGGTTGGCTTTCTCTTCCAATGTCTGGTTCAGAATGCCCTTCACCGCCGCATTGCGCACCAGTTCCGTTTTCCATTGAGAGATGTGCCCGCTATAGCGCAGAGAGATCTCTTCCAGCGTTCCTTCCGCCGTCTGCGCCAGAAATGCACCCAGCCGCTCCGCGAGCAGGATGTACGGCTGGATCTCCAGGTATTCATCATGCGATACAGAAGGCACGTTCACCGCATTCTGAATGACGCCATGTTTCAGGTATTCCTTCACTTGTAGCGCGATCTGATACCCGACAGCTTCCTGGGCCTCGTGAGTTGAGCCGGCGATGTGCGGGGTGAGAATAACATTCTCTATCGCCAGCAGCGGCGAGTTCTTCGGCGGTTCCTCGGCAAACACGTCCAGCGCGGCTGCGGCTACCTGTCCCTGCTTCACGGCGTGCGCCAATGCCGCTTCCTCAACCAATTCACCGCGTGCGCAGTTCACCAGCCGCACACCACGTTTCATTTTTTTGAGCGAATCGGCGTTGATCATACCCGTCGTCTGCGGCGTAAGTCCCACGTGAAGCGTCAGGTAATCGGCGATGGCATAGATCTCTTCGATCTTCACCAGGCGAATGCCTTGTTCTTTTGCCACGCTTGTTGAGACGAAAGGGTCGTGCGCAATGATTTCCATACCGAAAGCGCGCGAGCGACGAGCCACTTCCATGCCGATCCGGCCCAACCCTACAATTCCCAGGGTTTTGCCCCGTAATTCCGTTCCCTGCAGCGATTTCTTGTCCCATTTGCCGGCATGCATCAGCGCATCAGCCCGGCAGATGTACCGTGCCATGGCCAGCATCAACCCCAGCGTGTGCTCGGCCACCGCTACCGCATTTGCGCCCGGAGTGTTCATCACCGCTATTCCCTTGCGGGTAGCGGCATCCAGATCAATGTTGTCCACGCCCACCCCCGCGCGGCCGATCACACGTAATTTGCGGGCGTGCTCGAGCAGCGCTGCATTCACCTGGACCGAGGAGCGCACGATGAGGGCATCGGCCGACTCCAGATGCGCACCCAGCTTTCCATCCAACTGTTCTGCCGTGACTACGGTCCAACGTGGTTCTCGCAACAAGTCCACGGCCGAGGAGGAAATCTTTTCTGCGACAACGACCTTCATGAGTGCGTTTGATCCTCTCGCTCTGGCGCTAGAGTCTCCCTGCGTTTGACTGGATTGTAGGGCTGATTGGCAGGGACTACTCCCCCAGTGTCGCACAATCGTTTGTGTACAAGAAAACGACGCAGCCTTGACACTTGTCCAGGGTCATCCGATGTACCTCAACTTTTCGACAGATATATCCGGTGTTCCACGTGGAACACCCTGGTGTTATTCCGACCGGTATACGACCTCACCAGCTACAATCGTCGCCAGTACCTTTCCCGTGAGCTGCCAGCCATCGAAGGGTGTGTTCTTTGACTTGGAGCGTGACTTGGCCGCTTCAAATGTCCATCGCTTCCTAGGATCAAAGATGGTCACGTCGGCAAAGTTGCCGCGGGCGAGCGAACCGCGTCCGCGCAGGTCGAAAACGCGCGCCGGGCCCGAGGTGAAAAGTTCGACAATGCGTATGAGCGGAATTTTTTGCTGGCGGTGCAGGCGAGTAATGGCGAGTCCGAGTGCAGTCTCGAGTCCGGTGATGCCGAAGGGGGCGCGCTCAAACTCCACTTGCTTTTCGTGCAGCGCGTGCGGCGCGTGATCGGTTGCGATCGCGTCCACAGTGCCGTCGGCCAGAGCGACGAGTATGGCTTCGCGATCCGAGGCCGAGCGCAATGGCGGGTTCATCTTGAAGTTGCTGTCGTACTCGCCAACCGCCTCATCAGTCAGGGTGAAATGATGGGGAGTGACCTCGCAGGTGACGCGGGGCTTGCTGCGCTTGCCGCGTCGCACGGACTTGAGCGCGTCGGCGGTCGAAAGATGCGCCACATGCAGGCGCGCGCCCGGGAATTGCTGCGCGAACTGCACATCCCGATCGACGATGCTGGCTTCCGCCGACGCCTTCATACCGCGCAGGCCGAGACGAAATGCGGTGGGGCCGTCGTTCATCGAGCAACCCTCAGTGGCACGCGTGTCTTCGGCGTGCTGCACCACAGCCAAGTTGATCTCGGCGCCGTGTCGAAGGGCGTCGCGCATAACCTCGTCATCGAGGATGGGTTTGCCGTCATCCGTAATTGCGACAGCTCCGGCGCGCTGGAGTGCGTCGAAATCAGTGAGTACCGCACCTTTGCTCGAGCGCGTCGCAGCAGCGATCGGAAATAGGTTCACTAGAGCGCCGCGCTCAGGCTGACGCAACCATGCCACCCATTCCGGTGAGTCCACAATTGGAGAAGTGTTGGGCATGCAGCAGACGGAGGTGAAGCCCCCGGCCGCAGCGGCGGCGGTGCCGGTCGCGATAGTTTCTTTGTGACCCTGACCGGGCTCACGCAGATGCACGTGCAGGTCGATGAAGCCGGGAGCGACGATCAAGTCACGAGCGTCGAACTTTTCATCAGCGCCGCCGCGGATCTTGCTCGGCGGAGCGATTTCCGCTACCCGGCCGCCGCGCACCAGAACGTCCATCGGCGCGTCAATGCGTGCGGCAGGGTCAATGAGACGACCACCTTTGATCAGAAGACTGCCTGGCGATTTGGATTTATCCTGTGCCATCGTTCTCAAATCTTGTAAGGCCCTCGGTCTTCCCCCGTGACGCGGCTGAAGCCGTGCCCTTCCCAAATCCGTAACCGCGTTAAGTGTGGCCTACCTCGCCTTTCCTAATGCGCGCGCCAGAATTGCCATCCGTGTGGGCACACCATTGCGAACTTCGTCCACAATCTTTGACTGAGGACAATCGGCGACTTCGCCCGTCAATTCCAAACCGCGGATGATCGGGCCGGGGTGCATGACAATAGCATCGCGCTTGGCCAATTTCAGCCGTGCCAGCGTCGTCTGGTATCTCGCAATGTAGTCCTGGATACGAATCTTCACGCCGGCAAGGCGCTCTTTCTGCATCCGAAGCAACATGATTACGTCCGTGCCGCGCACCGCTTCTTCCAGATGGCGGGTTAGACGAACACCGCTCGCGAGCGTGGTCGCGACATCGGGCAAGAGCTCTGGCGGCCCACACAGGATGATCTTCACGCCAAACTTGCTCAGCAGGTGGATGGCGCTTCGCGCCACCCGGCTGTGATAAATATCCCCGATGATCGCCACCTGCAAGCCCTTCAATGTCTTCTTATGCCGCAAAATGGTATAGGCGTCCAGCAGAGCCTGCGAGGGATGCTCGTGCATACCATCCCCGGCATTGATAACTGGGATGTCGAGATGCGCTGCCAACAGGTGCGGAGCACCCGCCAACGGGTGTCGGACCACGATCGCATCCGCTCCAATGGCGCGCAGCGTGTAGCCAGTGTCCAGCAGAGATTCGCCTTTTTCGATGCTGGAGCCACTGGACTGCACAAGCGTGGTGATTGCGCCCAAGGACTTGGACGCTATTTCGAAAGAAGTCCGGGTGCGGGTAGAGGGTTCGTAGAAGAGGAGCACCACGCGTTTGCCGCGCAATAGTGGACGAGGTTTGAGCGGGTTCATGCGCCGGGCGAGTTTCAATAGAGCGAGAATTTCTGGCGCTTGCAGATGTTCGATACTGAGCAGCGAACCGCGCGCGGCCCTGATCATTTCCCGTCCCGGCAGCGTGCCGTGGACAACGTGCCAGCAAGCGGCTGCCCCAAAAGTCCGTTCATGCTTGCTTCTCCATCAACAGGACCTTTTCCGCATTGTCCAGTTCGCGGAGCTTGACTTCGATGATCTCATTGCCGGTGGTTTGCACCTTGCGTCCCACGAAGCTGGCCTCGATCGGTAACTCACGGTGTCCACGGTCGATAAGCGCGCAGAGCTGCACTTTGCTGGGGCGTCCTTCGCGGAACAGAGCGTCCATTGCCGCCCGGGTGGTACGCCCGGTGTAAAGAACGTCATCCACCAGAACGATGTTCTTGCCCGTGACGGGGAAGTTGATTTCTGTTTTCTGCACGACCGGCTTCGGGCCGAGCGTGGAGAGATCATCACGGTAAAGCGTGATATCGAGCATGCCTACGGGTACGGGTGTTTTCTCGATTCGTTCGATCATGTGGGCCAGGCGCTGAGCGAGCGGCACGCCGCGTCGCCGTATACCGACCAGCGCCAGGTTCGCCACTCCATCATTTCTCTCGATGATTTCGTGGGCCAGACGTACCAGGGTACGCTCGATTTCCGAAGCCGACATCAGTTGGGCCTTTTCGCGGATGTTTGTCTGGCGCGGAGGGGGTTTCGATGCCATGAACGGTGCATCATACGCGTGCGGAGCACCGGCGAGCAAGAAGGCAGGTAAAAGTAGAAAAAGTCGGAGTTATGAGGTCGCAATGCAAAGTAAGCGGATATCGAGCCGCTATTAGCCGTGGGCTGGACTTATCGCCGCTCTCGCTTACCCAGCAGGGCTGCACTGATTGCGCCCCCGATTATCGAGCAGAGGAGAAACACCAGCAACATAACCAACACTCCCAGCCCGAGCAGCAGGGATAAGCCTTCGGGAGACTTGAGAAATTGCACAACTTGTTGGGCTTGTGGGTCGGAGCCGGCGCGAGCGGCCGCTTGCTCAACCGATTGCAGAAGCGCTACACGCAGCTGATTCCCGGTGTGAAGGAATGCCATTTCAAGAGACAGCAGGATGCCAAGGACGCAAGACGCGATAAAGCCGGTGACCGCTCCCAGCCGCGCACCTATCCCAGCGGTGAGAATGCTATGCGGGCTGCGGCGGTAATAAATCAGCACCGCAAATGCCCCCGCCGCGACCATGCCCAGGCCGAAACCACCTCCGGGGATAGCCATCACGAGCGCGGCTACCGTCCCAGCCAGGGCCGCAGCGGGCAGCGCCTGCGACCACTGAATTCTCGCTGCCTGATTGGCTGATCCGGGGACATTAGGCTGTGGCAGGGATGAAGCGTCGGAGAGTTCGGAAGGCGATGAAGAGCGAGCGGCTTCGAATCCGGCTACACGAATCTGGGGAGCGCTGCATTGCCGGCAAAAGGGGACACCGTCCTCAACCGTGGCGCCACATCGATGGCAGGGATGTTCCACAGAATTTCACGTTACCGCACTCGAAAGCGCAGACGCAAGGAACGAAGGCTGCTGTGTGGTCACGGGTCTTCGGTCCCGGGCGTGTGCACGCCAAAGCCCCGCCATTCGACCACCTGTTCAATGGCAGCGAAGTATGCTGCATTCGTTTGTGAGCGCAGTGGATGCAGTCCTTTGGGCAAAGGCAGGAATTCAAAGGTCCTTCGCTTCGCGGCGGATGGCCGGGTCGGGAAAGTATCTGACTTATGTCCGGCTTTTCTTTGTGGTGGCTATCGGTTTCTCGCCCACTTGCCACGGACGCTTCGGCCGGCTGGGCTGTGGTTTGTCGCGGTCTTCGATGCGGTCGTATTGATATGACTCGCTCACGGTTCCCAACGATTCGTTGTACAGGCTGGGAAGCCCAAGAGCTTCTTTCATCTCTTCTGTGAATTGATGGAGAGCTTTGAGGTGATCAGCAGTAGCTGGCACCTCCGCCTTTGCGGTTTTCAGAAATTGTTGGTATCCCTTGTTCACCAGCTTGGAGATTTCACTGCCGACCAGGTATCCGGGATAAGCGAAAATCTTCACGCCGTCATCGCCATTCTTCTGGATGGCAGCCGAACAATTGTATTTCTTTAGAAATACGCGGTTCTGCGTACCGGGCGCTTCGATCAGGTCAAAGCCGTGATCGCGGAGCCAATTCAACGCGTCCTCGTAAGTGCGTTCTTCTACTTTGGCGGCCATTTACCCCTGCTTCTCTATTACGTCAACTTAGATGCAGCCACTGATAAAGAGGTACGTCGTTTAAAACCTGGTTGGATCCATAGAACTTCTTTTATCATCTAAGTTCACGTACTAAATACGCCTTTTTTTGAATCCAGGCACATTACGTTAGTCACAGGCAGTTGTACATGTATGGCGCAGGCGCGATCCAAAGTAGCTCAAGTTACGGTGCCAACAGCACATGCGAACCGCGCACGCGGCGATACCACGCCTAGCCGCCTTGGCCAAAATCTTCTGGATCGTATCGGAAATACGCCACTGCTCCGCCTCGACCGTGTGACGAAGGATATGCCTGGCATCGAGCTTCTCGGGAAAGCGGAGTGGTTCAATCCAGGCGGATCGGTGAAGGACCGCGCCGCGGCAAACATCGTTGCAGAGGCGCGTGCTAACGGAAAATTCGTCCGTGAAAAAATTCTGCTTGATTCGACCAGCGGCAACACCGGGATTGCCTACGCTATGATCGGCGCTGCGCAAGGGTTTCCGGTCACGTTGTGCATGCCCACCAACGTTTCCCTTGAGCGCAAACTTATTTTGCGAGCCTACAGCGCGAATATTATCTATACCGATCCGGGCGAAGGCTCCGATGGCGCCATTCGAAAAGCGCAGGAACTCATTGTCGCCGAACCCGAAAAATATTTTTATGCGGATCAATATTCCAACCATGCCAACTGGCGCGCGCACTACCACGGAACCGCCAACGAGATATGGGAACAGACCGAGGGTCGCGTGTCCCACTTTGTTTCCATGCTGGGCACGAGCGGGACGTTCGTGGGCACAACGCGTCGCCTGAAAGAACTGAATCCCAACATTCGTTGCATCTCGTTGCAGCCCGACTCCGCGTTCCATGGCATCGAGGGCGCCAAGCACATGGCCAGCGCCATCGTTCCCGGGATCTACGATCCCCAGCTCGCAGATGACAATCTCTTCATCTCGACAGAAGACGCCCATTCCATGGCCAAGCGCCTGGCGCGCGAGGAAGGCCTGCTGGTGGGAATCTCGGCTGCCGCTGCAGTAGTGGGATCTTTGAAAGTGGCAGCGCAGCTAAGCGAGGGGGAACAAGCCGTGATCGTCACCGTGCTCTGCGATTCGGGAGACAAATATTTGAGTGAGAGATTCTGGGACGAAACCTGAAACCCCCCACAAAGGCCAGAGACACGGTCTACACGTACAAGCGGCGGCACCTGCGCCTACGCCGATGGTTCTTAGCAGAGTCATCTTGGCGACGGGCTTTGAACACCTGCCCAGACGGCTGCGCTACTAATCCAATCCTTCTCCATTACCAAGGTGTACGTACTTACAGTCCTTCGTCAAACTACCCGCTCGCGCTACAGTAAGAATCCGGCCGTTCCCTCCCCTGAGTTCACTCCGCTCCTTCGAGGAAATGAAGATGGCAGCACCGGGCAGTGCTCCGATTGCGGTCGAGCTCGAGAGTATATCTGGCTCTGGCACAGCGGATACGAACGCTTTGCTGCGAGCAATGCTGCGCGCTTCCGAGCGAGTAAGCGATCTGATCTTTTCGCCAGGCCGCCCACCGCAAGTGGAAGTCCACGGACAACTCTTGGCAGTGCAAGTCTCCGGGCTGCATTCGCTCACAGCCGACGACACGCGCCGAATCGCTGCCCAACTTATCGGCAATAACAAGCAGGCGATCGCCAGTCTTCGCGAGCAGGGATCGTGCGATATTTCCTACGGCCTACCGGGGCTCGCGCGCTTTCGGGTGAACGTGTTTATCCAGCGTGGCAGTTGCGCTGTGGTCATGCGGGTAATTCCCACCACGATTCCGGATGTTGCTTCGCTGCATTTGCCTCCGCAAATGACGGAGGTCGCTAACGTGCGGAATGGCATCGTGCTGGTGACCGGACCGACCGCCAGCGGGAAGTCCTCGACACTCGCGGCGCTGTTGGACCGCATCAACAGTGAGTATTGCTGTCACATCATCACCGTGGAGGATCCGATCGAGTTCCTGCACAACCATAAGAAATCCACGATTCACCAGCGAGAGCTGCACAGCGATACACCTAATTTTGCGTTGGCGCTGCGGGCAGCTCTGCGCCAAGCTCCCAAGGTGATCCTGGTCGGCGAAATGCCCGATCGCGAGATCATGGAGATCGTGCTGGAAGCTGCCGAGACGGGGCACCTGGTTCTTTCTACTCTAAATACATTTGACGCTTCGAAAACCGTGGACCGGATTGTGGGCTCCTTCTCAGCGGCGGAACAGCAGTCGGTGCGCGAGCGGCTGGCGAAGACATTCCGCTACATTATTTCCCAGCGGCTGATCCCCAAGGCAGACGGCAGCGGGCGTGTGCCGGCAGTGGAGATCCTCAAATCCAACGCGCGCAGCCGCGAATGCGTCGAATGTGGCGAGCAACCGGGAAAGACACTACTGGATGTCATGAGAGCAGGGCAGTCCGAGGGCATGCAGCACTTCGACAATGAAATCGCAAAATTAGTACACGCCGGTGTGGTGGACCTGGAAACCGGCTTGTTGTATGCCAGCAACCCAACGGCTCTGGGGCAGGAACTCGCCAGCAATTGACGATTTCCCATCACTGATTGCCGAATCTAATCGCGGGTTAAAGATCGTGTCTCGCCGTCGTGGAACATCGTAAGTCGCAAATCGCCAATCGAAAATTTCTTTGCTTGCTCGTATCATCTGCTGCATGACCGCAGCGCCTGAAAATCCGAGAATCCTTACCTTTGAAGAAGCTCGTGAGGTTGTGGAAGAGCATGCCGCACGGCTCAGGCCGCACGGGAAAGAATGCGTTAGCCTGCTGCATTCTGTGAATCGAGTGCTGGCGGAGCCAGTAATTGCCGATCGTGACTTCCCGCCGTTTCCCCGAGCCACGCGCGATGGTTACGCGGTACGAGCGGCAGATTTAAAGCAGCTTCCGGCAACACTCGACGTTATCGCCGAGATTAAGGCAGGAGTCGCACGGGAAGAGATTCCGACAGAGCTTCGATCCGACCAAGCAGCGGCCATCATGACGGGCGCGCCTGCTCCACCTGGCGCCGATGCGATTGTAATGGTCGAGTACACTTCGCGTCACCAGGAGCGGGTCGAGATCAAGAAGGGAGTTGCGGCTGGCGATAACATCGTGCCTGTGGGGGCGGAAGCCAGGCGCGGCGATCTGTTGATTGGACCGGGCGTTCGCCTGGACCAGGCGGCGATCGCTGTGGCGGCATCCGTAGGCAAGTCAGAGTTGCTGGTCCATGTGCGGCCGCGCGTAGCAGTGCTTGCGACAGGTGATGAGGTAGTCGACATCAGTGTTCAGCCTGGGCCCAACCAGATTCGCAACTCGAACAGCTACTCGCTTGCGGCGCAGATTCAGGCCGCGGGTGGAGGGCCGATTCTGCTGCCGATCGCACCGGATGAACCAAAACGACTGAGGGAATTGATTGAGCGTGGACTCGACGCTCATCTGCTGCTATTGGCTGGCGGGGTTTCCATGGGGAAATATGACTTAGTGGAGCAGGTGCTCAGCGAATTGAAAGCGGAATTTTTCTTTACCGGCGCTCTGATCCAGCCCGGCCGGCCCGTCGTATTCGGTCGTATCCGGGATTTGAAAGCGCACGGCTCCGGCCGTGCCGCCGCGCTTCCAGATCAGCCCGGCACTTTAATCGCTGAGAAGAAAGCAGAACCAAAGTACTTCTTCGGCCTCCCCGGAAATCCCGTTTCCACCATGGTTACCTTTGAACTGTTCGCCCGGCCCGTATTGGAGGCGCTGGCCGGGATGATTCCACGTAAACTGGTATTTCTATGCGCGCGACTCAAGTCCGAAATCAAAACCAAAACAGGGCTGAAGCGGTTCCTACCGGCGGTACTGTCTGGCGAATTCGAGCGTGCCGAGGTGGAACTGGCACCTTGGCAGGGATCTGGCGACATAGCGGCTACGGCGCGCGCCAATTGTTACGTCGTGATTCCTCCAGATCGCGATCGGATTCAGGCGGGAGAGTGGGTACCGGTGCTACCGCGCTAGAATTTTCAGTATTGACCCTATCCCTTGGAAGCAGCGGCCTGGGCCACCCACCGCCGCGAGCTTCTCGTCCTGACGCCAGGGTGGACCGATCGCCCGTCCCAACTCAGCAACATGCCGCTTAAGTTCGTCGACCTGGAAGTGGAGATCGGCGGCGCCCCGATCGAAAAGCTCACGTTCCTTCACTCCCGTAACTGGCAATTTGTAGCGTTCACTAGCGTTGACGAGAGCCTTGCGAAAGAGTTCACCCTCAGCGGTATGGATGAGCGCGTGCGAAGCAAGCGTGGTAACGAGGGACGCCGTGGGCCGCCCGGAGCCCAGAAGGATGCTGCAGCCTACGACACTGTCACCCTTTTGGCACAGGCAGTCAATGGCCGTGCGCAAGGCTTGTTCAGCCATGCGAGTCGCATCTTCGATACAGCGGTTTATAAACTTTTCAGCTTCGTCAAGCTGCAGCATCTGAGCGGCATGATACGGCTGCTTGGATCCGTGAATTGTCGGCTCCGAGAGTTGGATCTGTCGACGGTCGACCACCACTGGCGAGCTTCGCTGGCCGGAAACGGCGACAAGGGTTGCCCACCCCGAATGCGCACGGAAGCCGAGTGCGACGTTCACTTGTACAGATACTCCAGTTCACTAAGGTTTGCTTACTTCTGCTTTTCAGCAGCTTGCTTGCCTGGTTTTGAGCTGCCCTGCTTTAGTTTGTGCCTTTTTTCCAATAGCACGATGACATGCGCGATGGCCGCGTTCTCAGTACCCATCCCCTCCGGAGTCTTGGCCTTCAATCCGATCGCATCCTCCGGGATTTTCAGCAACTCGGCGATGCGAGCGCGGATGGCGGCGGCATGTGGACCGATTTTGGGCTTAGCAAGGATCAGCGTGGAGTCCACGTTCGCGATGGTGTAGCCGGCATCGCGTATGCGCTTCAGAGCCTCTTGCAAAAAGATGACCGAATCGGCGCCTTTCCATTGAAGATCAGAAGGTGGGAAAAGAGAGCCGATATCAGGGGCAGCAATGGCGCCGAGCAAAGCGTCAGTGGTGGCGTGCAGCAGGACGTCTCCGTCAGAGTGGCCGCCCAGCCCTTTGTTGTGCGGCAGAGTCACGCCCCCGATCTTGAGCGGAATGCCGGATTTGAATTCGTGCGAGTCCCAGCCGTAGCCAATTCTCACGTCAACTCCTGTTTCGCCCGCAGATTCAACGTGGAGGAACCGTGTCGACAATTATTTCCGGAGATAAAACTCGGCCAATTCCAGGTCCGCGGGCGTGGTGATCTTGATATTGCGCGGCGAGCCCATCACCACGGCGACTTCGTGTCGAGAGCGCTCGACCAGAGAAGCTTCGTCAGTCCCAATGAAGCCGTCAGCAGCCGCTTCCTCGAAGGCCTTCTTGATGACGCTGTAGCGGAACCCCTGCGGCGTCTGCGCCATTACCACGCGCTCGCGGGGCACCGTGGCCGTGATTACTGCACCTTCTGCAGTACGCTCCACCTGTTTGACTGTATCCATCGCGGGCAGCCCAGCGATCGCGGCACCATATTTTTGAACAGCCTTGATGACCCTCTCGATGATTTCTTCATTGACGAACGGCCGCACAGCATCGTGCACAAGGATGATATCGTCGGGGGCAGCATTGATCGCGGCAAGTGCATTGGCAACAGATTGCTGGCGGTGCTCGCCTCCCTCGACGAAATGAGTCTTTTTTTGCTGGATGTCCTTGCCTTCTTTTTCAAGACGCGTGCGGAAACTGCTGATTTCGTTCTTACGCAGCGCGATGCAGATTTCTGCGACCTGCGGGCTGGCGAACTTGCGCAGGGTGTGGATGAGTATCGGCGTCCCATCGAGCTCGGTGAATTGCTTCAACTGCACCGATTTCTTCGCCTTCGCGCTCGGTGCGAAAGCCATGCGTGTGCCCAGGCCAGCGGCGGGAATAATGACTACTACCTTCATGGAGGGCGACTAGTATACGGCTCGGTCGAGACTTGTTCAAATTAGCGAAGTTTCATGCGGGGAAAGTCCTACGAAAGATCTCCCTCGCCACAGGGTCGCCTCAATCTGGACGAGCAAGTCCTAAAAAAAAATGTAGAGGCAGACGCCCTCGTCTGCCCAGTCGAGCAGAGCTCGACCACCTAGTGCGGGGCTTGCCCAGGCGTCTGGACCTATGTGGTTCTTGAATGGACCAGAACCGCTCCTACGCGATCTCATTCACTTTTTCGGCGACTCCCACAATTCGATCCGGTTTCCCTCGGGATCCATGATCCAGGCGAATCGCCCGTAGTCGTAGTCTTCACGATGCGGGTCAATTTCGACGCCTTCTTTTTTCAATGCCTCGAGCAGCCCATCCAAGTCATCGACTCGGTAGTTGATCATGAAGCTGCTGCGGCTCGGATTGAAATACTTCGTGTCGCGAGGAAACACCGACCAGACAGTCATCCCTTTCTTTTCGCTGTCTTCGACCTCTCGCCATTCGAAGACCGCGCCTGAGCCATCGGGCGTGCGCCGAATTCCAAGATGTTTTTCATACCAGTCGCAAAGTTCTTCAGGAGCCTGAGATTTGAAGAAGATCCCGCCGATGCCGGTGACACGTTTCACGAATGACCCCTGTCTCGGAGAAGTGAGAGAGAGAAGTATAGAAGACGGCGAAAGGCAGTTTCAATCACCCGCCAAAGCAACGATGCAAGTCAGGAGCGAAGGTTTGCTTCTACTCCCATGTTCCGGAACGGATTTTCCCTTAACCAGCAGCCTAGTAGCAATGCTCCATTTTGCTCGTGGCGTGCATTTCTTGCCCAGCCGACATCCCACGGCAGTCTGTGGTCATAGAATGGTCTTCGCAAGTAGAACCACCGCATAACCTTATGCGCGGCGTGGGAAAGGCGGCCCTTGGCACTCCAGTTGCGAAATAAGCATTGCGCATGACTCGTCGGCTTGGCTTTGGTTCTTCGCAGCGCTTTTCAGCGCTTTCCTTGCATCAAACCTTGAGAGAGCGCGAGCTGAGAATACGAGGAGAATCGCGATGACGCAGAATCGGTTTTGGCTGGAGATTGTCACGCTGTGTGCCACCGCAGCACTGGTGCTCGCCTTCGGGCTGGCCACTCTCGGCGCCAGCGCTGCACTCGCATTCGCGCAGGGACAGGCGCCTCGAAGCGCCCCAGCGCAGAAGTACAAGGCGAGCAGCGACAAGAGCTTTGCTGGCGTGGTGAGCGACTCCATCTGCACAGCCAAACATGACACCGCCACGAACCAGAGCGCGGCGGGCTGTACTCGGGTCTGCCTGAAAAAGGGAGCCAAATACGCGCTGGTAGATGGCGACAAGATCTACATGCTGGACGGCGGCACGGATTTTCTGGACAAGCTTGCCGGAGAGAGAGTCACAGTATCAGGAACACTCAATGGCGATACGATTAGTGTGAGATCGGTAGATGCGATGCGCCGATAGAACCGACAGAGACGGAAGCAAAACCTCCTCACCGTGAGGCCCAGCCGCATTTCATAGTCTACCACCTGCCACCTGCTCTTTATTCCACCGGCCGGTCCACCATGAGTGGATGCACTTTCTTCACCTCTGAAGCTACAGAGCTGTTGGACAGCGTGCCACTGTTCGTGAGCGCGGTATTCGCCGCACGCGATGCTTCCTGGCGCATGCTAGTTCGCTCATCCCATTTGCCGAAAATCATTTTCCCGGCGGTGGTCTGCAAAACCGAAGTTACCGAAATGTCGATCGTTTTGCCGATCATCTTGCGCGCGTTATCCACGACCACCATTGTGCCATCGTCAAGGTAGGCCACGCCCTGGTTGTATTCTTTGCCTTCTTTCAGGATGAACACCTTCATGGTCTCGCCGGGCAGCACGATCGGTTTGAGTGAGTTGGCCAACTCGTTGATATTCAGGACCTTCACGCCTTGCAGTTGCGCCACCTTATTGAGGTTGAAGTCGTTGGTAATGATCTTGCCCTCGTAGAGTTTGGCCAGTTCGATCAACTTCATGTCGACTTCGCGGATGGTTGGGAAATCGTCTTCAACGATCTGAATCTGCAAAGAGGCGACTTTCTGCAATCGCTGCAGGATATCGAGGCCACGGCGGCCACGGTTGCGCTTGAGGGAATCGGCGGAGTCGGCCACCAGTTGCAGTTCGCGCAATACGAACTGCGGAGTCACGATCACGCCATCAAGAAAACCGGTCTCGGCGATATCGGCTATCCGGCCATCGATGATGACGCTGGTGTCCAGAATCTTGTAGCTCTTCTTACCTTGCTTCTCTCCACCGAAGATGCCGCCCAGAGCCGCCAAGTTGAGCAGGTCGCCCTTATTAGCCCCGACGACCAGCCCCACGTAAGCCATGAGCAGCATTACCAGGATCTGAAGAAAGCTCTGAGTATGTCCGTCCGGGATGCTGGTGCGAATTACCAAGGCAAAGAGATATGCCCCAAAAATTCCCAGGACGCTGCCAATCGCGGCCCCAATCAGGCGCTTAAGGCTAACCCGGTGCAGACGCCATTCGAACAGGATGACCGCGAGTCCGATAAGGACCCCAACCCCTGCGTCGACCTTGGCGTTCAGGTCGAAGGGTTCGATCACATAGCATGCAACTGCAACAATAAGAACAAATAAGAGACGAACCAGAACTAAATCCACAGATCGACCTCCCCGGGGAAGTGCGCTGCCGAAAAATCGGCATCACCTCTTTAGTCCCCGTGCTGGCCGCGCAGATGCCGAACCACCGGCAGTCAGCGATGTCAAAAACGGAGCTTATGAATAAATAAATCAGCGCTCCGTCCCCGGCGTCTTTAAGGCCGGGTGGGACAGCAACATTTACGTAGAAAGTATATACCTGCCGTGAGTCCCCTACACCTGAAAAGGGGCGCTGGTAGCGCGAGTGTACGGAAACCTGGACGCCGCTTGCGGGGCGGATGCAGGTCATCCAACTGATACACTCATCGACATGAAAGCGCTTGTGATCAGCCGTTTAGGCGGCCCAGAGGTCCTTGAGATACAACAGGTTCCGCAACCTGTGGCCAACCCCGGAGAGGTGCTGGTCAAAGTGGCGGCCGGCGGGGTGAATTTCGCCGACATCATGACCGCGCAGGGCGGGTACCCGAGTGCGCCCAGTCCCCCTCTGATTGCGGGACGGGAATTCGCGGGTGTGATCGAGAGGACCGGAAAACGAGTGATGGGCTACACCCAGTGGGCGGCGTTCGCCGAGCACGTCGCGGCCCGCCACGAACTGTTGTGGTCCGTGCCGGACAACTGGAGCGCCGAGGAGGCTGCCGCTTTTCCCGTCAATTATTTCACCGCCTACTTCGCCTGTTGGAAAGCCGGGCTGGTACTAAACCGAACCAGCGGAGCGAAGCCGCGCGTGCTGATCCATGCGGTTGCGGGAGGAGTGGGCACAGCCGCAGTGGAGATCGGGAAAATTCTCAGTGTGGAGATGTACGGTACGTCCTCTTCCGATGAAAAGCTGGCACGAGTCAAAGAGCTGGGGCTAGAGCACGGGATCAATTACAAGCAGCGCGATTATGAAGAAGCCATTAAAGAAATGACGCACGGTGAAGGTGTGGACGCGGTCTTTGAAATGCTCGGAGGCGAGCACACGGCAAAGAGCGTGCGCTGCCTGCGTGACTTTGGGCGGGCGATCGTCTACGGATCGGCTAATGGCCAGCGCTCAGAATTCGATACACGCATGCTGTATGCCAAGGGAGCGAGCGTACACGGCTTGTGGCTAACCTACCTGTCGGCGAAGCGTGAATTAATGGAAGACGCATGGAAACAGCTTTCCGTATGGATCGGGCAAGGCAAGTTACATCCGGTGGTCGGCCACGTGTTGCCGCTGGAGCGCGCCGCGGAAGCATACAGATTACTTCTTGAGCGCAAGAATTTTGGGAAAGTAGTGCTAAAGATCTAGCTTGGATGGCCATCGTTTACGACTGGCATGCATCCCCGTGCTATTGCGTAAGGCGGCAGGCGAATCGGAAGGTCTTGCCATTAGCCGGTTAGCGATGGACGTAATCGAGCTAAACGCCAACTGCTAAGTGCTAACTGCTGAGGAGGAGCTTTCCGATAAAATCCGAGCAATGGCTCTCATTCTCGCCTCCGCTTCTTCGCGGCGCCAAGAATTGCTGCGCAACGCAGGGATCGCCTTCACAGTCCAGCCGACGAATATCCCAGAAGTCCTCGGAGACAGCGAGTGTCCCAGAGTTTCCGCCGAACGACTCGCCCGCGAAAAGGCTCTCGCTATCTTCCGCCAGCAAGCGAACGCATTCGTTCTCGGCGCGGACACGATTGTAATCATCGATGAGCAGATTCTCGGCAAGCCGCGCGATAGGGACGACGCGGCCCGCATGCTCCGAATCCTTTCGGGGCGAACTCATCAGGTTACAACTGGTGTTTGCTTGGTCGGGCCGCAAACACGAGTCGGCAGTGGGGCTCTTGCCAGCTTTGAAGACGTTCGTTCTGAAACCACCCTCGTCACCATGTCACCACTCACGGATGACGATATCCGCTCCTACATCGCCACAGGCGAACCCATGGACAAAGCAGGCGCTTACGCGATTCAGGGCATTGCTTCGCGCTGGATTCCCCGGATCGAAGGGGACTACTTCAATGTGGTCGGATTGCCAGTCTCGCTGGTGTACCGCATGATACGTGAGCACGCGGTGCTGAACGAGACGTGGGTCTTAACTGAGGAATGATGGAGATAGAGACGCTGCATCAAAATCTGCAGCATCGACCTCAACGGAGAAAAAAGAGAGGAATCGGAGGCTACGATTTTTTTTCCGGCCCCTGATCGCCGTCCTTGACCGCCGATTTGAAATTCTTGATGCCCTCGCCCAGACCCTTGCCCAGATCGGCCAGTTTGCTGGGACCAAAGATCAAAAGCGCAACGGCTAAAATGACCAGGATTTCAGGCAAACCCAATTTGCCAATCATCCCTACCTCCTATGGGGCTTGCCAGACGCCCGTACAGCATTGCGACACGCAAGTACCCCATACGAAATTCTAGGCCACGAGATCTTCGGAGTCAAAGAATGTCGTGGTGGACAGGTGTCTTGGCTCAAGCAGAAAGCCCGTTTAGATACAGGCGTTCCCGCCTTTACAAAGATTGCGCTGGACCGGCGCGACGCCCCCTCCCGATATCGTTTGTTCCCTAATCCGCTCCCCTACACTGCCTCAATCAGTTCCGCCAAGAGCGCCGCCCGTCTCGGCAGTTCTGAAATCAGGATCGATTCGTGGTTCGCGTGCGCGCCCTCGCCCACGCCTCCCAGACCGTCCAACGTAGGAATTCCGAGGCCCGCGGTGAAGTTGCCGTCCGAACCGCCACCCACCGCCGCCTCTCCGAGCCTCCACCCGAGTTGCTTCGCGATTTGTGTCGCTTTCCCGTAGAGCCCGGCTACTCCTGCCGTGCGTTCCATGGGCGGACGGTTCAAACCGCCACTGATTTCCAGCTTGCACTTGCGGTTGAAGGGCCGAAGCGAGCGCAGCTTGCGATCGATCCCTGAGGCATCCTTCATGCGCGCGATGCGCACGTCAATGGTGGCCGTAGCTTCGGCGGCAACCACGTTGACCCGTGTTCCTCCCTGCACCAGACCGACATTCAACGTCAAGCCGCGCTTCACGTCGGTGAACTCTGCAATTTTCGCAATCTGCAGTGCAAGTTCCAGAATTGCGCTTTGACCTTTTTCGAAATCCAGCCCGGAATGCGCGGCGATCCCGCTCACTTTCAGGGAATATTCCCCAACCCCTTTGCGCGCGGTCTTCAGCGCACCCTGCAGACCGTAGGCTGGCTCCAGCACCAGCACCGCCTCCGACTTCTTCGCCAATTCTTCCGTGATGCGCCGCGACGAATCACTCCCGACCTCCTCGTCGGAAACAAGCAATACCGTGATGGATCGAGGCGATTCGCCATTACGCGCGCGAAGCGCCTCAATGGAATGCAGCATCAGCCCGATTCCTGACTTCATGTCGAGCGTCCCTGGCCCCCAGAGGCGACCATCCGCGACGCGGCAAGGCATGGTAGCGAGCGTCCCGATCGGATAGACGGTGTCCATGTGCCCTAGGAGCAGCACGGGTTTCCGGTCATCCCTCGCGGCAAAATCTACTTGGAGGTGATCGCCGAACTTCGCGGTGCGATGGAAGTGAACTTCCCCCCCTAGTTCAGAAAATTTCTTGGCCAAGGCCTCGCCGAGCCGGTCCACCGCCTCTTTGTTGTCACTGGGAGACTCCATCTCAACGAATTGACGGATTGTCTCTAGGATTTCACCGCCTCTCTGCTCGAAGTATCGAGCGGTTATCGATGGATCGCGGTTCTCGACAGATGCTGTGCCGGTTTTGTCTTTGTTTTGCTTTCTTTTCGTCATGGAATCTGTCAAAAAGTTCCCTGCGCGTGGGGTACAGTATAATCTTCGCGCTTCACCGGACCGCAGAATGACCGACACTGCCCATCCTATCGCCGAGGCCCCAGCTTCCGCAGGCAAGACCACGCTGGACATTAATGACATCTTGCGCATCCTGCCGCACCGTTTCCCGTTTCTGCTGATTGACCGAGTGATTGATCTCACGCGCAAACAGCGCATTGTGGCCATCAAGAATGTGACCATCAATGAGCCATTCTTCGCCGGTCATTTTCCAGATCTGCCGATCATGCCGGGCGTGCTCATTGTAGAGGCGATTGCCCAGGCCGGGGGCGCGCTGCTGCTCACCGAAGTCGAGAGTCGCGAAGACAAGCTCATGGTCTTTACCGGGATCGAGCGTGCCCGTTTTCGTCACCCGGTCGTGCCCGGCGACCAGTTGCGCATCGAGGTCGAAGTCAAAGCCTGGCGCATGACCGCGGTGCGCATGGAAGGCGTTGCATATGTCGGTGAAAAGCGCGTGGCAGAGGCGACCGTCACTTGCCAGCTCGTAGACGGCGACCGCGGAAGGCGCGCGTCAATCGGGAAAGGCGTAGGGGAATCCGAAACGGCGCCCGAGTGACCTGTCGCGTAAGGCGGTGGTTCAATGAATCAATCACCCAATGATTCAATGACTCAATGAGCGTCCACCCTACCGCCAGCATCGACCCGCGCGCCAAGATTCCCGGTTCCTGCAAAATCGGCCCTTATTGTGTGATCGGCCCAGATGTGGAATTGGGCGAGAAATGCCATCTGGTTTCCCATGTCATCATCGAAGGACCTACGAAAATCGGCGCTGATAACGGCTTCTTCCCTTTTTCGTCGATTGGCACGGCGCCACAAGACCTGAGCTATGCCGGCGAGCCTACGCGGCTTGAGATTGGCGATCACAACAAGATTCGCGAGTTCGTGACCATTAATCGCGGCACCGTGAAAGGCGGCGGATTGACTCGCGTGGGCAATTACACGCTCATCATGGCATATGCCCACATTGCGCACGATTGCGTAATCGGTGACCACGTGATCGTGGCCAATGCCGCGACGCTTGGCGGCCATGTGACAGTCGAAGACTGGGTCGTTGTGGGCGCACTTTGCCCAGTACACCATTTCGTGCGCATCGGCACCCATTCCTTCGTTGGAGGTGGGACCACCGTTACTCGTGACGTTCTGCCTTTTTCAAAGACCGCCGCCGAGCGTAATACGCACGCGTTCGGGTTGAATACCCTCGGCCTGGAACGTCGTGGCTTCACGAAAGAAAGAATCCGCAAAATTCACCATGCGTATAAGGTCCTGCTCGCCTCAAAGCTCAACACCTCCCAGGCGCTGGAGAAGCTGCGGTCAGAGCCGGACCGGGGAGAGGACGTAGACATTGTGATCAAGTTCATCGAGAGTTCTGAGCGCGGGGTGATTAAGTAAGTCATCAGTCGCTGTTGCCAGTGGCAGTGGCGACAAAGTCGATTTTGAAAGGGGCTGGTGGGGAGCGCCATGGCGACTGACCACTAAACACTGAGTCCCTGACCACTGACCGCGTTTAATGGCAGTCAAACACAAACTCGGCCTCATTGCGGGCAACGGTCGCTTTCCATTGCTCGTCCTCGATGCTGCCCGCGCGCAGGGCTTCGATGTGGTTGTCGCCGCCATTAAAGAGGAAACTTTTCCGGAGATTGAGTCCCATGGCGCTGCCGCGGTTTACTGGCTATCCCTCGGCGAACTCTCCAAGCTCATCGACACTTTCAAGCGCGAGGGTGTGCGCCGCGCCATCATGGCGGGACAAGTGAAACACAAGCAGATCTTCTCCAATATCAAGCCCGACTGGCGTTTGGCGAAGTTGCTGCTTTCTTTGGGCGCACGCAACACCGATGCCCTGCTCGGCGCCTTGGCAAAGGTCCTCGCCGACGAAGGCATCATCCTGGAGAACTCTACATCTTTCCTCGAGCCTCTCCTCGCAAGGCCCGGCGTCCTCACCGAGCGCGCGCCCACCGAACAGGAGAAGAAGAACATCGGCTATGGACGCGCAGTCGCCCGCCACCTGGCACAATACGATATCGGACAAACGGTAGTCGTCGCCGAATCGGCCTGCGTCGCGGTAGAAGCCATGGAAGGAACCGACGCGACCATCGAGCGCGCCGGTCAGATCATGGCATCGCTCGGCGGCACGCCGTCCACGTTGAGCCGGGCCCTGACTGTAGTAAAGATCGCAAAACCGGCTCAGGACATGCGCTTCGACGTTCCGGTCATTGGAGTAAGGACAATCGAAATTATGCACAACGCGGGCGCGAGTTGCCTGGCGCTTGATGCGGGCAAGTGTTTGCTGCTGGACGGAAACGGGATCGTTGAGGCTGCCAATTCAGCGCAAATTTGTCTCGTGGCCGACTGACCAAACATTCCTGATTCGTCCACCACTTCGACACAGAAAGAAGTCGAAATTATCATGCGACTCCGATTCTTCTGAATCCCTCTTCGGTCCTGATAAATCTATTTACACGGAACAGCTAGCGTGGACAGGAGTGCCCGTGTCTGAAACCACCCGCATCGCCGCCCAACTCCGACGTGCCTTCGAAGGGGAAGCCTGGCACGGACCGGCAGTTCTGGAAATTCTTAACGGCGTTGATGCGAAAACTGCGGCTACACGTCCCATTGACAGAGTTCATAGCATCTGGGAAATCGTCCTGCACATTGCTGTTTGGGACGACGCCGCACGCCGCAGAATGGCGGGCGCAGTGGTGCAGCCGACTCCTGACGAGGACTGGCCGCGTATCACCGACTTCAGCGAAGAAAGTTGGCAAAAGACTAGGGACCACCTGGTCCAGACGCATAAAAAGCTGGTTGCAGCCGTGGCCTCGTTCCCCGCGTCACGTCTGGACGACAGAGTCCCGGGCAAGCAGCAGGATTACTACAGCTTTTATTACATGCTGCACGGCATCGCACAGCATGAGCTCTATCACGCGGGCCAGATTGCGATCCTGAAGAAAGTATAGAGCTGGATCAGCTCGCGCCGATTGTCCGCTCGGGAACCGCGGTTGGCAATCCGTTTTATTCAACAATCGACAGTCGAAAAATCAACAATTTCTTTCCACTCTTTAGTGTTTACAATCGAGCCTTAGTCGACGACTCCTTTAGCTGAGAGCTGGCTACTGACAACCGACAACTGCATCAACGTCGCGGTCATCGGCGTGGGCGTGTTTGGACGCAACCACGCTCGCGTGTATCGGCAATTAGAGCAGGAAGGCGAATCCATAAGGCTAACGGCCATTGCGGATCTCGATGTCAAGCGTGCCGATGCTGTGGCGAGCGAATATGGAGTACCCGCCTTTGGCAGTCTCGAGCAGCTCATTGCCGCCAGCGAAATCCAGGCCGCCTCTGTTGCCGTCCCCACGATTCATCACCTGGTAGTTACGCGCATGCTGATGGAATCCGGCATTGATGTGCTCATCGAAAAACCACTAGCTCCATCGCTCACCGAAGCTGACGAACTGATCCAGGTTGCAAAGGCCCACGACCGAATTGCTCAAGTGGGGCATCTGGAGCGCTTCAACCCCGCGGTGCGCGCCACGCTTCCGCTGATCACGCAGCCGATGTTTTTCGAGGTCCACCGGCTCAGCGTCTTCACGCCACGGTCGCTCGACGTGGACGTAGTGCTCGACCTGATGATTCACGATCTGGACGTCGTGTCCTGCTTCGTCAACTCACCTGTGAAGGAAGTCCGCGCCGTGGGCCTGCCCATACTCTCCGGCAAGGTGGACATCGCTAACCTGCGCATGGAATTTGAGTCAGGCTGCGTCGCCAACTTCACAGCCAGCCGTGTCTCCACCGAGCGTGTGCGCAAGCTGCGATTTTTCCAACCCCAGCAATACATCTCCATCGACTACGGACGCCAGGATGTGCTGGTCTTCACGATCGGCGGCGAGGGCGGGCTCCCTGGCACTCCCTCGGTCAATCCGCAGATCAAGGTCGCCAAACCCTCCGTCATCGCCGAGGAGCCGCTCTACGCCGAACTTAAGTCATTCCTGAAAGCCGTGCGCCACCGATTGACGCCCGTGGTTTCTTTGGAAGACGGTCGCCGAGCGCTCGGCATCGCGTTGGATGTTGTGGCGGCCATTCGGGAGCACAGCAGAAAAATCAATCTGGAACGACTTGTAACATAGCCACAAAGGCTCAGAGACGCAGAGAGGGATTGATTCATTGAATTGTGGGCCATTGAGCGATCGAAAATCCGCACGCAAGCCGTTTCGTAACTGGTGCGATGATGAAGACGCGATGCCTTAATGATTGAATGATCCAATGGCTCCTGTGGCCCCCTAGCGGTTGCCATTTACAGTCTAAGAAGCACTCCCAAGAGACGGAACCAATACGCTAGCACTACAAAACTTTACAATTTTGAAATCTCGAGTCTGCAATACTCTGCCGGTGCGCTAAGAAAACCAGTTTACGAGCGGGGTGCACGCATGTGCGTGCACCTTTGAAACTTCGCGAATTTGCTGGAAAGATGCGAAAATAAGTGTAATTGGGTCGCAGACGCGGTAGGTTCCATCTATTGCGAAACCTGGGAGCGCCGCTCTAGATACTAGGCGCAGTTCCGATGTCCATAACGCAAATTCCGCCTAAAGGTCCGTTGCCTTCTCCCCGTCCCATGGCTCGCCCGGACGGCAGCGAACTATACGAAGCCCAGCGCTGGGAATCGGCCTATCGCAAGTTCGATGCAGATAACGTTCCCCACCTGCTCATCCAGCTTCAGGACGACCTGGCTCGCTCGCGCAAACGCGAGGCCGTCTGGCTGTCCGTGATCTTTCACCTTTTGGTGGTGATCCTGGTAGTTAATGAAGCCAAGCTGGAGAAATATCTGCCGAGGCGTGCAGTGATCGTGGTTTCGCCGAATGACTGGACGAGACAGAAGGAACTGACCTATTTAGAGTTACCGCCCGACGCGCAGAAGGCCACCAAGCGGCCGGACACTAACGTCATTTCCGACAAAGATCGCGTTGCCAGTTCGCGCAAGCCACAAGTTGATCCCAAGGAGCTGAGAAAAATTCTCGACAGTGCCCGTCCGGGGAGGCCGGGCCCCACCGTTCCTCCAGCGCCGCCACAACCGCAACAGGCGCCGGCAGTCGCCCAGAATGCTGCGCCGCAGCAGCAATTGCAGCAGCAGCCCGCGCCCTCTCCTCCGCCTTCCGCCAGTCAGAACCAGATGGCACGATTGCAGCCTCCACCGGTGCCAAAGAGCAAACCGCAGGTCAAATTTGGCGGCAGCATGTCGGCGGGTTCAGCGATTGAAGAGGCTGCACGCGCGGCTGTGGCAAGTCGCAATGGGGGCTACGGTGGTGAGGGCGGCGATTATGGCCTTGGACAAGGTCAGCAGTCCGGCAAAGCGGCAAGCCAGCTCGATGTGCTGACCGACACCATGGGCGTAGACTTCGGCCCCTATCTCTCGCGCGTGGTGCACGAAGTGCGTATCAGCTGGTACAACCTAATTCCCGAAGCTGCGCGTCCTCCGTTGATGAAGAAAGGCAAAGTTTCCATCGAATTTGCTATTCTGAAAAACGGGAGCGTGGCAGGCATGAGGCTGGTGACAACCTCGGGTGATGTCTCTCTCGATCGTGCCGCCTGGGGAGGGATCACGGGTTCGAACCCGTTTTCGCCCTTGCCGCAGGATTTTCACGGCCAATTCCTAGGCCTGCGTTTCCACTTCTACTACAACCCGGACAGGACAGATTTGCAGTAGAAGACCTTTGCGATTCTTTGTGGCAAAAAGCTTCTGACCGCAATGCACACCGAAAAACCCCGCCGAGTATGCAAGGAGTAATTTCAGCTCTCCAGGCCGACACGGAACCCCTATCTCGCGTCCGGATATGCCATCCTGATCAGCGTTCTTTCTGAAAACGGCAAATACAGCAACCCCGCGGTGGCCGCGAATGCTGCACCCAGCCCGATCTTAGGCATGAGCAAAAACGGAGCTATCCCCCACAACCCATCCAGCAGCAAAACAAACGGGAAAAGCTTACGGAACTTCTTTCCCAAGCCCCGGTAATCAAAGCCAACCGCCGAAACCAGATAGCAGCGCAACGGGACCCCGACACTCGCCGTGACTAGCACAGCTACCACAGTCGCCAAAGCACCCCAGTCAGGCAGGAATGAACCCGCCGTGCGATCGACATCCTGCAGATGCAACAGCGCTTCGATGTAGAAAATCAGATACATTACCTGGATCAGTGTGAATAATCCACGCGTAACCCCGCGGTGGGCAATCGGTAAGTCGAGTTCAGGATAACCGCGAACGGAAACAGGTCCGGAAACGCTCTCCAAATGCTGATTCGCTGCGCCTGTCCCAACCTGCGCCATGGCGCCTGTTGCCTGCGAGACAGAGCCAGGCGCCTCTTCCCGCTGCACCGGTGCGATAAAGCGGTATCCTCGCCGCGCCAGTGTTTCGACAAACCGCGGACTGGACGCCGAGTCGCCCAATGCTTCGCGAATCTTGTTCACCGCGGTATTCAGGCTGTGATCGAAGTCTACGAAGGTATCCGCGGGCCACAGCTTCTGGCGCAACTCGTCCCGTGTAACCACATCTCCTGGCCGCTCCAGCAGCATGGCGAGTACTTGCAGTGGCTGCTCTTGTAAGCGGATTCGCACGCCGCTTTTGCGGAGTTCGCCCGCGACCAAGTCCAGCTCGAAAATTCCGAATCGAACCATCCTCCCCGCGGGTCTAGGTTGCGGTGCAGGCATTAATGACGCGTAGTTTATCACCCCGGTTGCAGTGTCTTGATCGTCCAAAGCAGATCCTATGGGAAGAGCCCGCGCGTCCGGGCCGGAGCCCTTGCTCGGCGATTCTGCTTGCAGGTCACTGCTGGTTTGGGGGGGCGCTACAATGTTCGTGTGTCCCACTTACACCAGGTAGCGCACTCTAGTAAAAAACGGCCGAAGCACCACATCTATGCGCTGGAGACAACCGGCCTGTTGCTCATCGCAGTAATGCTTCTGATCGTGACTCTCATCCGCTACTGGCATAACATCAACTGGAGCGCTCGCTGACCTCGCCTCCGGAAAAACGTGGGCCCCTCCTGGTAGCCGTGATGGGTCCCACCGGGAGCGGAAAGACGGCACTCTCGCTCGCCTTGGCCGAGCGCTTCGGCGGCGAAATCGTGAATTGCGATTCCGTCGCCATGTACCGCGAGGTCGAGATTGGCACCGCCAAGCCGGCGCCTGCCGAGCGCGCCAGGGTCCCGCATCATCTGCTCGATTTTGTCGATCCGACCAGCTATATCACTGCCGGTGAGTACGCGCGTTTGGGGCGTCAAGTACTCGAAGAAATCAAATTCCGCGGCCACTTACCGATTGTGGTCGGCGGAACCGGTCTCTATCTGCGAGCCCTGCTCGAGGGCCTCTTCCCCGGCCCGCAGCGTTGGGAAGAACTCCGTAATCGACTGCGCCAAGGCGCCCAGAGCAAGGGATCCGCCTACCTGCACCGGCTCCTGCACCGCCTCGATCCTGCCGCCACCGACAGAATTCACCGCAACGACACTCCAAAGCTGATTCGCGCTATTGAGGTCTGCCTTGCCTCGCGTCAGAAGATGAGCGAAATGTGGGAACGGGGCCGTGATTCTCTGAAGGGCTTCCGTATCTTGCGCGTCGGCCTGAGTCCAGACCGAAAGGCGCTTTATGAGCGCATCAACGATCGCGCACGGCGCATGTTCGATTCCGGTCTTGTGGAAGAAACTCGGTGCCTGCTGGAGAATTACGGCGATACCGCGCGACCGCTCGCCTCACTCGGATATAAACAGGCTGTGCAGGCGCTGGGTGGAGAAATCGATCGTCAGGCGGCGCTCTCGGCGGCGCAGCAAGCCCACCGCAATTACGCCAAGCGGCAGATGACATGGTTCAGGCGGGAACCGGAGGTGGTCTGGTTCGCGGGGTTCGGCGACGACTCGGAAATCCAGCGTAAGGCTATCGAGCACGTCCGGGAAAACCTGGCCACGGATTAACCCGGACGATGTAGGCCGGCGGCCTGAACCGGAAGCCGCCTGACACCTGCCGCGTTCTTTCTGCTATTGTCTGCTCATGCTCAAATACTTGGGCGCTTTCCTGATTGTGTCACTGCTCACGCCGCTAGCATTCGCGAAGGAACGTTACCAGCAGCCTGGTCCCATCTATCTCGACCGCGATCGGCAAAAATGGGCGGAGAAGACTCTGCACAAGCTCTCCACCGAAGAGAAAGTCGGCCAGCTCTTCATGATCTGGGTGCGGGTGCAGTTTTGGAATGCTGAAAATCCCGACTACCTGCAACTCCGAGACAACATACGCAAATATCATATCGGCTCGCTGGCCATGAGTGTTCCGGTCGACGGCCCCTTCCTGCTCAGAAACCAGCCGTTTGAAGCCGCCGAACTGCTCAACCGGCTGCAGAAGGAGTCCAAGCTGCCACTGATATTCGCCGCTGATTTTGAGCGGGGTGTTTCCATGCGTCTGTATGGAACCACTATCTTCCCGCATCCGATGGCCTTTGGAGCCGCCGGCAAAGCGGAATATGCCGAAAATTTCGGCCGGATCACAGCGCAGGAAGCACGTGCCATCGGCGTGCACTGGAATTTCTTTCCTGTAGCGGATGTCAACTCCAATCCCGCAAATCCCATCATCAACACGCGTTCCTTTGGAGAAGATCCCGAGCAGGTCGGCGAATTGCTTGCTGCTTACATCCGCGGCGCACATGCAGGAGGCATGCTCACTACTGCCAAGCATTTTCCTGGACACGGCGATACCGATACCGATTCCCACCTCGGCGTCGCCCGCGTGAACGGCGATGTCGCGCATCTGCAAACCGTCGAACTGCCCCCGTTCAAGAAAGCTATTGAGAGTGGCGTGGATTCCGTCATGGTCGCCCATGTCACGGTGCCCGCGCTCGAACCCGATCCGAACCGCGTCGCGACAACCTCACCCGCTGTTGTTACTGATCTGCTTAAGAAACAACTTGGGTTCAAGGGCATCGTCGTGACCGATGCCTTGGATATGGTCGGCCTCACCCGCCTTTACGCCGCAAACATTGGTCGTGCCACCGTGGAGGCGTTCAAGGCCGGTAACGACCTGCTCCTCATTCCCGTCGACCTCGACGCGTCTTACCGCTCCATGCTCGAAGCGGTGCGAAGCGGAGAGATCTCGTCCACCCGGCTCGATGAATCAGTTCTCAAGATATTGGAAGCGAAGGCGTCCCTCAGCCTCCACAAGGCTCATTTGATCGATCTCAATAAGGTACCCGTGGAAATCGGCAAGCCACCGAACCTCGCCCTGGGCCAGCAGATAGCGGATGACGCCGTCACCATGGTTCGGGACAATGGCAAGCTTCTGCCCCTCAAAATTAGGGGAACCGCGAACACTGGCCTTCCGTATCCATCAGTGGAGGAGGTGCGCAATCGTGTCGTCGTGGTCATTTTCTCCGACGACGTGCGTACCGAATCCGGGCGCATGCTTGAGCGGGAGATTCGGACCCGGGCGCCGGATGCCAATGTGCTCTACGTTGATCCGCGGATCGCAGCCGGGATGACGAACAATGTGTTGGCAGCCGTGGACCAGGCTGAGGCGGTGATTGCCCCTGTATATCTGATTCCGACAGCGGGTAAGGCGATCAAAGCACAGGTCGGGGTCAAGAATTCGGTAGCGCTGGCCGATTCCACTGGTACGCTGCTCCGGGAAATCCTCGAGCACGCAGCGGGAAAGACGGTTGTCCTCGCCATGGGGAATCCATATCTGGCGCAGGATTTTCTGGCTATTCAGAACTATCTTTGTGCCTATTCGAATGCGACGGTTTCGGAGTTGAGCGTGGTAAAAGCCCTATTTGGGGAGATCGCCATTCGCGGTCACTTGCCGGTCAGCATCCCGAACGTCGCCCAACGCGGTTCCGGCATTGAACGGCAGCCTTTAGTCGCACGCGGAGGTTCTCAAGATGCACAGGCCAAAACATCCGGTCGCTAACTTTCTGCATGGCTTCGCGCTGGCAGTCATTACCCTGGTTCTCCTGCCAGCCTGCAGCATTAATGTGAAAAAGAATGAGGACGGAGAGGACAAGAAAGTCGACATCGAAACTCCCGTTGGCGGGATTCACGTCAGCAAGGATGCCGATGTGCGTGATGTCGGCCTTGCTGTCTACCCTGGCGCGCGCAAAAAGCAGAAAGACTCGAGCGGCGACGAGAAGAGCGCAAATGTCAATATCTCGGGACCCGGGTTTGGTGTGAAAGTAGTGGCCGTCGAATATCTCTCTGACGATTCTCCCGACAAGCTCATCGCCTACTACAGAGATCAGTTGAAAAAATATGGCAGCGTGCTTGAGTGTCACACCAGCAAACACGGTGGTGATGTCGAAGTGAACAAGATGAGCCACCCGGATAGGAAGGAATCCAGGAAACTGACCTGCGACAACGATGACGGCGGCAAGACTGTGGAACTCAAGGTCGGCGCCGAAGGCAATCAACACATCGTTGCCGTGGAACCGCAGGGCAAGGGCTCAAGCTTCGCCCTGGTGTACGTGCAGACCCATGGGAAAGAAGGCATGATTTAGGCTAATGGTGCGGCGTCGAGGCCGCCGCAGGTGCTGTTGGAAATAGACAGCCCAAGTCGTAAATTTCGAAAGGTGTTCTTTTAATATTGAGATCCCTTTTAACCTTTCACTCGCACTTGGACTCGCGTTCCTTCCGGCAGTTCGCCATTCAGCAACTTGATCACGCCCTCGCGCACCACGCCCTCAAATTCTTGTTGCTGACCGACCACGGCCGAGGTTGCACTCGGTATGCGGCGTCCCATGCCCTTATCCATCGCCGCGTTTGCCAAGCTGTCCGCTTCGCGGTTTTTTCCCCGCAAAACATGTTCAATGGAGAACCAGTCGAGTTTGCCAATCAACTCCTTCGCGCGATCATAGAGTTCCTGCAGGCTAGGGCTCTTGACCTTGTAAACACCCTTAATCTGGCGGACCAGAAGTTCGGAATCGCTGATCACTCTGAGAGCTTTGTAGCCGTGTTCCAGCGCGTAATGGAGTGCGGCGAGCAGGCCGTTGTATTCGGCGTAATTGTTGGTCTGATGGCCGAGGTACTCGCTGAGGGTGGCGATTTTGTGTCCAGCCTGATCGGTGATGACGACACCGTAACCCGCTGGCCCAGGATTGCCCCGCGCGCCACCATCGATGTGAGCGATCAGGTAAGCCTCGGGCAAGGTCCCGGGCTGCGGGGGGAAGAGATCTTTTGCACCAGGGCTTCGTCGACTATGGCGGAAATCCGACGTCATTGGAAAAGTTTACAACGGAGCGGTTCGCCAGTAATAAGGGCATTGAGCGCCAAATACGTGATTTTCTGGGCGACGACTAGCGCCTAGCGCAAACAGTAGCACTGAAATTCTAGGCTGGGGCGAAAGCTGTTTATCTTCCCGCGGCGAGCCGCGTGGCCAGGCGTTGTGGGAGATTGGCGGCGAGAATACGGTCCTGTGCGGCTTTCAAGTTGTAAGGCGTGCGATAAAAACTGACCACCTGAGTGTCGGAATCATATACGGCGAAAGCTGCGCGCCAGTCGCTGTCGCGAGGTTGTCCCACTGACCCGGGATTAATCAGGTAGTGCATGCCATTTTGCAGCCGCCACTCGCTGGATTCCGCCTGACCCACGGTTTTGTAAGGTGGACGAAAGCCCTCATTCATATCTGCGTTCCCGGAAAAGCCGCCCTGCAGATGGGTGTGTCCGAAAAACGTAAGTGGCACCGAAAACGCGAGCAGAGGCTCGAGAGCATCTCGCACCGTGACCACGTATTCGTCTTCGTCAATGGGCGAACCGTGCACAAATTGGGCACCCGGCAAACCGTCAATCCGGATCGGTCCCTGCGGCAGTCCGCGCAACCATTGCAGATTTTCGGGCGTGAGCTGTTCTCGTGTCCACAGAGCCGCCAAACCGGCGATGGGATTGAAATCGTTCAGATCCATCAGTCCCGCAGCGGCCTTGTCATGATTCCCACGCACGAAAAGGTTTCCCAGGCTTCGCGAGCGCTCAATCACCTCATTCGGGCTGCCGCCGTAGCCCACGATGTCGCCGAGATTCACCACACGATCGTAAGGTGGCGCGGCAGCAAGGCAAGCTTCCAGCGCCTCAAGGTTGCCGTGGACGTCGCTAAGCAGAAGTATGCGCAAGGAGCACCAGGACAGACTGGGGATTATAGACCTCAGGCGACGCGGAGGCGCAACCGTCTTCGGCATATTCGGAAATCAGAACATGCCTAACCCGGGCGCTAAAGTGACATCGATGGCGCGAGCGTCCTCACTGCGGGATTGCATAGCCGAGCTCGGCTCGGCCTGGGGCAGGCGGGGTGCCTCTCTACCGGTCATTCCATCCCACTGTCATTTCAGAGGATTCACCACTGGACACCTTGCCCAATGCCCAGGGGCCACTTCCACCAACGGGGGAAGGGCAGTAGCGCATTCCGGCACCCGAAAATCGCAGCGCGTTTCGAAGGGACATCCCGGGGGAATGGCCTGTAACGATGGCACGGTCCCCTCGATGGTCTCCAGCGGCCGAGCGCGATTCGTCTTGAGCGTTGGCACGGCCTTGAGAAGTCCGCGCGTGTAGGGATGTGCGGGGGAATTAAAAATGTCATGTTTCGCGCCCAGCTCGACCAGACTGCCCGCATACATTACCGCGACGCGGTCAGCGACCTGCGAGACCACGGCGAGGTCATGAGAAATGAAAAGCATCGCCAAGCCAAATTTCTCCCGCAACTCGGCCAGCAGTTCAAGAATCTGCGCCTGGATGGTGACGTCGAGCGCAGTGGTAGGCTCGTCCGCGATGAGAAGTTGCGGCCGGTTGGCAATCGCCGTGGCAATCATTACACGCTGGCGCATGCCGCCGGAGAGCTGGTGCGGATAATCGCGGGCGCGGCGCTCAGGATCCGAGATAGCAACGTCGTTCATGGCTTCTATCGCCCGCTGCCATGCTTCCCGGTTGCTGATTTCTTTGGAGTTGTCATGGGCAAGGATCGCCTCGGCAATCTGATCTCCAACGCGCATTACAGGATTCAGCGCAGTCATTGGTTCCTGAAAGATCATGGCTATCCCAGAGCCACGGAGGTGTCGCATTTCTTCCTCAGGAATTTGAAGGAGATTACAGGCGGAGCGGTTTCCGTTCGTGAACAGGATCTCTCCCGCGATCCGTGCTTGTGGCGGAAGCAGGCGTATGATTGCAAGGGATGTGACGGATTTTCCAGAACCCGATTCGCCGACCAGGCCGAGCACCTCGCCGGGAGCGATGCTAAACGAGAGACCCTTGACCGCAGCAACAGTCAGCGGGCTTGTAATTCGACCTGGCTCTTCGAGCTGAGATGACCTGTCGAGGGTGCCCGTCCCCCGACGAACCTCCACGGGCGAGTCAGCCGTTCCTACACGAGTCTCCAAGGGCAAGGACGGTCGCGCCATCTGATTCTGTACGGGAAACTCGACAGTCAGATGTCGCACATCAAGCAGTAGGGCCACGCAATTATCCTAGCAGCGACATGTAGACTGACGGGTGCCTCGTCTGTTAAGGAACGAAATCCGGTGGAATGGCTGTCGTCCTCAGCCCTCTGCTAGACACTTATGCCCCTTCGGCTAATGCCTAGCCGATGAGCACTATGCAACCCACACATAGACGGAGATCGAGCTTGCCTATCCCGACGTGAGAACCGACGAGCCGAGTCTTATTTCGTTTTTCGTTTTACTGTCCCAGGATCAGCGGCAGGCCGTTCTTGCTGTTTCCGATCACGACGACTTTCGAATTCACGCTTTTGGCCAGGTTCTCGGTAGCCTCTATTCCTTTCCACTCGAGAAGAGCCGGGCTGATGCCCTGAGCCACGATCTGCTGGAAATCGCGAATACCAGCCGCTTCGATCCGTTTGCGTTCTGCCTCCTGCTTTTCTTTTTGCAGCCGGAAGTTCATGGCCAGCGCTTCCTGCTCCGCCTGCTGCTTGGATTCAATAGATGTTTTGAGCGTGGTGGGCAGTTGAATGTCCCGCAACAAGATGCTCTCTACAAGGATGCCGCGCGCCCCGAGCAGATTTGAGAGCTGGTCCCGAACCTGTTTGGCCACCATCTCGCGCTCACCAGTATAGAGTGCATTAGCGCTGTGGGAAGCGGTTGCCTCACGAATTGCGGCCCGGAGATTGGGTTCAATCAGTACGGTCAGGTAATTGGGCCCGATTTTCTGATAGACCTCGGCCGCCTTCTCCGGATTGAGGTGGTAAATGAGGGACGTGTCAAGATTCATGACCAAACCTTCGGCCGAGGGTACGCTGGCCGATTCCTTGATCTCTTGCGTCCGAATCGTGAGCTCATGATTTGCCTTGAAGGGATTCACCAGGTGAATGCCTTCGGGCAGAACCTCTCCAGTCACACGCCCGAACAACGTAAGCACACCGACATTGCCCGATTCGACTCGCGCCACCGACGCGAACAGCAGGATCACAACCAGGAATCCGGCGATTCCCAGTCCGATGAGCCGCGCGAAAGGATTTCCGTTCACATTGATGACCTTGCCCCGAGCGTCACCATAAATTGTCATGTTAGTTCCTCCCCCAGGCGATTCTAGGCGGTGGGGGGCTCCAGCCGTAAGTGACTTTCCGGAGCACCAAATCTCACCGTCATCCGGGCGGCTCCTCTAAAACACTAGCCCCGCTCGGCTCAGCGCTTCTGCCTGGGTACTCAGAGCCGCGTTGAGTTCCTCCACCAATCGGTGCGGGATTGAGCCCGATGTCAGTCCGCTTGGCCCACTCCCGCGCCATTCACGGATTACGTTGAGATTTTCCACATTGTGATTTCTTCCCGTAATGTCCTTTGTCCCATGGTACCGCGTTAAAACTGTCGAAACTGGACCTAACGCAGGCAATGCCAAATACTCAGGCACAGGTTTGCACCGTTTCTGTAGCAGGGGCGTGTGGATGGGCTGCACTTGATTGCATCGCAAGGAGATAGAATTGGGCGTTTTTCATTGACTCCCAAAATGGGAAGCGTAGAAAGGAAATCGTTCTTTGACACGTTCTGAGGTTTTCCCGGTTGGTGCGGCGTCCGGGGCTCGAGCA
>WNFB01000381.1_pt1 | contig 34519 bp, 35 predicted proteins | sample 5400501 | NCBI WGS metagenome assembly WNFB01 (sample SAMN13153341, study PRJNA577476) | soil metagenome | isolation source: 200 cm saprolite under Douglas fir tree site 2 hole 1 | place: USA:California | collected 2015-04-18
CCCGAAGGGGATTCGTGACGAGCGATCAAGAAAAAGCTTCTTTCCCCTTCCCAGCCACCCTGCAGCCGGCCATCGTTCCTGGGATCGGATCTCCAAAACTTAGCTTGACAGCCGGCCACGCCCACGCCCGAAGTAAGCGCCTCTGCAACACGGTGCTGCACATCCCAGCAGTTCACCGTCCAGCCGCGGAGACACCGACGCCGCCCGCTCGGGTCCCTGGCCTTAGCACCCTCGGCCGCCATTCAACAAGCTCAAGAGGGAGCCCACGACATGAGCAAGACAACGAGGCGAGAGTTCGCGAACGGCATGGCACTCACCGCGGCCGCGGCCATTCTGGGGGTCTCGCCGAAACCGGCGGACGCGGAGCCGCCTCCGGAGACCACGAGGCTGAGGCTTCCGAAATTCCCGTACGACCACGCGTGTCTGGCGCCCCAGTGGATTGCGGATGAGCTGCTCAGGGCTGAGGGGTTTACCGACATCCAGTACAGGACAACAACCGACAGCATAGGCGATCTCGCCGCCGGCAAACTCGACTTCGGGGGGGCTGATGTCATGAGCCTATTGCTGTCCCTGGATGCGGGGCAACCCCTCGTCGCTATCGGGGGAATCCAAGCAGGCTGCTTCGAGTTATTCGCAACCGAGCGAGTGCGCTCGCTTCTCGATCTCAAGAACGGCACCGTCGCCGTTGGTTGGTCTGGGGGCCTTGCGCTCGTGACCGCCATGGCCACCTATATCGGTTTCGACCCTCGCCGGGATGCCAAGCTCGTCCAGCCACCGTCAAAGGAGGCGATCCAGCTCCTCGCCGACGGGAAGATCGATGGGTTGCTGGGCTTTCCCCCTGATCCCCAGGAGCTCCGGACAAGAAAAATCGCTCATGTGATCGTAAGCACCACTGAGGATCGGCCCTGGTCCCAGTATTTCTGCTGCATGGCGGTAACGAACGTTCAATTCGCCAAGAAGCACCCGGCGGCCACCAAGCGGATGCTGCGCGCCTTCACGAAGGCGACAGACATGTGCGCCCTCGAGCCGGATCGGGTCGCTCGGTCCCTCGTAGAGCGGGGCTTTGTGAAGACCCACGCCTATGCGGTGCAAACCCTGAAGGAGATTCCCTACACCCGGTGGCGGGAGTATGACCCAGCCGATACAATGCGCTTCTACGCGCTCCGGCTCCACGAGACGGGAATGATCAAGGCGAGCCCCCAGAAGATTCTCGCCCGGGGCACCGACTGGCGCGCCTTCAACGAGCTGAAGAAGGAGCTGAAGGCATAGCCGGGCAGCGCCCCGGTAAAGGCCTGAAGTGCGCCGCGGGCGCTCGCGGTTCCTGATCGCGCTGATCGCCGCGGCGCTCCTGGGCGGGAGCGCGCCTGCCGAGGCCAACCCTGAGAAAACCAGTGCCCGGCTCTCGCGCATTGGGCCGGCACCCGACTTCGCCCTCACTGTGCAGGACGGCGCACGGGTCGGCTTGGCCGATCTGCGGGGCAAGGTCGTGGTGGTGACCTTCATCTACGCGACCTGCGCCGACACCTGCTCGCTCCTGACGGCCAAGCTGGTGGGGATCCAGCGGCAGCTCGGCTCCGATCGCGCGCGCGTCCGCTTCGTGGCCATCACCGTGGACCCGGAGAAAGACACGCCGGAGGCGCTGCGGCGCTATGCCGAGGGACACGGAGCGAAGGCTCCCGGCTGGATCTTTCTCACCGGGACGGAGGCGGAAATCGGCGAGGTGGCCCGACGCTACGGCATCTACGTGAAGAAGAGGTCGGCCGGCGACGTGGATCACACCTTCCTCACCTCCGTCATCGACGGCGACGGAGTGCTCCGCGTGCAGTACCAAGGGGTGCGCTTCGACCCTGGCGAGTTTCTCCGCGATCTCCGCTCGCTCCTGCTCCAGGTACCCCGGTGAATCGACTCACCGCGTGGCTGCCCCGACTGGTCGCTCGCGTGCCCGCTTCCGTCCACGCCAAGCTCCTGGCTGCCTTCCTGGCCATCGTGATCCTCCTGATCACCGTCGGGGCCGTGGGCCTCGGCGTCCTCGCCGACGTCAATCGCCGGGCTGAGGACTTGGTGAGGCTGCAGCGGAAGATCGCCGCCTACCGCCAGCTCCAGCACGACACCACCAGCCAACTCTACAACGTGTCCTCGGCCCTGCTCGTGCCGGACGATCGCACGCTCCGCGGCACGCTCCGGAAGCTCAATCAGTTCGGCTACGACCTCGACCGGCTCCAGTTCGTGGCCGGGGATGAGGTGGAGCTGCTGGGCCGCGTCCGGGAGGACTACGAGAGGTTCATCAAGGTCGTGACGCACTCGGTGGAGCTCATCCGGGCGGGCAAGGCGACCGAGGGCCGCGAAGTGCAGCTCACCCAGGCGGGCCCGCTCGCCGACCGCCTCGAGCGCCTCACCAACGAGCTCGTCAACAAGGCAGAGGCCGACATGGTGGCGAGGATCGACGCCAGCCAGGAAGCGTACCTGTCGTCGCGCCGGGTCGTGATCGGCTTTGCCATAGGCAGCATCGCGCTCGCGCTGGTGCTGGGTCACGCCATCTCCTGGTCGCTGATCGGGCCTGTCCAGCAGATGGAGGTGCGGCTCGAGCAGATCGCCGCCGGTGACTTCACCCAGGCGATACGCGTCCCGAACCGCGACGAGCTGGGGGTCCTGGCCGCCAACCTGAACCGGGTGAGCGCTGAACTGGGCCAGCTCTACGCGCAGCTCGCGGCGGCCAATCGACACAAGTCGGAGTTCCTCGCCAACATGTCCCACGAGCTGCGCACGCCGCTCAACGCAGTCATCGGCTTCTCGGAGGTGCTCCAGGAGCGGATGTTCGGTGAGCTCAACGACAAGCAGGGCGAGTACGTGCAGGACATACTTACCTCGGGCCGCCACCTGCTCTCGCTCATCAACGACATCCTGGACCTGTCCAAAGTCGAGGCCGGGCGCATGGAGCTGGAGCTGGCTCCTTTCCACCTCCCCACGGCGTTGGAGTCCGCGCTCAGCTTCTTGCGCGAGCGGGCGACCCGCCACGGTATCGCGCTCGGCCTCGATGTGGACGAGCGCCTCGACGATTTCGTCGCCGACGAGCGCAAGGTCCGGCAGGTCGTGCTTAACCTCCTCTCGAACGCAGTCAAGTTCACGCCCGAGGGTGGGCGGGTCGAAGTCCGAGCGCTCCTCGAGGACGCTTTCGTGAAGATATCGGTGAGCGACACGGGGGCCGGAATCGCGCCGGGGGACCAGGCGAAGATCTTCGAGGCGTTCAGCCAAGTGGGCACCGACAAGGCGCGGAAACACGAGGGGACGGGTCTCGGGCTCACGCTGACCCAGCGGTTCGTGGAGCTCCACGGCGGCGAGATCTCGGTCGAGAGCGCGGTGGGCAAGGGGTCAACCTTTGCCTTCACGCTTCCTGTGAGGCCATGGCCGGCGAGTTGATCCTCGTCGTTGAGCAAGCGCGCGCGGTAGCCTCCCGCCTTCGCTGAGCCACGGCAAGAGCCGGAGCCTCGGCCGGCTCTAACTGAGAACGGGTGTTGTGTCATCTACGTTCTCCCTGGTGTCGGCGGTTCGATCCCGTCCTTGCCCACGATCTTTTCAACCGCCTGCCAGCTCAGACATTCTCGTCGGCTTGCGTTTGTGCCGGAATCCGTGCCCAACTCGGGCGCACGCCAACGCACGTGGTACCCCTAAGGCGATCCGGCTGCGGGGAGCGACTCAGCGAGATGGCGGCCGACAACGATGCGGGGTTCTAGAAACAGGGACAGCGTTGAATCTCTTCTCAGGTTACCCGGAGGCACATGATGAGCAAGCGGTATGACCTGGTCGTAATTGGTTCCGGGCCGGCCGGAGAAAAGGGGGCCGCTCAGGCCGCCTACTTCGGAAAGAGCGTCGCGATGATCGAGCGGTCCAGCCATCTCGGCGGAACCGGGATCAACACGGGGACCATCCCTTCCAAGACTCTGCGTGAAACAGCCTTGTATTTTCCGGGCTGCGGCAGCGCGGCCTGTACGGGATCGACTATTCCCTCAAGGAACGCCTCACCATTGCGGACCTCAGGCACCGCTGTGGCATCGGCTCCTAGGGCGGCCAGCGTCCGAGTCTGGCAGGTTATGTCACGGTGACGGGACCCAAGCCAGGGGCGCCCGCCGCCGGAGGGCGTTCATGTTGCCTATCCTCTCGACCAGCACGTCTCCGGAGAACGGCGCGGCCCCACTGCCGTCGAAAATCATCGCGTTGACGATCAGCGTCTTGTCCATGGCGTCCTCCTCGGGCCCACGATAGCACGCGGTCCGGTGATACGATGTCGCCGGCGCCGCGTCCCTCGATGTGCACCGCGCGGATTGCCGAGGAGGTAGCGTGATGGGACTTGGCCGGCTCGGTGTCTGGGCCTCGATGGACGGGATGACCGCCGCCGCCGCGGCGGACTTCGCCAAGCGGCTCGAAGGTTGGGGATACGGCGCTCTCTGGGTGCCCGAGTCGCGCGGCCGCAACGTCCTGGTGATCTCGAGCTGGCTCCTGGCCAATACCAAGACGCTCACCGTCGCCACCGGCATCGCCAATATCTATGCGCGCGATCCGCAGGCCACGGCGTCCGGCCAGCTCGCCCTGGCCGAGCAATCGGGCGGGCGCTTCCTGATCGGCCTCGGCGTGTCCCATGTCCCGCTGGTCGAGGGCCTCCGCGGCCACACATACGGCAAGCCGGTGGAGACCATGCGCGACTACGTCGAGGCGATGCGGCGGGCCAGCTATGCCGCGCCGCGGCCGGCCGAGACGCCGAAGACGGTGATCGCCGCGCTCGGCCCGGGCATGCTGGCGCTGGCTGGATCGCATACCGACGGCGCGCATCCCTACCTGGTCACGCCGGCGCACACGCGGGAGGCGCGCCGCATCCTGGGCCCGGACAAGCTCTTGTGCCCGGAACAGACGGTCCTCGCCGAGACCGATCCCGCCCGCGCGCGGCGCATCGGCCGCGCGTGGCTCGGCCGCTACCTCGAGATGACGAACTACCGCAACAACCTGCTCCGCCTCGGCTTCGTGACGCCGGACTTCGGCGGCGGCGGATCCGATCACCTGGTCGACGCGATGATCGCCTGGGGCGACGCGGCGGCGATTCGCCGGCGCATCGACGAGCATTGGGCGGCCGGCGCCGACCACGTCTGCATCCAGACGCTCAACCCCAACGAGGCCACACCCGGCCTGCCCGACGAGCGGCTGCTCGCCGCCCTCGCGCCGACGAGTCAACCGGGCCATTGACGGAAAGGAGTGCGCGCCATGAAGCACGGAGTCGTCTTTCCACAGACGGAATTCGGCAACGACGTGCAGGCCATCAAGGACTACGCGCAGACGGCCGAGGGGCTCGGCTATGACTACCTGCTCGTCTACGACCACGTGCTCGGGGCGCACCCGAGCCGTGAGCCGAAGCTGACGGGGCCGTACACGTACGAGCATCCCTTCCACGAGCCCATGGTGTTCTTCGGATTCCTGTCGGCGATCACCACCAAGCTCGAGCTCGTCACCGGCATCCTCATCCTGCCGCAGCGCCAGACCACGCTCGTGGCCAAGCAGACCGCCGAGGTCGACGTCCTGAGCGGAGGCCGCCTGCGCCTCGGCATCGGCATCGGCTGGAACTACGTCGAGTACGACGCGCTCGGCGAAGAGTTCCGGACGCGTGGGCGCCGCGTCGAGGAGCAGATCGAGGTCTTGCGCAAGCTCTGGACCCAGCCGCTCGTCACGCACAAGGGCGCGCACCACGTCATCGACAATGCCGGCATCAATCCCCTGCCCATTCGGCGTCCCATCCCGGTCTGGTTCGGGGGCGCCGCCGAGCCCGTGCTCAGGCGCGCCGCGCGGATCGGGGACGGCTGGATGCCGGCGGGCCGACCGCCGGATGATCGGATGAAGGGTTACTTGGACCAGCTCAATGGCTACCTGGCGGCGGCCGGCCGCGATCGCACGCAGTTCGGCATCGACCCCTGGATCAGCATTCAAGGGCTCGACAAGGACGAATGGCGCCGCCGCGTCGAGGCGTGGCGTGGCCTGGGGGCCAGCCATCTGGCCGTGGATACGATGCGCGCCGGCTTCGCGACGCCGCGGGCCCACATCGACGCGATCCGGTCGTTCCGGGAGGTGCTGAGCTAATCATGCGGTTCGGCGTGACCATTCCGAACAACTGGGGCATCGCGGATCCGCGCCAGGTCCTCGCCATGGGGCCGCTCGCCGAGGCGCTCGGTTATGACTCCGTTTGGGTCATGGACTGGGCGGGCACGCTCGACCGGCTGGCCCAGCTCGACTTCACGCACATCGCGCGCGCGTTCCTGTCGAACGTCGGGCCCGTGCTGGCGACGCAGGAGCGCTCGGGGAGCACCGTGGAGCGGCTGGCCGCGTTCGCGACGTGGGTCGATTCGGGTCTCGCCGTGGGCCCGCTGATCGGCGGCTTCGTCGTCGCCCGCCTCGGCCTGCCGCTGCTGTATGACGCGCTCGCCGTCTGCATCGTGGGCGCGCTGGTGGTGCACCGGCTGGCGAGCGGCGGGCCGGTGTATGCGATCCGCGGCATTGACGCCCCCCGCGGCGGATCGTAGCCTCGCGGTCATGGAGTACCCGGTCCGGACTCGCCAGTGGACGCGGGCGGAGTACGACCGGTTGATCGAGATCGGCGTCTTTCGCCCGGGAGATGCGGTCGAGCTGCTCGGGGGCGATCTCGTCGTCGCCGAGCCTCAGAGCAGTCCTCACTACACGGCCATCCACCTGGCCGGGGACGCGCTGCGGACCGCATTCGGGGCCGGCTGGGTAATTCGCACGCAGGCGCCGATCGCGCTGGACGATCAGTCGGAGCCGGAGCCGGACGTCGCGGTCGCGCAGGGCACGCCGCGCGAGTACGTTGGCGAGCATCCGGCGCGGCCCGTGCTGGTCGTCGAGGTCGCCCTGTCCAGCGTCGCGCTCGATCGGGACCACAAGGGCAGCCTCTACGCACGCGCGCAATTGCCCGACTACTGGATCGTCAACCTCGTGGACCGCGTGCTCGAGGTCTATCGCCAGCCCGTGAGCGATTCGGCGGCAGTGTTCGGCTGGAGGTATGGATCCCGGCAGACCCTGCGCGCCGAGGCGTCGATCGCCCCGCTGGCGGCGCCGGAGGCGGGCGTGCGCGTCAGCGATCTGCTGCCGTAACCCTCAGTCGGCGTCCAGCGGGTCTGTCGCGTCGGGCCCGATCCACTGAATCCCGGCGCCGGCGCCCTTGACGGCTGTCACCTCCACCTCGACGACCAGCTCGGATCGCGCCAGGCCGCTGATGCGGCAGCCGAGCGACGTCGGGTGGCTCTTCGCGAAGGGCGCCGGGCCCTCACCGTACTTCCGGTTCTGCTGGGCGCCGTCGACGGTGAACATGCGGCGCCGCACGACGTCGCGCATCGACGCGCCGGCCTGCTCGAGCGCCCAGCCGATGGTGTCGATGGCGAGGTCGTACTGCCGCGCCCAGTCGCCCGCCGCCTGCACCTCGCCGGTGGAGGACACGGAAGTACAGCCGCTGACGTAGACCTGATTGCCCACGGCGACGGCGCGCGCGTAGCCGCGCGGCTTCTCACGCAGGTGCTGGGTGTAGATGTCGCGGCGCGAGCGGGCGGCGCCGAGCACCGCTTCGGCCTCGATCTCGACGAGCAGCTCGGGGCGGACCAGCGCCGGGATGCCGAGCAGGGTGGAGACCGGCCGCACGTCGCCGAGGGCGTCCACGAACGCCCGCGTGTACTCGGCGCTCTGCCCGAGATCGGTCAGGTACGTCTTGGTGTAGACGAGATCGCCAGGCGCTCCGCCCGCCGCGGCCAGCGCGTGGAAGATCGTGTCCATGGTCGCGCGCGTCTGGCGGTACATGTCGCCGGGCCCCTCGACGCCGCCGGCCCTGAGCGCGGTCGAGCCCGAGATGAAGACGCGATCGCCCACGCGGACGGCCCGCGAGTAGGCGTACACGCTCTCGAGCGGACCGCCCGACGAGATCCGCTGCGCGGAGGCGGCGGCGCCGTCGACGGCGTCGAGCTCGATCTCGACGAGCTGCGTCGGCCGGGCCAGGCCGTTGACCTGCACCAGCGTGGCGGCGGGTCGCGCGTCGCGGAAGTAGCGGGCGATCGCGCGGGCGGCCGCGTCGCCCACGGCGATGTCGGTGACGTACACGCGGCTGCGCACGACGTCGTCGAGCCGGCCGCCCGCCTTGCCCATGCTCCAGGCGGCGATCTTCATGATGGCGTCGACCTGGGCGGTGACGTCGCCCTCGCCGCGGACGTTGCCCTGCCGGTCGATGGCGGTCGTGCCGGACTGCAGCACGGTGTCGCCGACGCGCAGCGCACGCGAGTAGTGGGCGGTCTGTTCGAGCTGGCGGCCGGAGGCGACGTTGAGGCGGGATGTCGGTGTCATGCGCGAGAGAGTACTACGTCGAGGGGGTGGCCGGCCCCGGCGAGATCAGGCCGCGGACGCTCCAGGTTGGTACCGGCCGGGCCAGCCCCTTGAGCGCCAGCGCGCCCACGTCCTCGGCGTCGATCATGTCCTCCACGGCCGCGGCGACCCGGGCGGAGACGAGGATCTGGCCCCCGCCGGCCTCGCCGCACAGTCGCGCCGCCAGATTCGTGACGGTGCCGATCGCGCCGTAGTCCAGGCGGCCGGCCGCGTCAGGCGCCCGGCTCGCGGGTGATGCGCGCGCCAAGCGAGCGCAGGCGCTCGTCGATGCGCTCGTAGCCGCGGTCCACCTGGTGCGCGTTCATGATCGAGGACGTGCCGCGCGCGCACAGCGCGGCGCCGATGAGGGCCATGCCCGCGCGGATGTCGGGGGAGACCATCGGCGCGGCCCGCAGCTCGGTGGGGCCGACCACCACCGCCCGGTGCGGATCGCACAGGATGATCCGGGCGCCCATCGCGATGAGGCTGTCCACGAAGAAGAGACGGCTCTCGAATAGCTTCTCGTGGATGAGCACGGTCCCGCGGCTCTGGGTCGCCAGCACGAGCGCGAGCGAGGTCAGGTCGGCGGGGAAGCCCGGCCACGGCGCGTCGTCCACCTTGGAGATCGCCCCGTCCGCGTCGGCCGCGACCGTGAGCTCCTGCGGCCCGGGGACGACCAGCGTCGTGCCGTCGAGCGCGGTCTCCACGCCCAGCCGCCGGTAGGCCAGGCGGATCATGCGCAGGTCCTCCGGGATCACGTCGCGGATGCGGAGGTCGCCGCCGGTCATTGCGGCCAGGGCCACGAAGGAGCCGATCTCGATGTGATCGGGGCCCAGGCGATGGCGGCCGGGCGCGAGCTCGCGGACGCCCGCGATGCGGAGCTGGTTGGTGCCGATGCCGCTGATCCGGGCGCCCAGGGCGTTGAGGAAGCGGCACAGGCCCTGGACGTGCGGCTCGCTGGCCGCGTTCAGGATGACGGTCTCCCCCTCGGCCAGCACCGCCGCCATCACCGTGTTCTCGGTGCCGGTCACGCTCATCTCGTCGAGGAAGACCTCGGTGCCCCGGAAGCGGCCCTCGAGGGTCAAGTGGAGCGTGGGGCCGGCCTCGACCCGCGCGCCCAGCGCGTTCAGCGCGAGCAGGTGGGTGTCGAGCCGCCGCCGCCCGATCCGGTCGCCGCCGGGAGGCGGGAGCAGGGCCTGTCCCGTCCGCGCGAGCAGGCCGGGCGCCAGCAGCACCGAGCCGCGGAGCTGCGACATCACCGCCGGATCGGGGTCGCGGCCCTTGAGCGCGCTCGCGTCCAGGCGCACGGTGCCGTGGTCGTCGACGGCCACTTGCACCCCCAGGTGGCGAAGCCCCTCGAGCAGCGCGGTCACGTCCCGGATGCGAGGCACGTTGTCGACGACCACTGGGCCCGCGACCAGCAGGCAGGCCGCGAGCACGGGCAGGGCCTCGTTCTTGTTGCCGGCCGGCGTCACCGTCCCCCGCAGGGGATGGCCGCCCTCCACCAGGAATCGATCTCCCGTCACGTGGGCCTCCTCGTCAATACTAACCGACCCGCGCGGACATAAAGGCACGGGAGAGCGGTCGCCGAGAGGCCGGTGTATGATCGCGGCGAGCCCGCATGACCGAGCGTTTGTTCGTCCTCGACGGCCCCGGCTTCCTCTTCCGCGCCTACCACGCGATTCCCTTCCTCTCCACCTCGAAGGGTGTGCCGAGCCACGCGGTCTTCGGCATGTCCACCATGCTGTGGAAGCTCCTGCGCGAGGACAATCCCGAGTACTTCGCGGTCGCTTGGGACCCGCCCGGCCCGACCTTCCGCGAGGAGAAGTTCGCCGCCTACAAGGAGACACGCGCCCCCACGCCCGACGATCTCCGCACCCAGATTCCCTACGTGAAGACGCTCTTCGAAGCCCTGCGTCTGCCGCTCCTGGAAGTGCCGGGCTTCGAGGCCGACGACGTGCTCGGCACCGTGGTGGATCGCACCCACGACCTCCCGATCGAGATCGTCCTGGTCACCTCCGACAAGGACATGCTCCAGCTCGTGAGCCCGCGGGTGCGTGTGTTCTCGACCACCGGCCGGGGCGGGGACCGCGTGGTCTTCGACGAGGCCGCGGTGAAGGCCAAGTGGGGGGTGGAGCCCGCGCAGATCCCCGACATCCTGGCCCTGATGGGCGACTCCATCGACAATATCCCCGGCGTGCCCGGCGTGGGCGAGAAGACCGCGGCCAAGCTGATCGGCCAGTTCGGCGGCGTGGCCCGGCTCTACGAGAACCTCTCATTGGTGCCGGGGAAGCTGCGCGAGACACTGGCCGCCAACCGTAAGCAGGCGCTGCTCTCCCGTGAGCTGGCCACCGTGAGCACGCGGGTGCCGATCACGGTGGATCTGGAGGCCTTCCGGCGCCGCGAGCCCGACTGGGAGCGCCTGCGCGCGCTCTGGACCGAGCTCGAGTTCCACAGCCTCCTGCGCCAGCTCCCCGCCGAGCCGGCGCCCGAAGCCACCGGCGGCGACGTCCCGACCCTGGCCGACGCGGCCGGGCTCGCGCGCTACCTGGCCGCGGTGCCCGCCGGCGAGCCGCTCGCCGTCGAAGCGGTCGGCGAGGGGGGCCCGCCGGATCCGGCGATGACGGCTATTGGGCTGTATCACCCGGCCGCGGGCGCGGCCGTGCTCGCACTCGAGCCCGGGAAGGCCACGGTGCCCGATCTCGGAGGGCGGACGCTGATCGGCCACGACGTCAAGGCGCTGGCCGAGTGGTGGCTGGCCCGCGGCGGCACCCTGCCCCCGGGGGAGGACACCGCGGTGGCCGCCTACCTGCTGAACCCGGCGCGCACCAACTACAAGCTCGAGGAGGTCTGCGCCGAGCTGCTCGGCCAGGGGCCCGGCATCGCGCGGCCCGGCACGCGGGCCAGGTGGATCTGGGAGCTGTGGGCGATGGAGCCGCGCGCGCTGCAGGAGGTGGGCCTCCACGAGCTCTACCAGAACATCGAGCGTCCCCTGATCGGGGTGCTCGCGCGCATGGAGCGGCACGGCATCCGGGTGGACCCGGTCCGGCTCGGGGAGTTCTCGCGCGAGCTCGAGGTGCACCTCGAGCGGACGACGCGCGAGATCTTCACGTTGGCGGGCGAGGAGTTCAATATCGGCTCGCCCAAGCAGCTCGCCCACATCCTGTTCGAGAAGCTCAAGCTGCCGCCGGTGAAGCGGACCAAGACCGGCTACTCGACCGACGCGGACGTGCTCGAGCACCTCGCGCTCGGCCACGAGCTGCCCGCGCGCATCGTCGAGCACCGCACGCTCGCCAAGCTCAAGTCCACCTACGCGGACTCGCTGCCCACGCTCCTGAATCCGGTGACCGGGCGCATCCACACCTCGTTCAACCAGCTCGTGGCCGCGACCGGACGGTTGTCGTCGAGCAACCCCAACGTCCAGAACATTCCCGTGCGCACCGAGCTGGGCCGGCGCATCCGCGCCGCCTTCGTGCCCGAGCCGGGCTGGCGGTTCCTCGCCGCGGACTACTCGCAGATCGAGCTGCGCATCCTGGCCCACGTCTCGGGTGAGGAGAGCCTGATCGAGGCCTTCCGCCGTGGGGAGGACATCCACGCCCGCACCGCCTCGGAAGTGTTCGGCGTCGCCCTGGAGGCGGTGACCCCGGAGCAGCGCGACATCGCCAAGACCACGAACTTCTCGGTGATCTACGGCGTCACCGCCTTCGGGCTCTCGCGCGGCCTCGACATCAGCCCCAAGCAGGCGCAGGAGTTCCTCGACCGGTTCTTCGCCCGGCATCCCAAGGTCAAGGCCTATCTCGCCCGCACCGTCGCGGAAGGCCGCGAGCGCGGCTTCGTCACCACGCTGCTCGGCCGCCGGCGCTACCTGCCGGAGCTGCGTAGCGGCAACCCGAATCTGCGGGGCTTCGGCGAGCGCATGGCCACCAACGCGCCCATCCAGGGCACCGCCGCGGACCTCGTCAAGATCGCGATGGTCCGGGTGGCCCAGGAGCTGGACGCGCACCGGCTCGAGAGCCGCATGCTGCTGCAGGTGCACGACGAGCTGCTGTTCGAGGCGCCGCCCGCGGAGCTCCCGCGCCTCCAGGCGCTGGCCACGGAGGTCATGGAATCCGCGCTCTCGCTCGACGTGCCGCTCAAGGTGGACGTGAAGACCGGCGCCGACTGGGCCGCGGTATGAGGCGCTTCCTCCTGGTCGGCCTCACCGGCGGCATCGCCACCGGCAAGAGCACGGTCACCGGGCTCCTGGGGAGCCCGGGCGTGCGGGTGGTGGACGCCGACGCGCTCGCCCGCGAAGTCGTGGAGCCGGGCACGTCCGCCCACGCCCTGATCGTCGCCGAGTTCGGTCGTGACGTGCTGCAGCCCGACGGCCGCCTCGGTCGGGCGCGCCTGGGCGCGATCGTCTTCCAGGATGAGGCCAAGCGGAAGCGGCTCGAGGCCATCACTCATCCGGCGATCCGCGCGCGGTTCGAACAGCTCATGGCGGATCTCGAGCGCCAGCGCTTCGACGGCATCCTGATCTGGGATGCCGCCCTGCTGGTCGAGTCCGGCGGCCACAACAAGATGGACAAGGTCGTGGTGGTGACCACCGACCCGGCCACCCAGCTCCGCCGGCTGATGGCGCGCGACGGCTCGACGGAGGAGGCCGCGCACGCCCGCACCGCGAGCCAGATGCCGCTGGCCGTGAAGGCCCGCGCGGCCGATTACGTCATCGACAACTCGGGCACCCGCGAGGGGACGGCAGCACGCGTGCGCGACGTCTACCGCGCCCTCCTCGAGGATCTGCGGCAGCACCAGGCGCGGCGATGAGCCCGCGCCGGAACGCGCGCGCGGCCGCGCCGCGCGCCCCGGTGCGCCGGGCGTCCACCCGCGGCCGCACCCGTGCCCTCGGCCAGCACTTCCTACGGGACCGGTCGGTGGTGGACCGCATTGTGGACCTGGTCGGGCCGACCGCGCGGGACCTGGTCGTCGAGATCGGGCCGGGCCGCGGCGCCCTCACCGAGACGCTGGCCGCCCGCGCCGGCCGGCTCCTCACGCTCGAGATCGACGCGGAGATGGCCGCGAATCTCCAGGCCCGGTTCGCGGCGTCGTCGCACGTGCAGGTGCGGCAGGCGGACGCGCGCCAGTTCGACTACCGGACGCTGCGCGCGCTCGCGCCCGATCCCACCGGCCGGGTGCTCGTGGTCGGCAACCTCCCGTACAGCGTGGGCAAGCCCATCCTGGCGGCCCTGGTCGAGGCCGCCCCGGCCATCGACGAGATGGCGCTCATGCTCCAGAAGGAGGTGGCCGAGCGCGTCGCCGCCGAGCCGGGTGGGAAGACCTACGGCGCGCTCTCGGTGCTGACCCAGGTGTCGGTCGCGGCACGCCTGGCCTTCTTGGTGTCGCCGGGCGCCTTCAGCCCGCCGCCCCAGGTGGACTCGGCGGTGCTGCATCTCCGGTCCCATCGCCAGCCGCCCGTGGCGGTGGCCGACCCCGCCCGCTTCGCCACGGTCGTGCGCGCGGCCTTCGGCCAGCGCCGCAAGAGCCTCGCCAACGCGCTGGGCGCAGGGTTGGGACTGGGCGCCGAGCGGGCCCGCCGCCTCATCGAAGCCGCCGACATCGATCCGGGTCGCCGTGCCGAGACGCTGTCGCTGGCCGAGTTTGCCCGGCTCGCGGCGGCGCCCGAGTCATCGTGGCGCGCAGGCCCGCCACTACCTCGCGGGTAATTGAGGTTGAGCGCCCCGGGGCTCACGATGAAGCCGATGCTACGTCATGGCCTGCTCGTTCTCGCGGCGCTTGCCGTCGTCGTCGGCGCCTGGGCCGGAGCTCGCGGCGTGAGCCTCCTGGCCCGGGGCCTCAGGCGCGGTGAGGATCCGAGCGCCCCGCTGTGGGTCGTCCGGGGCCTTCGGGGCATCATCGTGGCCCTCTGCATGGCGTCCCTCGCGGTCGGGACCGTCCTCGGCGAGGTGTGGCTGGTCGTCTTCGGCGCTCTCTGGCTCGCCGAGGAGATCTACGAGACGGGGGTGCTCGCGCTCATCCTCCGCGCGGGAGCGCGCGAAAGCGAACGGTCGTCGACCGTCTGACGGGTCGCGCCTCCCTCCCGCGTTCCTTGGGCCCGGCTAGGGCCCGGTGGTAGGATGAAAAGGCCGCAATGAACACCACTTACAGACCAGAGCCCGTTCCGATCGACGCACCCGGCGAGCCCGCGGTGAGGCTCATCCCGCTGGGCGGCCTCGGCGAGATCGGGCTCAACATGATGCTGATCGAGTGCGGCCCCGACATCTTGGCAGTGGACTGCGGGCTGCTCTTTCCGGACGACGAGATGCCCGGCGTGGATTTCGCCATCCCGGACTGGGCATATCTCCGCGAGCGGCGCGACGCGTTCCGCGCCGTCGTGCTCACGCACGGCCACGAGGACCATATCGGCGCCCTGTCCTACCTGCTCCGGGAGTTCCCGGTGCCGGTCTACGGCACGCCACTGACCCTGGCGATCGCAAAGCACCGGCTCGCCGAGAACGGCGTGCTCGAGCAGGCCGACCTGCGCACCTACGCGCCGGGCGATCGGATCGCCATCGGCGGCTTCACGGTGGAGCCGATCCGGGTGACGCACTCGATCGCCGACGGCATCGGCCTCGCCATCGAGACGCCGCTCGGCACCGTGGTTCACACCGGCGACTTCAAGCTCGATGCGCACCCGGTGGACCACCAGCAGCCGGACTACTCGCGCTTCGCGGCGCTGGGCGAGCGCGGCGTGCTCGTGCTCTGCTCCGACTCGACCAATGTCGGCCGGCCGGGGCACACCGGCTCCGAGACCTTGGTGGGCCAGGCGCTCGCGGGCCGCTTCGCGGAGGCGCCGGGGCGCATCATCGTCGCCACCTTCGCCTCCCACATCCACCGCATCCAGCAGGTGCTCGACCTGGCCGCTCAGTGCCACCGGCACGTGGCGCTGCTCGGCAAGAGCATGATGACGAACGTGGCGGTGGCGCAGGACATGGGCTACCTCACGGTGCCGGAGGGCCTGGTCCTGCCGCTCGAGGAGCTGGCCGAGCTGCCCGCTCAGCGCCAGGTGATCGTCTCCACCGGCAGCCAGGGCGAGCCCAACTCGGCGCTCTCGCTGATCGCGGCGGGCGACCACAAGTACGTCCACGCGGGGCCGGGCGACCTGGTGATCTTCTCCTCGCGCGTGATCCCGGGCAACGAGCGCGTGATCGGCCGCGTGATCAACGCGCTCCTGCGCCGCGGCGCGGAAGTCCTCTGGGAGGACGTGGCCTTCGTGCACGTCTCGGGGCACGCGAGCCAGGAGGATCTCAAGCAGATGCTCGCGCTGACGCGCCCGCGCTACTTCGTGCCGGTGCACGGCGAGTTCCGGCACCTGCTCCAGCACGCGCGGCTGGCCGAAGGCGTGGGCATTCCCAAGGACCGCATCTTCCTCATCGAGGACGGCCTCGGGCTGGAAGTCACCGCGTCCGGCACCCGGGTGCTCGGGGGCTACCCGGCCGGACCGGTGCTGGTGGACGGCAAGGGCGTGGGCGACGTGGGCAGCGTGGTCCTCCGCGACCGCCAGCTCCTGGCCGAGGCGGGCATGCTGGTGATCGCGCTCACCATCGACCGCACGACCGGCTTGATCGTGGCGGGACCCGAGATCGTCTCCCGCGGGTTCGTCTACATGAAGGAGGCCGACGCCCTGATGGACGAGGTCAAGACCGCGGTGCGGGACGCGCTGGCCGGCCGGAAGGCGCCGGAGGCCTTCGACCGCGAGCTGGTGGGGGCCATGGTGCGCAGCGCGGCGCGGCGCTTCATCAACCAGCGGTTCCAGCGCAAGCCGGTGGTGCTGCCCGTGATCCTGGAGGTGTGATGGCGGAGAAGGTGACGATCGAGAAGGTGCTGGCCCCGGGCCCGAACGGCCACGGGCCGCGCGAGACCCCTCGCGACGGGGCGCCCCGACGCCGCGGGACGCGGCATGGGAAAGCCGAGCCCGGCCGCTGGGTGCGCGAGGCCAAGGGCATTCTCGCGCTGGCCCTCTCCGGCTTCGGCTTCGTGGCGCTCTACGCCTACGACCCGACGGTTCATCCGCTCGACCAGTCCAGTCCGGTGGGGCCCGTCGGGGCCTGGCTCGGCTGGGGCTCCTTCCACGCCTTCGGCTATGCCGGCTACCTCTTCCCGGTGCTGCTGGCCCTCTACGGCGTCTCGGCCTTCGTGCGGCCTCGCGTGGCCCACGGCTGGCAGGCCGGGGTGGGGCTCCTGATCTTGCTGGTGAGCGCCACCGGCGTCCTGGCCCGCGCCTCCGACACGCTGGCCGAGTACCGGCTGCACAAGGGCGGCGTGGTGGGCTGGGCGGTCTCCGAAGGGCTCAGGGTCTCCATCGGCACGGTGGGCACCTGGATCATCCTGCTCGCCCTCATCCCGGTCGGCGTGCTCTTCGTCACGCGCATCCCGTACAGTGTCCTCTCGCGCGCGCTGCGGGCGCGCTTCGGACGGCTGCGGCGACCGGACGCCAGGAGGGTCCGCCCGAGCCCGGCGTCGGCGGATCTGCCGCTGATGGCCGCGGTGCCGCCGGGCGGGTGGCCGGCCGGGGATCAGGTGGCCGCCCCGCCGCCGCTGGTGGTGAAGGAGCAGCCGAAGGTCAAGTCGGGGCTCGCGGACAAGGGCCTCGCCTGGCAGGAGACGTTCGACTTCGGCAAGGGCGGCGCGGAGGCGTTCAAGCTGCCCGCGGTCGGCCTGCTCGCGGCGCCGCCGGCCTCCTCGCTCCAGCGCACGCGCGAAGAGCTGGAAGGCAACGCGCAGACGCTCAAGAAGAAGCTCCACGACTTCGGGGTGGACGGCCACATCGTGCAGGCGAGCCCGGGCCCGGTGATCACGTCCTACGAGTTCGAGCCGGCGGCGGGCGTCAAGGTGAGCCAGGTGGTGAACCTGGCCGACGACCTGGCCCTCGCCATGAAGGTGGCGGCGGTGCGCATCGTCGGGCCGATTCCGGGGCGCGGCACGGTGGCGGTCGAGGTGCCGAACCCGGAGACGGCGACGGTGTACCTGCGCGAGATCCTGGTGAGCCCGGAGTTCGTCTCGACCAAGGGCCGGCTGCCTCTGGCCCTCGGCAAGGACACCACCGGCAACCCGGTGATCGGGGACCTCGCGGCCATGCCGCACCTGCTCATCGCCGGATCCACCGGCAGCGGCAAGTCGGTCGGCCTCAACACCATGATCTGTTCGCTGCTCTACAAGGCCACGCCGGCGGACGTCCGGCTCCTGCTGATCGACCCGAAGCGGCTCGAGCTCGGCGTCTACGAGAAGATCCCACACCTGCTCGCGCCGGTCGTCACCGACGCGAAGGAAGCCTCCGCGCGTCTGAAGTGGATCGTGGGCAAGATGGACGCCCGCTACAAGCAGCTCCAGGCCAAGGCGGTCCGCAACATCGAGGGCTACAACAAGGAAGTGCCGCCGGAGGAGCGGCTGCCCTACTGGGTGGTGGTGGTGGACGAGCTGGCCGACCTGATGATGGTCTCGGCCGGCGAGGTCCAGAACTCGCTGATCCGCCTGGCCCAGATCGCCCGCGCGGTGGGCATCCACCTGATCATCGCCACCCAGCGGCCGTCGGTGGACGTGGTGACCGGCTTGATCAAGGCCAACTTCCCGACGCGCATCGCCTTCCAGGTGGCCTCGAAGGTGGACTCGCGGACCGTGCTCGACGGGAACGGGGCCGAGCAGCTCCTGGGCCGCGGCGACATGATCTACGTGCCGCCCGGTGCGAGCCGGCAGATGCGCGTGCACGGCGCCTGGGTCTCCGACAAGGAAGTGAAGGCCATGTGCGAGTTCCTGCGGACGCAGGGCTCGGCGGTGTACGAGACGGTGGAGCTGCCCGCCGAGGCGGCCGGTGGGGGAGGCAGCGGTGAAGACCGCGACGATATCTACTGGGACGCGGTGAACCTGGTGATCGCGCAGCGGGCCGCGTCCATCTCGTTCCTGCAGCGGCGGCTCGGCCTGGGCTATCCCAAGGCCGCGCGCTTCATCGACATGATGGAGCAGGACCGCGTCATCGGACCCGGCCACGGCGCCAAGCCGCGTGAGATCCTCGTCGGCCCCGAGTACCTCGCGAAGCGGGGGAAGTAGCCGTGACACGACAGAGCCCCTCACCCCGGCCCTCTCCCCAGAGGGGAGAGGGAGTCATCTACCCTCGCCCCCGGAGGGGGAGAGGGCAGGGTGAGGGGGCGGTGTTCGTCCTGGCCCTCTGCCTCCTCCTGCTCGTCCCGACCGCCGCGACCGCCCAGACCCTCGACGAGGTGGTCAACGGCGTCGAGACCACCTACGGCAAGATCGTGGACCTCCGCGCCGAGTTCACCCAGACCGCCCGCAACAAGAGCCTCGGCCAGGACATCAAGGCGGAGGGTGTCGTGCTGCTCAAGAAGGGCGGCAAGATGCGCTGGGACTACAAGAGCCCCGCGCCGCAGCAGATCGTCTCGGACGGCACCTCCCTCTGGGTGTACACGCCCGAGCTGAACCAGGTGAACAAGGGCAACACGCCCAAGGCCTTGGCAGGGCCGGCGGGCAGCTTCCTCTCCGGACTCGGCAAGCTGCGCGAGGAGTTCACGGTGCGCTTCCTCAACCCGGCCAGTCCGCGCGACGGCACGGGCCGGCCGGTGCTCGACCTCACCCCCAAGCAGCCGACCCCGCTCCTCACGCGCCTGGTGATCACGGTGGATCCCAAGGACTACGTGGTCCGCCAGGCGGTGCTCTACGACCAGTTCCAGAACACGGTCACCATGACCTTCAACAAGGTCGCCATCAATCCGGGGCTCAGCGACACGCTCTTCGTCTTCACGCCGCCGAAGGACGCGGCGGTGGTGCCGCTCGACCCGCGCTAGCCGAGGACCCCCCATGGCCGCCGAGAACAGCTTCGACGTCGCCTGCAAGATCGACATGCAGGAGGTCACCAACGCGATCGACCAGGCCCGCCGCGACATCACGACGCGCTACGATCTCAAGGGCGCGAAGAACGAGATCACCCCGGAGAAGATGGACATCGTGCTCACCTCGAGCGACGACATGAAGCTCAAGGCGGTGCTGGATATCCTGGAGTCCAAGCTCCACCGCCGCGGCATCGACCTCAAGGCCCTGACCATCAACGATCCCGAGCCGGCGGGCGGCGGCCTCGTGCGTCAGAAGATCACGCTCCAGGATGGCGTGCCCATGGAGAAGGCGAAGGAGATCGTGCGCCTCATCAAGGACTCCAAGCTGAAGGTCCAGGCCTCCATCCAGGAGAAGCAGGTGCGGGTCACCGGCAAGAACCGCGATGACCTCCAGGCGGTCATCGCCCTGCTCAAGGGCAAGGATCTCGGCATCGCGCTCCAGTTCACGAACTACCGCTCCACGTAGATCCACCCCCATCCCCTCCGCCGTAAGTCAGGGTGAACCCGGAGAGCGGGGCGCCCACCGCCCCCTCCGCCCGGGCCAACTCTAGCCGGAAAGGATGGGACGATATGAAGCGGACAGTCGCGTTCGTGCTGCTCAGCGCCCTGGCCGTCCTGCCCGCGGTGGCGCTCGCCAAGAGCGACCCGATGGTGGGTGGACAGGCAATGTACCCGAGCAAGGACATCGTGGACAACGCGGTGAACTCGGCGGACCACACCACGCTGGTGGCGGCGGTCAAGGCGGCCGGCCTGGTAGACACCCTCAAGGGCAAGGGGCCGTTCACCGTCTTCGCCCCCACCAACGCGGCGTTCTCCGCGCTCCCCGCGGGCACGGTGGATGGCCTGCTCAAGCCGGAGAACAAGGCGGGCCTCACGAAGGTGCTGACCTATCACGTGGTGCCCGGCAAGCTCGACGCCGCCGCGCTCCAGAAGGCCATCAAGGCGGGCAACGGCACCGCCACGCTCAAGACGGCCAGCGGCGGCATGCTGTGGGCCATGATGAACGGTGACCGTAACATCGTGCTCCGAGACGAGAAGGGCGCGGTGGCCAGCATCTCGACGTACGACGTCTACCAGTCCAACGGCGTGATCCACGTGATCGACCGCGTGGTGCTCCCCAACTAGGCCCCCTGAAGAGCCTTTCCTCCTCATCCCCCTCTCCCCTCAGGGGAGAGGGCAGGGTGAGGGGTGGTTCAACGACCCGACGGGGGCGTTAGTCGTTCACCACCGGATTCCGCCGGACGGTCGGCACCCCGATCTTGATGAACGGATGCGCCTCCGCCGCGTGGCAGGCCGTGCAGGCCGCGCGCATGGTCTCGATCCGCTGCTTGAACAGCGCGAGGTCCTTGGCCTTGATTGCGTCCATCACTTGCGGATACGGCCCTTTGAGGAACAGCGCGTCCGCGTTCTTGCGGTACTGCGGCCGTCGCTCGAGGCCAACTGTGATCGCGTTGCCCATCTCGTGTGCCATGTGCGCGGCATACTCCCAGTTGCCGTCGACCCCGCCGAAGTACATCTCGGTGTATCGGTAGGCGACCTCCGCCATCGTGGTCTCGAACCCACGGAGCTGCCGCTCGATGGCGGCCGCGCGGGCGTTCGGAGTCAGGCGCACGTACCAGCCGCCCTTGTCGGCCGACGGCGAGGGCGAGTGGCTATGGCCCTGCGCCCGCACCGCCTCCCAGCCCGCGGCGACGCCCAGGCCCAGCAGAGCGGCGGCGACCGCCATCACGAGGAACGAGCGGATCCGGCTATCGGGTCGTGTCATGAGCGTGGTCCTTTCACCGTGAAGCTTTCACCGTGAACGTGAAACGGTTGTCGACGATATGGCCGTCCACCGAGAGGACACGATACTTGACCGTGTAGAGGCCGGACTGCCGCGTCTCCACCGTGACCGACAGCCGGCGCGGATCGTCCGGGCTCACCGTCACGTCGCCCGCGTCCACCTGCGCGCCGGCCTCGTTCCACACCGACACCGTGCTGTAGGCGGGCTCGAGCCGCTCGTTGAACCAGAGCTGCACGCGCTCCGGCATCTGGCCCAGCACCGCGCGATGCGCGGGCACCGACCGCACCAGGGAGGCGTGCGCCCCCACGCGTGACGCGGGGCAGAGGAGACCGGCAAGGAGCGCGACCGCCAGCGCCACGCCCCGCCACTGCCGTGCGTGGCCCAGAAGGGCGGGGGCCCTCACCGCTTCCCGGCCGGCTCCGGCGCGAGCACCGTGAAGAGCACGATGCCCTCGGTCACGTGGCCGTCGGCGGCCATGACCTTCCAGCGCGCCTGGTAGGCGCCTGGGTCGAGGGGCGGCAAGAGGTACGCGAGGGTGTCGGCCGGTGTATCTGGCTCCTGGCGCAGCAGCGCGATGGTCTTCTGGCGTGGCCCCACGAGCTGGACGGAGCAGAGCGGCTTCTCGAGGCGGCTGTTGAAGCGCAGGACGAGCCGCTTCGGGCTCGGGAGCGACTCCTCGTGGCGCGGGGTGGACTCGAGGATGATCGCATGCGCCAGCGCGTCGGGAAGCCCCGATAGGCATGCTCCGATCATACTCAAGATCACAAGGACCGCGAGCCCCCACCGCCGACCGGCCGGCGCCAGCCGGAGCGGCCTCATCGGGCCTTCGGGAGGCGGACGGGCTGCACGATCGTCTTGAGGAAGGGGAACTGCTCCTCGTGCCAGGCCACCAGGAACGAGCCGTCGGGCGCGAAGGTGATGTCGGGCGAATAGGCCTTGATGGCGGTGGACAGCACGCGGATGGGGCTCAAGGTGCGTCCCGCGTCGAGGGTGTAGCGCAGCAGGATGCGGCGGCGTACCGCGGTGGACTCCTCCCACACGATCACCGCGCGGCCCGCCGGGTCCACCGCCATGCGCGCCTGGTCGGGGATGGAGGTGGCCGAGGTGTGCAGGCGCTTGGGCGGCCCGAAGCGCCGCCCATCCGTCGAGACGGCGAACTTCAGGTCGGGGCGGATGTCGCTGCCCTCCGTGTACCAGCTCATGTACACGCGACCCTTCGCGTCCAGGCCCACCGCGCCGCCCCGATGGGGGCAGGCATTGATCTTCCAGTGATCGGCGCTCACCAGCGTGGCATCGCCGAAGGTGCGCCCGCCGTCGCGCGAGACCGCCAGGACCATGTCGCGAATATCGCCCGGGAAGACGCGTCGCCGGGTGAGCGCCACCGTGTTGCCCACGCCGGTGGCCGCGTCCACGCGGCAGCACACGCAGGTGTCGTCGCCGACCTTCCGGACGCCCTCGACCCGCGTGCCCTGCTCGACCACGCGGGCCACCCAGGTGGCAGGGTCCTTGCGGCCCTCGTGGCCGTCGATCCAGGTGAGCAGCACGGTGCCGTCGGCCGCCACCGCGAGGCCGTCGAATGAGTGGGAGATGGGCCGGTCCTCGTTCACGCGGAGGGGCGGCTCGAAGCGCCGGCCGCCGTCGAGCGAGCGGGAAAGCTGCAGGTCGGAGGCGAAGAGCGTGCCCTCGGGCTTGGGTTTCTCCGACGACCAGGACACGTAGACCGCACCGCCCGGGGCGACCGCCAGCCGCGGCGGATGGTGGAGCGCCTCGACGGTGAGCGCCTCGGGGTTGACCCGCACCGGCGCGCCCCCGTCGCCCATGTGATCGCCCATCTGGAGGAGGTAGAGCTGGTTGGCGTGGCCTTCCTGGGCCGCCCACGCCACGAGCGGGCGGCCGCCCGGGCCCGCCGCCACCGCCGCGCCGGAGAGGTGAAACTCATGCCCCCGGGTCAGGTGCTTGTACTCGAGGCGCGGCCCGAGCGTCAGCTCCGTCGCCTGCGCGGTCGCGGAGGCCGCCAGGACGAGCGCGACCGCCACGCCGATCCGTCTCGTGCTCATCGCCACCTCCAGGAGAGGCCGCCGTAGAACGACCGGCCGTCGCCGGGGAAGAAGAAGCGCCGGTTGGCGTCGTCCGTCGCCACCGCCCCCGAGTAGCTGGTGTCGGTCAGGTTGCGGGCCTCGAAGAACACGCCGAGGCCGCTCGGCTTGTGCTCGAAGCCGGCCTTGAAGTTGACGAGCGTGTGGGGGTCGTTGCGCGCGTCGTTCTCGCTGTTGACGAAGTAGCCCTTGGGCACGATGTCGAACCCGGGGGCCATCCAGAGCCCGGAGCCGTGATCATAGCGCAGCTCGGTCTGGATGAAGTGGCGCGGCGCGCCGGGCAGGTCATTGTCGCCGAAGTTGACGTCGTTCACGAACACGAAGCGCGACCACGTATAGGCGGCGCGCGCCCGCAGCGTATCCCCGGTGCGCCCGAGCCCGATCCGCGACAGGATGTCCTTCACCAGCAGCAGGTCCACCCCCGCCTCCACGCCGGTGTGACGTGAGCGGTCGATATTGCGGTAGCGCGGGATCGTGAACGGGGCGCCCGGGAAGGGCTGGACGTTCACGTTCTGGATCTCGTCCCACAGCTCGGCGTCGTAGACCGCGACGTCCCAGGCGAGCCGCTCGCCCGCGTTGCCCCGGGTGCCCACCTCGAACTGCCAGGACTTCTGCGCGGCGAGCTGCCCCAGGTTGCCGCCGAGCTGGCCGGGCGCGGTCAGCTCCACGAGCGCCTGCGGCTCGGGGGCGTGGCTGGCATTGCCGAAGACCTGCACGGTGGGCGCCACCTTCCAGACGAAGCCGGCCCGGGGTGAGGTGGAGAAGAAGTCGACCGCGTCGGACTGGTTGCCGTTCGACAGGAAGCGATCGCGGACTTCTCGGGTGGCGTAGTTGACCCGGCCGCCGGCCACCGCAGTGAACGTGGAGGTGAGGTCGAGCTGCTCCTCGAGGTAGCCCGCGATATTGTTGGCGATATTGAACTGGTCCTTGGTCTTGGCGCCGCGGTTACCCAGGTTGTTGACGAGGTTGATGTCGATCTGGCGGGTGCCGAAGAACTGGAAGCCCGCGGTGAGCCGGCTGGCCAGGCCGAAGAAGGGCGCGGTCAGCACATAGCGCAGCTCGGTGCCGTAGCTGTAGGTCGTGTCGTCGATGATCGCGAACGACAGCGGGTGATCCATGTCCTGGTAGTTGAGCTGGGTGAACCACTCGAGCACCTGGTTCTCGCTGAGCGGCGTGCGGACGGTCAGGGCCCCCCGCGTGTAGTCGTAGTTGCGCTCTTCGCTGAACGCGCTGGCGGCCGGGTTGCGCTGGCGGCGATTGCGATCCATCTCCTGCTGGGTGAGGGCGCCGGGCAGGTTCTCCTCGTTCTGGACATAGCCGAGGTCGAGCCGCACCGTGGTCCCCCCGGCGAGGCGATAGCCGAGGCTGGCGTAGGCGCGGCGCCGGATCTGGTCTCCGTGTTGCCGGAACCCGTTCACCTCGGTATCGCTCAGGCCGACATAGAGATCGAACGGCCCGTAAACCTGGCCGGTCCCCACGTAGTTCTTGAGATAGCCGAACGAGCCGGCGGCGCTCCGCAGCTCGATGAGCGGGGTGTCGTAGCCGGTCTTGGTGACGAGGTTGATGGCGCCGCCCAGGGTGTAGCCGCCGAATCGCAGGGCGTTGGCGCCCTTGTAGACCTCGATGCGCTTGGTGGTCAGGAGCTCCAGTGACTCGAAGTCGCTGAAACCGTCGGCGTTGCCGTAGGGAAAGCCGTCGATCAGGATATTGAGGCCCCGCAGGTGGAAGTTGCTGCGGAGGCCGGAGCCGCGAATTGAGATCTGACTCTCGTCCGCCGCGCCGAAGCGGGGCTGCACGAACACGCCCGGCACGAAGTCGAGCGCGTCCTTGAGATTGGCCGCGCGTGACTGCTCGATCTTCTGCTGGCCGACCACCTCGGTGGCGCCCGGCACGCGGCGCAGCTCCTCGCGGGCCTCGGTGTCGGTCCGCGTGCGCTCGTCGGGCACGCGGCTGCCCTCGACGACCACTGGCGGGAGCGTGGTCTCCGGCCGCGGCTGGGCCGTTGCGACCATGGGAGTGAGAGCGACGGCGAGGGCCAGGATGATGGGGCGCATGGATCTCCTCACTGGGTGAGCCGGAATTCGACGGGGAGCAGCACCCACATGGCGACGGCGTCGGCGCCGCGGCGGGCCGGCTCGAAGCGCCAGCGTCGCACCGCCTCCATCGCCGCCTGATCGAGGTCGGGGTGCCCGGCGGAGTGCTCCACGCGCACGTCGCCGATGCGGCCGTCCGCCAGGACGTGCACGCGCAGCATGGTGGTGCCCTGGATACCGAGCCGGCGGGGCGCGGACGGGTAGGCCGGGCGCACCTGATAGCCGCCCTGCGGCCGCGCGGTACGGGTGACGCCATCCGGCGCCGTGCTGGAGGGCTTCGCGGCCACCACCGGGGCCGACGGCGGCAGCGCCACCGTGGTGCTGCTCGCGGCGGGAGCCGCCGAGCCCGGGGCCGGCGCGGGCTCGCTGATGGCGGGCAGGGTGGCCCCCGCCGCCGGCGCGGGCGCGACCTCCGCGGGGGCGGGGGCCGGCGCCGGCGCGACGGCCTCCTCGACCTTCGGGGCGGCGGCCTCCAGCGGCCGCGGCGGCTCCGGTCGCCGGACCGGGCTCGCCCGCTCACGCCGTGGCGGTGCCGGGGGCGCGGGCTCCCGCGGTGGCTCGGCGGCGTCGAGGGTGACGAGCTGCACGGGGAGCACCGGCGGCTGCAGCGCCACCACGCTGATCACCCATTGCTGGCCCAGGATGAGACCGGTGACCAGCCCCGCATGGAGCAGGCAGGACACGCCGATCGGCATCGCACGCCACCACGACAGCTCGTTGAGCACGAACGCTTCCCTCCGCATGCGCCAGGATCGAAACCGCGACAGCCGGGATACCCCGCGCGTGGCCGCGGCGCACGGAGCGCGCGGGGCGCGGGAGACCGCAGGGGGCTACCGGATCGCGGAGGGAGGGCGCGCCCCTGGTCGGGGCTGAGGAAGCGGGCCAGGGGGGAAGCCGGTGGAGCGGCCTCGGCCGGGCCGATGACGGGCAGCACGACGGAAGACAGCCCGAGGTCGTCCACCTGGACGGCCGCCAGATGCGCGGAGGCCGCGGCCACCATGCACTCTTCCTGCTGCTTCGGGTCGAAGCCGTGATGCACCGAGTGCAGCGCGTGCTCGAACGCGAAGACGCAGAGGAGGAGGGTGAGCGCCACGACCAGCGCGCCGCGCGGGCGCCGCCACAGGGCCCCCGCGACAAGCGCCAGCGCGGCGGCCAATGCGGCAAATAGATACCAGGGCAGCGCGGGCGGCGCGGGGGCGGCGCTCAGGACCGGGATGATCGCGGGGGCCTCCGCCGTCGGGAGGACCACGGCGGACGGCGCCGGTGAGACGATGTGAGCCGCGGCGGGACCAGCGATGGCCAGGATGGCCAGCGTCAGCAGCAGCGCCAAGGACACACGGTGGACTCGCGGCATACGCGACAAGGTAACCACTCAACCGGGCCAGGTCAAGGAAGGTTCCAGGGGCTGTGTTTGACGTGGCCGGAGAGCCTGTGGGATCATAAGCGCCCGTCATGAAAGTCCATTTCACAACCCTCGGCTGCCCCAAGAACCAGGTGGACTCCGAGCTGATGCTGGGCATGCTGACCGAGGCCGGGCATCAGATCGTGGAGGCCGCGGAGGCCGCCGACTGCCTGGTGGTCAATACCTGCGCCTTCATCGACCGGGCGCGCGAGGAGTCGGTCAACACGATTCTCGAGCTGGCCCAGCTCAAGGAGCGCGGCCGGGCCCGGGCTCTCATCGTGACGGGCTGCCTCACCCAGCGCTACGGCATCGAGATCCAAACCGAGATTCCGGAGATCAACGCGATCCTCGGGACCTCGGAGCTCCACCGCATCGTGGATCTCGTGAACCAGGCCGACGGGCGGGAGGCCTGGGTGAGCGAGGCGCCGCCCGGCTACCTCTACGACGCGCAGACCCCGCGGCTGCTCACCGGCCGGGTGCCCTACGCCTACGTGAAGATCGCCGAGGGCTGCGACATGGGCTGCGCGTTCTGCGCGATCCCCCAGTTCCGCGGGCGCCACCGGAGCCGAGCGCTCGCCGACATCGTGGCCGAGGTCAACGGGCTCGCGCGCCGCGGGATCCAGGAAGCCATCCTGGTCTCGCAGGACACGCTCGCCTACGGGCGTGATCTCTCCGGCAACGGCGACATCGGTGACCTGCTGCTCGCCCTGTCCGAGACACCCATGCCGTGGATCCGGCCGATGTATCTCCATCCCGCCCACGTCACCGAGCGGCTCATCGCCAAGTGGCAGCGCGCGCGTGTGGTCCCGTACCTCGACATGCCGGTCCAGCACGGCGACGACGGGATCCTTCGCGCCATGCGCCGCGGCGTCACCGCCCAGCGCATGAAGGACGTCATCGCCCGGCTGCGCGACGCGATCCCCGGCGTCACCCTCCGCACCACCGTGCTGGTGGGCTTCCCGGGTGAGACGGAGGCCGCGTTCCAGAACCTGCTCGGCTTCGTGGAGGACGCGGGCTTCGACCGGCTCGGGGTCTTCACCTACTCGGTGGAAGAGGGCACGCCGGCCGCCGACATGGCCGATCAGGTCCCGGCCGAGGTGATGGCCGAGCGCGCCCAGCAGGTGCAGGACCTCCAGGACCGGCTGGTGTGGCCGCGCCAGAAGGCCCTCTTCGGCACCCGCCAGACCGTGCTGGTGGATGGGCCGAGCCCCGACTCCGCGTTCCCCTTCGAGGGCCGCACCGCCGGCCAGGCGCCCGAGATCGACGGCGTGGTGCTGCTGCGCGACCGCACGCTCACCCCGGGGCGCTTCGCGGAGGTCGCCATCGTCGAGGTCGAGGGCTACGAGCTCGTCGGCGAATAAGCGCCTCGGGCTGCTCGACCGCCTGGCCTTCGTGCTGGCCAGTGTCTTCGGCGCGGGCTATGCCCCGGTGGCGTCGGGCACGGTGGGTAGCTTCGTCACCGTGGTAGCGATCTGGCTCCTGCCGCTCACCCCGCTGCGCATCGCGGTCGCGCTGGTCGTCGTCATCCTCGTCGGGATCTGGGCCGGCTCGCGCGTGGAGCGCGTGCTGGGTAAGAAGGACCCCGGGGTCATCGTGATCGACGAGGTGGCGGGCATGCTGCTCTCGGTGATCCTGCTGCCGCGGACGATTCCCGTGCTCATCACCGCGTTCCTGCTCTTCCGGCTCTTCGACATCTGGAAGCCGTTCCCCGCCCGCGAGAGCCAGGCCCTCACCGGCGGCGTGGGCGTGATGGTGGACGATCTCATCGCCGGTTTTTACACCCTGATCCTGATCATGGGCGCTCTTACCCTCTTCCCCGGCTGGCTGACCCGGCCGTGAGCGGGGCCTGGATCGTCACGGTGGGCGCGGCGCAGCTCGGCGCGGCCGACGACCCGGCCGGGCTGATGGTGGCCCGCGCGCTCCTGGCCGAAGGCGTGCCGGTGGCCTCGCGGCAGGTCGTGGACGAGGACGAGACGGCGGTGGAGGAAGCCCTGCGTGGCGCCGTCGAGGCCGCCGCGCTGGTGGTGGTGCTGGCGCAGCCGGGCGGCTCGAGCGGCGAGGTGGTCCGGCGCGCGCTCTCGCGGCTCAGCGGGGCACGGCTGGCGTTGAACGACAAGCTGCTGGCCTCGATGGAGGAGGACTTCGCCCGGCGCGGCCAGGCGATGCCGCGACGGCTCGATCGCCTGGCCCTGCTGCCGCAGGGCGCGCTGCTCTGGCCCGCGGCGGGGGAGCCCGCGTGGGTGCTCGAGGCCAGGCGCGCCGCGGTGGCGGTGCTGCCGGCCGGCTCCGCGATGCTCGCCTCGCTCGTGGAGTCGCACCTGCGGCCGCTTGCGCGTCAGCGGCTCGGCGCGGGCGAGAGCACCGTGCTCCGCACGCTGCACACCACCGGCCTCTCGCCCGCGGACGCGGAGGAGCGCCTCGGCCGCTGGCTCGGCGCGGAGGGAGCGGTCACCGTCTCCTGCGTGCCGGTCGACGGCGACGTATGGGTCCAGCTCCGCTCGCGCGCGGCCTCCCGGAGCGCGGCGGAGGCGGCCCTGGCCCCGGTGGAGCGCGTGGTCCGCGAGGCCCTCGGGCTCGATTACTGGGGAAAGGACGAGGACACCCTGGAAGTCGTGGTGGGCCGGCTCCTGCTGGAGCGGCGGCTCACGGTGTCGATGGCGGAGTCCTGCACCGGCGGGCTGGTCGGCCACCGGCTGACCAATATCGCGGGCTCCTCCCGCTACGTCGAGCGCGGCGTGATCGTGTACTCGAACCAGGCCAAGGAGCAGCTCCTGGGCGTGCCGGAGGAGATGCTGCGCGCGCACGGCGCGGTGAGCGCGCCGGTGGCGGAGGCGATGGCGGCGGGGATCTGCCGCATCTCCGGCTCGGCCTGCGGGATCGCGGTGACCGGCATCGCCGGGCCCGACGGCGGCACGCTCGCCAAGCCGGTCGGCACCGTGTTCATCGCGGCGGCATCGCCGGGGGCCGGGGGCCCGCGCGTCGAGGTGCGGCGCTTCCGCTTCGCGGGCGGGCGGGAGGCGGTGAAGTGGCAGTCCTCGCAGGCCGCGCTCGACATGCTCCGCCGCGCCCTCCTGTCGCGGGCGTGATCCGCGCCTTCGTCGCGGGTTTTCTCCTGTCACGATGGTGATCCGCGCCTTCGTCGCGGTTGTTCTCGACGACGGTGTGCGGGCGGCGATCGCGGCGACCGTCGAGCGGCTTCGGCCGCTGGGCTCCTCGGTGGCGTGGGTGCCGCCGCGGAACCTCCACGTCACGCTGCAATTCCTCGGTGATCAGAGCGAGGAGCGCCTGGCGGAGGCCGAGGCCGCGCTGGCCGACGCCGCGGCCGGGAGCGCGCCGGTCGACGTTACCTTCCACGGTATCGGTGCCTTCCCCGGACTCGAGCGGCCCCGCATTCTCTGGGTCGGCCTGGCCCACGGCGCGCTCGAAGCGCGCCGGCTACAGGCGCGGGTGGCGGACGCGCTCGCGACGCGCGGGTTCGCCCGGGAGGAGCGGCCGTGGCATCCGCATCTCACCATCGGGCGCGTCCCCGACGAGCGCCGCTGGCGGCGCGAGGCGGGCCCGCCGCTGCGCAGCGCGCTCGCGCAGGCCGCCACCACGACCTTCGGCACGCAGCGGGTGGCGGAGGTGGCGCTGATGCGCAGCGATCTCTCGCCCGCGGGCGCCCGGTACACGGTGAGGCGCGCGCTGAGCCTCGGAGCGTAGCCGTATCCGACGCGGGACATTGACACGCGTGCCACGCTCTCTCACACTCGCTTCGTTGACTTTGATCGCGACGCGCCCGTATCATGGGGAAACTTGTTGAGCCACCAAATCTTTTTCGTCGACCTCTCGGGCCCGGCCACGGGCCCCTTCCACGCGTAGTCGAGGAGAATCAGCATGGCTGATATCAAGAGCGACCGCCGCCAGGCCCTGGAGCTGGCCATTGCCTCGATCGACCGCCAGTTCGGCAAGGGCGCCATCATGCGCCTGGGCCAGGGCAGCATCTTCGACGAGATCGCCGTCATCCCGACCGGAGCGCTCCAGCTCGATGTCGCGCTGGGCATCGGCGGCATTCCCCGCGGCCGGGTGACCGAGATCTACGGGCCGGAGTCTTCCGGCAAGACCACGCTGGCGCTCCACATCATCGCGGAGGCGCAGCACCTGGGTGGCACCGCCGCCTTCATCGACGCCGAGCACGCGCTCGATCCCAAGTACGCCAAGAATCTCGGGGTCAACACCGACGAGCTGCTCATCTCCCAGCCCGATACGGGTGAGCAGGCGCTCGAGATCGCGGAGGCCCTCGTGCGCTCCAACGCCGTGGACGTCATCGTGATCGACTCGGTGGCCGCGCTCGTGCCACGCGCGGAGCTGGACGGCGACATGGGCGACTCCCTCCCGGGCCTGCAGGCGCGCCTCATGTCCCAGGCCCTGCGCAAGCTCACCGCCGCCATCTCGCGCTCCGGCGGGGCGGTGATCTTCATCAACCAAATACGTGAAAAGATAGGCGTGATGTTCGGCTCGCCGGAGACGACCACCGGCGGGCGCGCGCTCAAGTTCTACTCCTCTATACGGCTCGACATCCGGCGGCAGGACACCATCAAGAACGGCACCGAGGCCATCGGGGTCCGGACCAAGGTCAAAGTAGTGAAGAACAAGCTTTCTCCGCCCTTCCGGGAGGCCGAGTTCGACGTCATTTATGGGGAAGGGGTCTCCAAGGAGGGGTCGGTCCTGGACCTGGCCGCCGAGCACAATGTTGTCGAAAAATCCGGCACTTGGTACACCTATAAGAGTGAGCGGATCGGGCAGGGGCGGGAGACCGCCAAGCGGTACCTGAAGGACAATCCCAAGGTCTTGGCCGACCTGGAAGTCAAAGTCCGCGAAGCCCTTGGCCTCAAGCCGGTTGGGGGGGCGTCGCAGCCGGCGCCGGAGAAGGTGGCCAAGTAGGAGCGGGTAAACCATGGAACTGCAGCAGCTGCTGACGGAAACCGCGCAGCGCAAGGCCTCGGACCTGCATTTGAAGCCGGGCTCGAAGCCGATCCTCAGGATCCATGGTCACCTCGAAGTACAGGATGACCTGCCGCAGATCACCCGCGAGTTCATCGACGCGATGGCGGCGAGCCTGCTCGGCGAGCGCCGGCTCAACATGCTGATGGAAGGCCGGGAGATGGACCTGGGCTACATGCTGCCCGGGGTCGGCCGCTTTCGTTGCAACCTCTTTCTGGCCATGGGCGAGGTGCGGGGCGTCTTCCGGCACGTGCCGGAGCGCATCCCCGCCTTCCACGAGCTGCACCTGCCCAAGGTCCTCGAGCGGCTCTCGATGGAGCGCCGCGGGATGATCCTGGTCACCGGCATCACCGGTTCCGGCAAGTCCACCAGCCTCGCGTCCATGATCGACTTCATGAACCGGAGCCGGAACGACCACATCGTCACCATCGAGGACCCGATCGAGTTCGTGCACCAGGACAAGAAGTGCGTGCTGAGCCAGCGCGAGATCGGGCACGACTCGGTGAACTTCGCCCAGGCCCTCCGCGCCGCCCTCCGTGAAGATCCCGACATCATGCTGGTCGGTGAGCTGCGCGACGTGGAGACCATGGAAGTGGGTCTCCACGCGGCGGAGACCGGTCACCTGGTGCTCTCCACGCTCCACACCCTGAACGCGACGGAGACCATCAACCGGATGATCTCCATGTTCCCGCCGCACCAGGAGGACCAGATCCGGGGCCAGCTCGCCTCGGTCATCCAGGGCATCGTCTCGCAGCGCCTGGTGGTGCGCGCCGACGGCCGCGGCCGCGTGCCCGCGGTCGAGATCATGATCGCCACCGGCCTCATCCGCGACTGCATCCGCGAGGCCGACAAGACCCCGCAGATCCCGAGCGTCATCGCGGCGGGCACGGCCCAGTACGGGATGCAGACCTTCGACCAGTCGCTGCTCCAGCTCTACCGCGAGGAGCTGGTCACGTACGAAACCGCGCGCGACGCCGCGACGAACCCGGACGACTTCGACCTCAAGATCAAGGGCATCTTCTCCACCGGCGAGATGACCTGGGAGCATCCCGGCGGCAGCACGACCGCCTCGACCGCCGCGCCCATGCAGCCGGGCATGGTTGCCGCGGCGCCGGCTCCGGCCGCGCGCAGCCCCTTCGGCAAGAAAGCGGGGTAACGAGTGCCGGGGCGCCGCGCCCGCCGCGCCGGGGCGCCGCGCCCCGCACCGGGACTACCCGCCCCCGCATTAGATGAGAAGGCCGCCAGACTGGCGGCCTTCGATCTCTTGGCCCGCAAGTCCTGGAGCGGCCGCGAGCTGACCCGCCGCCTCCGGCGCCGGGGCGCCTCCGCCGAGATCGCCCAGGCCGTGGTGGCCGATCTCACCGGCCGCGGCTACGTGGACGACCAGGCCTTCGCCCGCTGGTGGGCCGAGGCGCGCGCCCGCGGGCGCCGGGTCGGGAGCCACCGGCTGCGGCAGGAGCTCCTCGCCAAGGGGATTCCCCGGGCGATGGCCGAGGCCGCGATCGCGGCCGCCTTCGAGGAGGTGGGGGAGTCCGAGCGGGCGCTCGAGGCCGGGCGGCGCCGGCTGCCCGCCCTGCTGCGCGGCCAGCCCGCCCGGGCACCCGCCCGGCTGGCCGACTACCTCCTGCGCCGCGGCTATCCGACCGCGACGGTGCGCCACGCGGTGCGCGTCCTGCTGGCCGAGCGGGGGGCCGACCTCCCCGGCATCGAGGAGGACGGCGGCGTATAATACCGGTCCTATGACCGGGAGCGAGATCCGCGCGCGATTCCTCGAGTACTTCCGCCGGCGCGGGCATACCGTGGTGCGGTCCTCCCCGCTGGTGCCCGCCCAGGATCCCACCCTGCTCTTCACCAACGCGGGCATGGTGCAGTTCAAGTCGGTGTTCCTGGGGGAAGAACGCCGGGACTACGTCCGGGCGGCCACCGCCCAGAAGTGCGTGCGGGCCGGCGGCAAGCACAACGACCTGGAGAACGTCGGCCGCACCGCCCGGCACAACACCTTCTTCGAGATGCTGGGCAACTTCTCCTTCGGGGACTACTTCAAGGAGGACGCGATCCGGTTCTGCTGGGAGCTCCTGACCGAGGACTTCGGGCTCCCCAAGGACCGGCTCAAGGCCACCGTCTTCACCGACGACGACGACGCCTTCGAGCTGTGGAAGAAGGTGGCCGGCTTCGGCCCAGACCGCATCCTCCGCCTGGGCGAGAAGGACAACTTCTGGGCCATGGGCGACACCGGCCCCTGCGGGCCGTGCTCCGAGGTGCACTTCCACCAGGGTGATCATCTGCCCTGCGCCGAGGAGAAGGCGGGACGGACCTGCCTGGGGCCGGCCTGCGACTGCGATCGCTGGGTCGAGATCTGGAACCTGGTCTTCATGCAGTTCAACCGGGACGCGAGCGGCAAGATGACACCCCTGCCCAAGCCCTCGATCGACACCGGCATGGGGCTCGAGCGGCTCGCCGCGGTGCTCCAGGGCAAGCAGTCCAGCTTCGACATCGACCTCCTCCGTCCGCTCATCGCCCACGTCGAGCGCCTGAGCGGCAAGACCTACGGCCGCGACGAGGAGTCGGACGTCTCGATGCGGGTCATCGCGGATCACGCGCGCGCGGCCACCTTCCTGATCACGGATGGGGTGACCCCGTCCAACGAGTGGCGCGGCTACGTGGTCCGGCGGATCATGCGGCGGGCCATGCGACACGGCCGCATGCTGGGGCTCGAGGCGCCCTTCCTGTGGGACGTCACCGGCAGCGTGGTGACGGTGATGGGTGACGCGTACCCGGAGATCCGCGACGCGCACGCGCGGGTGGCCGAGACGGTGCGCCAGGAAGAGGAGCGCTTCGCGGAGGCGCTCGATCTCGGGATGGCCAGGATCCGCGAGTACCTGGAGGCCCAC
>WNFB01000383.1_pt1 | contig 34473 bp, 28 predicted proteins | sample 5400501 | NCBI WGS metagenome assembly WNFB01 (sample SAMN13153341, study PRJNA577476) | soil metagenome | isolation source: 200 cm saprolite under Douglas fir tree site 2 hole 1 | place: USA:California | collected 2015-04-18
ATACTCCGCCGATCTAACTTCTGGCACGTCCTATCGATCTGTCGATAATGTTACTGTTAAGCAAGAGTAGGGGCAAAAATTTGGATTTGCGCTCATTTTACGGGTTGGTCACGTGCTAATAGGTTAGGGTGGAATGGCGGAAAGGGTAGGAGTTGATAAATGAGACAAACAGATAACGGTGTTAGCCACAGGACTTGTTCGCGACCAGCCAGATGTTTTAAGGTGGGGTAGCCTGTAGAAGAGCGGTGGTTGAAGAGAACAAAGCCAGCTCATACAACCATGTCAAAAAGAGGCAGCCATACATGGCGGTTTTCCTGGGATATCGAGACTACCCCTTTATCAGCCATGGATTCGGCCCGGTAATCCGCCAGGGACCTGGATAAACCCACTGTAAAAGTGGTAGATTGTGTCCAGATGATGCTGATCTTTTCATTGGGCCGACCAGATGTTTTGCCCGTTGATGACTTGGGGCTGCTGGAGGGCGTGCGCGAGGCTTTTGCGCTGGAAGCGAGACCAACTCCAAAGGAGATGCGGGAACGTGGCGAAATCTGGCGTCCTTATAGGACGTTTGCTACGTGGTATATGTGGATGGTGCGGCGGCTGGCGCAAGGGAATGAGCGCGAGAGGACAAGGATAGTGTCGTTGTAAATTCGCATGTGATACCATTATTAGGATATGGACACACTCGACAACTACTATGCTATTTTGGGCGTACCAATAGACGCAGATATTAATACAATCAAACGGGCTTATCGACAACTGGCGCGGCGCTACCATCCTGATTTGGCGGGACCGGGGGGCGCGGTGCAAATGAAGCGCATCAATCGCGCCTATGATGTACTCAGCGATCCCGAAAAACGCCTCAACTATGATACGGTTATTGGCGGTGTGATCGACTTGCGTAGAGGCGGCATGACACGTCCACGTCCCGTACAACGCAAATTTGACCTTTCAGACGAGATTGAGTTTTCCGGCCTCAGCATTTTCAGCACGAAGGGGCCATTTCGAACAGGGACAGCACTGCATACAGGTATTGGTGTCGTTTCCTCGTTGAACAGTGTGGAGACAGAGCATGGCATTTGCATCGCCGCTGGTACACTCGATGGCAAGGGTTTAATCTGGCACGCATAAAGCAAGCAAGCGCCAACCAATTTTGCTGCGGACCCTGCACTCACGGTCGAGTCATTGCGAGAACTGCGCTTCTCCTCAAATGGCGCTTTACTGGCGGGATGGGGAAGATTAGGGCTACATGTGTGGGATACTCAGAGCGGTTCGCTGCTCTGGAGTTACTCGCTTGATCAACGGGCCGTCTCCGCATATTATTCGCTCGATGTAGTGCTGAAGGAAGCATCAAAGGAGGAGCGCGAGGTATGGATGGCTTTACCTTTGTTGAGAGAAGATCCACGCACCCCACGTGCTCTTGGTGTGCGAGGAACGGATGTAGTGAACCATGTCATAGGAACGCCAGTTGATGCCCTGAGCGAACCACTCGTGTGCGAGGAAAATGAGATTGAGAAGCGGCAATTCTGGGCGGTACGCCTGCGAGCACTTTCCCGGGATGCGCGAACACTATTGACGCTCTCCTGCGCTCATGTGCCGGGGGAACGAAACGAGATGGTCATCATGCGCAGGTGGGATCTGAACGTACCTGCACGGAAACGATTTGGGGGAAAAACCAGGCCTCAGATCAGCACCTCATTGCTGGCCGGATTATGCGCCGATTGCACACCTCCCTATGCAGCTACTCCAGATATACGGGCACTCGCGTTTGTTGATTCAGGAAAGATGATACGCCTCCACGATACAGTCACTGGAACGTATAGTGAACTGAATAGTGGATCGATGGGGGCGAGTTCGAGATTAGCCATCTCACCTGATGCACAGTGGATAGCAATAGCACGCGAGGACAGTGAAGTTAATGAAGGAGTTATTGACCTCTGGTCGGTAGGCCATAGCGAGATCTTACAAAGAATGTACCACCCCTGGCAAATTAGTGCGCTGCACTTCGCTGGCAGACAACTTATTGTAGCACTGACCGATGGTACTATCCAGGTCTGGAAGTAATTAAGCTGTTGCTTTTTCAATTTCCATTCGTTCGTGTAAATAGCAGAAATATTTGTCAGATTACGTAGAGCAGAGTCTATTTGATTGCGTGTTCCCTGGGAAGCGAGGTATGAGCGCATGCGTATTTCGGTGGTTGTTCCGGTATATAACGAGGAAGAGACGGTGGCCCAGGTCCTCGAGTCACTTTCAAAAGTTCCGCTTGATCTCGAGATTGTCGTTGTGGACGACGCATCGACAGATCGAACCTGGGAGATTTTACAGGAACTGCGGAAGAAAGAGCCATTCAATACTTACCGTTATATACATCATAATTTTAACCAGGGAAAAGGCGCAGGGCTGCGCACAGGCTTTGGCCTGGTAAGTGGCGAATTGGTTACAGTACAAGACGCCGATATGGAGTATAATCCGCAGGATCTTCCTGCGCTGGTACGCAAGTGTGAAGAAGCCGGAGATGCTAAAGTTGCCGTTTATGGATGCCGTGACCTTGCTCCTCAGAAGTTTTCGACACGCTGGGGTAACCGTTTTTTGACAACAGTGACGAATATTTTATATGGTTGCCACATTCACGACATGGAGACATGTTACAAATTGATGCCAGGGCCTCTGGCGCGAGCGTTGCCAATGGAAGGGCGTCGTTTCGAGATCGAGCCAGAGATTACGGCGTGTGTCATTCAGGCGGGATATAAAATTCTTGAAGTGCCCATCAGCTATACACCACGCAAAGCGAAAAAGCTCTCGCCCTGGAAGGACGGATGGCCTGCGCTGGCAATGCTATTACGTCGTCGTTTCAAAAAGCCCTTTCAGTTTGTGGCACCTGCTCCGGCAAGTACCAGGGAAAAGCAGGCCACAATTGTGCCGCAATAGATGCGGTGATTAACAGAAGATCTCCGAAAGATGGTACAATCACAGTACTATATATTTTGGAGGTCACAATGACAGAACGCCCGAAGATTCTTGTTACACAGAAAGTACCTGATCCTGCATATCCGCTTCTCGAGGCGATTGGCGTAGTCGAAGCAAACGTGGAAGAAGGAGTTATCTGGCCTCACGAAGAACTCCTGCGACGCGCTCCTGGCCACGACTATATTTACAGCCTGCTCACCGACAACATCGATGCGCGCTTCTTAGAAACTTGTGCGGCTAGCACACCCCGCTTAAAGATGGTTGCGAATATGGCTGTCGGCTTCAACAACATCGATGTTGAGGCTGCAACTCGCCTGGGCATAGCTGTAAGTAACACGCCTGGAGTGCTCTCTGACACGACCGCGGATCTGGCGTTTGCCCTCTTGATGGCAACGGCTCGTCGTATTCCCGAAGCTGAGCGATACTTGCGAGCAGGCAAATTTAAGGGCTGGGGACCTTTGCTCTTCTGTGGCGAAGACATACATGGCTCCGTGCTTGGGTTGATCGGTGCAGGTCGTATTGGTAAGATTGTAGCCAGGCGCGCGAGTGGCTTCGATATGAAGGTGATCTATTACGACGTCTACCCCATGTCGCCTGAAGAGGAAGCTGAGTACCATCTGACGTACATGCTTATGGATGATGTGCTTGAGCAGGCTGATTTTATCAGTATCCACACGCCCTATATGTCTACCACTCACCACCTGATTAGTGAACGCGAACTAAGTATAATGAAACCGAGTGCCATCTTGATTAACACTGCACGCGGCCCTATCGTAGATGAGAAAGCACTTGTAAAGGCTTTGCAGAATAACACAATCGCAGGTGCAGGCCTCGATGTTTACGAGAATGAGCCCGCCGTTGAGCCAGAACTGTTGACGATGGAAAATGTGGTTCTCTTGCCGCATATCGCCAGTGCCTCTCTCAAAACACGCACACTCATGGCTACAATGGCAAGTGACAATATCGTTGCTCATTTTCTTGGACAGCGCCCACCTAATATTGTGAACCCGGAAGCTTTGAAGTGATAGAGGAGCACAATTCGTTGTGTCTGCGTGAGGTGCCAATCATGCGCCTTTACAACACGTCCTCAAAACAGTTGTTGGTAATATTATATAATGAGGATTCTATAGAGGTTGACAATTTTCATTCCTTTCTTTATAGTTCAATCAGAGATACATGTGTATTGGGAGATTAGGTAGCTGATGACCCGGTCAGGTATCCTTTTGGAGAAAGAGCCTGGATTAAAGACGATTTTTCAGGGTAGTGAGCATAGCTATGTTCGATGTGTAGTCGCTGATACAGTTGATCCAGAGCGTCATTTTGAGTGCCGAGTATTAGATGAAGAAGATATACCCATAGCAGTAGGAGAGCCTATTACTCTTGAAGTTATCAAAGTTGTAACTGATAGACGTAATGGAGTTGTACGATTTGATTGTCGTCTGATAAGGAAACCAGAATAGATAAACAGATAAGGTGGGAGAGTCTATGAACTGCCCTCGATGTAATGCTGAACTGCCGGACACAGCTACTACCTGTTTTGTATGTGGAGCGTCTACCCGCCCAGCTCATTTTTCTTACTTACCATCAGGTGTACCATCGTGGCCGACAACGATGCAAGCGAATCCACCATACGGTGCTGGACCCGATTTGCAGTCTGCTCAATATGTTCAGAAGGAGAAGAGTCCTACTGCTACAAAAAGCGCAACCGCATCTAAAAAATCAAGGCTTGGCATTCCAGCTATCATTGCTCTGTTTATTGTGAGCATTCTTGTGGGAGGCGGCTTGACATTTGGTATTTTATATGCCAATGGCCAGCAGTTATCTTTGGGTCCTCAACCCACTCAACCGCCTGTGCAATTGCCAACGGCAAGCGCTTCACCGACTCCGGGATCAACCCCTGCGGCACAGGGAACGCAGCTTCCAACGCCGACTGCATTTCAGACCGTTACCAATGGTGACGTGGGTGTCTCCATGAAATATCCATCGGACTGGATAACAGATCCAGCGCAGAAAACTTCTGATAGCACATCTATCGGTATCCATCCACAGCAACAAATTGGCATTTTCATTTCTATCGAGCGTTTTTCTTCCAATACTTCAGCCAGATTCAGCAGCGCTAACGCTGTCAACCAGAACAACCTTACACAGTTCCAGAATCTACAAGGTGTAGTCAACTTCCAGGCCATTCCGGCATCCAATCAGCAGCGCATGGTTGGGGGTGTACAGTGGGATGAGAAGGACGCGACGTTCAGTAATAGTAATGGCATTGCCTTTCATCTTACAAGTATCGCTGTACAGCGTAATAAAATCTTCTATGACATTCTCTACTATACGCCCAGCATGTATTATGGTGAAGCGATGCAGAAGTACTTCCAGCCTATGCTCGCTTCGTTTAAGTTCCTTCCGTAAGCTGGCCTTTCGCTTAAATTCGAATAAAAGAACCGCTCCTCATGTGACCGAAGTTAAGAGGAGCGGTTCTTTTGCCCGGGCAGGCAGCATCTATTTCAAAGAAGCCTGCTACTCACTCAAGGCCTAAGTAGCAGGCTTCTCCTTTTCATACTTTCCTTGTTACTATTCAGGTCTTCTCTCTTCTTGATTCCTCACTGCCTACGGCAGTTCGCTAGGGCTAGGGAGTGAGTGCGGGCTGTGCCGCCTGCTGCGGCACAGCCCGCACTCACTCCCTAGCTGGGTGAGCCGCCGCAGGCGGCGAGAAGACCTGAATAGTTGCCTTTCCTTTTTGATTAGCGCTTTCTGCGTGCATTTCCTCTTGCCTCTGTGTGATCTGGTACTGAGTTTGCCCGTTAAACTCTTGTAATAGAGTATCTCACTGCTTGTGTTAGAAGCGCATAGGAGAAGTGTTATAAGCTTGAACAAGCGCTTAGATGGTATAATTGGTCCAGGTAATACGTTGTCAAGAGGAATAAGTGCATGACATATGTTTCGAGTGTGGGCGATAAGGCACATACTGTCGATACAGGTGAAGACAGCCCTCAGAGAGATATCAGTATCGATGGGATGAGACATAGCATCGATTGGCGGCAGATTGCCACCTTGGCCGCAGATACTAAAGGACTATATAGCGTAGGAGGTCGATTTAGCCTTCTAATCGAGGGCAAATCATACGAGGTCTTTGCCCGCCGTGTCAACAAACCTGAAGAGAAGGGGTATCGTTATGAGATACTGGTTGCAGGGCAGCGCTTCGAGGTAAGCGTTGAGGATGAGCGTGAGAAGGCCTTAACAGGATCCATACAAACGGCCCATGAGTCTGGCGAGGCGATGGTACGTGCGCCCATGCCAGGACTGGTGCTAGGCCTTCCAATGGAGCCTGGGGCAAAGGTCGAACGAGGGCAGACAGTTGTGGTTCTCGAGGCGATGAAGATGGAGAATGACCTGGCTTCACCGATTGGAGGGAGGGTGAAGGAGATCAGGGTAAGCAAGGGACAGACAGTGAATCAAGGGGATATTCTGGTAGTGGTGACCAGGGAATAAAATTCCTCCTTTATGTATGCTATAATGCAATGGCAAACAGAGGGAGAAAATGTATGGAGCAGCACGTGAGTATGAGCGCCGAGGAGTGGCGCAATACCATCGCCCGAAAAGCGAAGGAAAAGACTGCGGAGCGACAGCAAAAATTTGTTACAAGTTCGGATATCGAGGTACCGGATCTGTCCACCGAAGAGGACCTGAAAGGTTTCGATACCCACGCTAAACTCGCCTATCCCGGCGAATTTCCTTTCACCCGCGGCATTCATCCTGGGATGTATCGTTCACGCCTGTGGACAATGCGCCAGTATGCAGGCTTTGCTACGGCGGAAGATTCAAATAAACGCTACCATTTCTTGCTCTCCCAGGGTACAACCGGGCTTTCTGTTGCTTTCGATCTTCCAACACAAATGGGCTATGATGCGGATCACCCCCTATCGGAGGGCGAGGTTGGCAAAGTAGGCGTCTCTATCTCCAGTCTTGAAGATATGGAGACGCTGCTTAATGATTTGCCCCTGGAACGTATCAGCACTTCGATGACGATAAACGCAACCGCCAGTATCCTACTGGCGCTATATATCGCTGTAGCGAAAAAACAGGGTGCTGACATATGCAAACTCTCCGGCACTGTGCAGAACGATGTGTTGAAAGAGTACATAGCGCGCGGCACGTATATCTACCCGCCGAAGCATTCGATGCGCATCATTACTGATATTTTCCGCTACTGTGCTGAGAACCTGCCACGCTGGAACACGATCAGCATTAGCGGTTACCATGTGCGTGAGGCAGGTTCAACCGCTGTTCAAGAGGTGGCATTCACCCTCTCCAACGCTATCGCTTATGTGCAGGCAGCCATTGATGCCGGGTTGAATGTTGATATCTTTGCGGGGCAACTTTCGTTCTTCTTCAATAGCCACAATAACCTGTTTGAAGAGGTCGCCAAGTTCCGTGCTGCACGTCGCATGTGGGCTAATATTATGCGAGATCGCTTCCATGCGCAAGACCAGCGCTCAATGATGCTGCGCTTTCACACGCAGACCGCAGGTTCAACATTGACAGCGCAGCAGCCCGATAACAACATTGTGCGCACGGCTTACCAGGCGTTGGCAGCGGTACTTGGCGGCACACAGTCGCTACATACCAACTCAAAGGATGAGGCACTATCGCTTCCATCCGAAGAGTCCGTGCGTGTTGCTCTGCGCACGCAGCAAATCCTGGCTTACGAGAGCGGCGTAGCCGATGTTGTAGACCCGCTGGCCGGCTCGTATTACGTCGAATACTTAACGAATGCCATCGAGGAGAAGGCCTGGGACTATATTCGACAAATCGATGCCCTGGGAGGCAGCGTGCACGCCATCGAGCGAGGTTTCTTGCAAGCGGAGATCGAGAAGGCGGCATATGAGTATCAACGTACTCTGGAGGAAGAGCGGACTATTGTAGTCGGTGTCAATCGCTTTATTCAGGAACAGGAGGAACGGCCAGCGTTGCTGCGCGTGGATCCCGAAGTGGGCAGACGGCAGGCGGCAAAGCTCGCGACGCTGCGCCAACGACGAGACGATGAAAGAGTGCAGCAAGTTTTGAAGGCGTTGGAGCGGGGAGCGGCAAGTACTGAAAACCTCATGCCCCTGATTATTAACGCCGTCGAGGCCTATGCTACTCTCGGAGAAATTAGTGATGCTATGCGCCATGTCTTTGGCGAGCAGCATGAGTTCCGTAGCATAGAGTAGAACAAGTTGTGAATACGAATTATTGGAATCGGGATGCAGCGGCATGGCATAATCTGCATCCCGCTCGTGATGCTGAACGTAGTTTAGACAACCTTGACCAGGAAAAGCCAGGAGTGGTAGCAAAAGTGGAGGCTCCTATCGGGGTCTTTGATTCAGGAGCAGGAGGATTAACGATTCTCTCGGCTCTACGCCAAGAATTGCCGTATGAGAACTACATCTATTTCGGCGATACTGCGCATTGTCCATATGGCACACGCAGCGATGCTGAAATCATCGACCTATCGGTTCAAGCTAATCGTTTCTTAATCGAACTTGGGGTAAAGCTGATTGTTATAGCCTGTAATACAGCCTCACAGGCGGCACTCAATACCTTACGAGCTAAATTTCCATCAGTGCATTTTGTAGGTGTGGTACCCGCGGTAAAGCCAGCCGCAAGAGCCACGAAAAAAGGACGTATTGGCATCGCTGCAACGAACCAAGCTGCCAAAGCCATTTACCTCCAGCAACTTATAGATGAGTTTGCAGGTGGCATCCAGGCTTACGCGGTTGGTTGCCCCGAACTTGTGACCCTGGTTGAGCGCGGAGAACTTGATGGCCCTGCAGTAGAGGAAACTGTAAAGCAGGCATTGCAGCCAATATTGCTGGAAGATGTTGACGTGATCGTGCTGGGCTGCACACATTTTCCTGCTCTACGACCCGTCATTGAACGTGTTACCGCGCACCAGGTACAAATTATTGATAGCGGAGTGGCGATAGCCCGCCGCACACATTATGTGCTGGACGCTGAGAGGCTGATTCAGCCAAACAACTCAAATCAAGCACACACCGGGGAACTCCAGGTATGGTGCAGCGGTGATACCAAAGTTTTTAGTAATATTGCCAGTAAGCTATTGGGCTATACTGTGATCGCCTGTCAATCGAGATATTAGCATAAACAAACAAGGAGATTCATGCAGGAACATCTTGCTGCCGGTTCAGAAGACCACACCATCGTAGAAACACCTGAGCGAAAGCCCAGGCATATACGTATTGCACGTCACATTTCCAATATCCTGGCTCCTTCGACAATTTCGCTCCCATTTGTATTACTAGTAGCTTTTTACCAGGCCCGGAACCAGCTAGCAGCTTTTGTCTATGCCTGTATTACCCTTTTCTTCCTCAGTGTCGGACCTCTAATCTATATCTTGATAGGTGTACGCCTGGGCAAATTATCAGATTTGGATGTGAGCCGCCGTACCGAGCGAGCGGGCCCATTTCTCTTTGGTATAACATCGATCGTTATCGGATGGCTTGTGCTGGTGCTCTTGGATGGGCCGAAGAATCTGCAAACAGTGCTGATCATTACGGCAGTGAGCGGTGTTATCATGATGGTAACCACATTGTGGTGGAAAATAAGCATTCACGCTTCTTCACTGGGAGGTGCGGCAACGATGCTTACAGTGCTCTATGGAGCAGTGATGTTGCCCACATTCGTGTTGCTTGCGTTAGTGAGCTGGTCGCGGGTAGCGTTACGCCGCCACACGATAGCGCAGGTAATCGGGGGGGCACTGGTGAGTATCGCCATATCGCTGGTGATTCTGAAATTAAGAGGGGTGAATTAACGTCGAAGAGGCTGCGAGTGGTGACGTCACTGGCAGCCTCTTCGACATGTTGATGTGATTACTGCCTACCGGTAATGCCGGCGCGCTCTGGAAGTTGCGCTTCAGGGGGAACCGGTGCGCTGCGACGCGCGCGAATGGCGGGTGCCTGGGCACGCCGGGTAGTGGCAGCAGTGGCACGACTGACTACCTGGATGAAGCCAAGTAACAGGAGCCAGTTTAACACTCCCATCACGATTAGGAAGACCAGGTTAGACAGCCCGAAGCTATTCAGGATGAGATAGACCAGGGCGGTAAGCAGGATATTTCCCAAAGTGACTGGTATGAGTATCAACCAGGCGAACTGCATCAGTTGGTCGGCACGCAGGCGAGGCAGGGTTGTGCGCACCCAGATGAAGGCAAAGCAGAGCAGGTAGACTTTGATAACGAAGTAGACAATACCCAGTATGTTGCCGAGGAACTGCCAGCCGAAAGCCATGCCAGGCGCGGTTAAAAACGCAACGCCGGGGCCCGCCCATCCACCCAGGAAAAGCGTGCTGGCAATGGCCGCGACGATTGTCATGTTGCCATATTCACCGAGGTAGAATAGACCCCAGCGCATGCCACTATACTCAGTGGCGTAGCCAGAGACGAGTTCGGATTCTGCCTCGGGCAGATCGAATGGAGCACGATTAGTCTCGGCGAGCCCACAAATATAGTAGATAATGATCATTAAAGGCTGGACCAGGAAGAACCATGCCCACGGGGTAAAGCCATTGAAGATGAAATCCCAGAAAGGGATCCCTTTGCCGGGATATAAGCTGCTACTTTGAAAGTTGATAATATCTCTGATAGAGATGGTGCCGAGTCCAGTACTGGACAAAACGCTTGTCAGCATCACGACGCCGACCAGCGCCAGCACAAGCGGTAACTCGTAGGAGATCATCTGTGCAGCTGAGCGCAGGCCACCTATGAGTGAATATTTGTTATTGGAACTCCAGCCGGCCATTACAAGGCCGACGATATCGATTGAACTCATTGCCACGTAGTAGACAATGCCAGTGGCAAGGGCTGTCCCTGGTACCCCTATATAGGGTGAGAAAGGTATCACTGCAAAAGCAGCAATGACGGGAGCCAGGAAGACCGAGGGAGCAAGCAAGAAAAGCGATTTATCTGTTAAAGCTGCATGAATATCTTCTTTCAGAAGCAGTTTGCCAACATCGGCAACTGTCTGCAGGAGGCCCCAGGGGCCAGTATGAAGCGGCCCATAACGGTCCTGCATCCAGCCCATAATCTTGCGCTCTGCCAGGATCAAGATCACCGCGCTTGTCAGGACAAAGCCAAAGAAGGACAGGAAAGCGATGATGAACTGCAAAAAGGACCATGAGAAAATGCCATTGAACAGCTCGCTCCCCAGATCACCTGCTGTTACGCTTACAAGATGCATAAGATAACTCCTACCGGTCAACCTCGCCCAGGACGAGATCGAAGCTGCCCAAAATAGCGATTACATCGCTGATCTTATGTCCACGCAGTATTTCGGGCAGAATTTGCAAATTCACAAAGGATGGGCCACGTATCTTGGCACGCCAGGGGTATTCGCTGCCATCGCTGATGAAGTAGATACCAAGTTCACCCTTACTACCCTCGATGGCAAAGTAGGTCTCACCACGCGGGGGACGCAGCGCAATGGGTGTGCGTGTGCTGATAGGCCCGCCAGGCATTTGATCGATGGCAACACGGCAGAGGCGAATGCTCTCCCATATTTCCTGCATACGCACCCTATAACGCGCAAAGGAGTCACCTTCCTGGCGCACCTGCACATTCACGGGCACCTCGCGGTAGGCCATATATGGGCGATTGACGCGCAAATCAAAGTTGACACCGCTTGCACGTAGCATAGGGCCTGTGAGTCCATAAGCAATGGCTTGCTGCGGATCGATATAGCCGACACCCTGGGTACGGGCGTCAAAGATTTCATTATCAGTGAGGAGGGTCTCCAGCTCAGCCATATTCTTTTCAAGCTGGTCAAGATAGGCTTCGCATTCTTGCAGCCAGCGTTTGGGGAAATCGTGCAACACGCCGCCCACACGCAAGTAGTTTACATTGAAGCGACTGCCGCCCAGGGACTCAAACAGTGAGAGGATACCTTCGCGGTCACGGAAGGTCCACAGGACGGGGGTAAACGCGCCGAGGTCCAGCCCATAGGTGCCAACCGCTATCAGGTGGCTAGCAATTCGCTGCAACTCACCGACGAGCAAGCGGATATACTGCGCTCGTCGTGGAGGCTCCATGCCCATCTCTTGCTCGACCGCGCCTGCATAGGCAATTTCGTTGAGTATGGGAGAGAGGTAATCCGCATTATCCATGTAGCGGATGCCGCCCATGACCGGGCGATTCTCCAGGATTTTCTCGATACCTCGATGCAGGTAGCCGATAACCGGTGTGCAATCTATAACGGTCTCTCCTTCGAGCGTCAAGACCAGGCGCAAGACACCATGGGTGCTTGGATGCTGGGGACCCATATTGAGCAGCATCTCCTGGGACTTAATTCCTTCTGGTCCTTCTATATCCCCAGGTATTGCATTACTATCTTGATTTGTAACCATCGGGTTTCCTCTTCATATATTTCAAACCCAGCCGGTCTGCATGCAGACCGGGTGAACCGGTATTTCCGTCTATGAGCGTGATCTTTGCCGAAGCAGCAACAATTTGCGCAAACGCACACTAAAACTGAACGACCAGAGCAGCGCTATCAGTATCGCCATGCCACCAATCAGGTAGCGGTTTGGATCAGTAGTGAGAAAAATCAAAGTAAATGCCATTCCCCAGCTACCTAAGCCTACCAGGGCTGGAAAGAGGAGGCTCTGGGGGCCAGAGACCGCCGGTGAGAGAAAGCGACGATTGATGCTGGCTGTACTTGTACTCGTCGCGCTCCCATTCACTGCTGGAACCGCACGATTCTTCTGCGAACTTGCAGCACTTTGTATAGTATTCACGGCACGCGACTGTGCGGTACCGGCTTTGGCTGGTGCTCTCCTGCGTTTCTGGGTTTTGGGCATTACGCTGACTTACCTTCCTCCGGGTTTAGACTCGCCAGGTACTGACTCGCCTGGCGCAGTCACGTTTTGCTGGTTTGCTTCTTCCTGATGTTCCTGGGATGAGTGACCAAAGGTTGGCGTCCCTGGATGCAGGCGTTCTCCCATACCTTGCCCCAGTTTCTTCTTCACCACGTGTTCCACACCCTGTTGCTGGAATGGTCCGGCAACGGCCATATTAGGATCAACCTGAGTTGTTGCAGGCTGCTTGACCGTGAAAGGGACCTGGTGAAAACTCTTGAGAAGGGGATAGCCTTCAAACTCGTCATCCAGCAGCATCCTGCGCAGGTCGGGGTGTCCAGCGAACCTGATGCCATACATGTCATAGGTTTCGCGCTCCAACCAGTTCGCGGTCGGCCAGACAGAAACGACGCTATCCACCTCGGGCTTTTCATGATCCAGGCGTACCTTGATTTGCAGTATCTGCCCTCGTGTAAGCGAGCGTACGTGATAAATCGTCTCGAGGTGATCGAGCATGTCCACACCCGATATGCAGCTTAACAGATCGAAGCCGAGTTGGTCGCGTAAGAAACGGCAGACAGCCACGAGGCTGGTACGGTCAACCTCCAGGTTAAGAAAATCTCCTTTGAGTGTTTTTAGCTCGAGTTCTCTGCCCGTTATCTGAGCTATTGGAGCCAGGTCACGGGCAAGGGCTGCATTTTGGTCACGATAGCCAGTAGTTGAAGTTGGAATACTTCTCGAACGCGGTACTAGATCCATCGAATAACCCCCTTGCGCCAGGCATAGACCAAACCAAGCGCGAGAATGATAATGAAGAAGAGGATTTCAAAGAATCCAAAGAAGCTCAACCGTTTGAATATGACGGCCCATGAGATAATGAAAACAATATCCACATCGAAAGCAACGAAGAGCAGAGCAAAGATATAGAAGCCAAGCGGGTATTGCACCCAGGCTGAGCCGATCGGAGTTTCGCCAGATTCATAGGTTTGTAATTTCTCTTTCGTTATTTTATGTGGAGAAAGCAGATTTGACAGAGTCATTGTGAGGATAACGAAGATAAAGCCTGCGGCAAACAAGATGCCTGCATATAAATAAGCGACATTGATAGATGTTGACACGAGCCATCCCTCCAAATACTTGCCCCGGTTACAAAGGCTTTTAATCTGCTTTGATTATAGCACAGGAGAGAAGGTGCGGCAATTTGAGCCCTACATTAAGGGTAAATCGGGCACAGTTACGGTTTCGGGTTTGGCAAGGAGTTGAACGCCGGTCATGCCAGCTTGGTTAGTATCAGGGGCCTCGGAAAATGACACCACGATGACACTCACGTTGTCTTCGCCTCCACCATTAAGAGCGGCCTGGATCAGGTCTTTGCCTATCTTCGCAGGATCAGGAGTGGGGAGGCTCATAAGCCGCTGGATTTCGGGGTCACGTACCATGTCCCACAAGCCGTCGGAGCACAACAACAGTTTATCGCCTGGTTGAAGCGGTACTCTAAATGAATCGACATCTACGTTAAGCTTCTCGCCCAGGCTGCGATAAATCTGGTTACGCTTGGGATGGGTATAGATATCATCAGGTTTGATGATGCCAGCTTCAACCAAACTGGCAACTACGGAATGATCGTGTGTGATTTTGGTGAGCCCTTCTGGCTCGCGGTAGAGGTAAGTACGGCTATCGCCGACGTTTGCGACATAGGCAGTAGCGCCGACAACCAGGGCAGCAGTCATAGTTGTGCCCATATCGGCTCGCTCTTCCAGGTTACGCTGGTGAACAGCCTGATTTGCACGCTGCACGCCCTCACATAAGAGATTCAAGAGCGCTTCTTCATCCATCTGATTTTTCATCGAGATCTTGGGCAACATGTAATCAATGATAGTCTGAATCGCCATTCGACTGGCATGCTGCCCATTCGCATGACCGCCCATACCATCGGCCACCACAAAAAGGCCGAATTCCTGAGGCAGTGAATTGTAGGTTCTTGATCCCTGCATGGCGAAGAGACTATCCTCATTTGGCTTATGCTTACGTTTGATACCAGGATCTGTAAGATGTCCAACTGCCAAGCTTAGATTACGACCTTGAAGTTGTTGGATGTTATAGGGCAAGGTTGCCTCAGAATTCATTGACCCATTGCTAGGCGAGAATTCCACAGTTGGTAGATCACTAATCGAAGATGCTGGCGCGACTGGAGGCTGCATATAGTTTGCCTGCGGCTGAGGCGCAATAGACGGCGGTGGTGTGGCTCGCAAATGCAGCCCCGATGCAGAGGGCGAAAGCAGGAATCGACAATGCGGGCAAAAAGCTGCTGTTGTGTGTACAATCGTTCCGCAGTTAGGACAAGGCAATTCGGTCGCTGGGTGCTGAAGGTTGACGGTCGCTTTGGATCGCTGGATTTGTAGTGCTTCTCTATCAGCGTTGCGCTGAGCCTCTATTCGTTCAGCTTCGAAACGAGCGAGTTCTTGTCTACGTCGTGCCCACATGCTGACTAGAATCAACAGCAGAATGAGAATGAGCAATCCTAAAACGAGTCCAATAAGGAGAAGGATGCCAGGGATACCTGCTGTTGTTGTGCCGGACTGGGAACCGCTACCATTGGTCGCAGCAGGTGTGCCATTAGTCCCATGAGAAGGCTGCACTGCGGCTTTCCTCTCGAAGGACAAGGCAGCCTGAAATTGTGGATTGAGCGTATCTATCTCTTTGAGCGTGGCTTGAGCAGCACTATACTCACCCCGTTCGTACTGCGTGATCCCCTGATCCCAGGTACTGTTCAGGGTATTCACGCGTGATCCTTGGGGAGGACGCCCGAATTCGGGCTGCTGGCTCAGCAGACTCTGTATGGCCTGGCCGTTTAGCAACCCGCCACCCGTAAGCGTCATCTGAACGACATTTCCATCGCCATTCACGATGGGCATGCCTGGCTCACCCGAAGCACTGGGTTGGGGACCAACCGATGGTGTACCTGTACCTGCCGCCGATTGGCTTCCCGCTGGACTGTTCACAATCCTGGGGGTCAGATACAGCTGAGGTTGCGAGTTCGCCCCGAGCAAGACGGGGGAAGTAGGCCATCCAGGAGTGGCATTCGGGTTCTCCAACTCAATGCCGAGTTGGAGTCCCGCACCTTGCTGCGCCACAACAGGAAGGAATGGTTGCAGGTGTGAGCTATCGGTGTGGAACGAAAAGAGCACAGCGCCGCTCAGCGGTTGGGTTAGGGTCTCAATTGCTGTATCCCTACACACCGCTTTTCCTTGCACCGGCTGGCATTGGAGTGGTGTACCTAGCTGCGCCAGGTTGAAGGTAGTGTTGGTATAGGCGTTATTGGCATACATCGTGATCTTCGTCAGTTGCCCATTCATCCTTGGGACACAGGTTTGCCCATTGGGGTTGATGAGCGTACCATCGGTCAGAATCCAAGTGTTCTTCTCGCTAGGGCTCGTAGGAGACCAGCTTCCTACCACAGTTCCCAGGCCTGTACAATTCAGTGTTGTGTGGTTTGTAGTCCCTGTATACTCAGCGACCAGGCGAACCACGGAGACGCTTGCCAGATCGAGCACGCCCTGTGCGTTGAAAGCCAGCGTGGTCGTGTGTTCAGAGGCAGTCGCGAAAGCGGCAGAGGGCAGGACCAACTGGAGGGCAAAAAGGAGCCCGCAGAGAAGCGAGAGCGCTGACAAACCGATGCGTCGTCGCAACCCAGGTATGTAGCTATGCGTACTCATGTGCTCTTTCTCCCTTAAATCGGGTCTATTGCAAATGTAGGACAATTATCTGTCCTTTCTCTTAATTATCCCAACTGCCTGCGCAGCCGCTGCAACATTGCCTGAGCAGCTTGATTGCCCGGCATTGCCCTTACCACATAAGTACACTCGCGGCGAGCGGCTTCTAACTTGCCCTCACGCTCATACACGTGACTCAACAGAAAGCGGGTCGAATGGTCCGCCGGATTGATCGTAAGTACCTCCACAAAAGCTCGCTCAGCAAGTAATAATTGATTCAGCCTTGAGGCGAGTTGACCAATTGCATAGTGGAGATCTGGTCGCTTTGAACCCGGAGGAGCTAAACGTAGGGCCTCCTGGTATTCGCGCAGAGCAGGCTCAGGTTGATTCGTCTCTTCATAAGACTTCGCCAAACGCTGGTGTGCTTCAAAATCATTGGGGTTCAAACGCAGCGATTGTGTATAGGCAGGGATGGCCTGAACTGGTAGTTGCCGCAGGATGAGATATACATCGCCAACGAGTTTATGCGTTTCGGGATCATTTGGGTTGAGGCCTAACGAGCGGTTATAGGCCTGGATCGCGAGATCAGGCTGCCGCCTCCTGGCAAACACTTGCCCGAAGATTTTATGGACCAAAGGATTGTTTGGCTCAACGATATACGCTGACTGAATCGATGAGAAAGCTTCTTCGACGCGCCCGGCATTGAGGAGATCTTGCGCGGTTCTGATATGGGCACCACCAGGGCCGGTCAACCCACCACTAGCCGGACTGACCACGACTGATACTTGTGGCCGGTCAGGCGTAGGCCGATCGCCTCCCGGCTGGGGAACCGATATCATTCCTGCAAATTGGGCCGACGGGGAAAGAGGCGGGAGACTTATAACAGCCCCCTCCATTTCGGCTGCGCTGCCCCAACGCTGCTCAAGCACAGGTGCGAGAGCCTTCATGATGACCTGCTCAAAGGCGAGAGAAATATCGGGACGAAGTGAGCGAACAGGCGGAAACGAGAAGATGCTTGGTTTATTATTGGCGGCATCGTGGAATGTCAACACACGATGCAACGTTGCTCCGAGGGCATAGATATCGCTGCGTGGCTCCGGCATGCCATGTAACTGTTCGGGGGGCGCATAGCCAATAGTCATGATAATGGTTGACTGGCGCGTTGATTGGAAAGTTCGCGCAATACCAAAGTCAATTAGTTTGATCTCGTCACGATCGGTGACCATAATATTCGATGGTTTGAGATCACGAAAGATGATCGGCGGGTTCTGGCGATGTAAGTAGCCCAAAACGCTACAGATCTGCTGCGCCCAACTACGTGCGCGAGCCTCTGAAACACCATGCGCTCCATTTAAACCAGGCACATTGCCCTCTTTCGTAAATACCTCAGCAAGGGTACGCCCTTCAATGAAATCCATGACGAGATAATGCTTGCTATTCTCGACAAAGAAGTCGCGCACACGGGGAATGCAGGGATGATTGAGTTTCAGCAGGAGTTTTGCCTCACGTTTAAACCAATCCACAGCCTGACCACGTTCAACATCGCTTTGGAAATCATCCAGCATTTCTTTGACTGCACATGGTTCGTCATCAAAGCGGGTATCTATGGCACGATATACTGCTCCCATACCACCGGCAGCCACAGATTTTTCGATTTTGTAGCGTCCTCCAGAAAGCATCATACCAGCAGGCAAGCGACGAAGGCCTCCGCCCTTGTCACTTGAAGGCGTGGATTCAAGTAATGGTTCCTGCCCAGCACGGGAAGAATAGGGAGTGGCAATTGGCTGGGGTGCAACGGGCGGCAAAGGATACTCTGGTACTGTACCGCCAGAGCCAGGGCCACTTTGAGGTGTGACCGGGTTCCCGATAGAGGCCGCATTTTTAGGTTCGGGTGGATAATTACTCGCCATATTTTTCTACACCGCTCATCAATAGTTCGTTAATAGGTCGCTAATATATATTCTCTTGATATAGTCTTATTGGGCGCATTATAACATATTCTTCAGCGGTTGGGCAGTAGGAAGAAGACAGCCATAATGCGGTGCAAGTCACAATTCCGCGCAGCTTGAATAGCCCGAAACGCCACTAAACTCTTACGAGCTTTAATTACGCTCATACCATCTTATCAGCTTGCTGAGCTGCTGACACATCAACTTTCATCCAACGCGCTCCGAAGGTACCCACCAAGCCAGCAATAATTAAGGCTGGAGTACATGTAAACAAAAGAGCCCTAGCCAGGTCTTGACCACCCATATTATTTGCAAAGTGCTGTCCATGGGTTGGATCAAAGGCTTTTGCCAGCACACCAACCAATGTAGGAGCAAAAGCATCGCCCAGCAGGTGCGCAATGAGTAGAGAAACAGCAACAGCGGAGGCACGCAGGACCGATGGAACAACATCCTGCGTGGCAGCAGTGCTGGGGCCAGTATAGATCGTGAGTAAAATGGTCGTGAGAACGAAGAAGATACTGAACACCAGGAAGCTACGACTGGTAACTGCCAGCGCGAAAGAGGGGGCGCTCAGCAGGAAACCAATACCACATATCAGCACACGTGCTCCTTGGTGCCGGTGGTTGAGCCAATCCGCCATGTAGCCACCAAATACAGTGCCTGCCAAGCCCGCAAACACAATCACAGCACCTGAGAAGAGGCCAGCCGTTCCTGAACTCAAGCCGAAAATATCTTTCTGCTGGAGAAATGTGGGCAGGAAGACAACGTTTACGCCCAGGACGAAGTAAGCAAATATCTGCATGATAATCAACACCACGAGGGTTTTTATACGCAAGAGCGTGCCAAGTTGAGACACCACATTTGATGATACATGGATGGTGCGAGGCGGTTCTTCAATCTCGGCTACTTCGCCTAAGGTATATGGATAGAGAGCTATTTCTTCTTCATCTGCCTCGTTGCGTCGTGGTTCGCGCAGTTTCCAGGCAAGAAATGCCAGGAAAAGGCCCGGAATTCCCGTGAAAACGAATGCCAGGCGCCAACTACCTATAAATATGCCTGCAAGTTCGCCGCCGATCACAAAACCTACGAGTATGCCTACTAGCTGACCGACGCTCCACCAGCTCATAATACGAGAGCGCTTGGTACGACTGAAGTAATCGCTCATCAGGGCAGTGCCCGCAGGGAAATAGCCTGCCTCCCCTATACCTAGCACCATACGCGAGAGGAAAAGTGTGATGAAGTTAGTTGCCAGGGCAGTGAAAGCAGTCGCCAGGCTCCAGATAGCAACACAGATAGCCACCACGTCTTTGCGTTTCGCACGATCTGCCCAGATACCCAGCGGCACCGTAGCAAGTGTATAGACTATAAGAAATGCAGAGGCGATATAGCCAATGCCATCAACACCAAAGCCCAATTCATGAGCGATGACATTAGCGGCACCAGTTAGCACGTTACGATCGAGGTAGTTCAAGAAACTGATACTGAACATGACCCAGAAAACATACATAGCATAATTCTTCGTAGCTTTTTTGGAGATCCCAAGGTCAGGGTTAGTGTATGAACTAAGATCACTCATATGGGCCTCCCGTTTGGGGATAAAAATAAAAAAAGCGCCGGGGCAAAATTACTCTATTCACTGTACCATAGAATGGGAGAAGAGGAAAGGGGGTAATTTGTTCTTGCTTTAACAATAAAAGAGCAGCCAACCGATTCGCGATGGGTCGGCTGCTCTTTCAATCAGATGACTAAGCTGACCTCACCTGGAAAGCATGGACCACCTTAACCACGCCAATCACAATGGCAAACACACCGAGGAGCCAGAGAATTGACAAAATGCCAGCAACGGGGTGTGCAAAGAAGATGATTCCCAGGATAACCAGGAGGACACCCCCTAATACCGGCAGCCAGGACCTTGATAAGAGGCCGGCGACCATCGCAAAGATGCCTGTTACAAAGGCCCATGCAGCGATGAGGTAGAACATGACAAGAGAGGTAACGCCCGGCCAGAAGAAAACCAGTAAACCCACAATCACAGCGGCGATTCCCCCAATTAGCGTCAACCACCATTCTGAATTGACTTTACGCTGTTGAAACGCTGCAACGATAGTAAAAATGCCGTCAACCAATGCATACGCACCGAACAAGTAAACAAGGACTAAGAGTGTCAGACCTGGCCAAAGGATGGCTGCAATACCAAAAAGTATTGTGAGGATGCCATCGATTAGCAGCACCCACCACTGGCTTCTCTCGAAGTTCGTGATTCCGGTTGCGATGTTACTCATTTTGGACCTCCCAATCATGATAATGAACTCTCTTTGCACTTTTGGATTCGCTCAGTTCCGGCTGAACGTAGTGCATAAGCATAGCCTAACCCAACTTCAGTTTAAGGTTACACAAGAAGCCAAGTGAGCAAGTTTGTTGACTCGCGATTATCTGAAGCGTCGCACCTGTTGTACCCCTAAGAGTAATATACCGCAAAATATCCTAAATATCATTACACCATCGGGTGATTTCAGCGTCCACTTAAAGGTTGGCATTTAATCACCCTAAGGGGGAGAACCGATGATTCTTTTTGGAGAAACGTCCCAAATGGGAAGACATTTCTACAAAATTGTGGAGAGAGCAGAGCAATCATCTATACGCCCCGAGGGATGAGCAATTTTTCCTTCGTTGTCAAGGCGCCCAACACCACCTCTAGACGCTGAGCATATCCAGGAAGCTCCACGATTTCAAGTCGCGTTCTAGATGGAAGCGCAGCAGGTCATGCATTACCGCCTCTAATTCGGCCTGTAGATTGGCGTCGAGGCGCAGATGGGAAGCCTCGATCCATTTACTACGCTGCAGGAAGCGTAAGACTTTGAGGGCGTTCAGGGATAAGCGGCGCTCCCAGAAACGGGAGCACTGTGGGCAGAGTACGCCTCCTAGGGAGGCTCTGAAGCCGTTTTCTTCCGGGCGCAATTCGCTTGCACATTGGGCACAGTTTTGCAAAGCTGGTTTGTAGCCAATGGAGGAGAGCAGATGTAGTTCAAAGTAGCGCAACAGCAATTTTGTATGCCCATGCACATCTACTATTTGCCCGTTGGTATGTTCGTCAACCTGTGCTTTTTGATGCTGTAGGGCATCTGCATCGGCGTCTAGATAGCGCAGGGCTTCCAATAGCAAGGCGTAGATGTCGAAATGCGGAGTTGAATCTTCGACGAAGCGATCCACTAGCTCGGCAAGGTAGAATCCACAGGTCATATGCCAGAGTTCGCCACGCAGGTGTAGAAAATTCTCGCGTCCTTCGGCCTGCGTCACAATATCGAGGTTGCGGCCAAGGGCCATCTGCAATTGGCTGCGATTGAGAAGCTCAAGGTGCCCCGCCTTCTTGCTGACGGGGCGACGCGTGCCTTTGGCGATAGCGTGCATTTTGCCTTTAGTGGGTGTGAAAAGCGTGAGGATACGATCAGCTTCACCATAGTCAGTGCGCTTGAGTATAATGGCTTCGATGGAGTAACTACGTTGCTGTCGCATGGGGACGCCCTATAACTAAACGAAAGAAAAAGACGTGACCTACGAACAGAATCACGTCTGATTGGGAGGCGACGAGCGGATTCGAACCGCTGATGCAGCTTTTGCAGAGCCGTGCCTTACCACTTGGCGACGTCGCCACGTACGTGTACGTGTATGCAGGTGTGTAACGGGATGGGTAGGGATGGAGCGGGAGACGGGGATCGAACCCGCGACTTTCTCCTTGGCAAGGAGATGCTCTACCACTGAGCCACTCCCGCTTATACGTTACGTTTGCGACATTAAGATATCATATTAGAGGCGTTTTGTCAACAGTTCAATCACTTGGCAATCCGAGCAAACCAGCCACAGAGATATCTTCGTCAATCGCTTCCCAATGAATGCCTACACCTTTTCCAATTAACTCCCACTGCTGGCGTTGCTCGTCAGTAGCGTGATACAGGCGTGGAAACCAGCTAAGAGGAACACTAATCTCACGTCCATCGGAGAGACATACATGAAGACGCTCTGCATCGAAGTAAACGCGCGTTGCGAGCGATGTTCTATCGTGTAAAATGCTCATACCATGCCTCCAGAAATAGCTCCAAATGCTCAGTGATAATGTTTTGTATATAACTTAGTTCTTTGCTTGTATAAGCACTGGAGTCAGCTATTTGAATGGGCTGAAGCCAGAACTTTGTGTACTTCTCTGCCTTTTGTACATGAATATGAGGGGGTTCATTCCCCTCATTACTATAAAAGAAAAACCGATGCCCATCAATCCTCAACACTGTTGGCACTACACTATCCTTCCATCGTCCTCCTCCTATATTTGCTCTATCTGGCTGATTCCGACTATATAAAGGGGTGCAGACGATCATACCGTAATAACGAAATTATACACCATTGAAACCGCCTTTGGGGCTTTTTGATATCGAGAAGCAATACATATTCCTGATTGAGTTTGATTGCATCGAGCATTATTCGATAGAGAATCCTCGCTCCTTCAATAATGCTATTACACGATCCAGGACTCCTGGAGCCACATGTACAAAGCGATTTTCAAGGGGAACCTCCGTCCCGAGTAGCGGTCCCAACTCTTCGTCGGCCTGTATATCTTGCAAAGCCTGGGCGGAGAGACGGAGGAGGGGCGCATGCTCGACACCAATGGTATCTTGTTGCTCATACCCGCCTCCCCACAATTTAAGACGGATCAAGAAGGATGGAGGAACTCCGCCCTCACAGTAATGCTGTAAGAAACGCACAATGTGTTCCAGTGGCAATCCAGAGCCACATGCCCGTTTTATTGCTGCTGGTGTAATCTTCCTCCAACCTGTTGCCTCGTCCAGTTCAGTGATCTGTTCAACTTCTGTTGCCAAATAGAGGTCAAGTACAGCATGACAGGGCTGCAGCAGACCACCAGGTAGAAGTCTCCATTGAGATTCACGAGTTGGGAGGCGCCCACCCTCCAACAGGCTGTCATACAGCGGGGCCGACACGATTGCGGGCAGATAGTCTTTTTGCCAGAGAATTTCCTGTACTGCCAGCAATTGATCGCTAAAGACTTCCGCAAATAGTGGGGCAAGGCGGCGCCCAAAGAGCGGGCGTGTCTTCGAATCAGCAAAGAGTGCATCAAGCAAGGCAGCATCATCTACCTCAAGCAGCGTCACGCTGCGCCAAAGTTCGACACGTCGCGCCTGCCGTTCCCATTCCGCAAGTGAATACTGCACATTCTGAGGAATAGGCCCTCCCGCGGCTCGCTCCAATATTTGCTGAATAGTCGCGGCGTGCAGACCCATTTGAATGGCACGTGTGATGCTTGCCTTTGTCAAGCGGTATTGGGCAATATGCTCCAGTCGGACACGTTCAGCAAAACGATCCAAATTGACGAGCAGCGCCTCAGAAACGGGGGCAAGGGCTACCAATTCAAAGTTTGGCTGCACGACTAAGCGTCCCCAGGATGGTTCATCTATCTTTGGTAGTGTTTCACTGGTAATGAGATCGATACCTGGTGCCAGACGAAAAGCATCGGGGTGATCTTCAACCACATTCACCAGGCCCAGCCAGTGCAGCGGTCCAGAGACTATGGCGCGAATAAAGCCACCTTCTACAAGATGCCAGCCTTCGCGCCTCGTTAACCAGCCCTGCCGCAGACGGAAATCCCAGCCATAAGGGTTGCTGCCCGTAGAATAGCGTTCAGCTCGCGTACCATACTGGCGGGGAAAAAGCAGATAGGGAATATATAGCTTGGCATGAGCGATAAATGTCGGAAACTCATGCCAGGTATCTGCCTTATCGGCGAGTAATCGGTCCACCACTTGCTTACGCGACCGCACGACCTCCTCATGAGCGGGATCGAGCGGCGCGGGGCCTGGGCGCACAACCACACCAGGTAGATAGGCTAGTTCGTTCCAGAATGCACTATCCAACCATGTACGGTAACAGCGGCGCGCCCTCTCCAACAAAGGCAAAGAAAAAAACGTATCGGCTGGCGCGGCAAAAAGGGTACCACGACGCTCAGAAAGCAAGCCCAATTTCATGAGAAGTAGCCGGATGAACATCAGATGCGGAACTTCTGCCTCCGTCCGTATTTGCTCTCTAAGCGATGTCCCGGCAGGATCCATTTGATCTATGACCTGGCGCAATGCAGGTCGAGCGAGTAGTCGATTATTGACCAGGGACATCCCTTCGGGCAATGCTGCTACTAGCGACCAGTAGCGGTAGAGATCGCGCTGCAGGATAATTATACCTTCGCTCACGCCCCCTACTACACGATCGGTCAGTGTATGCACGCGACTATCCTCCTCAGGAACCGGGGTAAGCGTACCACTTACTTGATCTGCATTCCATAGCTCATTTGCTGCTTCCACTATGGTTTGAGGCACAATCAGAATGCCATCATAGGCACCGCTTGCGTAGTCTCGCCCGACGAAATCGGTTTGTTTGCCCCAAAAAACAAGGCCCAGGAGTAAAAGACGATGTAAAGCCTGCTCAAAAACTCCATGAGGGTGCGGTGTAGGGTACTGTGGAGGAATCACCTGGTGGTGCGTGAGGGTTTTTGAGGATGAATCCGAAGATTGACTTGTCGTAGATGAATCGCGAAAGGGCTTAGAGGCATCATCAAGAGCAGTATTTACAAGGCTCAAGTACAAGGCAAGATCGCGGCTGCTAGCACGCCCGCCGCACGCAATAAGTTCGAATAAGATCGACTTCTCCACTTCATTCAGGTTTCGTAAGGCATCATGGCAAGAAGCAGGATCGAACAAATGCTGAGCTATTTCTGCAATAGTCATGGAGGAGGGTTCAGTCAGAGCATTGCTACCCTGCCCCTTGAATGAATACGGCAAACGTCGTGCTTTTACCAATGCCTGCAGATGATATGGCGGCACAGTCTGCAGCAGGTACAGGTCACTTTGTTCCATATCGCTCCTCGGCCTCGGGTGCAGTGAATTGGGCCTCCACAGAATCATGCAGGAGCGGAACCTGCCCACGTCGTTTGAGTTCGTCTATGAGACGCTCGACAGCCTGCTTCTTCAGTATATGCAGCGTTGGATGAATGGGCCGCACAATCTGTCCATCCAAAGAGGTAGTAGCGAAAAGCTCGCGCAGAACCAGTTGATCGGCGGTCTCCAGCAAGGGCGTATCAGTATACAGGCGCGCACGTCCATAGCTCGCTATGCGGTTCTCAAGTTGCGTGAGCAACACAGCAAAAGGGCTATCCGGCGCAATTGCATGCTGATATTGCGCAGAACGGTGCAATAGTTCAAGCAAAGCGGCGGGTGATTCTCCACGAGAGAACGCTTCGCTGAGCGATTTTGGTGTCAGCCGGTAACAGAGTTTAGCAGCATAAACGCCCCTTACTTCGGCATAACGCTCAATCAGTTCAATCAAAGGCCAGTGAGCAAATGTACAGGGGATCAGCAGATCGCCAGATTCCGAAATATCTGTGATTGAAAAGGTTTCGGGCAAGTGGATTTCGGACGCAATAAATTGGGCCCCTACGGATATTTCGCGTAAGAACGATTCTGCCAGGGGTGTAAGCCGGAATGCCAGCAACCGTTCATCAGAGGAGAGCACCACATCGCTAGTTCCCCACCAATGCAGCGGACCCTGCAACAGTTGAGCAAGATAACGTCCCTCGGCGCGCATCCAATCGCTGAACTGCGTCGGGTGCAAAAGGCGTCCTTCTTCTTGCTCTATCCACCAATGGGGAGAAGAAAATTGGCGCTGTCGCCTCTGCAAAAAGGTAGGATTCAAGCGATAGACAAAACGCGCAAACGACGTAAAATTGATCCATTGTCCAGTAGGAGCCTGTGACAACAAAGCAACAAACGCCTGCCGAGCCTCCCTATTTTCGGACTCTAGCTCTCCCGAACGCAAGGCTGGCTGATTCAGCGGTGTAGCGCGACAGCGAAGACGTAGACCCTCCTCTTGCAGATCAAACAGTTCTTCATAGTTCGGCTGGTTTAGCCAGTGTGTAAATAGTTCGTATGCCACTTCAGCGCGGGTCGGGCCAAGCAGTAACGCGGCAGCATTGGGAAGCACATGCAGAATGGGCATCCTGGCATCATACCCGTACTTATTCTGAGGAACGGCACGAAATGCAGACACTTCCGATCGCCTGGATGAACCGTAGGCCAGGTGTGGCGCATCTTTACTAAACGCAGAGGATTCACCAACATCGTTAACATCGCTTTCAAAATACAGGATATCAGCTAACCTCAATAGGCGGAAGGCGAAGCGTAAAAAAGGTAGTGGGCGTGGAATGACAGCTTGTAATGATTCTAATAGCCTGGTTGAAGGCGTTCCATTTGGTGGAGGAATAGAGATCGATCCATCCACAGGCAATGGATTGAGAGAACGTTCTACAGCGCTTGTATTACCGTTGTCTTCGTTTCTTCTCTCATCACGCTCAAACCGCTTGCCATCCAACACACGCGCCACGAGGAGCAGATCAGTCAAGAGGCCGTATGGTTCAACCTGTTGCACTTTTGGTGAGTCAATGCCGTGTTCATTGCTCGTCTCGATAGTAAAAGGGGTGATAGGCAAAGTAACATGTAAAGCCGTTCGCACTTCTGACGGCACATACCAGCATATATCGAGTGCGGAACCACTAAGCCCGATACGCTGCTGCAAGGAATTATTCAAGGCTGCACGAACAACTAAAGCTTTGCCCTGAAGGATGTGCAGCATATTCTGAAACAGGCCAGGCCCGCCAAGAGAGAAGCGTTCAAACAAGCCACGCAGGTCTTCATCGTTCATTGAGCCGCCTGCGAGTGTAAGTGCGGCTAACAACTGGCGTTGCTGTTTCTCCAGTGTTGCCACTACTCGCCGTATTGCTTCGGGCTGCTTGAGTACGTCTACAATAGCTTCCGCAAGTTGATGCTTGCTCAAACCGTTCGTGGTGATATCGTATTCTCGAGCGATGGCGCGTAATTCGCTCAAACTCGATTGAGTCAATATTTCAACCGTGTTACTGACAGGAAGTGAGTTATGTAGCGCTGGCATTTGCTTCGTCTGTTCGAGAGATCGTGCCTGTTTCGTTTCAAGCGTTGTATAATCTGTTTGCTCTTCTGTAAGCGATGGACTTGCAGCTTGCTGTTCTAAAGGTAACGGTACAGAGGAGTCTGAAGCAGGAGGGGGGGTTGTAAAAGTCATTGGATGAGCAAGCCAATGATAGAGAAGGGCGGCAGCGTGCGGACAGACGACGGATGGCTGAGGCTGAGCAGAAGATTGGTTACAGGTGCAGGTGACCGTACATGAAATGCGATCACGTATCTCGACTTCTACGGTAAAACGTCCTGGAGTGGATAACGCTGCCTGTTCTGCTTCTTTTGAACTATTTGCCGTTGATGCTGCCTTACCGTGAAGCGTGCTGGATACTTCAACGATGCCAGAGAGCCGGGCCCTCTGCCGCTTCGCTGCATACACCACGCCTATACGGCAAAACTCTTGTCCCAACGACGCTGCTGTTAGCCCAGCCATAGTGACGATATCAGCTTCCCGCAAGCGTTGCAAGGCGCCAGGTACAACATCATACATACTAATACGTTGCCTGAGATAGTGTTAGCACTCTGGAATGATCATGTCGCATTATAATAGCATGTGAGAGGTGTATGGTCAATCAGGTTTCGGGCTAGATTTTATGCATCTTCGTTTGAGGTAAAATACATCTAATGATTTACAGCGAGGACTATCGATCCAACTCATACATTACATTCGCTACAGCAGTGAGTGCCGCTGTCTCCGCGCGGAGTATACGAGAGCCCAGGGTCACTATCTGAACACCGTGTCGTTGTGCCAGCATAACCTCTTCAGCCATCAATCCACCTTCGGGGCCAATGAAGAGGACGATGGTGGGTAGGTGAATTTTTGCCACAGTTTTGGGCGCAATAATTTGCCTCCCTACATTTCCCGCAGATGTCAAAACATCGTGCAAAGTGCGGCTATGTTCCTCTTCCCAGGGCATGATGGCGAGGGCACCGGGAGGAATGTCGTTGAGTGCATGCATGAGAGGTTGCATGGGGAGTAGTTCTGGGAGGTGTGAACGCCCGGATTGCTCGGCAGCTTCTTGGATGATGCGCTGCCAGCGCTGCAGCTTGCTGGGGCCTGCATCTTCTAAGCCTGCCATAGAACGGCGGCAGAGGATGGGAGCGAAAACAGATACACCCAGTTCGGTACCTTTTTCCAGAATCCATTCAAAACGAGCGGATTTGAGGAGACCCTGGCAGAGGATGATGCATACGGCAGGTTCATTTTTGCCAGGTCGGCGCTCGATCAGGCGGACTTCGACCCCCGTCTTACCGATTTTGGCGATTGCCGCCAAAATTTCGCCACCACTATTATCGAGGAGGAGAAGTTGTTCGTCTATGTTAAGACGTAGCACGTCCCGAATGTGGTGAGCTTGCTCTTTTGGAAGTGTGATGTCGATCCCGGTTTCTTTTAAGAGTTCGGGTGGAATAAAAAAACGGTGCATGGTTTGTATAATCTCATTTTTGCATAATCAAGGTGACCCAGTCGTCGATCATTGCCTGGTCGATCAGTTTTAAGCCGGTGGCCAGGAGGGGTTGCTCGGCCTCGTGACGACGCTCTTCTATGATGCCGCTGGTAATAAGTAACCCACCAGGGGCCAGGACGCGGGCGAGATTGGGAGCTATTGAGCCAATGACACGCGCTATGATATTCGCAAGTACGAGGCCGTATTGTCCTGCCATGCGTGTAGCTTCAACTTCGTCAAGCTCTCCAGGTACCACAGTGATGCAGTCGCTCAGATGGTTGGTAGATGTGTTGGCGATAGCACTTTCGACCGCCACGCTGCTATTATCGATGCAATGGACGCTGGCTGCACCAAGTTTGGCGGCAGCTAGCGCGAGGATGCCGGAGCCGGTGCCGACATCGAGTACACGTATACCGAGCTGTAAACGTTGTTCGATCTGCTCAAGACACATGCGCGTAGTAGGATGCAGGCCGGTACCAAAGGCCATACCGGGGTCGAGTTCCACCACTACCTGGTCATCTTTGGGAGCATAGTCGCGCCATGATGGGCGAATGACGAGACGCTGTCCAATATGCGTGACATGGTAGTAGTCTTTCCAGGCATTGGCCCAGTCTTCCTCACGTAGGATGCGTGTTTGTAGATCACCGACAAATTGCGGTCCCAAGCTGGAAAGGTGCCATAGGCCCTTGGCTACTTGCTGGCGTGCTTCTTCCTCTTTGCCATCGATAGGAAGGTACGCGTGCACTTTGACGGGTTGCCCGGTCAATACGCGATACTCTTGCCCTTCGTCTATCAGTTCGATTGCTTCTTCGATTGCTACCCCGCCATGGGCGTAGCGATTTAATAGTTCACTGACGGATTCTACTGCTTCCGGGTGCGCTTGCACTGTTAGCTCTAACCATTGCATATCTAAGTTTCTTTCTAAATCGAGCCTCTACGAAATATCAAGGCCATAGTAGTCATAGGTGGTCTTTATTTCAAAGCCGCAGGAAAGATAGAGACCAATCGCGTTGGTATTGTCGGTCTCGACATCAAGCATAATGGGTTTCTGGGTTTCGGCACGAATGGTGCGGATTGCTTCCTCAAGCATCTGTCTCCCATAGCCAAGCCCTCTGTAGCCTAGCCGCACTTCAAAAGCATAAATACCTACCTGGTCGCCCATATCATCTAATCTAAGACATCCAAGAGGCTCCTCACCAAGTGTTGCCAGGTAGAAGCGGCTAGTTGGCTCCTCAAGAAGCTTTCCTACCCATTGCTTCACTGCCTCTACATTGCCTGAATCGGCAGCCAATGTAGAGGCTATCGTGTCGAGGTCACCAATATTTGCTTGCCGCATATGGAGCCCTTCATGAAAGATATGTCTTTCGAGAAAGATGCCTAAGACCATTTCATGCTCTGAATATTCGTGGTGAGCACCAGTAGCCTTTACGAAAGCCAGCCCCGATTGAGAAGTGGGCTCACAGACCAGGATCAATTTTCGCACACCTCTGTGTTGACATTCTTGTTTCGCTGTGACGAGAAGTGAACGAAATATGCCACTGTGACGATAGCCAGGATGGACCATTCCGGTCAGTTCTTTTACTTTCGTACCCCAACTATCAATTGCAAGGTAGCCTACAGGCCTACCGTCTTCATAGTAAAGAAAATCGTTTGTTTCGTTACCTGCACGTTTGCGCAACATGTCCAGGCCCAGACGCATATGCAGTCCTTCATAGCTGTTTGTAACAGCTATGAGTTGCTCAATTTCTGCGATTTCTGCCCCTGTCAATTTTTGTTTTTTGACGAGGCCTTGTTTTTGAGTACCGGGCATTGCTGCTCCTAATAACCCTCATTCGCCGCTGCGGGCGGCGAATGAGAAAAAAAGAATCGAGGGACACCCTTAAACCCCTGTTCAGGGGCTAATCGCCTCTGAAAACCTTTCCTGTCTTACTGCTTCCTTCGTGCCCGCTCAAAACACCGCGGGCTCCATGTACTCGCCAAAGACGGCGCGGAAGACATCCATGATTTCGCCCAGGGTGGCATAGGTTCTGACCGCTTCGATGATGGCGGGCATGGTATTTTCTGTCCCTTCGGCAACGCGGCGCAGGTTCTCCAATGCGCGTTTGGCAGTGGCGTTGTCTCGCTCTCGACGCATGCGGTTGAGACGTTCAAGATGCGCACGCTCGCCTACGAGATCAATATAGAGCGTGGGAACTTTGATATCTTCTTCAATGATGTAGTCGTTCACGCCAACGATGGTTCGCTTATGCTGGTCGATCTCCTGCTGATAGCGGTAGGCGGACTCTGCAATCTCTCGCTGGAAGAAGCCATTCTGGATACAAGCCAGGACACCACCAAGGGCTTCGATGCGGGTGAGATAATCCATCACTGCGCGTTCCGTTTCGTCCGTCAGGGCTTCGACAAAGTAGGAGCCGCCGAGGGGATCGACGGTGTTGACGACACCGCTTTCACCTGCGATGATCTGCTGTGTGCGCAGGGCGATCAGTACAGCCTTCTCGGTAGGTAGAGCCAGGGCTTCATCAAGGGAATTGGTGTGCAGGGAATTGGTGCCACCAAGGACAGCAGCCAGGGCTTGAATGGCGGTACGAACGATATTGTTGTCGGGCTGCTGCGCTGTCAGAGAGACACCAGCGGTTTGCGCATGGCAGCGCATGAGCCAGGAACGCGGGTCCTTTGCGCCGTAACGCTCCCGCATCAGCCTGGCCCAAAGACGCCGACCCGCACGGAACTTGGCGATTTCCTCGAAGAAGTCATTATGTATGTCGAAGAAGAATGAGAGTCGCGGCGCGAATTCATCGATCTTTAGACCTCGCTTCAGGACAGCATCGACATAGGCAAGACCATCGGCGATGGTAAAGGCCAGCTCCTGGACAGCGGTTGCGCCAGCCTCGCGAATATGGTAGCCGCTAATGCTGACGGTATTCCAACGCGGCATGTAGCGCGTGCCGAATTCGATGGTATCTACCACCAGGCGCATAGATGGCTCAGGCGGAAAGAGAAACTCTTTCTGGGCGCTGTATTCTTTGAGGATGTCATTTTGCAGAGTGCCACCCAGTTTTGTCCTGGGGAAGCCGCGCTTCTCGGCATTGACGATATACATGGCCCAGATAACGGCTGCCGGGCTATTAATGGTCATGGAAGTAGTTATCTTGTCGAGGGGTAGACCATCGAAGAGAATTTCCATGTCGGCCAGCGAGGAGATGGCAACGCCACATTTGCCAAACTCGCCCGCTGCAAGAGGGTGGTCTGTATCATAGCCGTAAAGTGTGGGCATATCGAAAGCAGTTGAGAGACCAGTTTGACCCTGCGAGAGCAGATATTTGAAGCGGGCATTGGTATCTTCCGCGGTGCCAAATCCCGCGAACATACGCATCGTCCAGGGTTTTGCGCGGTACATGGTTGGCTGCACACCACGGGTGTAGGGATATTCACCAGGAAGCCCAATGTCGCGAGTATAGTCCAGGTTCTCGTTATCTTGTGGGGTGTACACCCGATTGATGGGAACGCCAGAGGTTGTAATCAGGTTATCATGTTCGGGCAGACGCTCCTGTGACTGGCGCACCGTAGATTCTTCCCACTGTTGTCGCTCTACCTTCAGGCGCTCCAACGTCGTTTTATCAAACAGTGTGCCTTGTTGGACATTTTCTTGCTTATACGTTTCTGGTGATTTCTGCTCAAGCATGGTAAATGGCTCCTCCTCATTGAGGTTAAGCATGAAAGATGGGTGATCTTACTAAATTACATAGTAACTCGTGTGGAATATTGTACCATATTCAGGTTTGGGGATTTTCGGCATCAGAAAGTTGAATCTCGGAAGGCCTATCAGGTATGTTCTCCCCAAATCTCACCCACTCTTTAAATGTATCACGTAGCGCTTTCAATAGCTTTCCTAAGGAAGCTTCTGTTCGTTCCAGATACTCTAAGTTCATAGCGTGGACAAGGTCTTCTGTGTACTCTATTCCACCGAGCGGTGGATTAACACCTGTTTTTCGCATAGCTTCCAATAAAAGACGTTTATAAAGGGTACGCTCACATTTCTGCACAGGAGCTGAACAACCTTTTCCCAGAACCAATTTGAATGCTACCGAGTCTAGAAGTAACCACCGCTCAATATGTGGATCAGGTATAGCATAGATTATTCGCCCACTAAAACCTTTCGCAGCATTATCAATTTCCTGTTTGCGTCCCGAATAACCTTTGCAATTTCCATCTGTGGCAACTATGAGAAGATCAGGCATGCTTTCTCTGTTACTTTGGAGACTATAGATATATTTCTTCAGTTCACTGACCACTTTGCCATGTCCACCACGTCCATTACCATACTCAATTTTGACACGTATTCCGTACTGATTTTCGAATCTATTTAACAATGCCTCAAGAAAAGCTTGATGTCCTCTATCTTCGACGAAAAGGTTAACATTATGCATCAAAGTCACCTCGTAAAATGTACTCTGACACTGGTATTCCTTCGTCGTCCAAAGTATTGTTCCTGTTCAGTTTTCCCTTGACCTTCCATTCGAAAAAAGGATTGATAATTGTTTTCCCGTTGATCTGACGGCATACATACAAAGATTCTCTAGGAAGAAGGTCTAAGAGAGTAGGCGAATGGGTAGTCACAATAACCTGAGTATCATTACTAGCAAGAGTCTTCAGGAGTAAAGTGATCAGGTCGAGACGATCGGGATGGACACCATTTTCAGGTTCCTCAAAACCTAGTAAGGATGATGGTTCCTTAGCACCGCCTAAAGCTAACAGTCCCAAAATCCGGAGAGTACCTTCAGACAACACACGAGCAGGAATGGGCGTTTGTCCTTGCATCAACCTTAGTTCAACTTCGCCATAGTTATTGACGCTGACATCTATACCAGTAATGGATGGAATGATCATATGAAGTGCCTTTTCCACCGCTCTAAATTGAGGTTCGTTGAGTGTATGCAGAGTATTCAGAAAAGCAGCAAGCTCTTCTCCCATAAGTCCAATATGACGAACCTCCTTGACAGAGGTTGGGATACGCATGCGTTCACGTGGCTCTAAGTAGAAGAAGAACCAGTTTGCCAATTCCTCACGCATAGCTGCCAATTGCGGAAAACGAGCGAACAAGGGGGATTTGGAGAGCAGACTTGAATCACGGGGTTCTGACGATGCAAGCCCATAAATGGGCTGGCCTCCAACTTTCGATACTGTAAGTTTTTCATTTGCGACTTGGAGGATACCAGTTCGTGGGAAAATTTCGATTTCAATGAGATAGTTCAAGTATTTTTCGCTATCAAGCCGCACTTTTAGATCTGAGTCGATATCATTTTCTTCTCCTGTCGTTTTAATGCTCTCAGCCACCTGAAATTGGCGATTAACTGTATCAACGACTGACTGCGAAAGTTCAACATCCACTTCTATAGAAAATGAGGCTTTTTCCTGTGAAAGCAATCCCTTTATCCCATCGGGGCCGAAGAAAAATGACTCCAATGGAGTTCCCCGATAAGGGGGACTAAATGCATCTTTTAAATTTTCACTA
>WNFB01000386.1_pt1 | contig 34362 bp, 29 predicted proteins | sample 5400501 | NCBI WGS metagenome assembly WNFB01 (sample SAMN13153341, study PRJNA577476) | soil metagenome | isolation source: 200 cm saprolite under Douglas fir tree site 2 hole 1 | place: USA:California | collected 2015-04-18
ACCTGGTAGGTAGACCGCGCGCGTAAGGCTGGTAACAGCCGCAGCGGAGCGGGCCTAATGATCGAGCGGCTTGTGCAGCATTAGCGCATGCAGCGCTGGGGTCTGCTCCTGGCTCTCGTCTCGGCAAAATTGAGGTAATTATTCTTGATTCGGTTGGGGTGCCGTGTAGTGCGCCCGAAATGCGTCCAGAGCACACTGTACCTCCCTCCTCACCTCATCCTCCCCTTCCGTCCCTAACGCCTCCTCTAATGCCCGCTTTGCCTGCTCGCCTCCAATTCTTCCCAGCGCCCAGGCCGCGTGCCCGCGTACCAGTGGCTCATAATCGTGCAGCGCCCCGATCAGTGCCGGCACAGCCTCCGCATCTCCTATATTGCCAAGCGCCACGCACACATTCCTTAACAGCCCACGCCGTTTAGTGCGCCGTATTGGACTCAGGCGGAAGCGTTCGCGGAACTGTTCCTCCGTCAATGAAAGCAAGGGTATCAATTCCGGGCTGCTGCCAGTACCTGCTCTCGGTCGAAATTCCTGGCGAGGATGAAATTGTAGCGGTTGAGAGCATGAGGTAGATACGCGGCCATCTTTCCGCAGACCAAGGCGTCTCTCGGCCACTATATTCACAGGACACACCTGCTGGCAAATATCGCAGCCAAAGATCAGATTGCCCATTAAGGGGCGCAGCTCCAGCGGGATACTGCCGCGCAGTTCGATGGTAAGATACGAGATACAGCGTGTATTATCCAGTACATACGGCGCAGGCAAGGCTCCAGTTGGACAAGCGCGAAGGCAGATTTCGCAGCTACCGCAGTTGGCTTTAGAGGGCGAATCGTAGAACTGCCCGCTATCCCCTCCCAGAGGAAGATTGGTAACTACCTCCGCCAGGAAGACCCAGGACCCCCACCCTTTCGTCAAAATATTGGTGTTTTTACCGTACCAGCCCAGACCTGCACGCTGCGCAACTGCTCGATCCACCATGCGGCCGGTATCTACAAATAACCGTGTCTCTACCTCACTGACCTCGTCGCGGGCATAATCACGCAGCCAAGCTCCGAACTGCTGCAATTTGGGCTTGATGATCTCGTGATAGTCATCTCCCCAGGCGTAGCGCGAGATACGCCCTCTGGGTCTATCTTCTCCCACCTCATCAGGTTGTTCGGTGAGATAGAACATGGCAAGGGCAATGATCGATTGCGCCCCCGTTAACAATGCATCAGGATGGCACGACACCTGCGCCCGCTCTGCCGTAAACCAGGGCAAACCATCCATCAACCCCTCCGCTATACGCTCCTGGATGATCCGCTCGGCCTCGGGGAACTCCTCACCGCTGGTAATGCGCACAAGATCAAAGCCCAGCGCATAAGCATATTCTTTGATAGTGCTAGTGTTTAACATGGCTTTAGTTCGTTACATCTCGACGCTTATTTACCCACCATGCCAGTCCGATGAACGCGCTAAAGTATAATGCAAGTACAATGAGGGCATGCAGGTCGGACAGTGAAGAACCCCTGCCCTCGAAAATATATTGCCCTTGATTTTGCGCCAGCGCTCCAATGTTATTGCCGATTAAGTAATCAGGTATGGCTTTCAAAAAGTTGCCGAAAGGCCCGCGGTTAAAGAATCCGGCGAGGCTTAACACACCTTGTACGATTGCTTCTGCAAAGAACCAGGATAGTGCTCCTACGATGCCTGCCACTATTGACCTTCCCAGCGTGCCGAAGAAGATCGCGATGGCGGCGTATATCAGCCAGTTGAGCATAGCTACAAGCACAAAGAGGATCGTGTGTACCAACCAGCTGGCAGTGAAAAAGTTAAGGTCCTGGCCAATGCCACTGGCGAGGTTGAGTAATTGGCTGGCGAGCACACCTGTGATGAACATGACCAGGACGCCAATCACTATGCAAACGATAGTTGCTCCCAATTTGGCGAACAAAAATTGTGTGCGCGTTGGCCCGCGCGTGAACATGAGGCGCACGGTACCAAGACTAAATTCACCCCCTACCAGCGAACCTACCAGGGTTATAAGCAAGAACGCGCCCGGCGGAATTGCAAGCTGCTCGATGATGCCTAATGAATTGGGCAGGCGCAGCGGTTCTGACGCGGTCTGAACCGCCTCTAACCGGGCCTGTGCCGATTGAGCCGCCGAAGGCTGTTGGCAGCTCGCTGGTCGGTTTCCCTGGCATAGTGCTGTAAAATCCTCTGGTGGTGCGTTCAGCACAACAAATGTCCCAAGTGAAATCAACAGGAAGATAAGCACGACTATTGCGATAGCCATCATCCCCAATACCTTTGACATTGCCCTGTGACGTACCTTGTAGAGTTCCATACCGGTCAATCGTACTAAGACAGACAGGTAGTCTTGCCGTCCAAGAATCACTGAGCTTGTGCGTGACGGTAGAAGCACGTCCCCTTGTATGGGTGCTTGAGGCGTAGCGCTCATCGTTTGCCTCCCTTCCCATCACTCAGTATCTCTATGGTTGGTATGGGTTCAGGCCCTCGTCCAGGGGAACCACCCCCGGCCAGTGCCGCCATTCCCATGCGCGTACCCGCAGGTATAGATGGCGTCGTGAGTTGCAGGTAGACCTCTTCCAGGCTGCCCTCATATGGGTGCAGTTCAGCTGCGAAGAGGTTATTACGTGCAAGTAGCGCGTTGATCTCTGCAGAACGTGACTCGGGCGCATTGATGCGCAGCGTGGCTTGCCCCCGTCCGTTTGTTTGAACCTGTACAGAGCCGATCCAATCAGCTCCTTGCTCCTTCTCCTTTTGCAGGATCAGCTCTGCCTGCCGTGTCTCTTCGGCTGCCTGCAGTCTCACCAGAATCTGCCCGCTTCCCCGCAGCAGCTCACTTACATTCCCCTGTTTGATCATGTTACCCTTCTGGAGGATGGCCACGCGATTGCATACCTGCTGTACTTCATTGAGAAGGTGACTGGACAGGAAGATAGTCTTACCCAGGGCAGCCAGCCGTTTAATAAGTTGGCGAATCTCAAACATGCCTGCCGGGTCGAGTCCATTGGTTGGCTCATCCAGGAGCACAAGCTCGGGGTCGGTGAGCAGCGCTGCCGCAATACCCAGGCGTTGTTTCATACCGAGCGAGTATTTCCGATAAGCCATCTTCGCCTGTGTATACAGTTCAACCAGTTCCAGCACTTCGTCGATACGGCGCTGGTTTGCCTTACCCGAAACCATACCGGAGGCAGCGCCGACTACGTGCAGATTGTCTACACCTGAAAGATAGGGGTAGAAGACAGGTGTTTCCACAATTGCACCGATACGGGGCAGGATGGAAGGCATTTGCTGGGCAACATCCATACCAAAGATAATAGCGCGACCGGCTGTTGGGCGGATCAGGCCAAGGAGCATGCGCAAAGTGGTGGTTTTGCCCGAACCGTTGGGGCCGAGAAAGCCAAAGACATCGCCTCGCATGACCTGCAGGTGCAAATCATTGACAGCGATCAGTTTGCCAAAGGCTTTTGTAAGCCTGCTTGTACTGATGACGATATCTGATTGAAGCAAAGCCTTACTACTCTCTTGCACAATCTTTAAAACTACTGCCTTTCAAAAACGTCAAATACGCCCAATGCCCTGAGAGGCACCGGGCATTTACCAATTATGGCATGCTTTAAGTATGAAGGCAAGCTGGTTATACTCGACAGCAGCCTGAAATGTGTGCTAGAATTCAGTAAGGCATGCTCGCAATTTCCGGCTGCTTCTTCTGAGTCTCTAACTGTTTAGCCAGGGAGCATATCATGGGGACTGCGTTGATAAGACCATCTGGTCAAATCCTCCTGGAAGCATCATACCTGGACGTACGCAGAGCAATGTAGTGTACGACCGGGGAGTATCGGCACGCCATGCCACCATCAGTTCGTTGAAAATTGATCGTCTAGAGGGATATTTTAGGAGGAATGTATGAGAGCAGTTCTGAATGGCCCGCAGGGGCAAACAGTTCTGGAATCCTCGGTCTTGACCATAGGAAGCAGTCCGTATAATTCGCTCGTGCTCGACAATATCAAAGTCTCGGCTCATCATGCTGAGATTCGTCCTGAGGAGCAAGGCTACGCTATTACTGATTTGGGAAGTATTCACGGCACGTATGTCAATGGAGAACGCCTCGACTTCAATACCCTCCGTAGACTCAATCCTGGTAACTCGATTACCATTGGTGATTCTACGTTCACTTACGAAGTGGAAGACGTGCCACAGGACCTCCACGATCAGGCGAATGGAGCAGAAACCCTCCCCGCTGATGGCATAGTTGTCGCCGGTATGCCATCGGAAAATCAGCAATTGATAGTACCTGGTCTGGCGTACACTTCCCCTCAACAATATAACCCGCAACAGCCATACATGCAGTCCGTCTACCCGGGCACTCTTCCCAGCTTTGCTGGTCCTCCACCTGGGTATGTCCCCATTGAGCAAGTGCGGCGCCGGACTCGCCGTCTCATCTGGATTGGCCTGGGACTTGTCGCTGTTATAGCCCTGGCCGTGGGTGGCTATCTTCTCTTTTTCACTCGCCCTACGCCCGAGAAAACACTCGACACCTACTGCAGTGCCCTCCTGGGACAAGATTATCTGACAGCCTATAATCAACTCTCCTCCCCATTACGAAATACAGAGACAGAGTCCCAATTTGCCGGCGTCGTCGAGGAGCAGGGGAAACTCAACTCCTGCATACATGGTTCGGCCAGCGTGAACGGCAGTACCGCTTCAATAAACCTCAGATTGGTTGCCAGCGCTAATCAAACAAACAGTGTTGTTACACTGGTACAGGATACTGGGAACAACTGGAAGATCAGTTTGCCTTTTCCACCGTCCGTTACGCTGACAGCTTTTTGTCGCGCTTTAAAAAACGGAGATTACCAGACTGCATATGATCAACTCGCAGGCATTGTAAAGAGCCAGCTTACTGAAGTCGCTTTTGAAACAACGAATATGCAGCAGTCGGCCCAAGTGGGGGGCATCGCCAGTTGCATCGTGAGCAATGTCAGCGAGGGCGGTTCTTCAGCAATTGGTACCGTTACATTTCTTCTGGGCAATGGTCAAAAGGGTGATACTCACTATTCGCTGGCGGACGAGGGCGGCTTTTGGAAAATCGATGGTGCGCAGTGAGCAAGGTTATTACTTGTTACTAAACTCACCAGGTGAATTTAGTAATTAGAGTGCGCTGGTTACCAGACAAAAGCAAACGGCTATGTTACGCTGCTAGCACAAAAACATTCCTGTTTAGTTAAAGGAGTATAAGGTAGCATGGAAGCAGCATTGAATAGTCCATATGGACGCACAATCCTTGGGCCAGCCAGCATGACGATTGGACGATCCCCCGACAACCAGTTGGTCGTAAACGATCCCCAGGCGTCCTCTCATCATGCCCAGATTTATCCCGATGGACAGGGATATCTACTCGTTGATCTCGGAAGTACCAACGGCACTTTTATCAATGAACAACGCCTGATCTCTCATTCACCTCGCATGCTCAATGCTGGCGATGTGCTCCGCATTGGTAATACCAGCTTATCCTATGAGGCAATCGGCGCGCCACAGGATAGTCAAACCGCTCCAGGCCAGTATGGTGGCCCAGCTTATGAGCAAACTGTCATTGGCTATAATCCGGTTCCGCAGGCTCCGCAGCAGCCCTATCCCCAACAGCCTCAGCAGGGCTATCCATACGCACAGCAGCCCCCTGATTATCAGGGTTCTACACCTCCTGTGCAGCAGCCCTATGCTCCGGCCCCGGGCCAGGTCGGTTTCCCCGGCTATCCAGCGACAGCGACGCAACCCCAGAAAAAGAGCCGCCTGGGCCTGTGGATTGCCCTGATTGTAATCGTGCTTCTCGTTGCTGCCGGCGGGGTTGGCGGCTACGTATACCTGAACCGTTCTACGCCGGAGAAAACTCTCACTACCTATTGTAATGCTTTGCAGAGCGGGGATTATCAGACGGCCTATAATCAACTCTCATCTTCATCGACGAGTGGGTTGACGGAATCCCAGTTTGCTCAATTATCGCAAACTGTCTTCGCTGCGGTAGGAGGTCTGAAAAGCTGCACTGTAAGTAATGTGCAGGAGAATGGTTCAACGGCCACCGGCACAATTACTGCGACCTTTGGAAACGGCAAAACTCAATCTAGTCCCATCTCCCTGGTTAATCAGAATGGCACTTGGAAGCTGACTAGTAGCAATCCTTAGATGAGACCGGCGTGTAATTACTACATCATTGGTATCTTGACCCCCAGTTCCCGCGCGCACTCGATCGCCTCCTCGTAACCTGCATCGACATGGCGCATCACGCCCGTGCCAGGATCATTGGTCAGCACCCTTGCTAATCGTTCGGCTGCCTCAGGAGTGCCATCAGCCACGATCACCTGGCCGGCATGTATCGAATAGCCGATACCCACACCCCCGCCGTGATGCACAGAAACCCAGGTCGCGCCGGAAGCCGTATTGAGCAGCGCATTGAGAATGGGCCAGTCGGCGATAGCATCGCTGCCATCTTTCATCGCCTCAGTCTCGCGGTAGGGTGATGCCACTGAACCGCTATCCAGGTGGTCGCGCCCGATAACGATGGGAGCTTTGACGATACCCCTGGCCACCAGGTCGTTGAAAGCAAGGCCGGCCCTGTCGCGTTCTCCATAGCCCAACCAGCAGATGCGGGCCGGGAGTCCCTGAAAGTGTATTTTCTGCCTCGCCAGGGTGATCCAGCGCTTGAGCGCGGCATTTTCGGGGAAGAGTTCAAGCATGGCCTCATCGGTACGGTAAATGTCCTGCGGGTCGCCTGACAGCGCTACCCAGCGAAATGGCCCCTTGCCCCGGCAGAAGAGCGGGCGAATGTAGGCCGGGACGAAGCCGGGAAATTCCAGGGCGTGCGTCTCGCCAGCCGCCAGGGCCTGCCCGCGCAGGTTGTTGCCATAGTCGAAAACGATCGCTCCCATCTTCTGCATATCCAGCATTGCCCGGACATGTGTCACCATCGACTCCATTGATCGTTTGATGTAGGCCTGTGCGTCGCGCCTGCGCAGCTCACCGGCCTCTTCCAGCGAGAGGCCAGCCGGGATATAGCCGTTGAGCGCGTCATGGGCCGAGGTCTGATCTGTCACCACGTCAGGTCTGATGCCACGCCGCACCAGCTCAGGGTAGACCTCGGCGGCATTGCCGATCAGCCCGATGGAGAGCGGCTGACCTTGATTGACGGCCTCTCGCACCTGGTGCAGCGCTTCATCCAGCGTGCTTGCCATCTCGTCGCAGTAGCCCGTCTCCAGGCGGCGTTGTATGTGGTGCGCGTCAACCTCGACGGCCAGGCAGACCCCTTCATTCATAGTAATCGCCAGCGGTTGAGCGCCGCCCATGCCGCCTAAGCCGGCAGTGAGGATGAATTTGCCCTTGAGCGAGCCGCCGAAATGCTTCCGTGCCGCCTCGGCAAAGGTTTCATACGTTCCCTGCACAATGCCCTGTGAGCCAATGTAAATCCAGGACCCGGCGGTCATCTGACCGTACATCGTCAGGCCAAGCGCCTCCAGCCGGCGAAATTCTTCCCACGTTCCCCAGTGGGGCACCAGGTTTGAATTAGCAATCAGCACGCGCGGCGCACTCGCATGCGTGCGAAAAATACCAACAGGTTTGCCCGACTGCACGAGCAGGGTTTCATCGTTTTCGAGTTCTTGCAGCGAACGCACGATAGCATCAAAGGCAGCCCAGGAACGCGCTGCGCGGCCAGAGCCGCCGTAGACCACCAGGTCGTCCGGACGCTCGGCCACCTCGGGATCAAGATTGTTCATCAGCATGCGCATAGCCGCTTCCTGCTGCCAGCTCTTGCAGGAAAGCGCTGGCCCTCGCGGTGCGCGAACTACACGCGGCCCTTGCTGCAGTGTGTTAGAGGTATCATCGGTGTGAGGCATAGCTTCGTTGCTCCTTTCCCAATAAAGCTCTGTAAGTGGTTCTTTGATTGGTTTGAGTATATCGCATTCTACAGCGCGAAGGAAAATGTAGTTCATACGCGCCTTCGCTGATTCTGAAGAGAGATGAGAGAAGGAGACGACATGGATACAGATTTCGCCGATCTTCTTTAATCTTGTTGCTCAGTTCGCAGGAAGCAATCCTGCTGGGATCAGCGAGGGGAGCCCAATGGTTTTGGCGAGCAAGGTGAGGAAGCTCTGGTCGGCTCGCCGGACATCGGTTTGACTCAAGTACACCCAGTGGCAGCCCAGCGGTTGCACGTCTAGCTGTTGCAGTGGGCTCGTCCCAGCCAGGAAGGTCACATGGTAGACCAGACCAAAATCATTGGTACAAGGCAAAGGGTACTGGCTGGGGCGTGGAAGAGCCAGAGCAGCCGCATAAAGCCGTTGCACGGCAGTTGCATCCCTCGCGGTGCGATCGAGGGGAGCCACCTGCTGGTGATACCCGACCAAGCTTGGACGAACGACATGGAGTACGGTCGGTTGGGGGTTGGAAGCCATGCACCCGGTTAGGAGGAGAAGCAGGAGAACAGCCATTCCGCTTGCTTTCATTTTCATCATATTCTTCTTTCTGCCCCTCCATCATGGAAGGGGAGCTTTCGGTCTCTTCTCAAGAAGACGCTCCCGGTGTTCTCTTTGTTCCGGTGGGAGCGGAAATGGAATGGAGTCTGTCCACACCAGGGGAGTCGGCAAAGCGTTGCCCTCCCTCGTTGCCATCAGCAAAGTCGCGTAAGATCCAACCTTACCTGACGAATCACATGAGCTAGAAATGCTGACCGTCCCTGGAGGGATGCGGCGTTGCTTTCAGGGATGGTTTTTTCAACATCGGGCTGAGAAGCGGAAGCGTGCTTTGTATGACTTGTATCGGCGATGAGAAGGGATAGTCAACTAGGCGAAGGTAAAGTACCAGTTGACCCACATTGATTCGCACCACTTCCTGCAGCAATAGCAAACGGACCCGTTTCTATTGCACACAAAAATGTATATTCTTTTGTTGGATTGGCAAGGCCAGTATAGCCGCTACCCAACAATGCATCACTGTCTTCTGTATTTAACGCCCAATACGTCCAATGTATATTTGAAACAGGATACCCCGAGTAATTCCCCGTTGTTGATGAATAGCTACTCTGGATGAGATTCACAAGATCAGTAAACCATTGGCCTTGCGATCCATTACCAGTCGTGTACAAATCACTATGATTATTACCAGTTCCCGCTTCTCCTATATACACAGGAGTCTGTGTACAATAGGCAGGGGGAGGAGTTTGTGTACAAGCGGTATGTCCTGTATTTGCCCAAGGATAGCTGGTATATCCTTTGGGGAATACAGGATTGATACCATTCGGAAGATTTGTAAAAAGCCAAAATTTATCCCATACATCAGCCAAACTTGATGAAGAACAGCCTTTTGTATAACAAGTTTGAGGGTTGAACCACCCCTGCGGAAACAGAGAAGGCCCAAAATCATGAGCTGAATAGACAAGTTGATTATAAACAGGTACACCCAATGAACTTGCACTGCCCCCTGCATTAAGCACAACAGGCGCGCCAGGATTCATAGTATTACCATTCATACCATTACCATTCACACCAGGCAAGGTGCCACCCCACCAGTAATAATCATAAGGACCATTTTGCGCGGTGCCTGTTGATGTGGGATACTGGCCAATGCCTTCAACAAATAGCAAAGGATAGAACCATCCATTTGCATCTGCTGCACCAAATAGGCTATCACCAGCTCTTTCTGCCGCAAGTCTCCAATCGTGACACGTAGATGTAGAAGCACAAGGGCGAAATGGGTTAGGATTCGGATTTGCCTGCGGATCTACCCCATCACCCGTTCCCCATGTCGCGCCTTGTGTGTAGGCTGTTCGGGAAGGAGTATGAGGTTCATCGCGCAGATCAAACCCCAAGACAGTTGGGAAACCATCAGACGCTAAATAAGTAACAGGAATTGTATCAAGGCTCTGTGGATTACCATGCGTCCATGCCTGCACACTTAACCAATCATTAATCCATGAACTCTCAGGATAATTATTTTTTCCCGACACAACATACCATAGTCCATTACCTTCTGCCGAATTTCCAGCCTCTGACCGGTGATTGTCCAAAATCACATGGAGACCAACCGATCCTGCATAATTTATGATCAGTGCCATGATGTCTCGCGCCCTTTTCCCCTGGCAGGATTTACACGCACTAATCGTATTAGCAGCAGGAACAGGGTCCTTCTCCCACATCTCATTTGAAAATGGAATTCTAATAGTATTAAAGCCATACTGCTTAATGCTATCTACTATTGTAGTGTAATTTTGAGCATAAAGGCCATGAGCAACAAACCCTCGTGTTTCAAAACCATACCAATTTATGCCGCTAATAGTAAAATTTCCACCACCTGGATTAACAATGTTCGTAACACTCGTTGACCAACCTCCCGATAACGCTTCTGCTCTATATCCGCCGCCGAAGACTCCAGAGGCAGACATCAAGCCCCCGATGAGACCAAATAGAAGGAAGGGTATTGCCAGCACTACACGACAGCCATTACCACTAGAACTATGGAGCTTGCCGGTCTTCTCGCCGCGCTTGTTGTAAACAGATCTGTTAAACATTCGCTCTGGCCTCCCCAATCTTTTCTTACTGCTGCAATAACGGCTAGGCGTAGATAAGTGCTCAGGAGGTTTTTGTGATGGAACCTTTCTGATGCCCCTGAGTAGAAGTGTAGCCGGGTCCTCCTCAAAAAACGAAGCAAAAATTTGTTTCCTTTCCCAAAAAACAACCTGAAAGTTTGCAACACTTGGGATTTCATGGCATTATGAACATACAACACTGCTTCACCAAATCCTTGCACGCCTACCAGAAAAGCCATAGCTACCCCGCAATCTGCGCAGCATCCCATGCGTGCATGTACGATCTATACCTTGACATTTCAGGCTCGTTCCTCTATCCTCACCTCCATACCAGGTATGGAGGCTTTTTAGCATGGACTTACAATCTCTCGTATCAGGTGTAGAGGCATATACGCAGCAACACCTGTCGCATTATATAGAAGAACTGCGGGAACTCTGCGCCATTGACTCGGACAGCTACCACAAACCTGGATTGGACGAAATGGCCGCGCGACTTGGGGCGCGTATGCGTAATCTCGGCATGCAGGCAACGATCATCGAGCGCGCAGACTCGGGCAATGACCTGTTCGGCGTATTGCAAGGCAATGGCGGCGGCAATGTGCTGCTGTTAGGTCACATAGACACCGTCTATCCCGTTGGCACGGCTGCTGCTCGCCCACTGCGCATCGAGGGCAACACCGTCTATGGCCCTGGCGTCTGCGATATGAAAGGCTGTATCCTCGCGGCCATCTATGCCATCGAAGCGCTCGTGGCTATGGACTACCGCGCATTTGGAGAGATGCGCTTCCTCTGCGTCTCCGATGAAGAAATCAACACGCGCCATTGCCTGGACATGCTACAAACAGCCTGTGGAAACGCGCAGGGAGCGCTGGTTCTGGAAGCAGCCCGCTCAAACGGTGACATCGTGAGCGCACGCAAAGGCCTTACCTATTACACGCTTACCGCGCGTGGCCGTTCCGCTCATGCAGGTGTGGAACCGGAGAAGGGCCGCAATGCCATTGAGGAATTGGCCCACCAGGTATTGCAATTCCAGGACCTGAATGGCTGGCGCGAAGGGATCACCGTCAATGCCGGCGTTATTTCAGGCGGCACGCTGCCCAACGTCGTGCCCGATTTCGCGCAGGCTCAATTTGACCTGCGCTTCATGTACGATGATGATAGACTTGCAACCGAAAATCGTTTCCATGAGCTGATGCGGCAGAAGCGCATACCAGGTGTAGAACTAACGATCGAGCGTGCGCCAGATATCAAGGGGCCTATGCTGCGGACTGCACAGGGCCTGGAATTAGCACAGCAGGCACAGCACATTGCAAACTTGCTCGGGTTTTCCATCAATCACGTCATGACAGGCGGCGCTTCAGATGCCAGCTATACCACCGGCTATGGCGTTCCCTCCCTGGACGGGCTTGGACCTGTTGGCGGGCGCGACCACAGCCCGGCTGAGTACCTCACCCTCAATAGTGTTGCTCCTCGCACAGCTCTGCTGGCCGGGCTGATTGCCTCCATAGGTGGAAAAAAGGATTAACCCCCACATCCTATCCGCAGGGAATATTTACAAGCAGGCTTCCTATTATCTTCTTAACATTGGTTTAACATTTCTATAATGAAGGCTTAACCTATCCATAAAGATAGGTTAATGCATGAGTGATAAGGTAGAGTTGGTTTGGCGGCAGGGGAGGAAAAGTTCTGTCGCACATCATAAATAGTACACAGTAAAAGTTGCTCGTAGGAAACGAGCAGGAGGAATTATGCAGAAGCGATCGCGTTTGACGATCATGGCAGGAATCGCCGTACTGGTGAGCCTACTTATTTCAGCCTGTGGCGGGAGTAGTAGTACGGGAAGCTCGACGCCCGGTGCTGGTAATACCCCTACCGCGACTTGCCCCTCGATCTCCGGATTGACCGGGGCGGGATCCACCTTCGATAACCCGCTGTTCTCGAAGATGTTTGCCCCGTCCAACTATCCAACGAGCAAGTGCGGCGTCAACGTCAACTACCAGTCGGTGGGCAGCGGCGCGGGCATTAACCAGTTGCTCGCCCACACCGTGGACTTTGGCGCAACGGACACGCCTCTGACCGCCGCACAACAGGCCAAGAGCACGGCTGGCCCCATTATCCACGTCCCGGTCACGCTGGGCGCCGTGGCTATGTCCTACAACCTCTCGGGCGTCTCCGGGCATCTCAATCTGACGCCGGCCATCATCGCCGGGATCTACCTTGGGACGATCACCTCGTGGGATGATGCTTCGATCAAGGCCGCCAACACGGGTGTGACGCTCCCGCACGAGACGATTACTTCCGTGCATCGCTCCGACGGCAGCGGCACGACGGGCATCTTCACGCACTACCTGAGCGCGGTGAGCCCGACCTGGTCGTCGAAGGTCGGCGCGGCCACCACCGTCAACTGGCCAGTGGGCGTCGGCGGTAAGGGCAATGCAGGCGTCGCCGCTGCGGTCAAAAGTACGGCTGGCGCCATCGGCTACGTCGAACTGGCGTATGTCCTCTCGAACAATCTCTCCTACGCCGCCGTCCAGAATGCCAATGGGAAATCGGTGTTGCCCTCCATCGAGGGGGCTGCGGCGGACGCTGCCGGTGTGACGAACATCCCCGCCAATCTGGAATTCTTCATCGTGAATGCGCCGGGCGATACGGCCTATCCCATCTCTGGCTTCTCGTGGATCGTCGTCTACCAGCACCAGAGTGATGCCACCAAAGGAGAGGCGCTCGCGAACATGCTGTGGTGGATGACACACGCAGGTCAGTCGTACGCCATGCCGCTCAACTATGCACCGCTGCCCGCTCCCATTGTGACAGCAGGCGAGGGACAGATCAAGTCGATGACCTGCGGCAGCAATAACGCGGCGTGTTACACCGGGATTGTCAGCTAGCGGAACCGCTGGAAGAGCGGGGAGGTGCTTCCCCCTCTTTCACAACGGAGCTTCCTTCGCGTTCCTGCGGTTCGGCGGGCGCACCAGAACGAGCGCAGGAACGCGCAGTCTTCGGGAAGAAGAACAGGTGCCTGATCCTGGTGCACATATGAAAGTGGTGTTGCATGCAACAGAGCCTTTCCGGGGCGAGAAGCGTGGCGCGGTTGCTTGGAGGAGGGAGTCGCCGGCTCAGCGATACGCTCTTCCGCGGGTTCACCCTGCTGCTCGTGCTGGTGGTGGTGGTGGTGATTGCGGCGCTCGTCTGGGTACTCGTCAGCAATTCGATGCCGACGATCCAGACATTTGGCTGGAGCTTTCTCACGAATCAGGCCTTTGATCCCGTCCACAATGTCTTCGGGGTCGGACCCGCCATTTTCGGGACGCTGGTCACCTCGGCCTTCGCCCTCCTTTTCGCCGTTCCTATCGGGGTTGGCACGGCCATTTTCCTGGTCGATTTCTGCCCGCGCCCGCTGCAGCGGCCCCTGGCGTTCATGGTGGAACTGCTGGCCGCGGTTCCCAGCATCATCTACGGACTGTTTGGATTTCTCGCCCTGGCTCCCTGGCTGCAATCGACGGGGCAGCCCTGGCTGCAAAAGTACCTGGGCTTCCTGCCTTTCTTTCAAGGTCAGTTTCACGGACTGGGTTTGCTGGCCGCGGGGATGCTCCTGACCATCATGGTGCTGCCCTTGATCACCAGCGTCTCGCGCGAGGTCATCCTGACGACGCCGACCGAGCAGCGCGAGGCGCTGCTGGCCCTGGGGGCCACCCGCTGGGAGGTCATCCGCCACGCGGTGCTCCCCTACGCGCGCATCGGCATCACCGGCGGCGTGATCCTGGCGCTGGGCCGCGCGCTCGGTGAAACGATGGCCGTCACGTTGGTCATCGGCAACCAGGCCTCGCCCATAAGCCCGAGTCTCTTCAATACCGGCTACACGCTCTCAAGCGTCATCGCCAACCAGTTCGGCGAAGCCACCCCTGGCCTCTTCTTCTCGGCGGTGATCGAGGCCGGCTTGCTGGTGTTCATCATCACCTTGATCACCAATATCATCGCGCGTCTCTTGATCTACCGGATGGGTCACCGTGTAGGAGGGCTTACGACATGAGTGTACTTGTAGAACAGCAGCAGCCGGCTGCCAACCCGTTCCAGGCCCCACGAACCGCGCACAACGCGCGCCGTCGCGCCAGCAGCATCGCGATCGTCGTTCTCTCGCTGCTGGCCACAGCATTTGCCGTGGCGGTGTTATTGTATCTGTTGTTGTACGTGCTGCGCGCGGGGATTCCCTACATCAACCTGGACCTGTTCACCAAAATCCCCACGCCCAATGGAGAGCCGGGCGGGGGCCTCGGCCCATCCATCCAGGGATCGCTGATCCTGGTCGGCCTGGCCTCGCTCTTCGGCATCCCCCTGGGCTTGTCCACGGGCATCTATCTCTCCGAATTCGGGCGCGGGGCCATCGCCATGGGCGTGCGCTTCCTGGTCGATGTGCTCGCCGGCATCCCGACCATCATCTTCGGCCTGTTCGCCTGGATCCTTATCGTCGTGCCGCAGCAGTCCTTTTCGGGCCTGTCGGGCGGTGTGGCCCTGGGCATTATCATGATCCCGATCGTAGCGCGCACCTCGGAGGAGGTGCTGCGCCTGGTGCCCAAAGAGCTGCGCGAGGCCTCGCTCGCCCTGGGCGCAACCGAGTCACGGACGATCCTGCGTGTGGTCATTCCGGCGGCGAGCAGCGGCATCGTCACCGGCGTCGTGCTGGCCATGGCGCGCGTGGCGGGCGAGACCGCCCCGCTCCTGATGACCGCCTTCGGCAATCCGTTTTTTAGTGCCGACATCACCCGGCCGATAGACGCACTGCCCCTGCGCATCTTCAACTTCGCGGAAAGCCCCTATCAAGCGCAGATCAACCAGGCCTATGCAGGCTCGCTGGTCCTGATTGTGCTCATTCTCATTACTTCGTTCGCTATCCGCTGGGCGACGGGAGGGTTTAAACGCAGTGTTCGATAACTGTCATCATTTCCTGGAGATGGGGATCAGCACATCCGAGCATAAAAGGAGCAAGTCGTGTCAATACAAGTGCGCAATCTGAATGTGTGGTACGGGCGCTCGCAGGCGCTCTACGATATCAACCTCTCCTTCGAGTCGCTCGGCGCGACCGCCGTCATTGGCCCCTCGGGCTGCGGGAAATCGACCTTTGTGCGCTGCCTGAACCGCATGCACGAGGAGATCGAAGGAGGGCGTGTGCAAGGCGAGGTGGTGATCGAAGGCGTCAACATCTACGCGCGGCAGATCCAGCCGATGTACGTGCGACGCCGTATCGGGATGGTGTTTCAGCGGCCCAACCCCATCCCGACGCTCAGTATCTTCGACAATGTGGCGCTCGGCCCGCGCCTCAACGGGCTGGCGCGGGGAGCGGCGCTCAAAGAGCGGGTTGAGCGCAGCCTGCGTGAGGCTGCGCTCTGGAACGAGGTCAAAGACCGGCTGGGCGAAGCCGCTGCACAACTGTCGGGTGGGCAGCAGCAGCGGCTGTGCATCGCCCGCGCGCTGGCCATCGAACCAAAGGTTGTGCTCATGGACGAGCCGGCTTCGGCGCTCGACCCCATCTCGACCTTTCAGGTCGAGGAACTCATCAACCAGCTCAAAAGCGTGTACCCGGTCATCGTCGTGACGCACAATATGCAGCAGGCGGGGCGCATCGCCGACCAAACCGCGTTCTTCCTCCAGGGGAAGTTGATCGAGGTCGGGGAGACGACGAAATTCTTTGCGCACCCCGCACAAAAGGAAACCGAGGATTATATCACCGGGCGCTTTAGTTGATGGAGTACTGACCGTCATACCAGCTTTCGCTAGCAATCGAGGAGAAAAACCGATTATGAATGCTTCGACCGATCTACAGGCCACAGGTGCGAATACCATGCTTCCCGAAGGTGCAAATATCTTCTCTCGTAAAGTAGCGCGTAGTGGCCATATCTCCTATGAGGGGCGTCCTTACTTCATCAGTAAGGCGCTCGCTGGACGTTACATTCGCCTGGTAGTACTGGCTGACCGCCTGATCGTGGATGCTGCTATCCCCTTACACAAAGAGTACCCGCTGGTGTAATATAACAATGAAACGCGGGATGGATATCCTCACCAGAGAAGGAGGTCAGATGGAGACCGATATAAACAAGTCTGCTCACAGGATACAGGCGGGTGACGCCGATAGGAGCATTCCCAGCATTCCCAAGCTTGAGCTAGGCACTGCGGCAACTGTGAGCAACCTTGACGCTCCTGTCAAGATAGATGTCCGCCAGGTCAATTTCTGGTATGGATCGAAACAGGCGCTCTACGATGTCTCCCTACCCATTCGTGAAAAACAGGTGACGGCCCTGATTGGACCATCAGGCTGCGGTAAAACAACCTTCTTGCGCACGCTCAATCGGATGAACGACCTCATTCCCGGAACGCGCACCGAGGGCGAGGCGCTACTGGACGGGCAGAATATCTACGATAGGTCACTGGACGTGGTCTCCTTGCGCCGGCGGATTGGCATGGTCTTTCAACGCCCAAATCCGTTCCCCAAGTCGATCTTCGAGAATGTCGCCTACGGCCTCCACGTCCAGGGGAAATCGAGGAAGTACATCCAGGAGGGCGTTGAGGCAAGCCTGCGCGGAGCTGCGCTGTGGGACGAGGTGAAGGATCGCCTCAAAACCTCTGCCCTGGGCCTATCGGGTGGACAGCAACAGCGCCTGTGCATCGCCCGCGCTCTCGCCGTCAGACCGGAAGTGCTCCTCATGGATGAACCAGCGTCGTCCCTTGATCCGATTGCGACTCTCAAAATTGAGGAACTCATCAACGAATTAGTCAAGGACTATACCATTGTGATTGTCACGCACAACATGCAGCAGGCCGCGCGTGTCTCGCAATTTACCGGTTTCTTCCTCTCCGGCATACTCATAGAGTATGCGCAGACGGTAGACCTGTTTGAGCGTCCAAAGAGGAAAGAGACAGAGGACTATATCAGTGGACGCTTTGGTTAAGAGCTTCATCGTGAACCCTGGAGGTTATTCGTGGCCCGTAAAATTCTAGTAGTAGATGACGAACCAGTGCTGGTGGAAACCATCGCGTATAACCTGGAGCAGGCAGGCTACCAGGTGCTAACGGCAGCCGATGGCCGCAGCGCGCTAGAAGCTGCACGGCGTGAAACACCGGACCTGGTGATCCTCGATCTTATGCTGCCGGAAATGGATGGCCTGGAGGTCTGTCGCCAATTGCGCCGCGAGCATACCACTGCTACCATTCCGATCATGATGCTTACCGCCAAAGGTGATGAAATCGATAAGGTGGTCGGACTGGAGGTGGGGGCCGATGACTATGTGACCAAGCCCTTCGGGCGGCGCGAGCTGCTGGCGCGCGTCCGCGCCTTATTACGCCGCGCAGATTATCCCACTGCCGGTAACGATCATACCTCGCAGGAAACCTCCGGTGAAGTCCCCCGTCCCAGTCGCGAACTGGTAGCAGGCCCGCTGCGCATCGACCTTGCCGGCAGGCGCGTCAATTGCCGTGGGCAGGACCTGGAACTACAGCCCAAACAGTTCGACCTGCTGACCTACCTCGTGCGCAATCGCGGCACCGTCCTGACACGCGACCAGCTGCTCCAAAACGTGTGGGGCTACGACTATGTAGGCGATACCCGCACCGTCGATGTCCACGTGCGCTGGCTGCGCGAGAAGCTCGAAGAAGATCCGGCCAACCCGAAGTTGATCCAGACGGTGCGCGGCGTGGGGTACTGTTTCCGCTGGTGAACGCGCCCCTGCAGTTCCTCCCAATCCGCTCAAGCGAATGGGACTGGTATGCTATGATGCCTGTACCAGAGCCTCTCTAGTCTTTCCCCCGGCCATAAAGACCGTTCGTTCGCAGATTGCGTCGCAATAGTCTGCCACACGCGCAAAGCGATGAGCAAGCCAGAGCAGAGAGGCGATGCGCCGTGGGCTTCGTTCGTCGCTGCCTTGTCCCTATCCACCCTCTATGCTATAATCTGAAAAGCAAAGGCATATGCTAGTGATCAGATCAATATAGGAGAAACTCCCACGGTGGGTAGAGCCTGCGCGCGGGAAATATTCGATACGAGACTAATACTTTGTAAACTCCCTGCTCCATACTCTAGAATCTAACTGGCTTGTAGCATGAGTTGGATGCCCAGGAAAGGATTGCTCCATGATAGATCCCGATAGAGAGTTGGAAGCGCGATACCAGTCAATTGCAACTACTCCTGACTGGTATCAAACGAATATTCCTTGCCAGGTAGGGTGTCCGGCCCATACCGATGTTGCCACCTATATCGGCCTGATTTCCCAGGCGCGCTTCGACGAAGCCTATCTGCTGAACCGTAAGTGCAATATCGTGCCGGGTGTACTCGGCCGTACCTGTGCCCGTCCCTGCGAGCCAGTCTGCCGCCGCAATAAGATTGATGGTAAGCCTATCGCTATTTGTTGGTTAAAGCGCGCCGCAGCCGATCATCGTGAATATCGTCATCATGCAGAGCGACCGCCGATCACTAAAGACAAAAAAGCGGCAGTCATTGGCGCAGGATCCGCAGGCCTGGCCTGTGCGCGCGATCTACGTGAAATGGGCTACCCGGTAACAGTCTACGAATCCGATCCCCTTGCTGGCGGTGTCATGGTCAATGGCATACCCGTCTGGCGTCTGCCGCGCACCGTCACCTATGAAGAGTGCAACGAATATATGGATGATCTTGGCGTCGAGATGCACTACAACACTCGCGTCGGACGTGATGTGACGGTCGCCGGCTTGCTTAAGAGCTACGATGCCGTGTATATCGCTGCCGGCTGTTACATCTCCAACGCATTGACGGGTCCCGATAACAAGGTTATTCCGGGTGCCGACCTCCAGGGCGTTGAGCATGGCATAGCCTTATTGGCCGAAACGAATTTCGGCGAACCTGCCTACATCGGCAAGCGCGTTATTGTCCTGGGTGGCGGTTTTACAGCAATGGACTGCTGCCGCACCTCAATCCGCTTTGGCGCCGATAAAGTATACGTGCTCTATCGTCGCTCAAAGGAAGAGATGGGGTCCGACGAGTACGAAGTCGATGAAGCCATGCTGGAGCATGTTGAGTTCCAGTATCTCATTTCTCCGCTCGCCGTGTTGAGCGACGACGGTGTGCACGTGAGCGGCATTAAACTCATCCGCAACAAGCTCGGTGATCCCGATGCCAGTGGCCGTCGCCGCCCTATCCCCATCCCGGGCAGCGAATTTGTGATCGAAGCGGATACTGTCATCCCCGCTTTCGGACAATATAGCGATCCATCCTGGCTGCATGCTGACGAGTTGAAACTGGAAGTGAGCAGGCGCACCGGCGTTCCCCTCGTCGATCGCGAAACCTGGATGACCAGTTATCCAGGCCTTTTCGCCGGCGGTGATTATACCGACGGCTCGCGCAACCTCATCTCGGCCATCGGCGATGGCCGTGACGCCGCAATTGCGATCAACCTTTACCTTGGTGGCGAAGACAAACCCGCCGAGCCGCCGGAAGAGATAGAATTGCCAGACTACCGGCGCGGCATGGTTGATGACTACGAGTCCATTCCATTTGAGTTCATTCCCGCCCTGCCACTCGAGAAGCGCTACAGTTTCACCCGCGAGACAGAGACCGGCTATACGCCCGAGGAGGCTGTAGAGCAGGCGCGTCGCTGCCTGCAATGCCAGTTGAACATCATGATTGACCCCTCAATCTGTATTCTCTGTTCAGGCTGCGTGGACATTTGTCCCTACGACTGCATCAGTATGGAGGGCCTCTCGCGCGTCGTCAAAGGCGATCCCATGCACCTCGGCACAGAAACCTGGCGCGGTGGCGCCGATATGATTATCGACGAGGAGAAATGTATCCGCTGCGGCCTGTGCATTGTACGCTGCCCCACGGATGCCATCACGATGGTGCAGTTCGAGGTAGCCAGCCCCAATGAGCGCTGGACAGTCTCGAAAATACCCATGCTGAACGTCTAATAATTGCACACCTTTGAACACCGCCTCAGCCGGCTCTACACCTGGCCTCAGCAGGCAAAGCAAGGGGAAAATCAAAAAATTTACGGCGCACATGCACCATATCTGGCCGCAAACAGCCACAGGCGCACATGCGCCAGCACCTCTTCCCCCTCTCCATCTTTGATGGAGAGGGGGCTAGGGGGTGAGGCCCGCAACAACTGCAACAACCCTGCTTGGAAAGACATTTTGAACACGTTCATCATAATATGAAGTTGCATAATAACATTCCTAGATTGGATAAGTGAGATGTATCAGAAACGCACAATTACCTATAGTGTCATTGCACTGGTCTTATTTTTACTTTTAACGGCATGCAGTACTACTGCCAGTAATCCGGGTTCAACTTCCGGCAATCCCAATTCATCCAAACCAACGGTGATATATGGCACCTCAATTGCTAGCACCCCTGGAGTTGGCCCAACCGTCATTCTCACGCCCACAACAGTCCCCGGCGGCAATCCGCATAGTCAGTTGGTAACGCTTGCTGACCGCACGCTCGTCATCACCGGTGTGAGTCAGCAGGCAGGAAGTGATAGCAATTCAAAAGAGATCAATCTAACAATGACGATCAAGAACACGAGCACGAAACCCATCATGAATGAAGCAGCGTTTTTTCAGTTGATCGGCTCTGAAGGAGATGCCTTTGGTGTAGCATCCGGCGCCACCTCTAACTTCTTTGGCACAATAGCGCCACAGAGTTCGCGCAGTGCCACCATTGTCTTTCAAGTACCGGCGGGCGCAGTCAACGGATTACACCTGCTGTATCGGCCTGAAGTGGCCACAGAAACCGTTTCCGTCGCCTTGAATTTCTCTTGAGTGTGCATGCGTCATTTCCCTCGCAGCTTTTGGCGCATAAACTCAAGTACCATGCGGTCAAGACGGGCATCCTCGAACCAGCGCTCCTCCAGGTTTTCCCTGCCGCTAAATTTGCGAAATGCGTCGCGTGTCCTATCATCATAGGCGCCGGTGATCCCGCTCTGGTAGTCCCCGCTGGCGATCAATAGTTCTTGTAATTCCGCTGTCACCTCGTGGTCGATAGGCATGATGTCTTGCGGCTCGGGTGGGAATAAATAGAGTTTGTGCAATTGCAGGATGCGCTCCAGTTCATCGATGGGGCGGGGGTGGTCATCCACTCGTAAATCGATGAAGCGATCATTGAACCCGCTGTATCCGCCACCGTCGCGTACCACGAGCAGTGCAGCCGATTGTTGTCCGCGGCTATCTCCCCCCGCGGCCTGGCCTGCAGCCAGCGCCGCGACCAGGCGATCACAAAGCCGCCCTGCCGTCTCTTCAAAAGTGCGCGCCATCGCAAGCACTGTGTCCTCTCCCACCAGGATATTGCCCTGGCATGTATAGTGCTCTCCAACACGGCCACCGGCCCACGGATAACATTCATCGCCTGTGAAGGTAGCAGGTACGCCATCGATACCGACTAGACCCACCTGGCGCATGGCTCGCCCTTCATCGTCACGCGTGAGTTGCTCTAATGTCTCCCTGGCTGGTAGGCCACCTGCCAGCAATTCCAGCCCGCGTGGCCCATAAGTAGTATTTGCCCAGGATTGAGTAGCAATTGCGCCTACTCCTGCCCTGGCCCAGGGGACGACAGCTCCCACCGCAAGAAATTTGGACTGAACCGCAATCCCCAATTCGCCGGCCTGGCTATCGCGTGCCACGATCGAGAATGTCATGAAAGTAACCTCCGGTATATTATTCAGTAGGCTCATTATAAATAACACGATGCAAGAACGCAAACTCGTACTAAACACTTGACTTTTACCGTTCTTTCTAGCAAAATTGTAGGAAGCCTTCGTTCTTTATTTGATTTTGTCCTATGCCACGGATCTGCAATTTGTGAGATTTATGCTCTGAGGAGCGTATATCTTTACAAGACGAAGGCGAGTGCGCCACCGATCAGGTATGTCTCGGTACCCTCGGTCTACTGTCGCAATCCTGCAGTAGCGAGGAACTGGCTTCTCATCTGAGATTGAAACATATTTCGGTAGAGAGACATGCCCGGGTCTGTAAGGAGCCAATTATGGTGCGACAGAACTGGTCTGATGAAGACCTGGCACAAAGGTTGCAGCAACGTGACCCTGACGCCTTGGAAACACTTATCTCTCGGTACTCGCGTGAAGTCTACTATTTTATTCGTCTGGTACTGGACGGTATTGGGGTCGTGCAGGATGCCGAAGAGTGCGTGAATGATCTCTTCGTTGCCGTCTGGCAGGAGATCGACACCTTCGATTCCGAACGGGGAACGCTTCGTACCTGGCTAACTATGCGGGCGAAATACATCGCCCTGGATCGCCGTCGCCACTTGTGCCGGCGTCAGACTCATAATTTGCAATCGGCGGATGAAACCCGCCAATGGATTGCATCAGATGGAAGTGGTGGTGGAAGGAGAACATCGGGGTGGGGTGGGCATGAGTATGAGCATCGTGCCACTCTTCCTCCACACCCTGAATCCAACATGGAATCTCTGCTGGAGCAAAGTGAGAGGCGCGAAGAATTGAGCCTCGCCTTGGCGACGTTGCCTGAGCTTGACCGCTACCTGATTTACCAGCGCTATTTTAAGTACGCCAGTACTGAGGAATTGGCGGCAAAGACGGGTCTCACCCGTCATGCTGTTGATACACGGCTCTGGCGAGCGCGGAAAAGCTTACGTGAGACGCTCAAGGAGCACGCACATGAGTATGAGCGAATTTGAGGGACAACTTAATAACGATGGAGATGCTATTTCCTCCCTGCATAAGCAAGAGCATGCTATTCCCGCCGATTTCGGTGAGGAAGACCTGGCCTTTGTGGAGGAATTGAATGCCCTCTTTTCTCCCGAGGAAGAGGAATTGCCGCCATACTTTGCGCAAACACTGCTGGAATCTGAAGACCCGCGTTTTTATCCTGTTGAACCTGGTTTTGAAAAGAAAACGAGCGTCCGTGTTTTTCGCGATCTCAAGCTGCGCCGCCCCCTGTACCACAATCCAAGATCGCTTCTTGGCGCGGTAACCACTGGCATGCGCGGCATATCTGCTCGCCGCTCGCTGCTGGCTTTCACCGCTGCCTTCATGTTCATGATGCTGATTACCGTTGCTTTCACCGCCCCGTCGTTTGCCCAGGGCATGGCAATCTTGCTTCAAGGTGCTCGCGGCGGCGTATATCAAGTGCATAACTACCCCAAAGTTGTGCGTAGGTCCCAGCACCCTCATCAGCATAGTAGCAATGCTCAACCCGGGCCGATCAGCCTTCTTGCGGCGCTACAACAACTGCATTTCAGCATGTACTGGCCTGCGTGGCATCCTAGCAACTATTCTTTGGACTCTATTTACCTCTATCAAGCAAAGGATCAGTCGTGGTCTGATGGACCAGTTGTGGAACTGGTGTTTAGCCTCCCTGACGCCGGGGCAGCACCAAAGGGTACGGGCCAGATTGTCATACGTGAATTTAAACCGAGTGAAGAGGCCCTTCAAGTGGTGCAAGATAATGCGGTGCATCTCATACAAAACGATCAGTACGGTCGCCCACAGGCTATCTATGTGAACGGTCAGTGGTTACCTCCGACTGGCAAATCTTTACCCCAGTGGGCCTATGGCGGCCGCGGTGAGGTGATTTATGGGCGGCAGGATGGCGTTGTTTTCTGGATTGCAGGCGACCAGCGCGATGGTATAAACGAGACGATGTTGTGGCAAATAGCCCAGGCCATGGGAACAATACAAACAACTCGTTCCATCACTCACCAGATGCTGTTGCAATTTAGGGTTCAACAGGCCGCTTTAAGTGATGCACGCGACGTCTTTATGAATGATCTCCTCCAGGTTTACCCTGATGACAGCCCAGAAAGCGCATACTTCATGAGTCTAACCTCCTGGCGCGCTGCGCAGGTAACTGCACAAAAGTCGGTGTCGCACAGTAATTAGCTGCCTCATACGCAATGCTAACGCTCAAAACCGATGTTGGCTCGATCAATTTGAAAAGAGGCGTCTCTTACTGATGAGGCTAGTTTCTTTTGGAAGGCCGCGGCAAAAGCATCAGCATGTTCTTCCTTGAACACCCCGAAAACATAGCGATCGGGACGCACGAGGATGAAGAGATCACGCCTGTTCAGCATGAAATCGCTGATTTCGTTTTCGATTGAGACGAAACGTACTCCTGCGCGTTGCCAGGTGTCAGACCTCAGCGAAGCAAATGCTCCTTCACGTTTGTCAGAGAGACGTAAGAGAGCAAAACCTGTTCCCAATACATCGTCGAGGAGCATCTTCTTGCCTTGCGCGGTTCTTACCTCGGGTTGGGGCAACATCACACCTACCCATTTCTTGCTTTCTTTCGTACCATCAAAAAGCAAAAAGCCTTTTTTATAGCGTGGCTGTGGCTTGAGGCGTGCTTCTGTGAAGTACTCACGGGTGGCCGGTATAGCGTTCAATGAGCGAAACACAACATCCCGCAGCAGGGCTACGGGCCTGGATGTAGTCATAACGATACGCCCTAAGAACGTTGAAAGCCAGATCATCTGCGCTGCATATTCGTGGCACTCTTCGCTATAGCTGTCGAGCAGCGCCGGACTTGCCAGGCCTTGTAGCACCATGTGCAATTTCCAGCAGAGGTTATGAGCATCGTGTAAACCACAATCCATGCCCTGTCCACCGAATGGCGGCATCATATGTGCAGCGTCTCCCAGCAGGAAGACACGCCCCTTTGAAAAGGTGCCGGCCAGCGCGGCATGGAAGGTGTAAACGCACCGGCGGATGATCTGAGGGTCACGAGGCCCTCCAGCCTGTTGGATCAATGCGTGTATGCGCTCATCACGTAACAGGTCTTCTTCTCTCTCACCGGGTAGCAGCATAAACTCCCACCTGCGGGCAGCATGCGGGGCAGGAATAGTGACTGCTGGCCGGCTTGGATTACAGAAAAACCTGGCAACGGTAGAGTGATCAGGATCATTGATGGAGTCGATGACCAGCCATTTCTGTGGAAAGGTCGAGCCTTGCATAGCTATGTCTAGCTGCTCCCTTATGTAGCTCTTGCCGCCGTCACAGGCCAGTAAGTAGGCACATTCGAATCTTTTCAAAACTCCACCGGGAGTGCGTACAGAGACAAGTACGCCAGCATCACCCTGCTCAAATGTTTCGACCGTGTGTTGAAACTGCACGCTGATGCCTGGGAAACGCTTGAGTCCCTGGAGCAGCGTGGCTTCAAACTCGGGCTGGTCAAACGTTGAGATCAGCGGGTAGCCATTTCTCATACTCGTAGGCGCGACCCGGCCCAGGTAGTGTTTACCTGAGATATAGTGAGCATCGATACCCAGCAGTACGTTCTCGATTACAGCCTTGCTCAGCCCCATGGCCTGGCAGACACGCAGGCCCTCATCATCGATCGAAATTGCTTTGGGGCAATCGCTCAGACCGCTATTGCGCTCCAGGACGAGCGCATCGATACCGAGCATGCCCAGCAGATTGGCCGCGGTGAGGCCTGTAGGCCCCGCGCCGGCAATGATGACTGAAAAATATGGAGGAGATGATATGTCGCCCATGTTCCCTCCTGCGGATGCGACACGCTAGCAATGCCGACAATGGTAGTGTGTGTAAATATTATACGTTGGAGAGGAATAGAAGGTGAATATAAAGCCGCTGTCGTTGGGTTTGCGAGTAAATGCACCAGCAGAAGGTAATGCCGTGGGCTGTTCTAAACGATAACCGCGTTTCTACATGATGAGAAACGCGGTTACCGCTCTCGACACCTCATTGTATCGACGTTTATGAGTTGTCTGATGCGTCAGACGGGGCAGTGACATGTGACCTCGTGTCAGGTAGGTCTGATCCGGTGGGAAGAGTTTATGTTAGCGCTGAGCACCTCCTTTCATCAGGCGACTTGCTCTCAATCACATACATGCCTGAACACATCATGTATGTAATAGATAAGATAACCTATCTTTTTGAAGAAACAAACACAGAAGTGTAAGAAGTGTGTAACAAAATATGTAAAAAGCTGCTTTAACCTATTCCCACACTGCCGAACAGCGGTATGTGCACCATCCAGCCGTACATGGATGTATAGAACGTGCCGCCCACCTTCGCGCACTGCGCCCCCGTCGTAATCGTGCCGGTCAGGCCGAACAGCGAGTTAGCATCGAAGAGCGTTTGACCCGCATCTCCCGCCGGTAGGCAGATACTCACGTGCAAATGCCATGGTGCGACGCTCAACGGGATACGTGCGTTCAACTGGTCTTCGGTGGCATTCGTTGGTGCGCTGTACATCACGCCGGCAAACTGGTAACCGTCGCCGCTTTTTGTGTAGAGCAAGGCGCTTGGATGCGCCAGGTTAAGCGTCGTTTGTGCCTCGGAGAAGTTCTGCACATTCGCAAAATGATAGATGCTTTGAGGCACAGTGGGAGCGAAAATCCGGTAGCCATCTTTTAATGCCAGGTGGTAATCCGTGTACTTATCAAAACACACATGCGCGTTTTGCACGATTGCCTCTATACGTGCTCTATCTGCCGGTGTGACGGGCCGGTATGAGGTCATTCTCATATGTGGTCCCATCTGCATATGCCCTGGTACTACCGGTTGCGCTGAAGTGGTGCCGGAAGAGGAGGCGGTTTGCCCTACCGGGATTGTTGACTGGCAAGTCGGTGCTTGCGTTACTGCTTGAGGAGAAGCCTGGCCCTGGTTACTTCCACAGGCTGCAAGCACAAATATCAGTACGAAGAGCATTGGCAGGAGTTTAGTGCGCATGGCTACTCCTTTGCATCTTTATGCCACCAGGCAATCACAAAGATTGACCGTATCATGAACCGGATACAAGGTACTGCTTTTCCGTGAAAAACACTCCTACCCATTCACCCTTAAAAGAGTGTAGCATAGCGGAAACCGATTGTCGAGGGAAAGTTTGAACTTTATACTTGCGCGTTCCGCCTCGCCGCTTTGTAATGTACGCTGGACTGCCCTTGAACCAGCGGGAGCGTAAACGTGATGCGCGTGCCCTCACCTGGAGCGCTTTCAGCATGGATCGTTCCAGCGTGCGCCGTGACAACCGCCTTGACGATTGCCAGGCCAAGGCCGCTGCCGCCGCTTGCCCCGGTGCGCGAACGGTCACTGCGGAAGAAGCGGTCAAAAATGTAGGGCAGGTCGCCGGCATTGATACCAATCCCGGTGTCGCTCACCCACACGTCGAGCCATTTGGCCCCTGCACCGCTGTTTGCCCTGGCTCCAATGGTGATGCTGCCGCCCGGGGGTGTATAGCGCCGGGCGTTATCTAGCAGGTTAAGCAATACCTGCGTTACGCGGTCGCTATCCGCCAGCACAAGCGGTGTGCCGGGCGCAATTGCATTGTGTAAGGTTATACCGCCCTGTTCGCATTCCGGCCCGATTACTTCAAGCACTTCATCGGCCAGCGCATGCAGATCAAGCGGCGCCAGGTCGAGTTGTACCCAGCCAGACTCAAGCGATGACATGTGCTGCATGTCGCTCACCAGGCGGCGCAAGCGCTGCACCTCGCGGCCAATCAGTTGGGCCGTCTCCTGGCGCTCTTTTGGCTCAGAAATCACATCGTCTGCCAGCGCCTCGCTGAAGCCCTGTATTGCAGTCAGCGGTGTCACCAGGTCATGGGCGATGTTGGCGATCAATTCGCGCCGCACCTGGTCCTGGTGGCGCAATTCATTGACATCGGACTCGATTTTATCTGCCATCGCATTAAAAGTCGAAGCCAGTCTTCCCAGCTCATCCTGGCTTTTGGGTTCATCAACCCGTTGAGTGTAGTTACCACCTTTCATCTCCTCGGCGGCAAGCGTGAGCGATGTTAGCGGCCGTGTCAGGCTGCGTACCAGCAGCAAACTGAAGATAATTACAACTACCGCGATGGCAAGACCCGTGAAAAGGATTACATGGTCAACATTTGCCAGGAAATCGTAGGGAGAAAAGCCTGCTGGATAATGTAATGGTGCGATCACAAGTAAAGCGCCAATCAACGTGCCGTTCGCCTGTCCCCCATCATATAAGGGAACGCAGATGTAGAATCCTGGAAGTTTACTGTTGCCGCCATTCAACGAGATTTGCAGGTTCCCCTGTACTTCCTGCCCTTGCACTGCCTGCCGCAGAGGTTGGGTGAAAGCCGAGATAACGAACGGAGGAAGAGGGACGCTAAGTACATGAAGGTGCGTATCCACCGCTACATTAATTCCTGGCCCGAAGATGCGAAGTTGTTCTCCGAGACTACCCCAACTTCCGCCTCCGTTTTGATAAATTTGACCAATTTGTTGCGCAGCGTTCTCTGCTTCCGCTTTGAGTTGGTCTTGCTGTGCCTTGTAGAAGTAGTTCTGCACTGCCAGTGAGACGACAAGCACCAGCAGTAGAATCGCTCCCAACGCGACGACCAGGTAGCTCAGCACGAGCTTTACACGCAAACTCGGAACAAGGCGCGATGATTTGACCTCCATGCTTATTGCTCCTCGGGGTCAAACTTGTAACCCAGTCCCCACACTGTTTTGATATGATGAAGAGTATCAGTACCGCCTGCGGTCTCCAACTTCTTACGGAGCGTGCCAATATGCACATCAACAGTGCGACCATCACCGAGAAACGAGTATCCCCAGATTTGTTCCAGTAGAGTCTCGCGGGTAAACACGCGGCTAGGAGCCGCAGCAAGCGTCACGAGCAGATTGAACTCCTTTGCTGTCAATGTCACGAGATGCCCGTTGACTTCGACGCGCCTTGCAGGGATATTGATGCGCAGTCCACCATAGCGCAGTTCTTCAACAATATTCCCTGCTTTTCCTTTGTCCGTGCCTGTCTCATCAGAGGCGATGAGCTGGTTGCCCTTGAATGAAAAGCCATTGGCCCGGTGTACTCCAACAGCTTCCGCCAGAGCATCTACTTCCTGGGCATGCAAAGTGCCTGAGCGTGAGCTTCTGCGCAGTATCGCTTTGACGCGGCTGACCACTTCGCGTGGGCTAAATGGTTTGACAAGGTAATCATCGGCCCCCAATTCAAGCCCTGCTATTCGGTCTTCCTCCCCCTGGCGTGCGGTGAGCATGAGAATAGGGGTATCTGCCCAGGCGCGGATACGACGGCACACCTCCATGCCGTCCATTACCGGGAGCATCAAGTCGAGAATCACCAGGTCTGGACGTTCGCGCGCGTGCAATTCCAGCCCTGCTACGCCGTCACTGGCTGTGATTACAGTATAGCCTGCCCGCTCTAGATACAGGCGGATGAGTTGCGTAATATTCGCTTCGTCTTCGATAATAAGTATTTTCATCGAGTATAGTTCACCGGTTTCCTTGTCACACGCTTTATGTTGAGCAGCGAGAGCGGCCCGAGATAGCTCTCCTGGTATGTATGAACCCCGAACAGTATCCACTATCTATCATACAGCATACATGTGAAAGATCAAAAAATTTCCCCAAAATTGTAAAGTCTTTGTAAGAAGACTACATGGCTCACTCTTGGGGCACCTTGAATTTCTTACACACATTTTACAGTTTTCTAGAGGTTTCCTGATGAATGCGAGCTAGACTATCCGTAGGTGAAAAATGTAGCTACCTATGAGGTGTGATACGTAATTTTTTTGGAGGTTCATAATAATGCAAGATCCTTATGTAGATACTCAAAATTCGATGCCATACCAACCTGTGTCAATGCCCGACCAGGATCCGTATCAAGCGACTTTGCCCCAGCATGCACCTGGGCAATTTCAGACTGATCCCCATTTGCCGCCGGTAAATCCCAGGCGTTCTGGCAGTAGGGTACGTACGGGTGCTATTATAGCGCTCACGCTGGTGCTTGTCCTGGTCTTTGGCGTAGGCCTGTTTGCCGGCTGGCAATTCGGCAGGAGCGGTACCAGTACCGCTGCCGGAAACTCCAGTACAGGGACATTGCAGACCGGCGCTGCCCCTGCAGTAACTGTGCCACCGCTTAGCGGAAATAATATCGACACGGTACGCGAGGCGGTGATTGCGAAGGTTCGGCCCTCTGTGGTTGAGGTAAATGTTACCATACCTGGCGGTTCCGGCATAGGCTCCGGCGTCATTGTCGACCGGCGGGGGTATATTGTCACCAATAACCACGTGGTCAGTAACGCCCAAAGTATACAGGTCGTGCTGTACAACGGCACCAAGTTGCAAGCTCAACTGGTTGGAACCGATCCTGCCGACGACCTGGCTGTCTTGAAGATTACCCCTCCTTCTTCCGGCCTGACCGTGGCGACGCTCGGTGACTCATCGAAGCTGCAGGTGGGGCAGGATGTAATGGCGATTGGTAACCCGTTGGGCATCACCCAGACGGTCACCAGCGGCATCGTCAGCGCGCTGGGGCGTAGTGTCAGCGAAGGCCAAGGCGGCGCAACGATCCCCAATGCGATTCAGACCGATGCGCCAATCAACCCTGGCAATAGTGGCGGCGCACTGGTAGACCTGCAGGGCAACCTGGTCGGTATTCCAACCCTGACTGCGATCGATCCCGAGTTTAATACACCGGCCAATGGAGTGGGCTTTGCCATTCCATCAAATCGCGTAGCATTTATCGTGCCACAGATCATCGCGAATGGCAGCGTGACACATACCGGGCGGGCGTATCTCGGTGTGAGCCTTGCCGGCGTTGATGCTACCCTGGTTGCGCAAGACCACCTTGCGGTGGATCACGGAGCGTTCGTTGTGAACGTGGTTTCAGGTAGTCCTGCGGCCTCAGCGGGCTTGCAGTCTGGCGATGTGATTGTACAGATCGGCAATAGTCAGGTAAATGATGTCCAATCATTGAGCGATATTCTGGTCAACTCAAGCCCTGGCCAGACGGCAGCTTTAAAGGTCTACCGGGGCAGCCAGCAATTGACGATCAATGTCACGTTGGGTGAGTTACCGGCGGGAGGCTAGATGAGGCTTTTTCAACGCCCATCGAAACTTAGCGCCGAGTATATCTCGCCAAAAAAGCGACTTGGTACCCTCGCCAGTAACTGTGTTTGCGCGAACCCATTCTGGCCTGCCAGCCCTTCCCACGTCTCATAGGACAGTGGGAAGGGCACCCACATATTGCCACGGTCGGCATTGTATTCCACCAGGATCAAACGACCACCTGGTTGCAGGTACCCGCGTATCAACTGCAAAACAGGGTCTTTGTGGCGCACGTAATGGAGTGAGTTGGCCATGATGATACCATCAAGCGGCGGCAGATCGAGCTGCTGGGTGAAATCTCCGGCGATGTAATCGGCAGTTGTGGCAGGGAAGTTAGCACGCATCGCCCTTTCCTGCTCTCGGAGCGCACCTCTGTCCCTGTCCACCGAAAAGATATGCCCCGTTGGCCCTAGCAAATCGGCCAGCGCGAGCGTAAAAGCACCGGCGCCTGAGCCGAGATCGGCCCAGGTGCCCCCTTGTCCGGGCACACCTTTTTGCAAGAGATAGACATGATCTTTATGGTTCATATAGGTCTTCTTTCTACTGCTGTTTTGCTGGCACATTGTACCCGTTGGTCATCCATCGTTGCCGGTTGTATGGTTACTATACGTCACGCCGAGTCGAACTTCAATGCCGACCCTCTTTCCTTGACAGCGTGCTTCACCGGGTTATAGTATTGATTTGAAGACGGGTAATGGCACCCGTCCAACCCATCGCTTCTGGGAGGTGCAAAGTTGCCCCAAAAAGAGTGTTTCCTGATCCTGGGCGGCGCAGGTCTGGTTGGTAAACAGATTGCCCGCCGCATCGCAACCGACACGAACCTGTTCCCTCGCAAAATCGTTATCGCTTCATTGTTCAGTGCGGAAGTCGAGCACGCGCTGGCAGAACTTGGTAAGACATCCGGTGACAGAGAAATCGAGTGGGTTGGGGAGCATGGCAATATATTCGTGCGCAGCGAGTATGCAGAAGTAAACCCCAGGGAGTTATTGCAAGACCCTGTACATCGAGAAGCAGTATTCGCAGACCTGTTCGACAAAATTGAGGATGCTTACGAGCGTTCTCACCTTGTCAGCCTCATTCGTAAGCATCGACCGGACGTCATTATTGACAGCGTTAACACTTCAACCGCTATCAGCTACCAAAACGTTTACATCGCTTCCAACCAGGCCAGGGAGCAGATACTGGACCTCTTAGAAACAATTCGCGTTGGTGATCTGCAGTGCGCCGGTAGCAAGCTGGATAAGACAAGCCTGGTGCTGTACGAACTCCTATTAAGTCAATCCCTGCCGGAGCTTATTCGCCATGTCTTCCTGCTCAACAGGGCGATGGTAGAGGTTGGCACACGCCTTTACCTCAAAATCGGCACGACAGGTACCGGCGGGATGGGCCTGAATATACCCTATACACACAGCGAGGACAAGCCATCGGCCCAGTTAATCACCAAGACAGCGGTGGCTTTCGCGCATACCGGCCTGCTCTTCCTGATGGCTCGCACAGCTGGAGGCCCAATTGTCAAGGAGATTAAGCCCGGTGGTATGATCGGCTACGCGGACGTCGTCTTCCGCCCAATTCCACTACGCGGCAAACGTGGTGTGGTGTTACACAGGTACACAGGGCAGACCGAAATGCTGAATGAACACCTGGCGCTGCATCAAACTGAAAGTATGTTTCGAGACCTGGGAGAACTTGAACTGCCCATCATCGACACTGGTGAGAACGGGCTGTTTACCAGGGGGGAATTTGAGACCATCACGGCGATGGGCCAGATGGAGTTTATCACGCCCGAGGAGATTGCGCACGAGGTGTCGATGGAGATCCAGGGCAGTACCACGGGGCGAGATGTGATTGCTGCCATCGATAGTGCTGTGATGAACCCTACCTATCGCGCAGGCTACCTGCGTCACCGCGCCCTGGCAGATCTTGAGCGCTTAGAATCGGAGACGAGCACACACAGCGTGGCCCTGGGGCACCTGGGGCCGCCAGAGCTTTCCAAGCTGCTTTGGGAAGCGGAGCTGTTTAAATTACGCTACGAAAAGCTGCGAGCAGTGCTTAAACGCATGCCGGAAGAACTCTCAGAGGAACTCTCTGAGTTGATCCAGGCGCAGGAGTTTGAGCAGATGTGCCAGACGATCATTTCGCTTGGATTGCCTATACTGTTGCCCGGCGGAAAGCACATTATTCGCGGTCCTCGCATCAGTATTCCAGAGAAAATCGAGCCTGATGTGCGGATCACCGAGGAGGATGTGGATGCATGGGCGCAGAAAGGCTGGGTCGATTTGCGTCCCAGGAATATGGCTCTGTGGCTAGAGCGCTTTGAAAAGATGGAGAGCAGCCGGCTGCATATCCACGGGCGTGGGTCCGCAGCCGTCACCCTCGAGGGCTATCTCTACGAAGATCTTCGTATCGGTGAGGTCGTTGGCTGGATTTTCAACAACGAGCACGATGGGTACAGGATTAAGTACGGGCACAGGATCAAATAACTATTGACTCGCTAAAAGAGGCATGCTATAGTGTAGCCCTGTAAATCAGAAGCCAAGGTAGCTCAGTCGGTAGAGCACAGCACTGAAAATGCTGGTGTCGCCGGTTCGATTCCGGCCCTTGGCACCAACGGATGAACGTACAAAACCTCAAGATATGTGACAGGGAGCCTGGGGCTTTTTCTATTGAGTGACATTTTTCCCTGCACCTCGTCAGACCGATTTGCGACCCGTTCGATAAGCCGCGTAGGGGCGGGGGCGGAGTGGAGTGGAGTGGGGATGCGTCTCCTTGCGTCTCACCTGACCCGCAGGGTAGCTGCGCAGTGCCTTGCGTCTCGGCTGACCGCGCACGGTATGCCTTGCGTCTCGCCTGACTGCGCAGCAGTAGCGGCGCAGCCGCGTTGGCGAGACGGATAGGTTCAGCGACGCAGTCGCGTTGCCGAGACGGGCAAGAACCAGCGTTGGTGAGACGGATA
>WNFB01001140.1_pt1 | contig 34355 bp, 28 predicted proteins | sample 5400501 | NCBI WGS metagenome assembly WNFB01 (sample SAMN13153341, study PRJNA577476) | soil metagenome | isolation source: 200 cm saprolite under Douglas fir tree site 2 hole 1 | place: USA:California | collected 2015-04-18
CGTGCTGACCTATCAATCCGACCCACTGTACCTGCGCTACAATCCCTGGACGCATCGAACGGAGGAGGAGGTACGCAATTTTGTACGGGGATTCATCCTCTGGCAAGAGGATCAACCTCGTATGAAGTTCCAACTTGCTGTTGAGCTGCGAGCAGAGGGGCGGCTGATTGGAAATTGTGGCATTCGCACGAGGAGTTCCAAAACGTGGGAAGCGGACATTGGGTACGAACTTGATAGCCGCTACTGGGGCCAGGGGTATGCGACCGAGGCTGCTCAAGCCATTCTCGCGCTTGGTTTTGAAGAACTGGGGGTGCATCGCATCTGGGCACATTGCGTGGCGGAGAATGTGGCGTCCACACGAGTAATGGAGAAGCTTGGGATGCGCCAGGAAGGGTATTTGCGCGAGACTGAATGGATGAAGGATCGCTGGTGGGATACGCTGGTGTACGCCATTCTTGAGTATGAATGGAGATAAAATAATCCAGGAGAAAAAGCGGAAGTCGGGCGCAAGATTAAATCTTGCGCCCGACTTCCGCTTTTTCTCCTGGATCAGGTCTATAAAATAGATGATGCATATGTTATACTAATTACCGTAAACCCCGATACTAACGGTAGAGTTTTCGGTGCCATCTCGTAAGGTAAGTACGTTTGAGTCCGTCTTTATTTTTTCTCAGAGAGGAGAAACTATGAATCGCTCGACACGGCCCTCGCGGTACCCCCTCACTCGCGTGGTCACTATGGCAGCAGTGCTGGCAATGCTCCTGGGATTTGGAGGATTTCCCTTATCGCATACCTCAAAGGTTGCTCACGCAAATGGAAGTACCTGCCAGCTCAACTCGCCTTCAGGCAACATCCAGCATGTGATCTACATCCAGTTCGACAACACGCACTTCACTCGTGACAATCCAAATGTTCCATCGGACCTGGAGCAGATGCCAAACTTGTTGAACTTTATGACAAGCAATGGCGTGCTGCTCACTAACCATCACACGCCGCTGATCGCTCACACGGCAACCGACATCCTCACGTCGCTGACGGGTGTCTACGGCGACCGGCACGGTGTACCAATCAGTAACAGCTTCCGCTATTTCAATCCGGACGGTTCAACCAACCCAGGAGTTTCTTTTGCTTACTGGACGGCTCCTATTTTCGACCCTAGCAATCCGCCGCATCAGACGGATACATCGTTCAATATGCTGACCGCATCTGGTCTGAACGCGCCTGCGCCGTGGGTACCGTACACTCGTGCGGGCTGCAATGTTGGTGCAGTTGCCACAGCAAATACGATACTCGAAAATACTGCGATAGACATCCCCACCGTATTTGGCGCAAACTCGCCCGAAGCTCAAGAGGTAAAGAATAATCCAGGGCAGGCTTTTGCTGACTTTGTTGGCATCGGTGTCCACTGTGCGCAAGCTGACGCGACATGCTCCAATAACGCCAACGCCAAGCCTGATCTGCTGCCTGATGAACCTGGTAGATATACGGGATTTACGGGACTCTTTGGTCACAAATATGTCGTGCCGCTGATCAGCCCGAACGGGCCATTGACCGACTTGAACGGCAATATTATCCAGGACCCCAAAGGGCACATAGGTTTCCCCGGCTTTGATGGGATGTCGGCGGCTGTATCGCTCTCTTACGTAGCGGCGATGCAGGAACACGGTGTGCCTGTGACCTATACTTACATTTCAGATGCACACGATGCACACCCCAGTGGGCCAGCTTTTGGCCCAGGTCAGGCTGGCTATGTGGCAGCACTCCAGGCATATAATGATGCCTTTGGCAAGTTCTTTGCTAGATTGGCAGATGACGGGATTGATCAAAGCAACACGCTGTTCGTGTTCACCTCCGACGAGGGGGATCACTTTGTGGGTGGGCCACCCAGTCCCTCGAACTGTGACGGCGTGAATACACCTTGCACCTACAGCCAGATTGGTGAGATCAACGCGAACATGGCTGGACTGCTGGCAACTGAGCAGGGAATCACTACTCCATTCAAGGTTCACTCTGATTCGGCTCCTAATGTCTATATCAATGGCAATCCGGCTCGCAACGATCAAACGGTAACTCGACCTTTTGAGCGTGCAACAGGCAAATTGACGGCGGTCAATCCGCTTACAGGCAACACCGACACGCTTACAAAGTTCCTGGCCGATCCGGTGGAGATGAAGTTACTGCATATGATCACAGCCGACCCTGCGCGAACGCCGACATTCACGATGTTCGCCGATCCCAACTACTTCTTGTTCGCAGGAGCACCTAACTGTAACTCTCCCTGTGTCACGGAGCAGCCAGGATTTGCCTGGAATCACGGCACTGTGTCACCGGATATTAACACTACCTGGCTGGGTATCGTCGGGCCGGGTGTGAGCCAACAGGGCGTGGTCAATAGTGTCTGGTCGGATCACACGGACATTCGCCCGACGATGATGGAGCTGCTGGGCTTGAAGGATGACTATAGCCACGATGGACGCGTACTCTTTGAGGTGATCAATGATTCGGCTCTACCTCAAGTGATACGAGATAATCGTAACTTCTTTACACAACTGGCCCAGGTGTACAAACAAATCAATGCGCCTCTTGGTGCATTAGGGCTGGCAACCCTGCAAGTCTCTACCATTGCGTTGGAGAGCAACGCGCCCAATGATCGCACCTATACGCTGTTGGAAAACCAGATCCAGGCACTGAACAGCGCGAGGGATGCTGTTGCGAGCCAGATCATAGCCACCTTGGAAGCGGCCGAGTTCGGTGGCGGCAGTGGTAACGGTGCGATATTCAGCCATCAGCATCTACTGAAGCTTATCAGCCAGGGTCATACAGTACTCAACCGAGCAAAGACGATGGCGAAGGGAAGGTAAGCTGTCGTTGGGAAGAAGCACAACAATTGGAGCATTTGACTCTGTCAAATGCTCCAATTGTTGTGCTTCTTCCCAACGACGATTGTTCAAGATGATGTAACGATGGCGGCAATGCTTTGTGTGACTTGCTTTGGCAGAGTGAGCAACAGGCCGGTGGCAGTGCCGGATACGTGGTCGGTCTTAAGCAAAGCACCGGTATCGGTATCGTACCAACGAACTGAGAAGGTGCTGCCACTTTGCATACCTTTTAGGATCACGGTACCTGAGACAGGAGTAGCAGTACCTTTATCGCGGACGATGGCTCCCCATGTGCCGCTTGTGTTCTGGATGTAGAGCATGGCGAAGGTGGCATTTTTGCGGCCAATCACCCGCAGCAGAGAGGCGGAGGTCGCGGCCTGGCTGGCATCCTGATAGGTGCTGAAAAGGCTGGCCGAATCTGGGATTGGTGGGAGGGCTGCGGCATAGGCACTGGCTCCTTTGAAGGCGACAAATTGCGTCCAGGCACCGTGGGGATCGAATTGAAAGTCCCAGGGGGCATAGCCACCGGAGCTGGCCATCAAGGTTCCCCAGATTTCGCCCTTGAGGATGAGGCCATTTTTATCGATATTGATGTACGTGCTCCTACCAGTACTGTTGTTTTGCGCTGCGCATGGATGTACACCCGTCTCACCGATAAAGATGGGTTTATCGACGCCAAGGCTCTGTAAATTGCTTTCATAGGTTTGCAAGGTATGAAACACGTACAGGCTGGAGTCGCTATCCAAGGGGTCGCTGCAGTCCGTCTGATAATCGTGATCCTGAACGATACTCATGAGGGGATCGCTAAAGATTTTGTCGTATACCTGCTGGTGCGCGGCACTGAGCACCGGGTAGTGGTTCCACTGGCTGGTCGTACGCGGGTGCTTGTATGGATCGATTGAATCCATGTAGCTGGCGAGGTCATGGTTGGTAGTCGGGTTGGTGCCACCTTCCTTGCAAAAATCCCAGGCCATGATGTTTGTGGAATAGCCCCAGCGTGCTACAAAGTAGCGCATCTTGATCTTGTCGGCATACTCAAAAACCTGCTGGTCAAGATGCTTGAGGATAGGCATGATGTAGATATTGTTGGCATGAGCCTGGTCAACCATGTAGTCCATTTCCCAACTATCAGGCTGGCTCATCTGCTCTGTGCCGGTTGCTCCTCCATTGCAGCCAATGTTGGGTTTGGCGAAGGGCGCATTACGTCCTTTATTCCAACTGCACGTCCACAAGTGAAAGTAATTGGCACCATTGGCGACAAATTGCTTATACATGTTATCGACGCCGTAGGTGCCGTCGCCCCATGAATGGCCCTGGTTGGCTCCTTTTCCATACTCGAACCACGGCGCATTGACGCCAAGGGGGATGAATGGCTGGCCGTTATCTCTCTCAAAGTGGTGGCCAACTGCCTTGATAAAGCCAGGGTTTGTAGAGGGTGTGACATCGAATGAGCCTGTGCCGAGGGTGTTGGTGCCCTGCGAGTCCTTGAGCGTTACTGTATAGGTATAGGTGCCGAGTTCAGAGGGAGCGTAGCGCACCTTCCACCACTCGCTCCCCGCGACGGGCGTAAGCACCTCTCTGGTCGCGTCTCCGCCGCGGGTGAAATCCTGAAAGAAGAAGCCGGGAACGGTTTGTGTGTGACCGCCCGGTGCTGTAAAGATGGCCTCTATATCGGCTATCGCGGGGTCATTGGGGTTGCTGTAGCTGCCTGTATAGGGAAAGGTTAATTCAAACTTTTCGTAGCGAGACGCATGTGTGGGTTCCGCGGGATTAATTTGGGGGCCATGTCCACGCTGTTGGAGTAGGGTGAAAGTACCCACGGAAATGGCGATGATGAGTAATAATAAACCCAACAGGGAGAAGATCATGATTCTTCTCCGCGTCATGAAGACGTTCATATATGTAAAGCTCCTGTATTGTATCTCATTCTTTGTTTACGTATGTGAAACGTGGAATCTGGAAATGTGGTAACAGGGTTAGTACGTGACTGCTGTACCTGCGAGATGTGCAGCCTGCGGCTGCACATCTCGCAGATGCACAAAAATCCTTCTGGGAAACACAGTTGAACTGACCTATAGCCGGCAATTCCTGCGTTACTAGCTATAGGTCAGTTCAACTGTTTCCCAAAGGAGCGAACAATCAGAAGAGCTGCTCAACATGCAAGGCGGTGGGTACCTTGCTCAGCGCAGTTGAGGGTATCAGATGTCACGGCCCGATTTTGGCAATGAAGGCATCTATCTCGCCGCCAAGCTTCCCTTGTAGTGGATGCTGGAGCGGGAAATCCCCAGCTTCCCCTGGTTACCATAGTAGACGAGATTCACACCTGGGTAGACGTTGCGGTACAGCACCCTGGCATAGGTAGGAACATTGGTGAGCCATTGGCGCGGATCGTTTCCAAGGAAATAGTTGGTCTTACCAGGAAGCTCATCCAGACCGACGACCTGCGGATGAGAGGTAGCTCCCACGAGATTGAGGCGCAGCACCTGCTGGCCGGTCTTGTTACTGAAAGCCAGCACAGGACCAGTGCCGGTTAAGAATAGGGCGTACCCATTGCCGTGGGAGAGGAATTTGACGCTGCTGTCAGCCTGGCCTTGATTGACTTCAAAGGCCAGGGGCAGTTTGCCGTAGGTGTTGAGAAGGGCCGCCGAGTGTAGCCGATTGAAAGCACTCGGAGAGGCGGGATGAGGGACAGGCACAAGTCCAACTGAAGCCGCGAACAGGCCGGCACTTATCAGCACGCATACAAATATGAGAAATGAACGACGATAGATTGAGGAGTGGGTCATTGTCACAAATGCACCTCCTGGAATTAGTAGGCAGTTAGAGGAAACGATTATCCTACAACGCCGTCTATTGATGTTGCTGTCCTGGCACCCTGGAATTATCAGGCAGTTGAAGGAATCGATTATCCTTCATCTAGTAGAACAGGTGAAGTTCGTCATGTGTTACACTTAAGGAGAAGACGCTATGCTAGATTTTCCGGCTTCTTGAATCCTCACTGCCTATGGCAGTTCGCAAGCATTTTTGATGTTGCGGGTTTTGCTGCCTACGGCAGCAAAACCCGCAACATCAAATTAGTGAAGGAAACATGTCGCGGGCGATGCTGATGATCTTCGACTTCACGCAGCAAAACCCGCAACATCAAATTAGTGAAGGAAAGCACCATGCGATTGAGACGATCTGAGCTGTCAACTCCTGCCAGTAACGAACGTATGATGGAGAAAGCAGCCGCGAGCAGCGCCGACCTGGTTTTTCTCGACCTCGAAGACTCCGTTTCTCCTAACGAGAAGGTAGCATCGAGAGCAAAGGCTATCAAGGCCCTCAAAACTCTCAACTGGGGGAAAAAGACGCGGGCCGTTCGCGTTAACGACCTGGAGACAGAGTATGCCTATCAGGACATCATTTCTGTTGTTGAAGAGGCGGGTGAGTATCTCGACATGCTGATCATCCCCAAGGTAAAGTCGGCGAAGGATGTCTGGTGGGTCGATGTGCTCCTCTCCCAAATAGAGAAGCGTTTGAAACGAACGCGGCCCATTGGTCTCGAAGTGCTGATCGAAGAAGTAGAAGCTATGCTCAATGTGGAAGAGATTGCTCGTTCGAGTCCACGTTTAGAGGCATTGATCTTCGGGCCCGGCGACTACAGCGCGTCACAAGGCATGGACAGCAAGGTGATTGAGGGCAGTCTTGATAGTTATCCTGGCGACCCGTGGCACTACGCTCGTAACAAGATTGCCATTGCCGCGCGCGCTGCTGGCATTGACGCTATAGATGGCGCGTTTCCAGAGTTCAGGAACTCCGAGGGCTACCGTAGAGAGTGTATACGTTCGGGCGTGCTGGGTTTTGTAGGAAAATGGGCTATTCATCCCAGCCAGGTCGACATCGCCAACCAGGTCTTCTCTCCTTCACAAGAAGAGGTCGACCAGGCCCGCAAGCTGGATGCGGCATATACAGAAGCTCTGGCTAATGGGTTGGGAGCTGTGGCGATCGACGGAAAAATGGTGGATGCCGCTATTGTAAGAAGCTTGAGAACTATGATCCAGAAGGCTGATCTGATTGGGATGTAGACTACTTTCAAAATACGCAACTATTCAGGACTCTGCGGCGGCTCGTCGATTTTTGGTGCGTTGGGCTTTGCTGCCTGTGGCAGCAAAGCCCAACGCACCAAATTACTTATGGGAGGTGACATAGGTAAATTGGGCTACATTTCAATGTATGTCACTACATTTCTATATGTGCATGATATCATACATATGTTCCCCCATCGAGATGTGCGCCAGGCGCGCGTGTCTTTCGTGCCTGTAAGCACACATGGGAGGAACAAAACTGCTTGCGGAGGTTTGCACTTTTTCTCTAGAAAGAAGATCTATGCAAACATATCAGCACATCCAGATGTGTTTACGACAGTACATCGTAGGGAGTCTTGTAGGAAAGTTTTGTATTGGCGTAGTTCTTGGACTGCTCCTCTTAGTCGCCACATTCATGGTGAATGTGCCTGGTGCAAGTGCGCATACGCATACTATCTGCTCAGGGAGTGATCGCACCTACATTGTTGTGGGAGGCGATACACTCAGTGAGATCGGATATCACTATGACATAAGCTGGTTGACACTTGCCTACCACAATCATATTGCCAATCCCAATCTGATCTATACAGGTCAGACAGCCTGTATTGCTCTTCACAGAGTGATCAGCAAAGCCTCAGCGCAGGCACAGAACAACAGGGCCACGACAACCGTGGTACCCCAGCCGACACGGGTTGTACCCCAGCCGGCACCAGCGGGCAGCATTGTGGCCATGATCAACCAGGTATTTGGTGCTTATGCACCAGGTGCTATCAATGTTGCGAGATGCGAGTCTGGCCTCAATCCCGGTGCTTACAATCCATCGGGTGCGTCCGGTCTCTTTCAAATAATGCCGGGCACATGGGCAGGGACCTCAGAAGCAGGCCAATCGCCCTTTAATGCCTATGCAAATATTCTAGCAGCTCATCAAATCTTTGTACGCGACGGATATAGTTGGAGAGAATGGACTTGTAAGCCGTAGGGCTATGCGGAATGACAGGTCTGTAAATTATCATGGTGGACGCAAGGGCCACCACTACTATACGTTGCGCCTCCTAAGCAGTAGGACAGCGGGAAACCCAGGATGCTTGTGAACTCCTGGGTTTTCTGCTGAGAACCTATCAAAATTCAGTCCCCTTACGAGCTCTCGCCATCTTCTCTTCCCATGCTCGCTGCTGCTCTTCATAGTGAGCTTTGGTGGGAATCATCACCCGCCGTTGGAAGGAGAGCACTGTCTCGCCGCGCTGGTTGTAGGCGATGGTTTCGACGGTAATAATGCCGCGATCGGGCTTGCTGGTGGAGAGTTTCTTGTCCAACACGGTGGTTTCGGCGTAGATGGTGTCCCCGTGAAAGGTAGGGCCGAGGTGTTTAACGTGCTCAAATTCGAGGTTAGCGATGGCATTGCCGCTTACATCTGGAACGGACATGCCGAGCGCGATACTAAAAATGAGAGGGCCTGCCACAAGACGCTGCTTAAATTGGGTGTTCTCCGTGTAGTTGGCGTCGATGTGGAGCGGGTTGTGGTTCATGGTGAGCATACAGAAGAGGGTGTCGTCATATTCGGTGATGGTGCGACCAGGCCAGTGTTTGTAGAGGGCACCGATCTCAAATTCTTCGAAACAGCGACCAAATTGCATAGTTGTAACTCCTTTTTCCTATCTGTTTGATCTGTGTGGATGGGGTGATTGCACATGCTCTGCGAGCATGTGCAATCACCCCATCCACACAGATCATATTTTGTATTTCTCCAATAATTGGCGGGCGATCACCAGGCGTTGGATTTCGCTGGTTCCTTCGCCTACCAGCATAAAGGGAGCATCGCGATAATACCGCTCGACGTTGAATTCTTTGGTGTAGCCGAAGCCGCCGTGGATGCGCAGGGCATCCAGGGTGACTTCCTGGCACATTTCGGAGGCAAAGAGTTTTGCCATGCCTGCCTCAAGGTCGCAGCGTTCTCCGAGGTCTTTTTTCTGGGCCGCCTTTTGCAGGAGCAGGCGAGCGGCTTCGATCTTTGTGGCCATATCGGCCAGCTTGAGCTGGATGGCCTGGTGCTGGGCGATGGGTTTGCCGAATGTGATGCGCTGCTGGGCGTACTTGATGGAGTCGTTGAAGGCGGCCTGGGCGAGGCCGACGGCGCGTGCGGCCACGTTGATACGTCCAACTTCCAGGCCGCTCATGGCCTGCTTGAAGCCTTCTCCCTCGATGCCGCCGAGCAGATTGGCGGCGGGAACATGCACCGCGTCAAATACAAGTTCAGCCGTTTCGACTCCCCTATAGCCCAGTTTTTCAAAGGTGCGGCTGACACTCAGGCCGGGGGTGCCCTTTTCGACCAGGAAGACACTCATGCCCCGATAGGGAGGACTGGCGGTGGGATTGGTGCGGGCCAGGACGGCAAAGATGCTGGCGTGGACACCGTTGGTGACCCAGAGTTTGGAGCCGCTGAGCAGATAGCCATCGATTTCAGGCACGGCAGTCATGGTGATGGCCTGGACATCGCTGCCAGCGTTGGCCTCGGAGATGCACAGGCCTCCGCGCGTATCGCCGGTTGCCATAATGGGGAGATAGTGTTGACGCTGCTCTTCTGTACCGTGGGCGGCAATCATGTAGGCAACGAGTACATGGGTGTTGACGATGCCGGCAAGGCTCATCCAGCCGCGTGCAAGCTCTTCGACGATCTGGACATAGGTGGCGAAATCCAGGCCAAGGCCGCCGTAGGCTTCGGGAATGGTGGCACTGAATACTCCCAGATGTTTGAGTTTGTCGATGAGTTCATAGGGGTAGGTGTCGCTGTGTTCGAGGTCGCGAGCGACGGGAAGCACTTCGCGATCCACGAAGCGGCGGATCTCGCTGACGATGATCTGGCTGTCGGAATCGAGTGGTATAGCCATACTCCTCCTCACTGCTCTTTTCTGCGCACACGGTGGTCGGCATGTTCCAGGAGAAACGATTTGAAGGCGAGAGCCGCAGCCGATAAATGTTTATCTTTGATATGGACGATACGCCATTGACGCATGATAGGGAAGCCCTCCACATCGAGAATGACGAGGCGATTGGTTTCCAGTTCCATGTCGATGGCGACCCGCGAAATGAGGGCGATACCGAGGCCAGCCGCGACCCCTTGCTTAATGGCGCTGTTATTGCCCACCTGCATACTGACATGTAAAGGGACTTCGGCCTCCTGAAAAATGAGTTCCAGGGCGGCGCGGGTGCCGGAGCCAACTTCACGTAAGAGGAAATGTTCTTTCGCCAGTTCTGCCAGGGGAACAGCCGAACGCCCGGAGAGACGATGGTTGGGCGAGGCAACAAGTACCAGCTCGTTGGGGGCAAAAGGTTCTATGACGACGGGAATGTCGTCAGGGACTCTGCCGACGATGGCCATATCGATGCGGTTACTTATAATGGCATCGACCAGGGCGGCGCGATTGACAACATCAAGGGTGATCTCGACATCAGGATACGCCTGGTGAAACTTGCCTAGTAGGCCTGGAATGACATAGGTACCTACGGTTGTGTCCGCTCCCACACGCAGGCGACCGTAGTTGGGGCTGCGCAGTAACTCCATGCTCTCCAGTGTTTCGTCGATAACCGCAAAGATTTTCTGGCTATAGTGGTAGAGTTCTTCACCGGCCTGGGTGAGATGTGTCTTGCGGCCAATCTGGTCAAAGAGCTTGATGCCCAGGGCCTCTTCTAGCTGGCGTATCTGGGCTGAGACGGCGGGCTGGCTGAAATGCAACTCCTCGGCTGCACGAACATAGCTGCGGTATTTCGCCACCACTTGAAAGGTGGCCAGCTGGTGAAGATTGAGCGTGTGCATGAGGCCCCCTACAAACAGACGTACACAGATATTTAGTACCATCTAAGCCAGGTATGTCAACTCCTTTGGTATTCGCTATTGGTCTGTAATATTGATAGAGGATGATGAAACTCAAAATGAAAGGGGAGAGTGGTCGTTTGGACGCAAGACGGTGTCTTGCGTCCAAACGACCACTCTCCCCTTTCATTATTCAGAGCTAATTGCTTGACTGCCAGTCCTGTGTGGCCGTAATCGCCGGGCTACTTACATCTGCATTGGATGCACCATCTGATCCACATCCAGTCCATGTTACCTGCTGAGTGGCGGCAGCCATGATGCCCTGGGGCTTCATTTCGCTTTTAGCGGTCTGCCCCTGCAAGGAGAGAGCTGTCAGGGCACTGATGATTGGGGTAGCAAAGGACGTTCCCGACCAGTAGGCCCAGGCATTGGTATTAGGTGATGGATACAGTGGATATGTAGAGGCTGAAGGTGACGAAGGGTCATAATTGTTGCCCTCCGTCAGGGCAGGATACATTGTCGCACTGTAGACGCCACAGAGTGCGTCAATCGGAACAGTAGGATCAATTTCTGGAGTGATATTGGGGTCAGCCTCAGGCGACGGCGGATATATGGTAGGGGTTTCACCACCATATGTAGCGATGCCCTTGGGTCCTGGATGATTGCTATACGAGGCCGGCTCTCCATTCCCATTGAGTGCAGCAACCGGAATCATGGTAGTGATTGGATTGACATCGTCATAAGCAAAGGCCGCCGGATAGCGTGGACCAAAGAGTAGTCCATTCGGGTTCATGGTCATATCGCGCGGGTCCGTGTCATTGCCAGCAGAAGCTACAAAAATGGCTCCCAGGTCAACCAGGCTCTGGAGAAGAGTATTAAAGCCTCTGAGGTCGGCTTTTAGCGTATCCAGGTTCAGACCGACATTTGATAAATCACCTTCTGGAGGGCCAACTACCAGGCTCATGTTAATCACGACAGGCTTGTTATAGAGGTTTCCAGAGGGTAACATACGATCATGTATATGGTTCAATGTATTAGCCAGGGTTATCAAATCACCTACGGCACAGTCATTGAGCACGCGGATACACTCAATCTTCGCGTTGGGAGCAAGGTCGTGTATAATACCGGCAATGAAGAGGCCATGATCTGGCATAGGGAAGCCAACAAGCCTTCCATAGACATCCTTGCCTGTAAATGCTGTTTGCGACGGATCAGGTGCATCCTGATAAGTGAATTTGATAGTGCCGTTGTCGAGTTGGGACTGTTCGAACATGTCCTGCAACAGCATGTTATTGCTACCAGCAACGCTGGCTGCCTGCATAATCTGATAAACTGACGGCAACGTATCCAGGACAAACACCGTCACCCCATCACCGGTTTTATCTTGCAGGGAGGGATCGGAAAGCTGCTGCAAGGCAAGCTTCCACTTTCCAGATGTACTGCCATCCTCGATAGGAATAGGAGGACTGACGGGGCAACCATGTGTTGGAGTACACTTCTGTTCTTCTGGAGCTGGTCGATAACCGCTAATGTATTATCTACCATGCCATCATTGCCCATGCCATTCATCCCTGTATTTTCCTGCTGCATCGAATCAGGTTTTGGGGCAACATGGTAGAAGATGATGATAGCTGTGCGGTCACGTTGATCAATACCTATTTTAGGTGCTCCAAACAGATACACACCGTCCAAGTCATCGACCTCGACTGCTGCATTCGCTACTTCCTGTTGCATAGGCGGTTGTACACTAACAACACTGTAGGGCAGCAGATTGAATTTGTCGAGTACTTGACTATTGAGTTGTTTTCGAAACGAGGTCACCTTTTCAGCAATTGTGGGTGCCTGAGGTGAGAGGTCAGTTTGATACATAATTGCGACCTGGTTTTTATACCAGTAGACCGTTTTGGGCATGTTCATGTTCATACTCATTTTTTACCTCCATGCCTTCCTATGTGTAGCCACAGGAAGCGATAATCATTACGCCAATTTCCTGATCTTGAGACGTTCAGAGGTTACTTTTTTATTGATTGAGTTTCAAGAGCAATGTTTTGCTCTTGTGATCTCCGGTATTTCAATGGGCCAACATCGCCAACAAGACGAAACGCCGCCCAGAAGTATGGATGAGAGCTGATTGCCTCTGTTCGATGGATAAGGGTACATTGAGCCGCTCGCAGTGCCTGTACCTTACTATCTCCACGCAGGAGATTTTGATAAAAGAGTTGCATCAACTCATTGGTTGCGGTATCCTCGACAGGCCAGAGACTCATTACCAGGGTAGCGGCTCCAGCGGCTAGAAAAGCGCGTCCCAACCCTAATTGTTCATCTCCGCCTCCACTCAAGGCCAGTCCAGTTTCACAGCCACTCAAGGTGACCAGTTCGCAGCCTTTCAGATTTAAACTGAAGGCATCCATTGCTGTGAATCGCCCATCCGCGAGGAGAATCGAAGAGAAATTGGGAGCATCCAGCCTGCTGTGACCATGCGTCGCAATGTGGATAATAGGACTGCCAGGTGCTTGTTCAATAAGCCTGTCAATTGTGGCTTCTTCTTCAAGATAGCATCGACCGCCTAACATAACAGCCAGGATTTTGGCCTCTTCGAGAGCGCGTTGCAGATGCCCATGACCTGAGTAGCCAAACACTAATGGTGGTTGCGAAGCCTCTACATTGGTATTTACTGTGGGTACTTGAAGTAAACTACTCGCTGGCAAGTAGTTGATTTGGAAGTCTTCAACCAGAAAGCGTGAACCATCATAGAGGGCATGAAATGGCAACTGATGTAATGGCCCGTAGGGAATAATTGTGAGAGAGCCAGATGGTGGCGGGAGCAGTGCCGCCACAGGTGCTATCAACAGTTGATAAAGCTTGTTCAACATGTGCCGACTGGCTTGTTGCGGCGGTTGCTGCGGATCAGGCCAGCCACTCAATTGCAAATGTGCATGAAGCAAAGGTAATAGACGTTTCAATTGCCTGGCCCCATCGGCAATCTCACGGGTTGCGATATACTCTGTCGTGACCGCAAAAATAACCAGTTTCCCTTTATTCAGAAAATAGGCCAGCAGGAGTTGATCAGGTAATAGTTGCTGACGCAATTGTGCAACATCTAGAGGTTTAAAATAGCCTTTTTCACCCTTCTTCACCTGAGCTGCAGGTCGGGTTGTTGCTTGATGAAGGTACAAACGCTCAAATAGTTCGCTTAGTTTCGTTTCGCATCGCTTCAGTTCTCCTTGAATAACCGCTCGCTCAACAGCAGGAGACACAGAGGTATCTAAATTTGTTAGCAGAACGGTGTAGTCACGGTACCTCTCTTGCCATACTTTGAGTTCATGTCGTATCCGCAGTATTTTCCCGCTATTTGCCTGCAAGGCCGATGAAGAAAGGATATTTCCATGCATCTCTCTCTCTTCAACTGATGTTTTAGATATATTTAGATATTGACGTAGAGCCATTGATCGAGCACGTTCGAGAAAGCCAAAAGCACGCTCAGTCTGCTCTTGCTTGAGGCAAAGCGCAATCATATCTTCGTATACAGTCCACGCCGTGTGCAGAAAGGAAGGAGAGAGGTCAAACACCAGGTCATCCAGGATACGCTCAATTTGAGCAATTGCAGCCATATAGTGCCTTGCTGCTTTATTAAGGTCTCCTTGCAGAGTGAAGAGCCAACCCAGGAGATATTGGCTCTTGTAAACTTCCTCTTGTAAATAGTGCTGACGAGCCTGCGAGGCTACCTGCTTACAAAGCACTATAGCCTCTCTTAGGAGGATAGCTTGCTGCTCTTTCTCTCGTTGTAAATCAGCCTGTTGCGCCTGTCCTATGAGGGAACCAACCATTACCAGGCTGGCACGAACAGAGCGGGCGACTAAGCCCTGAGCCTCAAAATACTGCCTGATGAGGTGGGCCTCATGATATGCCTCAACAATAGATCCCATTTCGAGGAGAAGTTCGGCACGCTGAAGCTTAGTTGCCGAGACATGGTGTTCAAATTTTCCGATGTCAAAGAGCTTCTCCGCTTCATTTAGAGCATCCAAAGCTTCTTTCGATCTGCCAGAAGCAACGAGTGTCGTAGCATATTCTCGCAGTACATTACTGGCCTGTAACGATGAACCGAGGAGTTGTCGATAGATTTCAATAGCCTCATGAGCCAATTGGCAGGCCTCGTGCGCTTTGTCTAGTTTGACAAGAGCGTTCGCCATCAGTACCTTAAGTTCTGCCAATAATTTAGGATTGTCAATGTTGTTCTCAAGCAAAATATCATGTGCATGATAGTAACGTCGTAATGCCGAGCCATAATAGCCCTGAGTATAATCGAGGTTTGCAAGATTTACCTCGGCGTTAATCACATGAACAGTCTCTCCAAGAACAGCAAAGCTTGCTTGTGCTTGCTGATGAAGGCGATATGCCTGTTCAAATTCGCCTAGCCAGGATAGATTTATCGCTTGATTCCCTTGAGCCATAGCAACAGCCCGCTTAATATAGAGCTCGCTTTGATCGGTCAAGGTAGGATAGATTGCAAGTATTCTTTCGTACAGAGCAAGAGCGTCCCGGTATCGTCCTGTTTGTGTATGGATCCATGCAGTGTTATGGTCAATGACACAAACCCAATAGAGTTCACCAAGGCGTTGAAACACATCGCGAGCGCGCTTCGCCTCTCGTATAGCCTCCTCAACCTGACCCAATGAGGTAGCAGCGACAATCCAACTGATACGAGTATGTGCCCAGTTTTCTTCATCTCCAAGGCTTAGAAACTCTTCTCCTGCAGCATCCAAACTCTCCATAGCAGCTTGATGGTGTCTAATCTGACCCAAAGCATCGCCCTTGGCCTTCAGTCCGAGGGCATGAGACGCAGTGTCACGAGTTAATTCACCGAAAAAGATGAGCAACTCCGACAGTTTTAGCGAGAGAAAAGAATTGAAGAGTTGGGCGAGAGCTTCGTCTTCGAGCAGTTTGCCGATGGCGGCATGTTCTGATAGCTCTTCGATATGGGACTGGATGTAGGCGCGGCCTTCTTCCAGCGTGGCTTCACGCAGGTATTGTAAAAATACGGTGTTGTCCATGCGCGATGGTTAGTCCTTCCAGTGACCAACTCATGATCAGATAGTCGCAGGTTACGATGGTGCATTAAATATATCCAGGGTTTGACGCCCCTGGTGAATACTTTACCCGTGCTCGATGTTTAAGCCTTCGATAACTACCTCCTGGTTGGGTAAGTGGATGAGCATGACGTAGTTTCCTGGCGGTACAGGTTCCAGGAAGATGTTTCCGACCTCGTCGATCTCGGCGGTGAGCAGGGGCGGGACGGTCTCTTCATATCCATGGTAGGGATACCCCTCGCGGGTATCCTGGTCCGGTGCTGTATAGAGTTCTACTTTCACTCCTTCAAATGCGTCCAGGGCTTTTGTTGGGTCACTGCTGGTAATAATGCCTATCAGCATGGTTTCTCCGTCAGCAGCATGAGAGAGATGTAGGGAAAGATCAATCGATTCGGCGCGGTATTGGCGGGGCCAGCCTGTCCCCTGTGCCGCATGGAGGTCATCTCGCAGGACAGGTTGAGCCTGCTGGACGACCAGGTTGGCAAAGATACGGCGTACAGCGGCCCCTAGAGAAAATCCACTTGTCGGGAAAAGATCATAGTTCGCCTGTTCGCGGCGTATCTCTACAACTTCGCCGGCGCAAAGGGGGCAATCCAGGAGGTGGTTTGCTATGCTGGTGCGCTCCTCTACCGGCAAGCCGCCAAGGCAATAGTAGTTGAGGTCGACGGCACTTGGGCAGAGACTTCTGTACAGACTTGAAAGCATAAACGAATTGGTGTCTTTATAGGTAGCAAGCCGCTCCTGGCAAATAGGGCACTGTTCAAGGTGGTCTTGTTCCTCTGAGGACAGTGTGCCTTCGTCATAGGCCAGGCTCATGAGGTCCTCATTACTGGGCGCCAGGGCGTGTAAACTATCCGTCATAACAAATCAGACCTCCTCATCACTGAGCAGGCGGCGCAACCTATCGCGATTGCGCCGCAGTCGCTCTACGATATTATGGTTCAGGCGATATACCTCTTTGATATCGTCAAACTCCTGCGGACAGCGCGTGACAATTTCTCGTGGCTTGAGTCCACAGTAATAGAGAAGATACGCTACTCGCTGTTCGCGCTGGTCGGAGAGCAGGCTCTGTATGCTCTGCCAGATGGAAGAAGCATCGGCAGAATCTTCCGACATTGGTTCTTCATAGGAACCTGGCTCAGGGATAGGAACTTCTCTCGAACGCAAATGGGAACGCAGGGTATCTGTCAGAATGCCGTTCAGGGTGGCGTGCAGGTAGCTCAGTGCCGAATTTAAGGTGGTAAATTCAAGATGCTGATCGCGCACGGCATACCAGAAGCGCGAGAAAGTTTGAGCGACGTAGTTCTCTTCCGAGTCTCGCATCAGTGCCACATCATTGCTGGCATGGCTGTGCAGCCAGATACGCACGATCTCGCCGAAACGTTGCTGTAAGACCTCCCAGGCTTGATCCATACGCTGGACGATGGCGCGGCGGAAGATCTCTAAACAATAGCGATCGTCGTATGGCTCTTTACGACGATGCAGCTTCATCTCGTCGGAGCAGCGATCGGCAAGCAACGATAGATTCATCTGACTGATTGCTTCATCCATCCTGATACCCATTGCTCAACCTCATTCCCCTTCAGTAAAACTGAATCAGAGTTCTTGCATTCCTAATTTGTTTCTTATTAGAAGAGACGTTTGAGACTAGCATTTTTCTGATATTTGAATGACGCGGGGTGCGGGTAAAACTCATCATTAACTGTACAAATGTACAAAAAGTTGCTTCGCATGAAGCATAACCCATTAAACAAGAAGTTGTCAAGACAATAAGGTGTTGTATTCCACTCACATGAATTATTCTCATTTTTAGGGGAAAAGCTGCAATTCGGGTGTTTTTCTTCCAGAAAAACACCCGAATTGCAGCTTTTCCCCTAAAAATGAGAATGGATCCGGCTTTGCCAGATCCGTTCGGCAAATACCCAGATTAGCACTTCTTTCCTATCTTAGCCGGAAAACTCTTCTATCTGATGGTTCATTTCTATAAGTAAGGGTGCTGTGAGAAGGCGCGAGATCATAGTTGGTTGGTGAAGATGTATTTACGACACTAGCCTATTTGAGCTACCTGGCAGCGTGCGATGCTAGCCGGCGGCGTTTTTCTCAGGTAAAGTATCCTTGTGTACAAACACATCTATTTATTCTGCGAATGAGCGAGGATTACCCATGTCATTTTCTTCTGACCCCCGTAGAACGCGACCTCTTAGTAATGTTAGTAATACGCACGACAGCCGTGACAGTGCCACCCAACCTCTCAACAGCCCTAACGACTGGCTCGCCGACGCACCAGATGCTTCTCTCTCAAAGCTAACCAGGCCGCCGGCTACAACGAGCACGCCAATGTCCACTACTAAACCGCTTGTGGTGATTCCCGCGACTGGGAGGCCACGGCGTACTGATACTCTGAAACATCAGCATCGCCGTGGCCCTTTTGTCCTGCTGGGCGTGCTGTTTGGGAGCATTATTATGTTCGTTATTGCCGCCTATTATGTCGCTCCGCTGAATAATGGGCAGCATTCAGAGAGTCTCGCACAGACAGTTAACGACTGGTTTTCAAACGGTCAGTCTAATTCGATCAATCCCTCACAGCATATTGATCCTCCTACACCTACGCAGTCTTTGTTAACCAATGAAAGCTATTGTGGTGGGAATGATATCTGGGGGACATGCGCGACAGCTGTTACTAAGAGCGGCGTGATGGGGACAGGTCAGATGCAACGCCCAATCCTGGGTGCGACGATTACGCAAGTGTTTGGTCATCCAGAGTATCAACAGTGGTGTGGCTGCTGGAAGCCGCATACGGGCATTGACCTGGCTGCACCTTACGGTACTGCTGTCATGGCTGCGGATAGCGGTCAAGTGATCTGGACAGGCTGGGACTGGTCGGGATTGGGTTGGGCGGTCAAGATTAATCATGGGCATTATATCGCCACGATTTATGGACACCTGGAGCGTTTTGTTGTCAAGGTTGGTGAGGATGTGACCAGAGGTCAAGTTATTGGCTATGAGGGGAGTACAGGAGCTTCGACAGGTCCACATGTCCATTTTATGGTGCTGGTAAATAATATCTGGGTGGACCCCACAGGCTACGTACAGCTTCCATAGATTTATTATTTTAAGGGTTGTTGTATAGGTGCGGCGGGCCTATACAACAACCCTTAAAATAATTAAGGCTGGCAATGAGGTGCCAGCCTTTTTTTCTACGGTGTACTACGCTTGAATGCTACTCTTTGGGCGCCGACGACTGATAGAGCCGCCTTTGCGTCCGGCTGCCTGAGCCTCTTCGCTGGTCCACTTGTGAGCGGTACCGAGCGAATGGGCAGCTTTCCCACCCTTGCTAGCAATTTCGCGCTTCTTTTCTGGAGTCATCGATGCAAAACCACGGCCATGACCTTTTTGTACCGGCATTGTTCATTCTCCTTTTGTGTTTTTGTAAGCATTTCAAAACTGGTAAAAACGTGACATTGTTTTTAAGTGAAATACAGTACACGTTACCCCGGTGGGCCGATAAATCGGCGGTGGGCGCGATAAATCGGCCCCTACGTTCACCCGCAAGGATGGAGCACTCTTCTCAGGGTAGCCATGACTATAGCTCATACATTAAGAATAACAGGCTACCAATGCGAGGACAAGTCAACAATAGCGATTCTGGGGTTCTCTAAGCAGATTCTAATCAAATGATGAGCTAAGTTAAGAATCTGGTACCGGGTCTGCGTGCAGCAGGTTTTTAACAATATTTACAACCTCATCAATAGCGAATGGCTTTTCAAGGAGGGTAACGTGTAGGTTTTGTAGCTCATCAGTATCCTGAAAGGCGGCAGCGGTTGTCAAGATGATGGGAAGGGGATCAAATATAGGGTCGTTACGTAACGTGCGAATTACTTCGGTGCCGAGTACTGATCCAACTAAACGCCAATCTATGATGAACAGGTCAATTGGGATTGTTTTCTGCTCCTGGACTGAAGAGAATAGAGCTTTCAGGCATTCTTCGGCAGTATGGTAGATAGTGACGGTGTAGCCTTCATCCTGTAGTACGAGGCGCAGCATCTCCTGGATTGCTGTGTCGTCCTCGAGCAAACCTATTTGCATATCGCTTCCCTTTACCTTTATTTGAAATTTGGAGGATTTAGGGACACTATAGCAAACGCTACTATATTTAGCAAGTGCTGTACAGTTATTGGGCGCGATAAATCGGGCCCCTACGGAGCTTTGATGGGGAGGGTAAAAGTTATGCTGGTACCGGCACCTTCGCTGCTGGATAGGGTGATATTGCCCCCCATCGCCTCCACGAGTTTGCGTGTAATATAAAGTCCCAGGCCAGCACCTGGAACGTCAACGGCCAGGGGATGTTCCAGGCGGCTAAATGGTCTGAAAAGGTGGGTTTGCTGCTCAGGCGAGATACCTATACCTTGATCTCGTACCGTGATATGTACCATAGCGGGTTCTGGCAATATGGCGGAATCTCGCATTGCAGCTGGCTGAGGAAGGATTTCGCCGTGTGATGGCGATACTATTGGAGGGAAGAGCGAAGCAACAACTTCGATTAGCCCTCCACCTGGGGAATATTTGATGGCATTTTCTAAGAAATTAGTCAGTATTTGCTGTACTCGACCGGCGTCAGCCCACACGAAGGGAATATCCGGTGCAACCACACAGGTAATCTCAAAGCTCCCCAATTGTTGCTGGCCAGCACGCTGCTGGATCAGTTGGATTACTCGCTGGCAGAGTTGTGAGACATTGATATGGCTACAACGTAAGTGCAGGCGGCCCGCGTGGAGACGCGAGATATCCAGGAGATCACTGATGAGTACTTCCAGGTGATCGGTCTGCTTCATTATTATGTCAAGATATTCCCGCTGGCGCAGAGGAGTCATCTCCTCCACTGCACCATCCTCACTCGAATGATGACCGTAGGCTTGCAATAGTACCGCGTAGCCTTTGATGGCTGTAAGCGGCACACGTAACTCATGACTGACCATGGAAATAAATTCGAATTTCAACGGGTGAGTGCTGCACAGGCCGCGTAAGTCGTTTTCAAGCTGTTGTGCGACTCGCGGCAGATAATGGTGTAACAGGAGACGTTCGCCATGATAAAAGGCATGGGTACGTGGGGCTGTAAGCAAAAAGAAGCCAAGCACGCCTGCTGGCCGTTCCAGGGGAACAATGGCAATACTTAGAGCTAAAGAATGATTGTCGTATGTGCATGGGTATGTACTTGGGTATATACATGGCTGCCAGCGGTCGATAGTTTGTAGCTCACCCGTTTGAACAGCCAGGTCACATAAGGCCTGGATGCGCTCATGCTGGAGCAGGTTGATTATACCTGGTGAGCCTGTAGAGGCTAGCGGGTGATAACCAGGAGTGTATAGCAGATCGAGGATAGAATGGCGTAGCAGAGGATCGGGGCAACCCAGAAACAAGCTGGCAGAATCAGCTCCTACCAGATTACAAATTTGCTGGGTCAGATATTGATAACGTTCTTCTGCTTTTACCTGCACACTCTACCTGCTTCCTGCTCGCCTGTACCACATACAAACATGCTTGCTTTTTTCAGTATATGCGCGCTTCCAACAAGCAGGGTGTAAATACGTTCGTAGAGGGCATATCGGATGGGAGCCTTGCGCGCAAGGCTCCCATCCGATATGCCCTCTACGAACGTATCTTTGATGAGATGCAGAAATGACTAATGGTTCTATTGTGCCTGATGAATTGAGATTGTACCACTGTCGGTTTTGATATCGAGGGTTGCAGAGGGAGCATTTCCGACATCGCCTGTTGCAACAGTGGAATTGTTATCAGGAGAGGAAATTTTCACCTCTGGAAAGTCGGAATCGATTGAGCCACTATTGGTTGTGGCGTGTGTGTGAAAGGATGAGTTGTTGGGTAGAGTGACATCTACGGTGCCTGAATTACTTTCAAAATGATACAAGCCCTGCGAGTTGAGAGAACCATCAAATGTCACATCGCCGCTATCGGATTTGAATATACTATGCCCGCCTAATGTCGTTTGTCGGGCTTCGATTGAGCCGCTGTTCGTATTCAAGCTTGACTCTCCGGTGAGGGTTGCTTGCGACAGGTTGATATTACCGGAATCAGTTGCCAACGTCATATGTCCACTTATACCATTCACCGTGATATCGTTAGAGGTTGTGGTGAGATTCAGGTCTGCGCTGCTCGGAACGGTTACGACAAAATCCACGCTCCTTGAAGAAAGGTCCGGCTGCGTATTATCGACGACATTGACTGTCAGTGTGTCACCATTGTTACTTGGAACAGTATTTACTTGTAGATCATTGAGGTTGTTGGAATTGAGGTCGTGCTGGCTGCCATTGATTTGCCTGTTGGCCTGAATTGTCACCTCGTGTGCGTTAGGGTCTACCTGGACATTGATGTTACCGAGGGGATCAGCGATAGTAATGGTCGGGTGAACACCGATGTTATAGCTCTGGCTAATTTGATCACCGATAGAGGGTGCCCGATTGTCGAAGTTGGAGTAGAACGGTGGGGAGAGAGGGGGGGAATGGTTTGCCTGGGCGAAGCCGTTGATGAGTAGCAGAATGATGATTCCAACAATGATCCATGCCCAGGGGCCGCGCTTCTTGCGCAGTTGAGGGCGTGAGGTGCCTATTTGCTGGCTATTATTGGTGTACCCATTGAACCCACGGTATCCTGTCTCATACGATGTGCCACCGGTATCTACCTTTTCGTATTGAGAGGGTGGTCCGAATTGCTCCTGCTGTTGTGGGTATAAGGGGTCATTCATCGGCGGTGGGAGAGCGTGCTGCTCTTGCAGTTGCGGATGATTACCTGCCGATTGTTGAGAAGGTTGCCACGCAGGGTCGGCAAACTGCATTTCCTGGTCGTCCATGTCCTGCTCCTTATACTAAATAGAGGTGTCCTTTATGATTTACGCATTCTTTCTCGATAAGGTTGCAACTTTGGTGCTTTTGACCTTGCAGTTCGTTCCAAGGAAAATCGAGGAGCTACATGCAGAGGCACAATGGCATTGTGCCTCTGCATGTAGCTCCTCGATTTTCCTTGGAACATTTCTTGCTCTTGACCAGCATAGTTGAGGGCTGTACAATGAGCGAACATAACCGAACACATTTTTACGAAGCAGTAAGAGCATTGCGAGTACGCAGTAAAAGGATAAAAGTTGTATGTCCGATACCAGCTTAGAGCAGACTGAATCTACGAATCCGGTGAATAGCGATCCAGGAGAGCCAGGAGAGTTGCACATCTCAGAAAAAGAGGCAGAGACACCCGCTGCGACACCCGTGTCAACTGCTGTGTTAGAAGCGAAGATACCTGCCCCCCAGGGAGCATCAAATCGTGCGGGTACAATTGAACATCTGGCAGCACGACGCCAGGTAACACCACTTGATGCCGGATCGGCAGAGGTCAAACAACGGTTAAACGAGTTACGTACCGAGATTACCAGCTTGTTAACAGATTTGCGTTGGGGCGGAGTTTCCACAGAAGAGACGGCCGCACAACTGATTCCCCTCCTTAATGTGGGTCCGCTTCAGCAGTGGATTCCGATCCTTGTTCCGCATATTCTTGAGATAGACCGTGCAGGTAATCTTATACCTGTCTGGATACACATTATTGAACAAGAAGATCCGCGCGATTTGCCTCCTGACGCCAATCCTGCCGAGACAATGATTGGGCGAGCCAGGCGCATTGCTATTCTGATGTTGGGTAATTACAAAGCACCAGAACTGGCTCAATTCCTCGGTAAGCTGGCTATTGATCCCACTTCATCTCTGCATGCAACGCAAGCGCTGATAAAGCAAGTAACGACCATGACGTTGCAGATACTGGTCAGTGCGCTGAAAGATGCCGAAGGATGGGCAAAGGTAGATGTTGTTGAGTCTTGCCTGTCATTACAGCTATCCCGCCTTCATGAACTGATACTTGCAAGTGGCATCGAGCGTGCTAACGGCCTGGAAAGCTACATTGCCATCCCGATCTATCGCTCAATTCCCCTGGAACGCTATTTGCAAGAGGGAAATACTGTGTCTCCCCGTCTCTCCCAACAGGCGGCTCTGATCTTTGGCCAGGTATTGCAGGATAGCATGAAGACCAATCCAGGTACAGGAGATGCGCTGCCTATTGTCTTTGAGCAGGAACTTGCACCACTCGCAACCGCGCTTTTTGAAAGTGTACGCAGTAAACCCGACTGGCAACATGTGCTGGCAGTTCATCGCCTGGCTATGCTGCTTGGCCGCTATTGGGCGGAAATCTCGCGTGGTACGGTACAGGACCCGCGCATTATAGAGCCGGTGTATGCCTGTTTGCCGCTTATGCCGGAAGTCGAGCGCTGGATGAATGGACCTGGGCGGGATGTTTTATTGGAAGCCCTGGCGAATTCTAACGAAGAGGGATTTACGCCTGTGGTGAGAGTTTTGGGGGAGATGCGTGAACCTCGCGCTATTGCCGTACTGATCAGCCGCCTTGAAGCCACAACGAGCGTAAACAGCCGCGAGCAGGCTATCCGGCTAGGACATATGTGCGATGCGTTGGGGCGGCTGGGTGATCACCGTGCAGTTTCACCAATGCTTCAGCTGATTGGCCGTATCCTGGATGCCGCCGCAAGGGCAGCACGCGCTAAACGGCGAGATAATCTGGCCGCTGGCGATGCAGATATCCCTGGGAGCATTGTATATGCTGCGGTTATTCGCGCCCTTGGAGAGATGAATGATCGCAGTTCGCTTGACTTCATTGTACGAGCGGCGAATGATTTTGATCCGTTTGTACGTGTCGAGGTGCTTGAAGCACTCAAACGCATTGACCCTGCCGGTGAGGATGTGCGCAGCCAGATGGCGGTGCGTGAGGCCTTGAATGATCCACGCGATAGCACTGTCCGAACTGCCTGCCAGATAGTGGCGCAGTATCGCGATACAAATGCGGTTACTACCCTTCAACGCTTAGTCCAGAGCCGCCCCGAAGTTGCGGCTGCCGCCTATGATGCCCTGCGGCAATTAGGAGAATAAGAATTCTCTCACATTTTCAATGAGCAAGCAGGGTTTTTGACTCCGTCAAAAACCCTGCTTGCTCATTGAAAATGTGAGAGAATTGATGTTTCCCTCTTGCATGATAGGGATAGACTCATATGTACGTAGTACTTTTTCTGTCTTGATACAGGCATTTTTCAGTCCCTTCTGTATACTGAATATAAGAAGTATCATTGTCAAAAGTTGGAGAGAGGATAGTTATTCTCTTTTTTCAGGCATGAGCTGACTTACCTTTCCTAACGGGGATAAGCAAATGAATATATTGGCGGGGAAGACTCTCGGTGGATATCATCTGACACGACTGATCGAGAGTGGCGGTATGGGAGATATTTATTTGGCTCATCATACACGCATTGGTCGTAAGGTCGCAATCAAGGTGGTCTGTGGAGACCTCCGGGCTATTCCGAATACGCCTGAGGGCAAACAGGCGGCACTGCGCTTTGAGCGGGAAGCGCGTGCAGTCGCAGAATTGGAACATGAGAATATTTTACCGCTCTATCATTTTGGTGAAGAGACTATCGAGCCGGGAGGGCCTCCCATTACGTACCTGGTGATGCCGTATCTTTCGGAAGGGTCGCTCTGGAATTGGTTACAGAGACGCACACAGCAATTTGGGTTTGGATGGCCGGTCTCGGCGGAAGAGGCTTGCTATTATCTCTTACAGTCTGCCGCCGCCTTGCAGTGTGCCCATGACCATGGGATTATTCATCGTGACATCAAACCAACGAATTTTTTGATCCGCATCGAACGAAGTTCCGCGAGGGCACGGTCACATTCCTCGCTCCACAAAATATTTCCTCATGGTAGACCTCACCTGCTGCTTGCAGATTTTGGCCTGGCAGCTTTCTATCGCAACGGACGTTCACTGCATCGTTCAGTGGGCACGCCGCTTTATATGGCCCCTGAACAATTTGACGACCCATCACTGGTGACCTCTGTTCACGTGGGACCCGCTGCTGACCAATATGCGCTGGCGGTGATGATATATCAACTGATGACCGGCAGGGCGGTATTTGAGGGAACAGCAAGCCAATTGCTGCACCATCACCACAATACACCGCCGACTCCACCCAGCGTCTACAACACCTCCCTACCTCGTACACTGGACGAAGTATTTTTACGCGCGCTGGCAAAGAAGCCTGAGCAACGCTACCCCAGTATTTTAGAGTTCGCACAGGCGTATGATGCTATGCTTCAGGTGACGATGCGTTCGCGTTCCGGCAGCGGACAAGGGCAGGCGGGAAGCACGCTGATACAGGAACCGAAGGAGGAGCCTGTGGGAGTCAACCAGCGTAAACGGGCGACGCTGCCATTACCTATTATGGGAAAAGCAGGTGTTGTGGGAGCGATGCGTACTCCACAGCCCGCACCCGCCCTGGTGGGCGTAGGATCACATGTGGCAACTTTGGAGGATACGAAACAACGGGGCCAGACGCCTGTACCACAACCGCGCATGGAAGAAAGTACAACATCGGTCGATACATCTACCGCACCGACACTACCGATACCCAATATTCATAAACCATCGCTGCTGCGCCCGTCGCGATATTCACCAGTATTTGGGATGGTTGTGATTGGCCTGGTTGCCCTGTTGTTAGTGATCCTGGGGCTGCTGCTTGCCACACTATTTTGGGGCCATCTACACTAAGAAAGAGTATCAGAAGGCAGATGAGTCAGGGCTGTTGCAAGGTCCGCATGGCTGGGGCAAGCGCAGCCACTACTATACACGAACGGCGGCATGGCTGAATATAGTAGTGGCTGCGCTTGCCCCAGCCATGCCGGCGGTTATTGTATTCCCGACCTGCAGGTGCAAGAAACATAGCCCCTCATCTGCTTTTCTGATACACTCTATTGAGTTGGCTGCTGGGCAAGCGGGACGATCGGCAGCACGACATAGGATGGATGGTCGCGGTCGTGCATGATGGTTTGATGCGCGACCGCCAGCTCATCGTCGGCACCGAAGTCGTGGCCGGTATTGGGATTGCGGTCCCAGCGCGGGAAGTTGCTGCTTGTGATGTCCAAACGGATGGAGTGACCCGCCTTGAAGACGTTGCTGGTGGCCCAGAGATCAATTTCATACTCGTAGGCTTTGCCTGGCTCGATCAGGCTGGGCTGCTCTTCGCCTCTGGCAAAGTTGCGATAGCGAGCGCGGATGATGCCATCGGTTAGATTCTGCGCATAGCCATCGGGATGGACGTCGACCAGGCGAGCCACAAAATCGGTATCAGGTGCGCTTGAAGCGGCCCATAGATGCACCGTTATAGGGCCAGTGACTTCAACATCCTGCTCTAATGCGGGAGTGTTGTAGACGAGGACATCCTCCCGGCTCTCGGTTGGACGTTGATCAAATGCGCCTGGACGGTACTCTACCGACATCAGCAGCGCACCCCCGCGAGTGCTAACCGGATGAGCAGGGTCGTAGTCAAATTGATCAGGTGGTTCAGTTCCAGGAACCTCTGTATTCAACAGGCCGTTTCCATTCAAGGAGTTAGCCTGGCCGCTGCTATGCAGGTAGTAGGGTGTATCGACAGCGCGCGCAAGTGGCCATTCCTGCTCATCTCGCCAGACATTGGCACCCATGACGAAGAGCTTGATGGGTGCTTCTTTCAACATACCGGTATCAATGCCCCTCAGCCAGTGATCGAACCAGCGCACCTGCAAGCTCGTGAGATCGATTTGCAGATCAATGAAGGCCGAGGTGGAGGCAAAGCCGAAGTTAAGCTCGCCGATAGGATTTGTATAGCCAGAATGTGTCCATGGGCCGATCAAGAGTTTGCTCTGGCGAGCCTCCGGCGTGCTGCCTTGCTCGCGCATGATCTTGAAATTGCTGAGGGTATCCTTCAGGAAGATATCGTACCAGCCGCCGATATTGAAGGTTGGAACAGTGACGTTTTCATGCTTGCCAACAATTGTCAATGGCTTTATCTGTTCGTGCTCACGATCCATTGGCCGGGCAAAATTCTCAAAGAAGAACGGAGCAATGTTTTGCCGTTTGAGCGGCGTAAATTCTTTGAGCGGTAGAGATGCGTAACCCGTTGACTCCAGGGCGTCGATCTCTTTGGCCAACATGTAGATGCTCTGGCCCAGAGCCTTGGGATCCCCACGATGGCGGCGCACCAGCACATCTATACCCATGACGAGTTGCCAGTTTCCGGCCAGACCTAACTCCAGGGCCCCTCCGCGAAAGTAAAGTCCATTCATGGGATCATTCCAGGTGACAAGTGGTACCATGGCCTTGAGGGCTGGGGGTGCATGGACAGCCGCCGCCCACTGCGTGAAGCCAAAATAGGAGGCACCATACATGCCAACGTCGCCATTGCTGTAATGCAGTTTGGAGGCCCATTCAATGGTATCGACACCGTCCAGGGCTTCGTTGACGAAGGGAATCCAATCGCCCTCGGAGGTCAGGCGTCCACGGGTATCCTGCACAATGACGACATACCCGCGCTGGGCCACTTGAACTGGATCCATAATCGAAGAGCCTAGCGGGAAGTCTTTGCCGTAGGGCAGGCGTGTCAGTAGGACTGGCCACTTTCCCTCGCCCACAGGTCGATAGACGTTGGCACGCAAGACCGTGCCATCTCTCATTTTAGCTGGTACATCAAAATCTACAGCGATCTGGTGACCCATTTGCATTGCCATATTGGAAGGAACCTCCTGGTTGGTTACTGCTAGTTTTAGATTAAGAAGTGTTTTGACTGGGCTTATCTATCATACAACTTCTGCTGTTGAGGGCGCAAATCGGCATGGAACCGCCTACGGACTCTGCTGGCGAATGACACCCTTGGTTGAATCGCGCGTCACCCCATCCCCAGGGTACCCGTAAAGGGTACCCCTACCATGGACGAACGAGCCTGCGAAGCCGTAGCGTCCATGGTAGGGGCATCCCCTTGCGGGTGCCATCGGGGCTCAACGATAATGTCAGGGTGTTGGCGTGACAATAATAATTGGTGTGGGTGTCGCTGGTGCCGTTGGGAGCAAGACCAGCACCACGAGCGCGATGAGCACGAGTACAAAGCTTGCAATCAGCCAGCGGTGCGAGTATTGGAGCCGGCGCAGCTTCTCCTCGCTCGCCCGTCCATAGGCCTCTTTGACCTTCTGCCAGGCACTGGCACTCACCTCGTTAAAGTTGACGCCTGGCCGCACACGGGGCACAAACACACGTGTCGCATAAAAGAGGCTCACCAGCCAGCACACCACAGGTGTGAAGAACAGCAGTAGAACAAGCACACCTGCCACGCCCCCTGGCGTCGCCATCACCTGTGTACGGATGTTGCTGAAGGCAAAAATAGCAACATAGAGCCCCTGGAGGCCGGTCGTGACCACGATCATCTGTTTGGCCGCATCCTCAACACGGCTCAGGGCCTGCACCGATGCCTCATTCCACACCTTGCGCCAGTGCTCTGTCATCCCCTCAAGGAGCTTCTCCTCATCGGGATCGAACTGCTGCCCCTGATCCGGAGTTGTCATAGATCCTTCTCCCCTTGCAGAATAGGGATACCCGAGGGAGTGTACCCCAGAAAGCCCTTGTCTCTGCCCAGAATAAATACATGCACATCCACATTATCGGGAACCAGGATCTTATTGGCTCGATTGCAATGTTCGCAGTAATGAAGGACTGGCACACTCTGGCTTCGCGTTGCCAGCGGCTTGGTGACTGTAACAATCACGGTTGTCTCTTTCTGGCAGTTCCAGCATGTGAACGTCAGTTCTTTCTCGGCCATGCTTCCTCTCTCCTCGTTAACTTTCTTCGCCTGGTGCTGCTCTCAGTGCATCTTGAAATGCCTGCCACAAATCCGTAAATGGAGCCTCTAACGAGGCTACCTCTGGCGTCTCTCCCCGCAGGGCTGCCGCCAGACATCCGAAGAATTTTCCCAGTGCCACTCCTTCTGGTGGAAGTTGCCGTTGTGCCTCAATGAGCGATGCCGCGAACTGCTGGCGCTCCTCTGTTGACCCTTGCAATATGGCAGAGGAGACAGCACGGGACAACCCCTCAATCGTCGGTCCCTCGTCTTCATCGGTGTTCTCCACTTCTGGACGCTGCACACCCTGGTGTTCTGCAAATGCACCATCAATGCCTTTATCCCGGCAGCTAGCCAGCAGGAGACGGTGTTCTTCGATGGTCTTGCGAGCGCCCTCATGCTCTTGTTGCGCAGCTAATCCCTGCAAGAGTGCATCGATCTCTGGTTGGAGCAGTTCGAGATGTGATCCCAGGAAGCGTTTTGACTCACCCCACGTCGGAGCCTGAATGAAATCGATCACGACTTGTATCAGGTGTTGGTTTGTCTCTTGATCGGAAAACATGGGCAAAGGGCGATCGCCAGCTATCGTTCGCCAAAGCGCCGTGAACGTCGCTTCATCCATGTGACTGCGTATCCTGGCAATAAAGCGCTGGGCAATATCACGCGAAGGAGAATGTAAAGAGTCAAACAGAATGTAGGCTTGTATTGTATACGTCAAAGCATGCTCAAAGTCACGCTGCTCGTAAGCCAACGCTCCCAACTGTCCAAGGGAATTTGCTCGCCCGCTCTGGTCGCCCAGCCGCTCCTTGATTTCCAGGCTCTGCCCGTAGAGCCGCCGCGCCTCCTCGTACTCCCCCTGCTGCTGGGCAATATTGCCCAACTCATTCAAGATTTGGGCGGCAAGCTGTTCATCACCCTCACGAATATCGCGTAGGGTGGTCGTGCAGAGCTCACGCAGAAGTAGATACAGTCCATATCGCCTGAGAACTTCCGCAAGCTGCATGGTGAGTTCTCCGGCTTGCTGGGCGTTGCCGACGGCTCGCCACAACCGGTGCGCTTCCAGGTAATCTGTCAGGTCATGACTCTCGCGATCTGCATAGAGCTCATACCAGGCGGCGAGTTGGGCTTGCGTCTTCTGACGATCTGGCTCGTCCAACAGGTCTTCAGCATAGTGTCTCGTGATGCTGTGCAGGCGATAGGTCTGCTCCACCGGGTCGTAACGCAGCAAGGACCAGTCAAGCAGAGGTTGCCACGCGGCGCGCACTGCTCCCAACCCTTGCTCAATGGCAGCGAGCGAGAAAGATTGATGCAACACCCCAAGGTACGCCAGCAGCGTCCGCGATGGCTCGGATAAGCGGCTGACGGTCGCCTCCAGAGCCGCGAACTCCACCACCTGGCGGCGTACCACTTGCCACTGCTCAGCACTGCGCTGTTTGCGCTCCTGGGTGATGCGGTTCTGCACATCGTGGACCAGCAGGTCCAGGCTCTGGCTGGCAGCATCGCTGCTGAGCAGGTCGTACACATACGGGAGACCGCCAAACTCCTGAATGAGTGTCTTGCGGACGGTCTCGCCAAGGTGGGCTAGGGTGGGATGGCGCGTCAGTAACCGGGTGGTTTCATAGGGACTCAAATCGTCGAGATCCAGCCGCAGCAGGTTGGCCGCGAATTTCCCATGCGGGAGCAAGTCCTTGACCGCATAGCGTCCTGTGATGAGGACTCGCCCGCCGCGCAGGTTGGTGAGCAGTTTCTGCAACAGATACAGTAGGGACGTATCGCGCAGCATTTGATCCTCAGTTTGCACACTCTCCAGGTTATCGACCACCAGGAGCACCGGCCCCACCGAGTTGAGCACTGTGATGGCCTCCTCGATTTTCGCCTCTGTACTCAGCTTTGGGTCGGGCAACGCCTGCTCCAGGAAGCCAGGTGCTCCCAGCCGTTTGAGAAACTCTCCAATGCGCTGTAAGAACAGCTCGACGCTCTGGTAGCCCTGACAACTGAGCGTGAGTGTCGCTTTATACTTCCCGCCATAACGAGTGACCGCCTGGGCCGCCAGGGTGCTCTTGCCAACACCACCTGGGCCGGTAATCAGGGCCAGCACCGGTCCGCTGCCGGGAACGTTCTCCAACATCAGGCGCAGTTTACGCAGTTCAGGGTGTCGCCCGACAAAGACTCCTGTCGGCGTGGGCAGATCGGCAGCGGCTCCCTGACTGGTGAGCAGCGGATCAGGGGAACCTGGCAAAGCTGTGGCATCAAGCAAAGGAGCAAGGCTGGCGGCGCTGCTTTGCAAGATGGGGACCGCCCAGTCTGGACGATCTGCCTGGGAAAGCGCCTGGCGCACCTCGAAGAGTGCTTCCGCAAACCCCTGTCCTGCTGTCAGCGCGGTATACCAGGCTTCACTTGCACGCTGGCTCGACTCGTAGGAAAAGTTGGCCTGCTGGGCCAGGACGGCGGGGATGCCCTCGTGAACAAGAGTACCGGCAATGCTGCGTATGTCCGTCCGTGCATTGCTGCGACCCGTTTTACAGGCATGGAGCACAACAGCATGTAGGTTCCGAGGTCGCAAGATGTCGGCAAGACGCGCATCCGAGAGGGGTAACTCGTTTCCCTGGTCATCCTCCCAGAGCAGCACTCCGCCAGTCTTCTCGTCGAACCCTCCGTGCCCAATGTAGTGCAGAATATGGGGTTTGAAGCGAACGAGGGCTTGCTGCACGCGCCTGGGCGTGATGATATCCTCCACCAGCAGGTGCAGCAGCCCGGCCTCTCGAACCTCGCGAGTTGCCAACTCGACAGCCGCCCGTTCGCTCTCGACATCTACCCGCGAGTTCTCCCCCAACCCTGGCGGCGAGGAGATGAGCAAGAGCACACGCAACGGGAGTGAAAGAGATGGCGCAGGTGTATCAGAGGGATGGAAGCGCATAAGCGGACGGCGGCGAGCGAGAAAACCCCTCTCAGCAGGTGGGGATCGCACAACAGTTCCCAGGGCAACCCGGCGAGCGCGTCGGGAAGCACCAGCAGCAGTGGCGTGTGCCCCGTGCGCAGCACTTGCACAAGCTCGTCACGTTCCTGGACAGGCGCTCCATCTGGGAGCAGTGCCTGCCAGAGCCACGTTCCCACATTGCGCAGGAGAGCCTGCGGGGCAAGTTCTCCAGAAGGATCATCCTGCCCGGCTAGCACAGGTTGTAGACGACGCAGCCAATCACTGAAGGTGACGTTGGCGTCCGGGTTCAGCGTGAGAGGATACTGCGAGGAGTTGAAGCTGAGAGTGAACTGACCGGGATGCTGATCCGTTGCTTCTATGCGCACCTGGAGAGGCTTTTCTGGCATAACGCTTTCCTTTACATCCACTTCATAATTTACAGCATTAAACGCTGGCGGCAGAGCCTTTCTCAGGACCTGAAGGGCTAACGAGAGCAAGTTTGGATAGATGGGTCGTTTGCGGTATTATATCAGAAGATCGATAGTTTGCAAATACTTGATGTAGTCGAAGTTTCCCCCCCAAATCAGGGGTCGCAAAAGCCTGGCACGCCAGGCTTTTGCGACCCCTGATTTGGGGGGGAAACAAGAAAGCAAAATTGCTTGACACCCTACCTCGCATTGACTATACTCAATCCATTAAGCAGTGGAACAGTGTTCCACTCTACAGAACACATAGGCCAGTAATGACTGGCGGTGGGGGAAAATGTTATGCGACATGGAGAACCCCTGGACGGAGAAAAAACTGTTCAGATTGTCCATCGTATTGCCTCCGTCCTGCGAGCCTTCGGAAATCAAGGGTTACTGGGGATCACTGACCTTGCGAACACGACAGGGTTGCCCAAGTCTACTACCCACCGGCTTGTTACCGCATTGGTGAACGAGGGATTGCTAGTGCAGGACGAGGATAGCCACAAATATGCCCTGAGCCTGCGTGTTACAGCTCTCGGTGCCAGTATTCTCAGCTCTCATACAGTACGGAAGTCGGCTCGACCAATGCTGATGGAGCTGCGCGACCAGACGCACGAATCGGTACACCTGGCGGTACTTGAGGGGTTGGAAGCGGTAATTATTGATACAGAAGATTCTTATTATTTTGTGCGTGCTGTGAATGTACCTGGGCAGCATCTTCCCGCGCACGCCGTCTCCACCGGAAAGGTGTTGCTGGCCTATCAATGGGAAGTGCGCCTGCATGAAATACTGAGCAATGCTACCCTGACAAGTTATACGGAGCGTACCATTACCGACCCCCGTTTGCTGTCTGAAGAACTGCGCTGCGTGCGGAAACAGGGGTACGCGGTCTCGTGCGGTGAACTGGAAGAGGGCATTGACGCTGTTGCCGCTCCCATTTATGATCATCTTGGCGCGGTCGTTGCCTCTGTGTCGATTGGTGGTCCCAGCGAGCGATGCCGCCCGAAACAGCGTCAAGAGACCCCCGCATGAATGACGGGGGCTTGTAACTAACCCTTGCGGGTCGCTACCATAGGCCGCTTGACTTCGGCCCTTGAGATGTTTATAGCTGCGTTGATATCAGCATTCAAGCAGAAACCGCACTGCTTGCACTTGAAAGAGGATTGACTTTGACGATTCGCTTTCTCGCAATGCCCACAAGCAGAGCATGTTTTAGAGGTGTTGCGAGGGTCAACAAACCTGACGGGAACACCAGCCCATGCTGCCTTGTAGGCGATGTAGATACGAAGTTGATAGAATGCCCAGGAATGCCGTTCATAGCGGTTCTCGTGGCGGACCGTTACTCTCTCTCTGATGCCAGTCAAATCCTCAAGAGCG